>Ga0134122_10001978_pt1 | contig 14962 bp, 13 predicted proteins | sample KB302_FD_96461 | JGI IMG/M metagenome (GOLD analysis project Ga0134122, IMG submission 96461) | Terrestrial soil microbial communities without Nitrogen fertilizer from Kellogg Biological Station, Michigan, USA - KB3-0-2 | ecosystem: Environmental > Terrestrial > Soil > Unclassified ... | reverse complement strand
CTGGCGATCGGCGCCGCGCTGGCTCTCGGCGAGGTGGCGCTGGGCACGCTGCTTATCCTCGGCTTCACCCTGCACAACACCACCGAGGGGCTGGCGATCATCGTCCCCATCGCCAAGAGCCGCGTGCCGGTCAGCCGCCTGGCTCTGCTCGGCGCGATCGGCGGCCTGCCCACCATCGCCGGCGCGTGGCTGGGCGGTTTCGTCTACTCGCCGCTGTGGTCGGTGCTCTTCCTCGGCCTCGGCGCCGGCGCCATCGCCCAGGTGATCGTCCAGATCGCCCGCGGCGTCGCCGGCAGCCGGCCGCTTTCCGCCTATCTCCAGAGTGGACCGGTGGTGGCCGGTTTCTTCGCCGGCTTCGCCGTGATGTACGGCACCGGCATGCTCATCCAGTGAGGTGACCTCATGGCCCGACTCAAGGCAGCCTATCTCGCTCTCCCGCCCGGCGGGGCGTTGCTGGTCGCCCTCGCGCTGTTCGGCGGCATCGCTCTCTCGGTGCGCGCGGCGGTGCGTCCGGAGCCGCGCGCCCTCACCCTGACGGCCCGCGGGATGGCGTTCTACCTCCCCGGCGACCCCACGCCGAACCCCCGGCTGCTCGCCGAGCGCGGCGAGGAGCTGCGGATCACCCTGCGCAATGAAGACGGCGGCATGGCACACGACCTCGCGGTGCCCGGCCGCGACGGCTCGGCGGAGGCGACGGCCGTCCTGCGCCGTGCCGGCGACTCGGCGGAGCTCACCCTGCGGGTGCCCGCGCGCCCCGGCGAGTATGAGTATTTCTGCAATCTCCACGCGAGGATGATGCGCGGCGTGCTGGAGGTCAGGTAGGGTCCTGAAGGCCGGGCAATCCGGCTAAGTTGCGGTAGGCCTTTGCAAAACGGGCTTGCAACCGCATCCGCTCAGGGTGTAGAGTTCCCGCACTGGACAATATAGCCATAGATGTATGAGCGCCTTGACACCGGCGCTTTTGTCTGTTAGCTTCCAGAGAAGCTTTAAGTTTGCCTCGGTAAGTTGCCTTGAACGTTGGGCTTTGAGGAGTTGAAAGTGCTCTTCTCCCGGACGAAGAAGGGTGTGGTGGGCCTCGACATCGGCAGCTCGGCGATCAAGCTCGTCGAGCTGAAGGAGCGTAAGGGAGAGTTCCATCTGCAGCGCCTGGGCGTCGAGCCGCTGTCGCCCGAGGCCATTGTGGACGGCTCGATCATGGACTCCTCGCTGGTCGTCGACGCCATCCACCGGTTGAACGACCAGACCAAGGTCAAGGGGACCAGCTACGCGACGTCGCTGTCCGGCCACTCGGTCATCATCAAGAAGATCCAGTTGCCGGCGATGTCGGAGGAGGAGCTGGCGGACTCCATCCAGTGGGAGGCCGAGCAGTACATTCCCTTCGACATCAACGACGTGCGCCTGGACTACGTAGTGCTCTCCGACGGCGAGCCGGGGCGGGACAACATGGAGGTCCTGCTGGTCGCGGTCAAGCGCGACAAGGTCAACGACTACGTGTCGGTGATCAGCCAGACGGGCAAGACGCCGACGGTGGTGGACGTCGACGTGTTCGCGGTGCAGAACTCCTACGAGGTCAACTACGACCTCGATCCGCGCAAGGTCGTGGCCCTGATCAACATGGGGGCCGGGGTGACCAACATCAACATCCTGGCGCGCGGCGGCACGGTGTTCTGGCGCGACATCTCGTTCGGCGGCAACCAGTTCACCGAGGCGCTGCAGCGCGAGTTCAACCTCTCGTTCCCGCAGTCGGAGAGCCTGAAGCAGGGCGAGGCGGTGGACCGCTACTCGCCGGGCGACGCCCGGCCGGTGCTCGACGCGGTCTCGGCGGAGATGGCGTCGGAGATCCGCAAGACGTTCGATTTCTTCTCCGCCACTTCGTCGGAAGGGCCGGTGGACGAGCTGGTGCTCTCCGGCGGCTGCGCCCTGACCCCCAACCTGCTGCAGGTGCTGCGCGAGCGGTTCCAGGTGCCGACCGAGCTGATGAACCCGCTGCGCCGGATCCATTTCAAGGAAAGCGATTTCGACGGCGAGTGGCTGCGGTCCATCGCGCCGATGATGGCCGTCGCCGTGGGGCTCGGCATCCGCAAGGCGGGGGACTAGGCCGATGATCAAGATCAACCTGCTCTCGGAGGGCAAGCGTCCGGCGGCGGTGCGCAAGGTGAAGGTGCCGGCCGCCCTGCAGCTGAAGGGACAGGACGTCGGGCAATGGATGCTGCTCTTCGGCCTCCTGCTCGGGGTGGCGGGCGTGGCGGTCAACTATTGGATGTGGAACAAGAAGGTGGAGGCCAAGACCGCGGAGGTGGCGGAGGCGCAGCGCGAGGTCGACGCCATGGCCTCGGTGATCAAGGAGGTCGAGGACTACAAGGCCAAGAAGGCGGAGCTCGAGCGCAAGATCGGCCTGATCAACGACCTGAAGGCGAACCAGCGCGGACCGGTGCGGGTGATGGATTACGTCTCCCGCGCGCTGCCCGAGCTGTTGTGGCTGGACCGCCTGAGGATGAACGCCGACTCGATCGAGATCGAGGGCCGCGCTTTCAACACCAACGCCGTCGCCAACTTCATCGAGAACCTGGACAAGGTTGCCGAGTTCGATGAGCCGACGCTGAAGACGACGGAAGAGCAGGCGGGCGGCATCTATCGCTTCGTGATCAATTTCAACTACTCGTTCGCGACGCACGCCAAGCAGCCGGCGGAGGGCGCCCCTGGCGCCGCGCCGGAAACTCCGGCGCCGGCAACGCCGGCGACTTCGGGGTAGGAGGGGAGGCCCGGTGGCGCTCAAGACGGGACTGGAAGGCAAACCCTGGTATGTCGGTCTGGGAGCCGGGCTGGCGCTCGGTCTGATTGTGTTCGGGGTGTGCTATTGGCGTCTGCTGCAGCCGAAGCGCGACGAGTACGCCCAGCAGGAGGCGAAGCTGGCCGAGCTGCAGACCAAGATCCAGGAGGGCCGCGCGGCGCGCCAGGAGCTGCCGAAATTCCGCGAGGAGGTCCGGCAGCTCGAGCTGGAGCTCGACAAGCTGCTGCGCATCCTGCCGGCCCGGCGCAACACCCCGGACCTGATGCGGCGCATCCGTTCGCTCGCCGAGCAGGGTGACTTCTCGCTCAAGCGGTTCAATCCCGGCACCCTCACCGACAAGGAGTTCTTCAGCGAGTGGCCGATCAGCGTCAACCTCGAGGGGGGCTACCACAACCTGGCGCTATTCTTCGACCGCGTCAGCCGCTTCTCGCGCATCATCAACATCGAGGACCTGGAGATCACCGCCCTGCCGGGGTCCGCGGCGGTGCACACGATCGCCGCCAGCTTCACCGCCAAGACCTTCGTCTACAAGGAGCCGGAGCCCGTGACGGAGGAACCAGCGGCGGCTGCCCCCGGCGCGCCGGCCGCCGCTGCCGAAGGGCCGGCGGCCCGCATCAAGTCCGGCGGCGTCTCTGGAGGAGGGCCCGACTGATGTGGCGATTTGGCAAGCCGGCGAGCCTGGTGGCTCTCCTCGTCCTGGCAGCCTCATGGGCCGTCCTGGCGCAACCCAAGCAGCCGCAGAAGCCGCCCGCCGGCCAGGAAGCGGCGCCGGCGGCCGGCACCGAATCCACGCCGCCCAACCTGGAGAACATCGACGAGATCCTGGAGGGCGAGGAGGAGGTGATGTCGGGGGGCAGCTTCTCGTACGACCCCGGCAACCGGCGCGATCCCTTCAAGTCGCTGCTGGCCGCTCCGGACCGCCCCGAGTTCCGCGGCCCGCGGCCCGAAGGCATTCCAGGCCTGCTGATCGACGAGATCGACCTGACGGGGATCTTCCGCACCAGCAAGGGGTTCGTGGCGCAGGTCGTGGCCGCGAACCAGAAGAAGAGCTATCTGTTGAAAGAGGGGGACCAGCTCTACGACGGCGACGTGGTGAGCATCAACAAGAACGAGGTGGTGTTCAAGCAGATCGTGCAGGATCCCACCGCCTTGAAGCCGTTCCGTGAGGTGGTGAAAAGCCTGAATCCGGCTTGAGTCGCGGATTCGGTGCTCAGGTCCGCAAGGGAGGCGAGTTGCCATGGGAGACGTGGTCATGAGAAGACGGAGCGCCGGTTGGCAGCGATGGATCGCTTCGGCGGCGGTGTTGACGGCGGCGGGGATCTTCGGATGCACCGCCTCCAAGCCCGCGCGCGTGGTCGAGGCGGCCCCCGCGGCTTCCCGGGTCGCTCCGGCCGAGACCAAGGCGGCCTCGTCGGCGCCCGCCGAGATCCGCTCCTTGGACCTCCGGGAGGGAGCGCCGGAGGTCTTCGTCGACTTGGAGGCGAGCGCCCCCCTGGTATGGACCAGCTTCCGCAACGCCGAGGGGCGGGTGGTGGTCGAGCTGCCCAACGCCACGCCCGGAGCCCGGCTGGCGGACCTCAATCCCGCCGACGGTCTGGTCTCTTCGCTCACCATCCAGAAGAGCGAGGAGGGCACCCGCCCGATGACCCGGCTGGTGATCGCGACCCGCCAGGAGGTGGAGCACTCGATCACCGCCGACGGCGCCAAGCTGCGCATCCAGCTCCTGCCGGTCGAGGAGAAGGGAGCGGCCAAGCTCGCCTTCGAGCCGCTCGGTGAGGAGACCGCCGCCCAGCCGCCCGCCGCGACGTCGAGCGAGAGCACGCCGCCGGCTGCGTCGGCTGCACCGTCGGGGCCGGCGACCGCCGGCACGCCGGACCGCCCGGCGGTGGCACCGGCCCCGGCCGGGGTCGCCGCGACGCGCCTCGACGGCGTCGAGGTGCTGGCCGCCGACGGCGGCGCGGTCATCCGCATCTCCGGCGATGGCGAGTTCCCGTATTCCACCTTCGCCCTCTCCGAGCCGCAGCGCTTCGTCATCGACCTCGACGGCGTCGTCAACCGCGTCGCGCGCACCACCGTCGCGGTGGGAGGCAGCATCGTCGAGCGCGTCCGCGTGGCCCAGTTCCGGCCGGCGCCGAAGCCGGTCTCGCGCATCGTCTTCGACCTGCGGCGGGACACCGTGCCGGTGATCGAGCGCACCCAGGACGCCCTGGTGGTCTCCTTCCCGGTGAGCCAGGGCGAGGCGCCTCCTACGTTTCCCGCCGCCGCCGCGCCGGAACCGGACGCGCCAGCTCCCCAGCCGCCCGCTCCGGCGCCCGCCAGTCCGCGGCCGCAGCCTTCGGACCTGACGCTGGCCCAGCGGACTCCCCCTTCGGCGATCGAGTCCGAGGAGGCGGCCCCGATGCCCGAGCCAGCGCCGCCGGTTCCGCAGGTCAAGGTCACGCCGTCGCGCCAGGTGTCTCCAGCCCCCGCTGGCTCGTCGCAACCCGCCGCGGGCAAGCCGAGCGCGACGCCGGTGGATGTGACGCCCGCCGCGCCGTCGCCCGGTTCGCCGCTGCAGAGCTTCGAGACCAAGACGGTCGAGCGGGAGCGCACCTACGTCGGCGAGCCGATCGACCTCAAGGTCACCAACGCCGACGTCACCGACGTGATCCGCACCTTCGCCCAGATCAGCGGCCTGAACATCATCGTGCAGCCGGGCGTCTCCGGCGCGGTGACGGCGGAGTTGGAGAACGTCCCGTGGGACCAGGCCCTGGAAGTGGTGCTCAAGACCAACAACCTCGACTACGAGCTGGAAGGCAACGTGATGCGCATCGCGCCCACCTCCGTCCTCCGCCAGGAGGCGCAGGAGCGCCAGCAGCTCGCCGCCGCCAAGGCCCTCGCCATCCCGCTGCGCACCGTCTACCAGCGCTTGAGCTACGCCGACGCCGACGAGGTGGCGCGGCTGCTCAAGACCGGCCAGGCCGGCCTGCTCACCCAGCGCGGCAGCGTGGTGGTGGACCGCCGCACCAACGCCCTGATCATCAAGGAGCTGCCGTCGAACATGGACGCCGTGCTCTCGGTCATCGACCTGCTCGACTCTCCCGAGCCGCAGGTGATGATCGAGGCGCGGATCATCGAGACGACCAAGCGCTTCACCCACGACGTCGGCATCGACTGGAGCTTCGACACGGTGGCTGACGCCGCCCACGGCAACACCACCGGCCTGGTGTTCCCGAGCAACGTCGTCGGGCAGGGCCGGGCCCCCCTCGGCGGCGCCGGCGTCAACTCCCTGCGGCTGCGGCTCGGCAACGTGCTCAACACCTTCACCCTCGACGCCACCCTGCGCGCCGCGGAGAGCGAAGGCCTGATCACCATCCTGTCGGCGCCGAAGGTGGCGACCTTGAACAACCAGCGGGCGTCGATCCAGAGCGGGCTGCAGATCCCGGTGCAGACGATCCTCAACAACACGGTGACGGTGCAATTCATCAACGCCACCCTGCGGCTCGACGTGACGCCGCAGGTGACGGCCGAGGGGACGGTGCTGATGGACATCGACATCTCGAAGCGCGAGCCGCAGCTCGCCTTCCTGGTGCCCGGCGCCACCAACGCCCCCATCGCCACCAAGGACGCGCGCACCCGGCTGGTGGTCCGCGACGGCGGCACGGCGGTGATCGGCGGTATCTACAAGGTCACCGGCAACACCGGCGACAACCGGATCCCGGGCCTGTCCAACATCCCGATCATCGGCCATCTGTTCAGGAACAAGACGCGGAGCGATGAGAACGAAGAGCTGTTGATCTTCATCACGCCGCGGGTCATTAAGATCTAAACTCTGGGGAGCGGACCATTCCATGAAGAACCACCGCGCCGTCCTTCTTCTGCTCATCGTGCCGGCCTTGGCCGTGGCGAGCTGCCGCTCGCGCACCGACCGGAGCGAAGGGACCGTCCTGCTGTCGGTCAGCGACTTCGACGGCCTGCCGTTCGCCGTCTCGGTCTCCGCTCCGCTGCCGGCCACCATCGACCAGGTCACCCTGCGCAGCACCACCAAGGACCCCACCGGGACCATCAGCCCGCTGCAGGACATCGAGCTGCGGTCCTTCGAGGTTCGCTACCGGCGCCGCGACACCGGCACCCGGGTGCCGCCGTCGACGGTGCAGGGCATCTTCGGCATCGTGCCGGTCAACGGCGTCTCGGACCTGTTCAACGTGCCGTTCATGTTCAGCGACCAGGTCCTCAGCCAGCCGCTGCTCGACCTGCGCAACTTCGGCATCGACCGCGAGACCGGCACCGCGGTCATCGTCCTCGACGTATCGATTCGATTCTTCGGCCGCACTCTGTCGGGTGATGACGTCGCCACGGAGCCGGCCACGTTTACGATTGAAGTGCGGCCATGAGGCCTGCAGGAGCCTCCGCTATGCGACTCTTCAGGAACGCCATCCGCCTGTCATCCGTCCTCGCCCTGGCGGCGGCGCTGGGGTGCACCTCCTCTCCCACCGAGCCCTCCAGTGGCGGCGGCACCATCACTCCCAAGCCGCCGGATCCCGTCGTCACCTTCACCGTCACGGTCACGGCCAACCCGTCGCAGATCACCGCCGGCAGCACGGCGTCGAGCAACATCACGGTCGAGGTGCGACGGACGGACAACGGCCAGCCGCCGCCGGACCTGACGGTGGTGCAGCTGACGACCAACCTCGGCAGCTTCGGCAGCACGACGGGATCGCAGTCGGTGCAGCTCCAGCTCGTCAACGGCCGGGCGCAGGCCGTGCTCTTCGCCGGCGATCTGACGGGCACCGCGACGGTGCGCGCCGAGCTCAAGGACAACAGCGGCGCGACCATCGCCTCGGGCGGCACCAACGTCGGCATCGGCCAGGCGGCGACGTTCTTCATCTCCTCGATCGAGCCGAACATCGGCAGCCCGCAGGGCGGCGAGCAGGTGACGATCCTCGGCGGCGGTTTCGAGACGCCGGTGCGCGTCACCTTCAACGGCGCCACCGCCACCGTGCGCTCCAGCAGCGCCAACCGCATCGTCGTCACCACGCCCTCCGCCGCGGCGGCCGGCGTCACGGTCGGCGTCGGCGAGACGGCCTCGGTGAGCGTCGAGGTGACGATCAACGTCAACGAGTCGAACCAGCTCACCGACTCGATCGACCGCGGCTTCACCTACTCCCTGGGCGGCGGCGGCACGGACCAGCCGCAGGTCTTCAGCGTGAACCCTTCTTCGGGCACCAATGACGGCGGCACCAGGGTCACCATCATCGGCACCGGCTTCCAGTCGCCCGTGCAGGTGCTCTTCGGCATCGGCGCCACTCCCACCGCCTTCAACGGCGTCGAGGCGACCGTCGTCTCGGTGACCCCAACCCAGATCGTCGCCATCACGCCGGCGGCGCGCGGATTCGGTCAGAACCTCCAGAACCAGGTGGTGGACATCCTGGTGAGGAACGTCAACACCGGCTTCTCCACGGTCCGCCCGCAGCAGTTCAAGTACGGCACGCAGGTGATCATCACCGCCATGGGTCCGGGCGTCGGTTCCTACCTCGGCGGCACCCGGGTGACGGTCTCCGGTCAGGGCTTCGACGATCCGGTCGCGTTGTCTCTCCACTTCCGGGACGCCAACGTCAGCGTCGCTCAGGGCGTGATCTCGGTGACCGGCACCCAGATCGTCTTCGTCACCGGCCCGGCGCCGCTGCCCGCCACCTGTCCGCTCAACGGCATCATCGTGGCCGACCGGGTCAACGAGGTGAACATCGAAACCGGCGACGGCGACGAGGCCGACCTCGGCTTCAACTTCGTCGTGCCGCTGCCGCAGATCTTCGGCATCAGCCCCAACAGCGGCAGCCCGGGCGCGACGGTGACCATCTCCGGCCAGAACTTCGCCAACAACGTCCAGGTGCTCTTTGGCGATGCCACCAACGGCAGCTCGGCCACCATCGTTTCCACGTCGCCGAGCTCGATCACCGTCCGGGTACCCAATGCGCCGCAGGGCTTCGCCTTCATCACCGAGCCCTGCGACGGCAACGGCGACGGCATCCCCGGCGGCACCCGCCTCACGCCGACGCCGATCAGCATCACCGTCCGCAACCTCGACGGCACCGGCTGCTTGACGACGCTGACCAACGCCTTCACGCTCAACCCGCCGAACACCACGTGTACCGGCGACACCTCCGCTCCACCGCCGCCGGCGACGACCCAGTGCAACGACGGGTTCGACAACGACAGCGACGGCTTCATCGACGCGGCGGACCCGCAGTGCACCGGGCCCACCGACAACAACGAAGCGACCTGACGCCAAGTCCGCTGAGCCAGGTCTTTCACCGGGCCGTCCCTTCTCGGGGCGGTCCGGTCTGTTTATGAGCGTCCTGTCCTTGAGGTGATTTCAGATTCGTCGGCGAGAGGAGGCCCGGGGTGGTGAGAGAGCCTTCGCGGCGCCGAAGAAACCTGTCAGGCATCCGGCGGCACGCAGTACTCCACCGTGGGTCCCAGCACCTCCCAGACGAAGGAGCAGGCGGCGTCGAAGATCTTGACGACGTCGCTGGGGCATTCGGAGTAGATCCCTCCGACCGGAACCGTCCTCATCCGTTGCTTGCCATACCAGGTCAGCGCGCGGGTGGAGATGTGATCCGGGGCGGGCGATCCGCAATCTCCTCTCTGCTGCCCGATCTTTCCTTCGGCGAGGGCCTGATTGAGCTTCATCAAGGCTTGCGGGGAGGCCACGGCGCGGGCCACGCGGCGGGCGTTGCCGGTCTCCGCGGTGTAAGCGAGAAAGGTAGGGCCGCCGCGGTAGACGAAGATGTCCACCACGAACGCATGACCGATGATGTCGGAGCCGATCGCGTGGAGCTGCACCATGGGGTGCATGTCGAACTTGGTGACGTCGATTGCCGGCGGCGCCTGGGCTGCGGCGGCGCAGGCGGGCAGGGCCGCAAGAATCCAGCGAATCGCCAGTTTCATCGTGCTCCTCCTGTCAAGGAAAGTGAAAGCTGCTCCTCCGCTGCGACCGCGGCACGCGCCTCGTCAAGCAGCGCCTGCGCCGAGAGCGGACCGCCCACGGCGCCACGAATCCATATCTCGGGAGTGTACTGCCCCTGGCGGGCGATGCGCTCGATCTCGGCTCCAAAGTCTCCCTCCCGGAGCTTGCGGGCGATCTGGAAGGCCAGGATGTGCCCGATCGCATAGTCCGGCAGGTAGAGGCCATAGGCGATCATGTGGGAGTAGATAGCCAGGATCTCCGAGTCGCGGACGCCGAAGATCGGGGCGAAGTAGCGGTTCCATACGTCCCGGGCGATGGCGAGCACGGCGTCGCGCAGCGCGTCAGGCGCGGCGTCCGGATGCTGGTACAGCCAGTTCCATACCCCCATGTCCACCAGCGAGACGCCGGCGATCTCGTAGGTGTTCCAGAGCACGGCCAGCGTCTCCTGGCGTTGGGCGTCGCCGCCCTGCGAGCCGAGGCCCAGCATTTCCAGGTCGCGATGCTGGAAGACGAAGGCGAACGCCTCGGTGCACGCGGTGTTGGGAATCCCCGCCAGCGCCCAGTGATCGATGCCGTGCATGGAGAAGACCTGCTCGACATTGTGGCCGAGCTCGTGCATGGCCACGTTGTACCCCTTGTAGTCCATACCACCCCGCGGCACGCGCGTCCGCAGATGGACCTTGTCCTGCCGCCTCAGGGCTGGCATGGCATGGCCGGAGCCGCGGGCCGGGTCCACCACGATGCGATCGGCGAGCCACCGCGCCCGCTCCGCCGAGAAGCCCAGCCGCGCCAGCAGATCCGGCAGTCCGGCGGCGAACGCGGCGAGGTCGGGAAAGCGTCTCCGCACCGACTCGTCCAGCTCCGATTCCCCGTGCTCGGCGCGCGACTTGAAACCGGAGTACCAGATGTCGAAGGGCTCGAGCGGCCTGCCGAGGCGCGCCTCGATCAGCCTGCCGAGGTCGGCTACCTCGGGAGCGCTCAGCACGGAGACCAGGAGGGCTTCGACCTCGCGCTCGGAAATCTGGCGGTCGCGCTCGAAGCGGCGGGCGATGAACGTCGGCTCGGCCGGGCTGTAGGGATCGACCTCGCGGACCGCATGGAAGACGCTGAGGAGCTGGGCATAGCGGGTGTCGGGCTCGCGAGCGGCGAGATCGCCGGCTGACGGGGCGTCCTCCCGCGCCGGGCGGACGGTGTTCAACTCAGGGTCCCAGCAGACTCCGGGATTGTCGATGACCGCCGCCGGAATCTCCTGCCGGACGATGCGTTCCATGACGCGGAGGATCAGGCGCTGGCGGGCGAGGCCGGCCGGTCCCGGAGTCGAGTAATACGAGGCGAGCTCGTCCCGCAAGCCCCAGTGGCTGATGAGCCGCAGGCCCTCCGGGAACGGCCGTTCTCCGGTGGCGGTCACCAGGCGGTCCAGGCGGATGTTGTAGGTCGAGACGTACTGCTCGGCGGCGGTGACCGCACGGGTGATCTCCTGCTGCACGCCGGCGGGAATGCGCAGGGTGAAGCGGTCCATCAGGCGGGAGCGCGCCCAGGTTTCGCGGTCCCAGCCCGGCCCCGCTTCCAGCCGCTCCGCCAACGTATGGAGCGGAAAGTTCAACAGCGCGAGGAACGCCGTCCCGGTGCGGAAGAGGTCCTCGCTGACGTGCGACGCGAGATCGAGATTGGCCAGCAGGCGGTCCACAGGCAGGAGCGGCCCGCAATCGAGCTCGATGGGTGCGGTCAGCTCGCGCCGCACCTCGTACAGGTGACCGTCGACCTGTTCGAAGATGTCTTCCAGCCGCCGGAACGTGGCGGCGAGAGCCTCGGAGTCGGCGAGGAAGTGGGAGTCGCAGAAGCCGGCGAACGCATCCGCGTCGCCGTCCTCCGGCCACCACCGCCGCGCCGCCTGTTCGACGCCGCGGCTTATGCGATCGGCATGCTCGGGGCCATCGCGGTCGACGAGGCGGTCGATGGTGCGCTGAATGGTTTGAGAATCGAGGGTGGAGGTGGGAGGAGACGCCATGGGGACGGATTCTATCCGAACCCCCCGAACCCCACCCGGACGGCGACGAAGCAAAGTTCCCGTCGCCGCTCGCCCCTACAGCGGCGGCTTCGTCCTCATACGGCGGATCAGCCACTCTCCCGTGGGCTGGCGGACCCACTCCGCTTCCAGCCGGCCCTGGACCTCGATCGTACGCTGACGGGCCAGCAGCGTGGCCCTTTGCCGATAGGTTCCTGTCACCAGGGCGGTATCGCCTTGAACGTTGACGGATTGGATCGTCGTCGCGTTCTCGTCCAACCGCACCACGCCTTTGAACGAGGCGAGAAACTTGCGGATGGCTTCCCGGCCGCGAGCGATCGACCGGCCGCGATCGATCACCTCGCCATCATCGGTAAACGACGCGGCGATGCTCTCGGCGTCCATGGCCAGAACGTATTGGTTGTAACGCTCCATGGCGGCCTTGACTTCGGCGACCGTTTCCGGACGCACGGGTTCCGGCCGAACGGGGGGAGCCGGAGCAGAGGCGCAGGCCGCGAGAAAAACCGCGGCCGTCAGCCAGATAAAGTGAGCAGTTCTGCCGTTCATGACGGTTTCCGCGATCAGCTCCGGGCGGCGACGATCGCCGCCAGGCTCTTGGGCGCGATCAGACGGTAGCTGGCGGCGGCGAGCTCCGCGACCTCGTTCCAGTCGACCTCGCCGCGGTCGAGTACCAGGCCGATCCAACCCTGCGCGCCGAGATAGGCCGGACGATAGAAGCGCTCCGGATCCCGCCTCACCATCTCCTCGTTCTCACCCAACGCCGTCTTGCAGACGATGCCGACGACGCCGTCGCCATGGTGATTGTCGAGAAAGTAGGCGAAGGTCCGCTTGCGTACCGAAAAGCGGGCGTGCTGGCCCATGAGCTCGCGCGTCGCCTCCGGCAGGGCGAGACAAGCGCGGGTTACCGCCGCGAGGATGGGGTCTTCGACGGGCTCTTCCTTCATGGTGCGACGAGCTTGTCCATGACAGCCTCCGCCTTCCTTACGCCAAGTCTCTGCCGTTCCCGTTTCGGGAAGATCATATCCGGTTTCGGAGCGCTGGTCTCCGGCGCGTACTGATACCCCAGGGATCGTCAAAGTCGCCGATCGGAGAAAGGTGAGGTCGGAGTATCCGTGCCTCCCTGCTGATCGCCGAGAGGAGGGTCTGATGTCCAAGGCAAGATTGAATCACCGGGCGGCCAGCCGAGAGAGCTTCGCGCCAGCCGGCCCGGACGGGGATCTAGTGTTCTTCCTCGAACGAAGCACAGGCGAGACAGATTCCGGTGCCGCAGCTCGTGTCCGTATCGCTGGTCGACAGGTAGAGGTTGTTCAAGTTCGCGCAGTAGATGGATGCGAAGGCGTAGGCGTAGCAACTCCCTGCGGGGTTGCCGAGCGACGCGCTGGACGAGCACGAAACGCTCGTGCCGCTGTCGGAGCAGGATTGTGACTGGGTGGTGGTGTTGCTGCCGCAGGTCCGCTGGACGTAGGCATAACTGTACACGTCACAGGACGCGCACCGTTCCCCTGAGCTGGTGGCGGAGTACGAGGCGTTCGCCTGCGCATTGTTGGTGCAGTGGGTCGGGAACGCGTCCGCTCCATAGCTGAACGTATACTGGCAGCTCGTCTTCGTGAGAGAGCCGCGTCCGTCTGACGAGGGACCCCTGCCTACAGCCTTCTCAACCTTCTCGATGAAGCGGGAGTACTCCGCCAGCGCATCCTGACGGTCGCTGTCCGGCCGCGCGAGGTAAGCATCGACCAGCTCGGCAAGGTGGGTGCGCAGAGTAGGCAGCACATAGGTCAACCCGTCGCGGCCTTCCGCATAGGTCTCGGTTCGGCCGTCCGGAGTCGAGCGTTGCCAGGCGCCCTTGGCTACAGGATGCCAGCCGTTCGCCGGATCCCGCAAGGAATCGCGGGTGATGCCATCCTGGCCGTCGGCACGAACCCCGGCGGCGAGACTGGCGGGGAGAAGGAGCAGCGCCAGGAGCAGGGTACAGATCCACTTGGGTTTGACAATCGCTAGCACAGAAGCCTCCCTTCTGAGACGAGTGTGACATTCGGTGGGACTGCCGGACCGCGAGACTGTCGCTAAGCTCTCTCAATAGAGACAGTGCTGCTTAAAGCATCTGCGTGACAGCGCGGGAGGGCGCCGTAGTGATTCAGTCTGCCCGTGGAAGACGGAGGTGCCTGCCCTCCGAAGCCTCTGACCAAACTGAACCAGCAACAGTCCTCATCTCTACGGCGCCTCGTACGCCGCCGCAGCGATCTCTCCCAATGCCTGGCCGACGACGCGCTTGATTTCGTTCGGCTCTTTGGACACCGAAACGTTATTGACGTAGATGGCGAAGATCAGACGGCGCCCGGAGGCGGTAAAGATGTAACCCGCCAAGCCCTTGCCGGTCACCAGCACGCGCCGGTTCAGGGGATCGTCAACGCCGTAGGTCCCGGTCTTGGCGTAGACGTGGCCGGCGGCCAGCGAATCCGCCTGGATGTCGAACAGCGTGCCGTCGCGGCCCAGGATCGGCAGCGCCCCCTCGAAGAACGTGAAGTCCAGCCGCTTCGCCATCATCGCCAGATAGCTCACCATGAAGGCCGGCGAGTAGTGCGCGTCGCCGCCGGCGCCGTCGGCCTGCTGCGCTCCCGATAGATCGAGCCCCGCCGCGGTGAGAAAGTCGCGTTCGAGATCGAATCCCGTCTGCTCCTTCTCCTTGCGCAGCAGCGCGGCGAGCAGGAAAGGCGTCATGCTGGCGTGGAGGTTCTGGCTCACCTTGAGCGTCACCTTCACCTCCTCGCGCAGCGGCAGCGAGACGTGCTCGGCGACGGCGCGCTCGTCGGTGTAGCTCTTGGCGAGGGCGGCGAAATCGACCGGGTTTTGGCTCTTGCCCGCCGCGATCCCGACTCCCTTTGCCACCAGCGCCTCGGTCAGAACCACCTGTGCGAAGCGGCTCGGCTCGGGCACGGCGTAGCTGTAGAGGATCGGTGGCTTGCCCGCGGGGAAGGAGCCGACGAGAGTGACCTTGTGCGTGCCGTCGGGGTTGGCGACGTCGCCCGCCACGCTGACCTGCGGGCGCGATTCCGGCGCTCCGGTCTTGATCTGGTTGACGAAGGTCACGTAGCCGGTGACGGGCGCCGCGGAGAACGCGGCCGGCGCTCCCGGCGCGGCGCCCGGGCCGACGGTCATGTCCACCAGGTTGTCGTTGACCACGATCGGCGAGATGACGACG
>Ga0134122_10001974_pt1 | contig 14970 bp, 18 predicted proteins | sample KB302_FD_96461 | JGI IMG/M metagenome (GOLD analysis project Ga0134122, IMG submission 96461) | Terrestrial soil microbial communities without Nitrogen fertilizer from Kellogg Biological Station, Michigan, USA - KB3-0-2 | ecosystem: Environmental > Terrestrial > Soil > Unclassified ... | reverse complement strand
TCCAAAGGCCATCGCCGAGCTGCAATTTCCGGGCATGACCGGCGCCGAAGGCGAACATATGAAAGCCGTCGCCAACAGTCCGACGGTGCACAATCTGATCATCTGCACCTTGTGCTCATGCTATCCGTGGCCTGTGCTGGGGCTACCTCCCTACTGGTACAAAGATCCGGTGTTCCGTTCTCGTGGTGTGCGTGAACCACGCGCTGTACTCCGTGAGTTCGGTGTGACTATTCCAGCAGACAAGGAAGTCAAGGTGTGGGACAGCAGTGCCCAGATCCGCTGGTTTGTGATTCCTGAACGGCCGGCTCACTCTGAACATCTGAACGAAGCACAACTCGCTGCACTGATCACACCGGAAGCCATGATGGGAGTGGCTCTGGTTCCTTCTGCTCCCATGGCCTAAGGCACCCCAATGTTTACTCGATTCGAGGAATATGCCGCGACGCAGATGCTCGGGCAGCCGGACTCACCTCCGCGCAGTGAGGGAAAGCTGTTCTTCAACGAAGATTGGCAACGCACGGTATTTGGTCTGGCGTTGGCGTTATCTAAAGAGGGCCATTTCGAGTGGGAGGACTTCAGACACAAGCTGATTCATGCCATCGCTGCTTGGGAAGAGAAGGCCTGCACCGGGCAAGCGACGTGGGACTATTACGAGCACTATACACAGGCCCTGATTGACATACTCAACCAATGCGGCCTTCTCAAACCGGGCGAACTGGAGCAACAGATAAGGCCGGACGACGCAAACAAGTGACCGCGATGGTATCTGTCTCGGAGCTCGAAAGGACTCTGCATGAAGGACACTGTAGAGAACGAGAGCGTTAAGTCAGCGCGGTTGGTGAGTCAATCTGACATGTCGTCGCTTGATAGCCTCACCCTTGCGCTGGTCGTCAGTGGTCTTGGCTTCTATACGGACGAGACGGTCGCAGATCTTCGCCGTTATGTCGAGGCTAAAGGGATCGCGCATACTGCGAAGGAATTCGACGCATCCCTTGAGCGTGCCAAACGACACTTTAGCCAGGGAGACGCCCACTTATTTCTCTGTGACGGGGAGCCCTGCCGGCAACGACGACGTTTTGAGGCCACCTCCAATGCGTTACTACGTGAGGCAGAACACATCAGCTGCCGGATTTCACCCACGGCTTGCCAAGGGCCCTGCAAACAAGCGCCAGTAGCCTTACTGCGCGTGGGACACGGATGTGAATTCTTTGCTCAGTTCGTCCACCATCGAGACTGGGAGGCCGTCTTGGGCTTTGCTCAACGAGCCGCTCAGGCGAAGACTTTGCTTGTCGATGCCGGCACGGCGCAACCATTCCGGTTCGATCCAGTCCATCAACTGGGAAAGCCTAGTGCGGCACTTGAATCCGTCCGTTTCCTTGTAGGACATTTCGAAGGAACGGTTGAGTTGCCTCTTGAGCAACGATCCATCGAAAAAGAAGTCGTGGGAAGTTGGGAGGCCGGAGGGCGCTTCCTGAGTCTTCGGATGGCCGCGACGTATCGCACGAAGAATGGCTTGTGGGATCGGCATCAGGTCTTTATTGTCCTCGGCCCTGACGAGGAGACTGGAGCCTTGGTGAGTCGAGCCTACACGGACGGGGGATTGATCCATGAGTTTCACATTGTCATCGAGGAGAGACGGCTGATGTTTGCGGATCGTGTGCCGCACCACGTGCCTGCCATGGCCGCTCGCAAAGTGCTGACTCCCACCGAGGACGGTTACGAAGAGACGCTGGAACTTGATCGGGGACTTGGCGTCTTCGAACCCTATTACAGAATGCCAATTCAGAGAAAGGACCGCGCGATTATTTCCTAATCGAGAGGGTGCGGCAGGGGCAAGTCTTGCAAGAAACCCGGCTAGGAGATCAATCAGTGCGTCCGTGCTGAACAGGTAGCGGGACCAGCAGATGCTCGGCTTCCTCGCGGAGAAAGGTCTCGGAAGACATTCTCGCTGGATTTTTTCATCCTAACCTTCATAACGCTTCTCCCTGTCCCCCATGCAACGTTGAACCAGGAGAGCCTGATAGACGTTGCTTTGAGAGCGATGTCATGCTGCGACGTCTTCCTGGTCCGTTTTGTGAGCTGAAAACCGGCCAACCGCCTGGCATCCTGTGGGAACGCCTGAAGATCACTGCGCGATGATCCGAGTCAGACAGTCGGCTTTAGAGAAAGCAGGGGCATGAAGAAAACACTTAACCGTGAGAGGAGACGAAGGCGATGAAGACAAGTATTTGTGTGACCACGTTGCTCTGTTGCGCCACGATCGTGTCGGCCAGTTATGCCGAGGAAGTGGGGAGTGTCGACACGGAATTCAAATGGCTGGGGCCTGACCACAAAATTGTTGTGGAGGCGTTCGACGATCCCAAGATTGAAGGCATCACCTGTTATTTGAGTCGATCCAAAAAAGGTGGCTTGAAAGGGATGGTTGGCATGGCAGAGGAAACCTCCGATGCCTCATTGGCCTGTCGTCAAGTCGGGCCGATTCGCCTGGTGAGTGAGCTGAAAGAAGGGGAAAAGGTATTCAGTGAGAGTCGATCCATGATCTTCAAAACACTCCAGGTTGTCCGATTTTTCGACCAGAAACGCCAGACCTACGTGTATCTCGCCTACAGCGATCGCGTGATCGAGGGCTCGCCACAAAATGCCCTCTCCACCGTGCCGATCCAATCCTGGCCCGGTCGATAAGGGCGAAGAGGCACTGGACATGTCCCATAACCACGCACAGGAGGTCGTGCAATCGACAGTCGGAATTATTGAACCGCTAAAAGAACTTGGAACTTCCTACAGGAAGGCGAATCGTGATCCTTGACGACGACCATCGGGGTGAATCAGGTGTTCGCGTTCTTCAACCTTCTCGTCCAGTCCACTAATGCTTCGAGCAATTCTTTGATCTTTTCGGATGTCTTGAGATCCTTCAGATTGCCCCGCTCATCAAACTTATCGGCGGCATTGGCAATCATGACCTCCGGTTGGTTCAACGGGAACATGTTCAAGAAAACGAACGTTTGACGTAGATGATATTGCGCACGGGCTGTGCCCAGCATTCCTACTGAGGCACCCATGATACCTACCGTCTTCCCGTTCCATGTGCTTTCGCCATAGGGCCGTGAGGCCCAGTCGATCGCATTCTTCAAGACCCCGGGAATCGAGTAATTGTATTCCGGCGTCGCGATTAGGACGGCATCGGCCGCTTTCACCGCAGTCCGAAACTGCCGCACGGCCGCGGGCGGATCTCTCTCATGATCCTCATTGAAGGGCGGGATGCCATCGAGGTCGCTGATCTCTAGTGTGCTGCCAGGCGGGACAAGCTTGACTGCCGCTCGAAGCGCAGATCTGTTATAGGAGCCTTTGCGTAGGCTGCCAGCGATCCCCACTATTCTAACTAACTCCGCCATTCTTCCATCCTCCATACGTGCGCGTCTTTTCCTGTCGACTTCTGGCTTTCTTCGTTGATCTGCACGTCCACTCCCTGGGCCCCCATCCATACGTTCAGGAGCATAAACCGAGCACTATTGTCCTGCGTATCATCGGGACCGGTCCGGTGTGTATACCATAACTAAGGAGCTACCTGTGCAATATTGCTCATCCTCCCGGGTTGTCAGCTTACTATCTAGGGAACTTCCCAGATGTTGGAAATGCAGAGGCCAGCCAAGTTAATAGACGGCAGCGAAGCAATACGCCCTCGACGATGTTTCGGATGACTGTAGCGTAAATTATCCGAACCTGCTCATCAAACGGAGGTCTTTATGAAACCTCATCTGGTAACGATTTTAGCGATTGTGAATGGCGCTTTGTTGTCTGGCTGTTCGCTCTTTCAGGGGGCCATGCCTGCCACTACACTATCTGATTCGAACGTACTCGCGATGCTCGATACCATTAATCTGAGCGAGATCGATGCGGCAAGTCTGGCTAAGCAGAAGGCCTCCTCCGAGGATACCCGAATGTTTGCCAGTCGGATGCTGGACGAACACACCATGATGTTGCAGGAGACACGGCAGCTGGCTCAACGGATTCACGTTCAGCCGCACCCGCCTTCATTGGCTTCGCAAGCCACTAAGTTCCATCAGGCGAGAATGGAGGACTTGCGAAAGCTGTCTGATCGTGACTTTGATCGAGCCTACCTGAAGTATCAAATCTCTATGCATGAACAAGCCATCAACCTTGTACAGGATACGTATAATGCCGTGGATAACCCACAACTTCAACAACAGCTCCGGCAAACTCATCCGGATTTAGTAGGACATTTGTCCCTAGCCAAGGCAATAGAACGACAGCTCGTCGCACAGTACTGAGACGAAAGGGATCCTCTCGACAAAAACCCAAAAACAATTCGATAGCAGGGGAAAGCGCGTTTGCCGTTTCTTATGGACAAGCCGCAGGGTTTTTCCTAGTCTGTTTTTCAAGGGCGCAGGGAAATTAGATGCTTTCGTCAGTCCTAATGAGTCAGGTTCCATAGCAGGACACCAAATGCACTCCTGGCTTCATAGTTGGGTTTTCAGTTCTCTGCTCATGCTATTCGTCCTGGGTGTGCTCGTTGGCTTCGGGACGGTTCTATGCGCATTGATGTATCGGATCTGGGGTGAGAGCAGGGAAGAAGCACCTGAACCTCGTATGTCCAAAACGTGAACAGGGGACCGGCGGGAAGGACTCTACCGATCGAAACGGAGTTAAGATTCGTTTAGACGACACATTCCACAGCGGATCGTCATCTAGACATGCCGAGCGAAGATTTCATCTTGCGAGTGAGTTGCTGCTTGATTGTAAAATAAGTTTGCCAGGGATCCTGTTTCAATTTGTGGAGCCGTTCCACCGCATTGCCCACCGTGAAATGATCCGATCGCATATCGATCGTTACTTCTTTCCATGTGAGTGGTACAGACACTGGGGCTCCTGCTCGTGCTCTGGTTGAGAAGGCTGCGATCGCGGTTGCTCCTCGAGCGTTGCGGAGGTAGTCTACGTAAATCTTCCCTTTGCGTTTCTGTTTCGACATATTAGCCACAAACCGATCGGGGATCAGTCGTACGAGATGATCCGCCACGCCTTTAGAAAACGCTTTCACCTCTTCCCACGTATGCACAGGCTGCAGTGGCACTACCACATGGAGACCTTTTCCGCCGGTCGTCTTCACAAAACATTCGAGCTCCAGCCCATTCAATAATGTCTTGACCAGGTGCGCCGCTTCGATGACGAATTTCCATGGGACCGACGAATCCGGGTCAAGATCAAAAATGAGGCGATCAGGACGGTCGAGCGCATCCTGTTTCGCTCCCCAAGTGTGCAGTTCCAGCACCCCCATCTGTACGAGCCCAATCACCGCAGGCAACCCATTGGCAATCATATACCAGGACCGACCGGTGTCATTCTGAATGCTCACCCGATCGATTGGCTCCGGCACCGTGTCGTTGACATGTTTCTGATAGAAACAGTCTTTGTTGTAGCCATCCGGGCAACGCACTAACGTCAGGGGCCGACCTTGTAAATGCGGAAGAAGCCACATGCTTACCTGTTCATAATACCGGGCCAATGCGAGTTTGGTGAGTCCTTGATCGTGAAAGAGGAGGCGATCGGGGTGACTTAGTGTCACGCCCGCGACCGCTGTGGATGCTGTCCCAGATGCCGTGGTCGACACCCTTCTGACCTTACTCGAACCGGGCCGTGTTGGCTTGGTCGAGGATTGTCTCGAATGGCCCTGCACGGTTCTGATTGGCTTCGGCTGTTCCCTGGTGATCGCTTTGGCAGGTTTGTCTTCCCGTAAACCATGAAAGGCGGCCTGCCTGAGTAGTCCGTCCTGCGTCCACTCGGCAAAAGCCACTTCCCCTACTAATCGGGGCTTCACCCAGTGGACTCCGCGCACATCACTCCCAGTGGGAGGATTGACAAAGGGAGATTCAGGCTGCTCGAGCGCAGTCAACTTTGCATGTAATTCCTTCAGCGAGTGTTCGGAAAATCCGGTTCCCGTTCTGCCAACATAGCGGAGTGCTTTCTCGTGATCATAGACCCCCAAAAGGAGGGAACCAAAAGCCATGCGAGACCCACCCGGCTCCGTAAACCCGCCGATAACGAATTCCTGGCGGTGCCCGCATTTAACCTTGATCCAATTACGATTGCGACGGGCGAGATAAACGCCATCAGTTCGCTTGGAGACGATTCCTTCCATGCCCTGATGGCAGGCATGCTCGAAGACTATCTTTCCTCCACCCACTATATGATCACTATATCGGACCAATCCGCTCTTCATCTCCCGCATGATCGCAGCCAACGCTTGTTTTCTGTCGGAGAGCGGAACCTCTCGGAGATCATACCCATTGAGGTATAGGACGTCGAATACATAGTAAACCAAGTCCGTTTCCGATCGCCTATCGAATGCATTTTGGAGAGACTGAAAACTCATTCGGCCGTCTGGTTTTAGCGCAATGACTTCACCGTCAAGCCAAGCCGTTTTCACGGGCATTGTCGCCACGGTAGCCGCAATTTGCTGAAGTTTGGCCGTCCAGTCATGTTGGTTTCTTGTAAAGAGTTGCGCCGACTGATGCTTCACTCGAGATAAAATGCGATATCCATCATATTTGAGTTCATGCACCCAATTGTCGCCGACGGGAGCGTGGTTCGCTAATACCGCCAATTGTGGGGTGATCTTATCTTCCTGAGGGGCGCGCCTGGCTCCAGGCAGATGGTGGATGCCCATCTCGATGGAAGGAAGGGAGGGTTTCCTGGTTCGTAGGTCTGGCTGGCTGGCGCTGGTACTCGTCGTTCCCGAAGCGCGATGTGAGTGCCACACCCGGTGACACCCCGAGGCTACTTGCTCAATGGTACGACCACTCTCGACGCTCTCGGTGCGCGTCTGCGTGATCTCCCGACCATTTCCTGCGCGCACCTCTTTATCCTTCTCCTTGATTAATAGCCAGCTATCCTTTCCAGGCTGCCTCTGGCCTCCCATTCGTACAAGGTTCCAAAGCCCCTGCAGCTTGTTTCCTTCCAGGCGGAACTTCAATCTGCCCTTGCGATATCCCTCATCAGGATCGCCGAGCGGGATCCAATAACCTCGGTCCCAGAGCAGCACGGTTCCAGCGCCATACTGCTTGGGCGGGATAACGCCCTCAAAGTCCGCATACTCGAGTGGATGATCTTCCACATGCATGGCCAGGCGTTTCGTGTCAGGATCAACGCTGGGGCCCTTAGGAACGGCCCAGCTCTTTAACGTGCCGTTCAATTCCAATCGAAAATCATAGTGGAGGTGGCTGGCTGCATGTTTCTGGATGACATACCGCAGGCGAGTTGAAGCTGCTGCGGTCCTCCCTCGTGGCTCGGGCGTCTTCTTGAAGTTTCGTTTTTCCCGGTATCGTTGAAGACTCATTCGAAGCTCCGTGATGCAGGCCGGCCTGTACCTCCACGCACATCACTTCCAAATCGGGGAGGGGCTTTCCTAGAAACATTCTATCGGTCTGTTATGTGAACAGAGCTAGGAAGGTTCCTAGGCATATGTGCTGGGGCATTCTCTCATTCAGACTAGGGAATGAATCAGGTGAAGCTGTGCCACTTTCAATAATAATTAGTACAAAGAGTAAAGATGATTAGATAGAGAGAGGAGGAGAATAGATTATGAGGCCTTCCTCAACCATAAACAGGATCATCAAACAGCCGGCCCGGCAAAGCTGTGAACGGTGCGGCGGATATCTGGATCATGACACCTGTATGGACCTCGATAATAGCGGCTATAGTACCATCCGGGTCCTTCGGTGTATTCAATGCGGCGATATGATTGATGAAGTGATTTTGAGAAATCGCGCCGTGTCCCATGATCAACCGAGGCTCGGTGCTGCGGCATGATGGGTGGGCTGTCGTATCAAAAGATTGTCCGTGACGACTATTTCTGGCGTTACGGCACCATGGAGTCGACCGATCAGCTGTTCGGCGACTTGCCAGTGAAGCCCGGCTTAAGCTTGTCAACCGGAATACTGGATCTCATGATTTGGGCTGCGTCTTCCCTTGCGTGATCCCAATCCGAGAGCGATAAGCTGGGCAGACCTAGGCCTAATGCGCTCTCATGCACCGTGCTTCAAACTCAATTGACAGACGATAACAAAATCACGCTCATAGGGATAGGCTTCGGCCATCGCGAAACCTATACGATCACGCTCAATTTGACACTCCTCGACAGTGGAAAATGTATTGAGCACTGTGCTTTTATCGAGCCCTGGTACGACATTTAGCAGGACCATTAGTAATAAACACATGGCGCTCCTTTCAGCCGATCCCTCGTGCATGCCCTAAGATGGCAAACGGATCTTTCCCTCGATCTTTACCTCTGTCCAATGAATCAGTGCCGGCCCAGGTCATCTCAGCAAACTCTCCCAAAAATTCATGACCCCGATCGCAATAGGATCTTCTTGGAGTAGAACCATAGTTCAAGTTTATTTCTATTCTGCAATTATGCCGATGAGGCAAACCCCTAGCCCAGTTGTTCAAATAGAATGGTCAAAGTTTCCATCAAGGATGAGATCGGAGGGTCGAATCTGAGCAGTATGTTTTATCTGAGCGACACACATGACAGGTGTTCGCTCGGGGGTTTCCCCAGCACCCTCTTACGGCTTTCAGTGCCAACTTAGCGTGTAAGGTAAATTACGAGTCAAGCTTGCCGACGGTCTCTGGGGGGCTGAGGACATGCCTGCAGAACGGATCAGTATTCAGAATTTCCTCCGAGCGAGCGAAATCTTAATCCAAGAATACGGTAATTATGCTCAGTATGAAAGGGCTTTATTGCAGATCATGTTGGGCCGCCTGTCTGTCAAGATTCACAAGGCCGAGGATACTGAAGATCCTGACAGATCTTGACTTTCCAGACAGTTGGAATGACACCTTAACCATGCGTATTTGCAATATAGAACTCCTAGGGAGAAGGGGCTACTCTCACACCACTCACACCAGGAACGATCGTTGGATAGATGCTCTCCAGAGTGATGATCAGGATTTCTTCCCCATTGCTTCCAAAGCCAATCAACTCATCTTCCTGAGGTGGTCTTTCGAATCGGTGCTCCCACTTCAAGCCGTCCCAATCAATATAGGTGCTGACGGTGCCGAAGAAGTCTTCCACGCCCTCCCCTTTCCGCTGACCCATCATCTTCCAGGTCTTATGAATAACCGGATGCCTGGTCAGGTTCTCTTCTAGTGCGATCAGTACGAACGAACCGGCAATGGTTATCAAAAAATTTCGTGGATCTATATGGATCCCGACAGTCTGCCGGATGCCGGAACTATAGTCAGCTATGGCAATGGCGTTCTGCACGACACTTGTAACGGTGCCAATCGTGGCTTTGAGTAATCCCGGGGGGTGAATTCTCCCGAAATGAGGGTGCTCGATTTGAAGTAGTTCTGCCGCGCTTGAAATATGGGCGAGGTCCATGCACGTATTTTACTCCACGGGTCTCACGCAAAACTAACCTCTATTTGAACCTATCTTCTTGGAAATAACGCCGTTCAGTTGCGAAGGCCGATCCTAAATTTGAGGATAGGTTCTCGTAGAGAGGAATTCCGAAATTGCATACTTGGCTGTTTCAAGAGATTCGTAACCGCTTTGGATATTGAGACACGGATCGCACAGACTCCGATCGATAACTGCGCGTAACTATACTTGGTCCAACCTCTTGATAGGCTGTGGCCCCACGAGCGGTAAAACGGGTTGATCCGCTTCCCGTTCCGCCCTGGAAGCGGATACAGGGACACAAGGAATGCGTCCAGTTCACCTCATGCGGGTCATCGAAAGTGCGTGATTCTGATTGTTCACTTCCGCCTCGATACGATCTCCCTGGGCAATGGGACCGGTTTTCTCAGTGGCTTCGTTCACATGTACACGTACTTCCTTTCCGTTTTGAGTTTTGACGAGATAGTGTTCACCATCAATGCGCAAGACTTCCCCCTGGATCACATTGCCCCCCTTCAACTTATCCAGTTCGCCCCGTACACCGGCTTGGCCGCCTTGCCGCTCAGGTGGAGCTGTTTTCATTCCGTCTGCGGCTATTGCCGCGTGGGATAGCCCAAGGCATAGTAAAACACCACATGACAGCAATCCAACGGCTTTAAGAATAGACACCATAAGATCCTCCTTGGTTACAGCGTGTTTCTCACCTTATCTGAGTCAGAAGGGTGAGTGAACCGGTGAAACTCCTAGTTTCAGTAGGACTTCACCCAAGCTAGCGCAATCCTCCGAGCAGCAGTTCGCCATGGGAAGATGCTGATATCGCCGGCAATGTCATTGACTCTCGAAATGGCTAAAGCGAAAATCGAGGCAGGCGATGTCGGGACCGCATTCAATATTACGGCCTGAATAGCAGGAAGCTCATCATTTTTCCTAGAGGAGCATAACACCATGTACAACGCCAAGGCTTACGCTGCTGCCAGTGCGATATCCTCGATGGCGCCCACGACAATCGCGCGGCGTGATCTCTCCGAAAAGGATGTACAAATCGAGATTCTTTTCTGCGGCATCTGTCACTCCGATCTCCACCAGGTCCGCAATGAGTGGAAGCAGGTCATGCCGACAGTCTATCCCTGTGTACCGGGGCACGAGATCGTGGGCCGCGTTACCAAAATCGGCTCAGCAGTCACGAAGTTCAAGCCTGGCGACCTCGCTGGGGTCGGCTGCGTGGTCGATTCCGATCGTACCTGCCGTGAATGCCGGTCCGGTCTGGAGCAGTTCTGTCCGAATCTGACTCTCACGTACAATTCTCCGGACAAGCATCTTCGTGGGGTCACCTACGGCGGCTACTCCGAGAGCATCGTGGTCGATGAACACTATGTTGTGAGAGTCCCCTCTAGCCTCAATTTGGCCGGAGCGGCGCCGCTGCTGTGTGCCGGGATCACAACCTACTCGCCCATGCGCCATTGGGGTGTGACCACAGGTAAGAAGGTTGGTGTAGTCGGTCTCGGCGGACTGGGTCACATGGCTGTAAAGATTGCACACGCGCTCGGAGCCCACGTCGTGGTGTTCACGACGTCCCCCAACAAAAAGGATGACGCGCTCCGCCTCGGTGCCGATGCAGTCGTCGTCTCTCGCAATAACGAAGAAATGAAGAAGCATGCCGGCAGTTTCGACTTTATTCTCGACGCTGTCTCCACCGATCATGACATTAATTCCTATCTCAACCTGCTCGGCCGCGATGGCAACATTACTCTAGTCGGTGCGCCGGAGCAGCCCCTTGCTGTTTCAGCCTTCGGGCTCATCTTCGGGCGGCGCAGCATTTCCGGCTCGCCGATCGGTGGCATTTCCGAGACCCAGGAGATGCTCGAGTTTTGCGGTACACACAACATCACCGCCGATGTCGAAGTGATTCCGATCCAGAAGGTGAACGAAGCGTACGATCGAATGCTCAAGTCCGATGTGAAATACCGCTTCTCCATTGATATGGCTTCGCTCAAATCAACATGACCAGCCATCCTCTGTTCCCTATAATCTCGACGCACGATTCTTAACATTTCGTTGGCCGGCGGCGGGGCGCATTCTATACTCAGCCATGGTCGTGAGCGAGGCCGGCGCTTGCGTACTCCTCTTGAAGGGAAAGGTACGGTCCCATACCAGTCGTAGATGGCAATGGCAACCAACCTCAATCTCCTGCTGCTCGAAGACTCTCCGAATGATGCGGAACTGATTCTCGACGTGCTTGAGGAAGCGGGGTTCTCAGTGGCTTCCCGCCGCGTCGATTCGCAAGATGAGTACATCCGCGCACTCGACCAGCCTGTCGATTTCATTCTTTCTGATTTCTCTATGCCGCAGTTTACAGCGCACGATGCGCTGCGACTCATGAAAGAGCGGGGGCTCGACATTCCGTTTATTGTCGTGTCGGGCTGTATCGGTGAGGATATGGCGGTGGAATGCATGAAGGCCGGGGCGAGCGATTACTTACTGAAAGACCGTCTCGCCCGCCTGGGTCACTCGGTGTCGCAGGCACTCGAACGGAAACGGTTGATCGAAGAAAAGCGCCAGGCCGAGCAACGGCTCTTTCTGGAAACGTTTCACGATTCGCTCACAGGCCTTCCGAATCGAGCGCTGTTTTTGGACCGGTTGGACCGGGTCTATCAGCAGAGCAGGCGTCAATCCAGCCATCTATTTGCCCTGCTCTATCTGCATCTCGATGGCTTTCGCGTGGTACGAGACAGTCTGGGGCCTGCGGCAGCAGATCGCCTGCTGATGGAGGTAAGCCAGCGGATTCTGCGTCGTGTGCGCTCGGCTGACACGGTGGCACGGATAGAAGGGGATGAATTCGCGTTTCTGTTGGATAATCTGAAAACGGTCGGCAATGCGACGCGCGTGGCCGATCGTCTTCGGCAGGAATTTGTTACGCCGTTTACGGTCGAGGGCCGACAAGTGTGTCTCACGGCCAGCATGGGCCTTACCTGCAGCAACCAGGAGTACGAATGTGGCGAACAGCTCTTGCGTGATGCGACGACCGCGATGCATCAGGCGAAAGTCTCCGGTCGGACAAGGTTCGTGATTTTCGACACAGCCATGCATGAGCAGGCGATGGTCCGCTTGAAGCTGGAGGCCGAGCTTCGGCAGGCGCTGGACCGGCAGGAGTTCCGGTTGGAGTACCAGCCGATCGTGGCATTGAAGTCGGGCCATGTCACGGGATTCGAAGCATTGCTCCGATGGGAGCATCCTGAGTATGGGCTCGCCAGGCCGGACGTGTTCCTGGAAGTTGCCACGGAGCTGGGTTTGATGACCAGGATCGGTGAGTGGAGTCTTCAGGAGGCCGCTAAACAACTGAAGCTCTGGCAGGCTGAGTTTCCCATGATTCGCCCGTTGACTGTGAGCGTAAACTTCTCGCTCAGCCACCTGGCCAATGCCGATCTGGCAGCGCTGGTCAACGAGGTTCTGCTGGCAACCGGCATAGATCCACCGAGCCTGAAGATCGAAATCACGGAATCGGACGTAATGCAGAACCCTGAAGCGGTGACTTCGGTGTTGAAACAGATCGAGTCGCAGAAAGTTCAAACCTGTCTGGACGATTTCGGCACCGGGTATTCGTCTCTGAGCTATCTTCAGCAGCTACCGATCACGTTTCTGAAGATCGATCAGTCGTTTATCCGTCGGTTGGGCGCTGACGACGACGCCCTTGCCATTGTGAAAACCATCGTCATTCTCGCGCATCAACTGGGGCGGCAGGTAATTGCCGAGGGAGTGGAAACCACCGAACAGCTGACGACGCTCCGCCTGCTCGGATGCGAATACGGTCAAGGCTACTTGTTTGCCAAGCCGCTGCCCTATGCGGAAGTGTCTGCTTTCCTCGCCTCAGGCCGACACTGGTAACATGTTCGCTTCGCTCGACATTCGTGAAATGTGAGCGAGACAAGCTAGACGTACGCGACCAGCGATATACCCTTCACGGGTTGAGGAGATGTCGTCGGAGAGGGCGTCAGCAACAGATATGATGATTACGCGGCGATTTTAGTGAGAAGTTTCTTGAGTTCGACGTGGGCAAAGATGACGTCGGGTTCCCGCTGAAGGGCTTCATAGTAACTGCGCTCGAACCCGTCTCCTTCCTCTGAAGGGCGGATCAGGGCCCGGGCCTCCATCAGAAAGTGCTCCATTTCGACATGCAAGAGTTCGGACTTGTCATCCAAGAGTTCATCGATTCGAATAACCAGCTGAGACAGGGGATGAAGCCAGGTAAACCAGGGATCATTCAGCACCAATTGCAGTAGTTGGCTGGTTGATGCGACTCTCCCATGGATGCGTTCATAGGTCACTTGTTCTGCCAGAATCAGGGCCTTGTGAAGACTCAAGAGGCTGCTTCGCATATCAAGGAGTTGCTTGCGGAGAGGGCAGGATTCTCTCGATGAGGTTTTATGCGAGACAGGTAGCATGAAATAATTCTAGCAGGTTATTGAAAAAATGGTGTCCCCGGAACTCGACTGAGAAATGGATGCCAGTCGTTGTTTAAATATCGGCATATTCAGTTGCCTACTGTAGCAGGCTGGTTATTCTGGCGCCGCCGTTCGTGGACAGAGAGACCCTACTACCGTCTCCCGATGCCGGCGTCGGATAATTTATGCGGCTTCTGTCTGCAGGGCGCGCGTGACGTGAAAGTGGGCGCGCAGCACATCAGGAGCTCGCCCGAGGGCCTCATAGTACGCACGCTCGAATCCATCTCCTTCAATCGACGGGTGGGTCAGGTTGCGCATTTCGGCGACCAGGTGTGCAACGTTTTCATGGGAGATGTCAAACGCATCGTCAGTGAGGAGTTGATCGATTCGGAGCAGCAGATCCAAGAGCGGGGAGAGCCATGTAAACCAGGGATCTCTGAGCAGCAACTGGATGAGCTCGTCTGTTGAGCCGATACGGCCGTGGATGCGTTCGTAGGTGAGTTGCTCCGCTACAATCAACGCGCAATAGAGAGCCAAGAGTCTCTGGTGGACTTCCCGCATTGTATGGCGTAAAGGGGCATCGTAAGTGGTTGAATGAGACGGTGTCAGTGAATCCATTTGCTAAGTGTAGCAGGACGATGGGCCCTGTCTATCTGGTCTACCCTAGTTTGTTTGGTTAATTTGGTTGTTTCGTTCAACCACACAAGCATCTTTTGTTAGTTCCTCACCCGAGTGGCAAACTCAGCGAATAGTTCCCCTGCGAGATAGCCGGTATTGGATGGATCGGCGGCATCTCTTCGGCGAAGATAGTCGTTGAGGATTCTTCCGTCTGAGGTCTTATGGATGTGGGGCAGGCTGAGATTCATGTGGTAGCGTTCAATGGCGTCTGCCACACGACTGATGAAGATAATCGTGCCATTCGGCTCCAGCCGCTCGACGATCCCGATGTGGGTCAGTGGGTCGTTCACTTTGCCATCCCGATTGAAGTCCCAGGTGTTGTTGAAGAAGACGAGATCGCCCGGGTGGACGATCGGCCCTTGGTGGAACGTGCCTCGTTGCCGGATATGGGCATGGATAATTCTGACGCCGTTGGCGGCCGGGTCGCCCGGTTCGCCG
>Ga0134122_10001973_pt1 | contig 14973 bp, 10 predicted proteins | sample KB302_FD_96461 | JGI IMG/M metagenome (GOLD analysis project Ga0134122, IMG submission 96461) | Terrestrial soil microbial communities without Nitrogen fertilizer from Kellogg Biological Station, Michigan, USA - KB3-0-2 | ecosystem: Environmental > Terrestrial > Soil > Unclassified ... | reverse complement strand
GAGACGTGCCCGCTATCGCTCATCCGCACGATCGAGATGATCGCGCCGCTGCTGCCGCCAGGTCTCATCAATGTCGTAACCGGCATGCCCGGCGAAATCGGCGATACACTGACCACGCATCCCGATGTCGCCAAGGTCGCGTTCACCGGGAGCGTTCCCTCCGCGCGCAAGATCATGGCCAACGCCGCGCAGACGATCAAAGGCGTGACACTCGAGCTCGGCGGCAACGATGCGGCGATCCTTCTGGAGGATGCCGATCTCTCGGACGCCAGCATGACGCGCATGGCGACGGCCGTCTATCGCATGACCGGCCAAGTCTGCATGGCGATCAAGCGAATCTATGTGCCTGAATCCATCAAGCACAAATTCCTCGATGCCTTCACAAAAACCGTCGACCGTATCGTCGTTGGCGACGGCCTTGATCCCGCAACGACCATGGGCCCCATGCATACCCGCCGTGCCTTGGATCGGGCGGAAACGATCGTGCAAGACGCCGCGCGCCGCGGCGCACGTGTGCAGACTCTCGGCCAGGTGCCCGACAAAACGGTCTTCCGGCTTGGCCATTTCATGCAGCCGATCGTTGTCAGCGACATCGCCGAAGACGCGCCCCTGATGGTGGAAGAGCAGTTCTGCCCTGCCGTTCCCGTTGCCACCTATCGCGACGTCGACGACGCGATCGCGCGCGCCAACAACACGATGGACGGGTTCGGCGGATCCGTCTGGAGCCGTGACATCGCGAAGGCTTCCGCTCTGGCGCGACGGCTGCAGGCGGGAACCGTCTTCGTCAACACGCACGGGACGGAGAGCGTCAATCGCAAGGCACCGTACGGTGGAATCAAACAAAGCGGCATTGGACGGCGCGCCGGCATCGAGGGTGTGCGCGAATATATGCAGGTTCAGGCGCTCACAACGTTTGAAACCTGATGCACGGGACCTCAGCCGGTGGAAGCCGATAGCTTGATGCTGTCAGGGCCGTTTCTTTCCCGGGCTGAGGTGCTCATGCGCGAGCCGCCATTGGCCGTCGATGCGTCTTAACAGCGATGTGCCGCGTCCGCCGCCACTGGCCGGCTTGCCGGAGACCTCGCCCGACCAGCGGAATTCGTAGACGCAGACGGCAAGGTCGTCGGTCGCCGCCAGCCAGGCTAAGTCGGTGATCCGATATTCTTCGTTTTTGATGGCGTTGAAGTTGGCTTGTATCGCACGGGCGATGGCGTCTTTGCCGACATGTGCCGATCGGTCGCTGAACCAGAAGATGGCGTCGTCGGCGATCATCTCGAGCAGCGCCTTGAGGTCGTGCCGGTTGGCCGCCGCCTCGTATTGGCGCATGAAATCCGTTGGAGTCATTTAGAGTGTTTAGCCACGATCAGATTTACCAGTACGAAATTCCTATCACTGTAGTTCTGCGTTTGCTTGCAGCAGCCGGTCCTTCATCGCCTGGGTGGCCCGCGTGCGCGGGCCATGACAGTCTTTTGGTTTTGAGGTGGTTGGTCCCTCTCTTAATGCGGCAGCGGTTTGCCGACGGTTTCGGGCAAATAGAACGGCACGAAAAGGCCGAGGACGTAGATCGAGCTGATGATGAGAGCGGCGTTGGTGATGCCGCCGAAATTTGCCACCAGCGTGCCGGCGATGATCGGAAAAATCCAGGCGATCAGGCGGGCGCCGTTGAAGACCGTGCTGGCCGCGGTCGAGCGCACGGTCGCTGTGAAGAGCTCGACCGGATAGATCGCCATCCAGGAGAAGCCGAGACCTAACGTGATCACGCCGTTCAGGAAGGCGATGACCGCGAAGGTCCAGAGATTGCCGGTCCAGAGATAGGTCAGCCAGGTGATCAAGAGCGAGCCGGCGAAGGTGAGCAGCAGATATTTGCGCCGGCCGAGCCAGTCGGCGACGAAGCCGGACGACATATAAGCGAGCCAGCCGCCGAGCGTGTAGACGAGGGCGATGCGCGGTCCCCAGACGCCGGCGGGCTCGCCTTGCGCGAGCGCGAGCTGCTCGGCGTAGACGGGGGACCAGGTCGAGACCGCCCACCATCCGGTGGTGGTCGCAAGCGACATTAAAAAGGTGAGCCACAAGCGGCGGCGCGCTTCTTTGGAGCGGAAGAGCGACGTCATCGTGAAGGGGCGCTTAGAGGACTTCGCGGCGGTTTGATGCTCACCTTCGACGGCTTCCCAGCGGCGTTCGCGCACGGCGCTCATCCAGCGCTCGGATTCCTCGAGTGCGTGCATCAGATAGAACACGCACAATCCCGGTAGCGCGCCGACGGCGAACATCAGCCGCCAGGTGTCCGCGCCCAAAGGCTGCGCCGCGCTTAAGACGAACCAGATCGCCGCGGCGATCACCGCGCCCGCGCCGAAGCCGGACTGCAAGAGGCCAAGGCCTTTCGGGCGCGCCTTGTCGGGCCAGGATTCCGCGACCAGCGCGATGCCGGTGCTCCACTCGGCGCCGATGGCAAGTCCGGTGAGGAAGCGCATGGCGATAAGCATCGCGAGGCTGGTGCTGAAGGCGGTGATGCCGGTCAGGAGCGCGTAGAAGAACACCGACCACATCATCATGCGCTTGCGGCCGAAATAGTCGGCGAGCACGCCGCCGCCGAGACCGCCGATACCCCAGCCCAAGAGCGTGATGCCGATGGCGAGGCCGGCGTAGATCGGCGCCGACGGCATCTGCTCGGGCGCGAGCAGCGTGCGGAGCGCGGGCGGCAGCGCGACGATGAGCGCGAAGGCTTCGTAGCCGTCGAAGATCCAGCCGAGATAGGAGCCCCAGAGCACGCGCCAATGTTTGGCGGTGAGGCCGGTGGTCCAGCGGGCTTCGCGTGAGGCGGCGGATGCTTCTACGGACATGATCGCCTGCACATGTTTCTACAACGCGTCCCCCACCCAAAGCGCCTACGGCGGTTTGACCTCCCCACAATCCGCCTACGCTCTTCGAGCTTCGGCGGACAAGGGGGGAGGTGGGATTTAGTTTGTTCGTGCGCGTGGGAGGCGTCGGTCATGGCGGGGTGCGGCGCTTTGTGAGCTTGGCGCCGGTGTCGAAGTAGCGGCCGGTGACGGCGGCTTGGGCTTCTTCGGCGTTTTCGTCGGTCCATTCGGTCAGCGGATAGCCGTGCCATGGCGTCTTCAGGTCGAGCGGAGGCAGCGACAGCGCTTTCCAGCGCGCGAGCGCCTTCTCCATGAAATCCTGCCGCGGCAGCGACACCGGCAGATAGGGGTGCTCGCGGCAGGCATTGATCAGCATCGCCGAGGCGCCGCGGCCGTCGGGATAGTCGCCTTCGTTCGCCGACACCGAAGGATCCAGCCGCGGGACCTTCCCACGCACGATCTCGACGTCGCGATGCGGCTGCGTGGAATAGGCGAGAGCCCAGAGCACTCCGTCCATGGAATCGGGATCGATGTCCGCATCCACCGCGATGAAGATTTTCCCGAGCGAGGGATCGAACGCGGCGGCTGCGCGGAGCGCCTGCCAAGGCTGGCCGGGCGCAGGGCGGTCGAGCTGGATCACGAACATCATATTGCAGCTCGCGCTCTCGTAGCTCGCGACTTTCTTGACGGACGGAATGTTGCAGGCGTCGCGCAGGTGCTTCAAATAAATCGCGTCGAAGGCGGCCTTGCGGATGACGGTGCTTTCGCTCGGCGGAAACTCGCTGATAATGCCCTGGTAGATCGGCTTCGCGCGCTGGGTCACCGCTGTGATCTCGAAGATCTTCTCCATCTTGCGTGGGCCGAGATAGCCGCTGGCTTCGCCGAACGGCGCTTCGGGCTCGAGCACATCGGTGCGGATGATGCCTTCGAGCACGATCTCGGCGTGAGCGGGCACGACTGCGTCGAAGGTTTCCGCCTGAACGACGTCGATGGCGGCACCATTCAGCGCGCCCGCGAGTCCGTATTCGTCGACGCCGTAGGGTACCTTGCTTGCCGCGGCCAAGAGCAGCGCCGGCGGTCCGCCGATGAACACAGCGGCATGCAGCGGTTGTTTCAAGCGCCGGGCCTTCTCCCATTGGATGGCGAGATGCTGCGTCGGCACGTCGGTAGCGCAGCCGACGCGGTCTTCCGCTTTGATCATGCCGCGATAGATGCCGAGGTTGTACGAGCCGGTCTCTGGATCGCGCGTCACCCAGACGCCCGCGGTGATGAAGGGCGCGGGATCGAAGCCGGGCGTGGAAATGAGATGCGGAAAGCGGTCGGCGCCGCCTTCGAGCTTGGGCGCGCGGTGGACGATCTCTTTCACCGGCGCGTCGGCGCGAGCGATCACGCGCGGCTTCAAATGGTTGCCGTGCGCGCGCGCCCAGGCGTCGGCGATTCCGTCCGGTTCCGTCGACAGAGCCGCAGCATAGATGGCACGCGAGCTGCCGAGAGCGCCCAACACGACGGAAGCATCGAATTCGCGGCCGCGCGCATCGGTGACGTTGCGGAACCAGAACGCCTTGCGCTGCCCTTCGGGAAGGCCGCGGAATTGCAGCCGCACCAACGGCACCAGCTCGGTGTCCTTGCAGATTTTCTCGTCGACGATCTGCAAGACGCCGCGCCGCGACAGCTCGCCGATGTAGTCGCGGAGATCGCGGTACGCCATCTCAATATTTCCGCGCGAGCGGGATCATGGCGAGCGAACCGATGACGCAGCAGGCGACGAGGAACTGCAGTCCGGCGGTGAAGCTTCCTGTGCTCGATACGAGTGTGCCGATGATCAGCGGCGCAAACGAGCCGATGATGTTGGCGATGCCGGCATAAAGTCCGAAGCCTGCGGCGGTGATCTTTGGCGGGATGATTTCTGCGCCGAGCGCGAACAGCGTCGGCGAGGTTCCGCCCCAAAATCCTGCGCTTAACGCGATGCACCATGCCGCCATGGTTGCATCGGGTGCGATGGATGTGAGGTAGACGAAAACCCCCGTCATGAAGAGGCTCGCGCCGCAAACGATCGCGCGCCGGCCGATGAGATCGCTCACCCGGGCGGCCACAAACTGCCCGATGATCATGAGAAAGAACGGCAGCGCGGAATAGAAGCCGGTACTGAGAAGGTTGAAGCCTCGCGCCTGCTGCAAATAGGTCGGCAGCCAGGCGTTCAATCCCCAGAGATAAATCAGCACGCCGGTATTGTAGAACGTCATCAGCCAGAATTTGTAATCGTGCGCGATGATCGCGAAGGCGCGACTGAAGGGCATCTGCTCGCCTTTCGGCGCAACCGCCATTGCCGCGCCATCCGCCGGCCGGTCGCGCAAGCAGAACCAGACGATCGGCAGAACAACGAGGGCGTTCAATGCGGCGAGGACATAGAAGGAAGCGCGCCAGCCATATTGCGCGACCAGGAAAATCACCAACGGAAAACCGACCATGGAACCCAAGGGGCTGCCGATGGTCCAGATCGCGTTGCCCAACGCCTGCTCGCGCGGCGCGTACCACCGTTTGACCGTGGCGATCGCAGTGCCGAATTGCGGCCCTTCGGTGATGCCGATGGTCACGCGACCCAGAAGCAGCAGCGGATAGGAGCTGAGCGCCCCCATCACCGCCATCGTCGCCGCGAGAATTGCGGCGATGCCCGAGAGCGTCCGGCGCGGCCCGAAATAATCGCCTGCGATGCTGAACAATACCGCCGAGATTCCGTAGGGCAGTACGAAGGCGGTCATCAAGAGGCCCATTCGGGCCGGGTCGGAGACACCGATGTCGGCGTGGAACTGGTCATTGGTGAAGAGCACGGCGATATTGATGCGGTCGAAGAAGGCGGTTGTGACGGCGAGCAGCAGCATCAAGCTGATCGCCCAGCGCGTGCGGGCGCCGGCACGCGAAGGCGCGGCAGTGGCGAGCGAGGCAACGCCGGCGTCGTTCACGAAGTTCTCCTCCAGGCGATCATAGGATAGTCGTCGCGCGGACCGCCAGTGCGGCGGCATGACGTTGCCGCAAGGCTGTAAAAACTCACTCAACAAAGCTAGTTTGCTCAAGCAAACAGCGGGAATGAGTGATGCTGGTCGTCGACGCGGCACGGCTCGAGAGACGGCGCGAGAAAGCGGTCAAAGCCCGCGGGCGCTCCGACCGACGGCCGTATTTCCACGGCGTCGCCGCCGCGCGCTATGTACTGCGCAAAGTGTTCCGGCTGGTCGAGGATGAAGCCAAGCGTGCCGGCATGGATCCCTTGGCGCACCAGGCATTGATCCAGATCTATGGCAGCGAGAAGGGTGCGCTCAGGGTCAAAGAAGTTGCCGAGCGGCTGGACATCACGCCCGCGTTCTCATCGAGCCTGGTGAAAATGCTGGTGAACAAGAACTACGTGACGCGGGAGCGCGACAGGGACGACAGCCGCGTCGCCTGGGTAAAGGTGACGGCGAAGGGACGCGCGCTTCTGCATCACATCGACGAGCAGGTGCAGGCGCATGTGGATTATTTCACGCGCCATCTACCGCGAACGGAAACCGAAGCGGCACTGTCGATATTGATGTTCTACGCCGGAGTGTCGCTGAAGAAATAAGTTGCCCCCACCCGATCCGCCTGCGCGCAAAGCGCTGCGGCGGATCGACCTCCCCGCCAGGGGGAGGTGGGTTGAGGGTGAACTGTCACCAATGCAGCTATGCGCGGCGGGCGGCCGGCTCCTTGGTGACGACGAAGCGGTCTTCCGGCCTCGAGGCAAGGAGAACCTCGTTCTGGCGTGACACGATCCGGATGCCATGCGTTTGAAAGCGGTCCCAAAGTTGGAGCAGGCAATCGCTCTTCACGTTGGCGACGCCGTTCATGGGATCATCGATCCAGATCCGCAGCTCGAATTCGATCGCCGTGTCGCCGAACGCCGTCAAGAGACAGGTTGCGCGCGGTTCCTTGATGACCCTTGGAATCGCGGCTGCGGCTTCGAGGGCCAATGCGATCGCCTTCTTGGGGTCCCCGTCATAGGCAATCCTGAAGGGTATCTTCAGCCGGACCTTGGTGTCGGAGTGAGTCCAGTTTTCCACGCCGTTGGTGAGGAAGGTTTCATTTGGAATGAGATGTTCCTTGCCGCCGCGCGTTTGCAGCGAAAGGTAATTCGCACTGATGGACGTCACACGGCCGAAGGCCGCCGCGCCGGACATGTCCTTGACGGCGATGACGTCGCCCGGCCGAATCGAGCCGCTGCCGAGGATCAGAACGCCGCTCACGAGATTCGACACGACTCTTTGCAAACCTAAGCCGACGCCGACCGCGAGCGCGCCTCCCAGCACCGTGATGGCCGTGAGATTGATGCCGAGCACTGGCAGCGCAATCAAGACCGCGATGGCGGGCAACACGAGCTTCAGCGCCTGGACGAAAAGGACACGCAGCGTCGGCGTCAGGTTTTCGGCCTTGAGGATGCGCCGTTCGAGAAAACCGCGCAGCTTTGCCGCCAACCACAGCAGCACTGCCAGCACGATGAGCGCGCGGACGATGTTGAGCGCCGAGATACGGACGTCGCCGTAGGTGAACCCGATATTTGCCAGCGACGTTTCGATACGGTCGAGCAAGCCGAAGATTTCGAGCGCCGCAATCGACCAGGCGGCGACCAGAATGATGCGCGACCAGAAAGGACTGCGAACGACGTTGGAGAGAAGGCGAATGACGATCCAGGCGACAAGCAATGCCGCCGCGCTGTCCGCGAGGGTCATGTCGAGGCCAAGGGCTCGTCCCGATTCACCAGCCAACCAAAGAAAGAGGAGCCAGAGCGTTGGTACAGCGACGGATGAACCGATGGTGACGGCGCGAGCGACCGCGGTCCGCGCCGGCATTCGAGACATATGCTGCTTGAAGAAGCGCATGAGGGGCGGTGCGGCGAAGTAGGCGATCAGCCCCACCCCCACGACCGCCGTCAATTCAAGCAGGAAAGCGGGCGAATAGATGCGGTCGAACAGGGACGCAAGGAAAGCCTGCCCCGCTGCCGCCATTTGCTTGAGATCGAGAGTGCTGTTCATCTCAAAACATCCACCTAGGTTGCCGTCAAAATTCAACGTACGGGCGTTAGGGAGGGATTCTTGAACCGCATAGCTCCAGATTGCCAATTCCCGGCGCTTCAAAAGGTTCCGGGTGTAACGGCCCAGGCCGCGCTTAGCGCGACCCTCAAGTTATGGGGCGAGGATTCGAATTTGGCGAAAGACAAAATCGAGACAACGAACGCGCAACGCGGTTTAGGCGCGCAGGCGGGAGCCGATCTGGCGAAGATCCGTTTCCGGCGGCTCGGAGTTGGGCGCCTCGCGTTCCGAGGGAATTGTCTCCGGCGGCGCATCCGTTTCCGAGGGGCCTGCCGGTGCGGTTGGTTCAGCGCCGATCACCAGCGTCGCTTCCGCGTCTTCGACCGCCGCCATCGCAAGCAGCCTGCCGGCGTCGGGCATCGCGGCCGTGGCCGGTTCGCCGCGTTTCGCCGCACCCGCGCGAAGGCTTTCAGCCGTGCGATTGAAGGCCGTGAACAGCTCGCCGATTTCGTCGTTTCGGCGTAGCGGAATCCGGCGTTCGAGATCGCCAGCCGCCAACGCCATCAACGAGTCGCGCAGGAGGCGAAGCTGACGGGCGACAAGACTGCCGAAGAAGAGACATACGGCGACGGTACCCAGCACGGCCCACATGCCAAGTGTCGACAGCGCGAGAAACGTCGAATGCAGCACACGTTCCATGTTCGCGCGGCTGACGCCGACATACACGCGGCCGATGTCGCGCTCTTGAAAAAGAACCGGCGTATCGAAGAGGACCGCAGCCTGGTCCCCCGGCAATATAAAGGAGCCGGCGGTGACCTTGCGATCGCCACTGCCGATGGCGGCACTCTTAGGAGACACGAACGGCTTCCCGACGAGCCTTTTGTCGGTTGACGCCCTGACGACGTTTTGGCGGTCGGCGACCACGACATAGTCGAAATTTCCCCGCGCGCTGCCATCGGCCACGAACAATTCGAGAGGAACCCAATCCCTGCCCAGGAGAGGTACCGCAGTCTCCGCGGCGATGGATTTGGCGAGAGTGGCACCCGAAGCGAGGAACTGCGTCTCCAGTGAGTACGATTCGACATAGCCGACGACCGCGACGCTGATCAAAGAGAAGGCGGTGACCAGCCCGCCGGACAGCGCCGCCAATTTCACACGCAGCGGAACGAACCAATGGCGTGTGGGCTTTTTTTCCTGAGCGATGACCGCGGCGAGCTCGCGTTCGAGGGCAGCCGCCAGTTCGGCTCCGCTCTGAAAGCGTTGTTCGGGGAGCTTGCTAAGCAACTTCATGACGACGCGCTGCAAGCCTTCTGAAATTTCGGGCGCGATGGTTCGCAAGGGTGGTGGGTTCTTGAGCGAGATCTGGAGCAGCAAGGTGGCGATATTGTTGCTGTCGAACGCCTTCTTGCCGCTCAAGAGCTCGTAGAGTATGGCGCCGAGGGAAAAGAGATCCGAGCGCCCGTCGAGGTCGCGGCCGGCGGCCTGCTCGGGGGACATATAGCGCGGCGTGCCGATCACCAGGGCGGGGTTTGTCTCCTGAAGATCGTTTGGGCGGTCGAGCCAGGCGATTCCGAAATCGGAAATCTTGACCGTTTCACCGTCCTCCGCGAGCAGGATATTGCCGGGCTTGATGTCGCGATGGACGATACCCTTGCGGTGCGCGACATCGAGAGCTCGCGCCAATTGCAGTCCCATCGAAATGACTTGCCGTGTCGGAAGGCTGGTGTTCTTGGCCAGCACGTCGGCAAGGGATCTCTTATCGAGAAACTCCATCGTTATGTAGAAGGTCTTGCCGACGCTCCCGACGTCGTAAATCGTCACGATATTGGGGTGCGAGATGGCGCCTGCGGCTTTTGCTTCACGTAGGAATCGATTGACGCGATCCTCGTCGAGGCCGTGTTCATCCTTGAGCACTTTGACTGCGACGGCACGATCGAGTTCAGGATCATGCGCACGATAGACGCGCGCCATGGCGCCTTCGGCCACGAGACTCTCGATCTCGTAGCGGCCGATCTTCTTCAATGTGCCGTCTGTTGCCACACGCGCCCCGTTTTCGTCGTGTCAACGCTACATAAGATTCTGCAATGCGCTTTTGAGCTTGAGAGTCTGTGCTTTATTCGCTTGCGCCTTCTCGTGATTGGGATCGATGGCGAGCACCCGATTCCAGGCCGTGAGGGCTCCGTCGAGGTCTTGCCGTCCGAATGCGACCAGTCCGTTGCGATAGTAGATTTCGATGGTCTTGCTCTTCGCGGAGGCAAGCAGCGTGCGGGCGCGAACGTCATTGGGAGACACTGCGACCGCGAGCTGCAACGACTCCAGCGCCGCTTCGGGCATGTCGGCGGTTTCAAGATAGAGCTGACCCGCGTGGAGCGCCTGCGCACCGGACTGAGCGGCGTTGCTGCGGCGGATGGCCTTTGCGTTTGCAGCATAGGCGGAAGCAAGAAGCGGCGCCTGCGTGCGGTCCGGCGTGACGTGCGTGTTCTCGGCCACTTTGATTGCGGAATCATACAGCCCCGCTTCCACGTCTTCGCGGATCGCCGTCCATGGATCGGCCGGCGTTTGAGGCGGCTTATTCTTCGCGAGGATGGGCGGGTCGGCGGGTTTCGGTTGGGCGGGTCGTGGCGGCGCGGGTGGTGCAGGTTTGCTGCTCTCCGAAGCGGTGCCTTTCGACGAAACGGTGACGTTCGCGGAAACGCCGGTATTCAATGGCGCAGTGGTGTTGGCGGAGGCGCTCATGTTGGCAGGTGCGCTGCGGTCCGGCAGTTCGGCGACATAGGCCTTCAACTCAACGCTGGCGCGTCGTGATTTTCCTTGGTCCAACAGATCAATCGCGAGCTGAAGTCTTTCCTGCGGCATGAGGTTCGGCGTTGGCAACACCGGCGCTCGCCACTGGTCCACGACAGCGCATCCGCTCAAAAGCAATATGACCGCCGGTAGGGCCAGGAAATTTCCGGCCGCTCTTGGAGTCCTGCATCGCAATTCTGATAACACCATCACCGATGTCCTCAGTTTGAACCAGTGCGTAATGCCAATGGCGGGGCCGTCCGGGGGGAGGCGGCAGTCGTCTGAGCGGACGCAACCTTGAAGCTCGCGCCTGCGATCGAAGTATTCGCCGCCACCAGAAGCGGAACCGCTTCGTCGAATGCCAGATCGCCCACAATCAGCTCGGCATTGTCGCAAGGCTTGATCCAGAAGCCTTCGTGAAAGCGAATCTCGGCAGCGACATCCGCGGACGTGCCGTCGAGAACGACGGCACAGTCCTTGGACGCGCCCACCGTGATCCCCTCCTGAAAAATGATCCAGGTCGTTCGCAAATCCTCTTCCCATGACGGCCACGGGTTGTCCTTGCCCATGCCGATGAGTTGGGCGCTGTCCGCGGTGAGCGTCATGACGATGGCGTTTGGACTCGATGCAGGACGCCGCAGTCGAATCATGACGGGGGTCGGGCGCCCCGCCGGTTGTCCAAGCTTGATAAGCGTCTCACCCAATGGAAGGGCGAACGGCCGCCCCGGCGTGAGCACCTGATCGCCGATGCAGGTGCCGTTGGTGCTACCCAAATCCTCGATCAGCCAATGCATACCTTCCGAAAACAGTCGCAGATTTTTCTCACCGCGCGAGAACCAGCGGCAGCCGACGGCGACGTCGACGGGTTTGGACGACGGGCGTCCGATGAGGGCCGCGCGCCTGGGCAACAGGCGAATCGAACCGTTCGCAGTGATGAGCTCGACGTCGTCTTTCGAGAGGAGTTCCTGCTCCAAGAGGCGGCGCAACGCCATAACCTTGACTTTCAATGCGACGCGCTCCTGGTGCTTTGCCAGCCTGCGTCCCGCGGCGTGGCAACTCGCGAGAGCTGCGATCGGACGGTTTTGCAATGCCGCCGCGGGCAGCTTTCCAGCGAGCTCGAGGCCCGGCCCTTCGTCGGAACCGTAAGTGCTCACATCATGCGAGGCGCCGGCCGAATTGGCCTCGGGCTGTTCCAGGATGCCGTTGAGCATCGACTGGATGACGGCGACTTTCGGAAGCGCATCCGGCATACCTCCCGGCGTCGGGTCGTTGTCCATCAGCGAGAACCAATCGGCGAAAAATTGCGGCACTTCATCGGCGGGCATCGCTTTGCTGATGAAGTAGCCCTGTGCCTCGTGACAGCCCATGAGGCGGAGCTCGTGAAATACAGCCTGCGATTCGATGCCTTCCGCGGTGACCTTCAGCCCCAGGCGCCGCGCCATTCCAATGGTGGTTTCGATAAGCGCGCGCGCCTCCGCGCTCTCCTGCAAATCCATCGTGAAGCTTTTGTCGATCTTGAGCTCGCCGAAGGGAAGCTTGTAGAGCGTGGCAAGCGACGAGAAGCCCGTGCCGAAATCGTCGATGGAAAGTGTCAGGCCGCGGAGACGCAGCCGAGTCAGCGTTTCGAGCGCGGCAGCGCTGGCGGTCCCTGAACCGGTTTCCGTGATCTCCAGCGTGATCCAGTCGGTGTCCATGTTGAATTCGGAGCAGCGGCGCAGAAATGAGTCCGCCCATTCGCTGTTGACAAGAAGGGTCGGGGAGACGTTGAGCGCGAGTTGCAGGCTCAGTCCTTGCGTGCACCATATACGCCAGTCGCGAAAGGCCTGACAGGTTACGGCGTCAGTGAGCTTTGCGATGAGGCCTTCCTTCTCGGCAAGACCGATGAACTGATCCGGACGGATGTTGCCGAAGGTCGGATGACGGATGAGACAGAGGGCCTCCACGCCATAGGTGCGGGAGGCAGCGGCATCGAACGGAACTTTTGGCTGATATTCGACGCAGAGAAATTGACGATCGATGGCCTCATTGAGATCTTGCGCACCGAAACTCATGTTGCCCGGCTGGAGACTCTGCAGGCAGGCTTTCAGTGCATGCGTTCGGCCCTTTCTGAAGACGCTGACTTTCAGCTCTTTTGCATTGGCGAGACGCCGGATGGAATCGACCGTCTTCGTATCCAATTCGGTGACGATGATCGCCAGCGGACATGACGGCGAGCGTCCGATGCGCTCGAGCAATTCAAAACCGCCTTTGTTCGGCCAGGCGATGTCGAGAACGACGGCCGTCGTGAGGGGATCGCTCAGGCGGTCTTCAAGGTCGGCGAGCGACGTCGTCCGGACCGCGTCGACGCCGACGTCCATGCACAAGCGCTCAACGCGATCCGCGATTTTGGGATCGTTGTGGAAAATCGCGATTTTGGGCCGGTTCTGCATGGTCTTTTGCCGCTAAGCACTTGGAAACAGAATGGACCATTCGAACAGAACAAAACGTTAAGTTGTGGCGGCTTGAGGCGGGGAAATCTTCTTGCGGGTAGGCATGGTTAGCAGTGACGGAAAGGAAAAAATCTCCGTGTGACGGGGGGATGTTGCGGTTCTGACCGAGTCTCCCAGTTGTGCCGGACCGCCGCTGCAACCCGAGTCGTTTCGTGCCAGGGGCGTTTTATTCTTCGTGATCGGAGAGAATGTGGGGGAGCTTTGCCCGTCTCACGCGCGATGAGGCACCCCGGTTTTTGGCGGCTAGGCGCCCGCAATTAGTATAGTGGACGAACCTATTTAGCTGATCTATCCTGTGGGTATTAAGGAAAGCGGAAATGGCCGCCGACGACACCACTTACAAGAACGCGATGCGTCTTCTCGCCGGTGGAGTGACGATTGTCGCAACTGCCTGGCAGGGGGAGAGAAGCGGGCTCACTGCGACGGCTGTCTGTTCCCTAGCGTTGTCGCCGCCGCGCATCTTAGCCTGCGTCAATCTCGCCGGCGTTACCTACGAGCTGATCTCCAAGAGCCACGTCATGTCCGTCAATCTGCTCGCCGAAGGCCACGCCGAGCTGGCGCAGCGCTTTGCCGCCAAGCGCGCGACGCAAACTGAAGACCGCTTCGGCAATTCTCTCTGGCGGGCCGGGACGACCGGCGCGCCGCTCTTTACCGAGGCGCTGGCGGCACTCGATTGTAAGCTCACCGACATCATTCCGCTGGATACGCATGCGATTCTGATCGGCGTTGTCGAGGACGTGCTGTTTGGCCCGCACCGGCCGCCGCTGGTGCATTTCGAGGGGGGCTATACCTCGATTCTTTCCGTGCTTTCGGAGCCATCGAAATGAAGACGGCGACGAAACCAGCAGCGAAAACAGCACGCGCGATGCGCAGCGGCGCGGACTACCTCTCTGCGATCAAGGACGACGGCCGGCAGGTCTATTTCGACGGCGGCGTGGTCAATGATGTGACGACACATCCGGCGTTCAGGGGCGCGGCGCGCTCGCTGGCGCGTCTGTTCGATGTCGCCGCCGATCCCGCGAACGCGGCGGTGATGACGTTCGCCTCACCCAAAACGGGCGCGCCGGTTTGGCGCTGTTATGAAGTGCCCAAGACTGCAGCGGATCTTGGTGCGCGGCGGCTGATGAGCGCGCGCTGGGCCGAGGAGACCTTCGGCCTGATGGGCCGCACGCCCGATCATGTCGCAGGATTCCTCGCGGGCTACGCGGCGAAGCCGAGCGTGTTCGCCGAACACGGCCAACAGTTTGCCGACAATGTCGTGCGCTACCACGAATATGCGCGCGACAATAATCTCTATCTGTCCTATGCCATCGTGCCGCCGCAGATCGACCGCTCCAAGCCGGCGCACAAGCAGTCCGATCCCACGCTGCACGCGGGCGTGGTGAAGGAGCGCGACGACGGCATCGTGCTCAAGGGCGCGCAGCAGCTCGCCACCGGGGCGGCGTTTTCCGATGCTGTTTACATAAGCTGCATCCATCCGCTGACGCCGGGCGACGAGGCGTACGCGTTCGGCGTCGCGGTGCCCTGCAATGCGCCGGGGCTGAAGATCTACACGCGGCGTCCCTATGCCACGGCCGCGACCAGCACGTTCGACTATCCGCTGTCGTCGCGCTTCGACGAGACCGATGCGTTGCTCGTGCTCGACGATGTGTTCGTGCCGTGGGAGAACGTGTTCTGCTATCGCAATCTCGCGCTCTGCCGCGACCAGTGGTGGCGTACGCCTGCGCACTCCTACGGCAACCATCAAGCGCAGGTGCGATATGCCGCGAAGCTGCGCTTCTTGATGGGCCTGACGAAGCGGCTGTG
>Ga0134122_10001972_pt1 | contig 14982 bp, 15 predicted proteins | sample KB302_FD_96461 | JGI IMG/M metagenome (GOLD analysis project Ga0134122, IMG submission 96461) | Terrestrial soil microbial communities without Nitrogen fertilizer from Kellogg Biological Station, Michigan, USA - KB3-0-2 | ecosystem: Environmental > Terrestrial > Soil > Unclassified ... | reverse complement strand
GACGCGGTCGAGCCCGAGGCGCTTCAGGGCCAACATGCTTGCGGCACGATGCGCTTCATGCGGAGGGTTGAACGAGCCGCCAAACAAGCCGATACGCATGCCGGGCGAGGCCGCCGGCATAGGGAAACGGACCAGCGGAGTTTGTTTGGAACGCGCGTGTTTACGTGCAGCCCTTCTCGATCTCCGAGCAAAGGTTTTAGCCTTTGGCTTGCGTTTGGCCGATGCTGATCCGCGCTTTTTCTTTTTGTTTTTCTTCATCCGGGTCGGGTCTGCCCGCTGCCACGAATGCGATATTTGAACGACGTGAGCTGCTCGGCGCCGACAGGCCCGCGTGCATGCAGGCGGCCGGTAGCAATTCCAATCTCACCACCGAAACCGAATTCCCCGCCATCAGCGAATTGTGTGGACGCGTTGTGAAGAACGATCGCAGAATCGACATTGTTCAGAAAAATTTCCGCAGACTTCTTGTCGTCAGTCACGATTGAATCTGTGTGGTGCGAACCGAATTGATCGATATGCGAGATCGCTGCATCGAGGCCGTCGACCACGCCTACCGAAATGATCGCGTCGAGGTATTCGGTGGACCAGTCCTCTACGTTTGCTGTCACGACACGCGAATCGGATTTTTTCGTCGTTTCGTCGCCGCGCACTTCGCAGCCCGCGTCGATCAACATTTGAACGAGCGGTTTCAAGTGCGAGGCTGCAAGTTTGCGATCGACCAACAAGGTTTCGGCAGCCCCGCATACGCCGGTGCGCCGCATTTTAGCGTTGAGTACGATTTTCTTCGCCATCTCCAGATCGGCTGGGGCATGAACGTAAACATGGCACACGCCTTCGAGATGAGCGAAGACCGGCACGCGCGCTTCTGCCTTTACACGTCCGACGAGACTCTTTCCGCCGCGCGGTATAACCACGTCAACCATACCGTCGAGGCCTGAAAGCAGAAGGCCAACCGCGGCGCGGTCGCGTGTCGGCACAAGCTGGATTGCATCGGCAGGCAGGCCCTCGCTGACAAGGCCGCCTACCATCGCGGCGTGGATCGCGCGCGCCGAACGGAAACCTTCCGAGCCGCCTCGAAGGATCACAGCATTGCCAGCCTTGAGGGCCAGAGAACCCGCGTCGGCGGTGACGTTCGGGCGACTTTCATAAATCACCGCGATGACCCCGAGCGGCGTGCGCACACGTTCAATCCTCAAACCATTCGGACGATCCCATGATGCGATCACTTCGCCCACAGGATCATGCACGCCCGCCACGGTCTCGATCCCATCAGCCATGGCCGCGACACGAGCCTCGTTCAGCATTAGCCTATCGATAAAAGAGGGCGTCGCCTTTTCCTTGTGCGCGGCGGCAAGATCTTCCGCATTCGCTCGTAGAATTTCTCCGGACTCTTTGCGTATGGATTTCGCGGCGGCACGAAGAGCTGCGGCTTTCTGTCTCGGCTCTGCGAGGGCGAGCATGCGCGCAGCTGCCTGTGCACGCGCGCCGATATTGTGCATCAGCGCAGTCGCGTCGCCGTTGGTTTCGATTGATTCGAGCCGTGCTTCCATCTCTCAATCACCTGCCATCACGAGGTCGTCGCGGTGGATCATTTCCGAGCGGCCAGAATAGCCCAAAATGCCCTCGATACGCTCGCTGTTCTTGCCGATGATTTTCGCTGCGTCTTCGCGATCATAGGCCACCAATCCGCGTCCTACTTCGCCGCCTTCAGGCCCACGAACTACGACGGCATCCCCCCGCGCGAATATTCCTTCGATCTTGACCACACCGGCTGGGAGCAAACTTTTACCGCGGCGAAGCGCTGCCACGGCGCCCGCATCGATATAAATGGAGCCCTTGGGCTCAAGCGCGCCTGCGATCCATTTCTTGCGCGAGGTGACAGGATTGGCAGGTGTGAGAAACCAGGTGCATATGCCGCCTTCCGCGATCGCACGTACGGGATGGAGTTTGCGGCCGGATGCGATCACCATATGCGTGCCCGCCGCCGTAGCGATTTTCGCTGCTTCAATCTTGGTGCGCATGCCGCCGCGCGAAAGCTCGGAACCCGCGTCGCCTGCCATTGCTTCGATTTCGGCCGTGATGCGTTGTACGACGGGAATGAGTTTCGCCGAGGAATTCTCGCCCGGTGGGGCGGAGTAAAGCCCGTCAATGTCGGATAGCAAAATTAAAAGATCTGCACTCACCATGGTGGCGACGCGCGCGGCGAGACGGTCATTGTCACCGTAACGAATTTCGGTCGTCGCGACCGTGTCGTTTTCGTTGATCACAGGTACCGCGCCAAGTTCAAGTAACTTTCCAATCGTTTCGCGAGCGTTGAGATAACGGCGGCGCTCTTCCGTGTCGCCGAGCGTGAGCAGAATTTGTCCAGCGGTAAGCCCGACCTTGGCAAGCGTCTCGGTCCAAACGCGGGCGAGCGCGATCTGGCCAACGGCGGCAGCGGCCTGGCTTTCCTCGAGTTTCAGTGCGCCGCGCGGCAATTTTACTACCGTACGGCCGAGTGCTATCGCGCCGGATGAAACGACCAGCACGGCTGCGCCGCGTTTGGTGAAGGCAGCGATATCTTCCACGAGCGCCTTAAGCCAGTCGGCGTTCAGCGTGCCGTGTTCATGATCGATGAGGAGCGAAGAGCCGACCTTTACGACAACGCGGCGGAAGCTCGCGATATTGGGCGTCACGGCTGCCACGGTCTTGCTCCTTCGGATTTTTCTGCCTTTGGCCGGCGTTTTTCGACCAATGTATAGAGAGTGCGGAGTACTTCCTTCACGCCTTTACCGGAGTGAGCGGAAATCACGAAAGGCTCCTTACGGCAAACGCGTTTCAGTTTCGCCTTCTGCACAGCAAGAACTTTGGGCGTCACGGCATCGGATTTTGTAAGCGCCACGATCTCGGGCTTTTTGTCGAGCTTATTGCCGTAAGCCTTGATCTCGGCGCGCACGGTCTTCCACGACTTGCCTGCGTCCTCGCCAGTGGCATCGACGAGATGCAACAATGCACCGCAACGCTCGACGTGACCCAGGAAACGATCACCTAGGCCCGCACCTTCGTGCGCGCCCTCGATCAGGCCGGGAATGTCGGCGAGCACGAACTCGCGGCCGTCAGTGCGAACGACGCCGAGGCCGGGATGCAAGGTCGTAAATGGATAATCAGCGATCTTGGGTTTCGCAGCAGTCACGGCCGCAAGGAAAGTGGACTTGCCAGCATTAGGCAAGCCAACGAGGCCGGCATCCGCGATCAGCTTCAGCCGCAGCCATATCGTACGCTCTTCCTTCGGCTGACCGGGATTGGCTCGTTTGGGCGAGCGGTTGGTAGACGATTTGAAATGCGTGTTACCAAAACCGCCATTGCCGCCTTTCATCAGCAGGACCCGCTCGCCGACCTTCAATAGTTCTGCGAGTTGCAGTTCCTGATCCTCGTCCAAAATCTCCGTGCCGGCGGGTACTTTCAAAACGATGTCGGCACCGCGCGCACCGGAGCGATTTGACCCCATTCCGTGGCCGCCCGATTTGGCCTTGAAATGCTGTTGGTAACGATAATCGATCAAAGTGTTGAGGCCGCTCACGCATTCGATGACGACATCACCGCCGCGGCCACCGTCGCCACCGTCCGGGCCACCATACTCAATGAACTTCTCGCGCCGGAACGAGATACACCCGTTTCCGCCGGCACCCGAGCTGACATAAACCTTGGCTTCGTCGAGAAACTTCATCGGGCTACTCGGTACGGGCCGCAAGACTTGCGCATGTCATACAGCATCCATACGTTCCGCGCGCCATGACGACCGACAGCATCGTTAACCCGAAGTCCACGGCGGCTGCCGGTATCGCGTTGATGTTGCTCGGCTGCTTCATGTTTTCGCTCAACGACACCATGGGCAAATGGCTCGTTGCCACCTATTCGGTCGGGCAACTTCTGCTGATCCGCAGCATCGCCGCGTTGATTTTGCTGGCGCCGTTCATCCGCCGCGAGGGCTGGCATGCTTTCAGAGAGGCACCACGCCCCGGATTGCAGATTGTGCGCGCGGTACTGTCCGCGCTTGAAGTAGCGCTGTTTTATTGGGCCGTCGCCTATCTCCCGCTTGCCGACGTGACGACGTTCTATCTCGCGGGTCCGATTTTCGTTACCGCACTCGCGCCGTTCCTGCTCGGCGAAAAGATCGGCTGGAAACGCTGGACCGCCGTGATCGCAGGCTTCATCGGCGTGCTGGTCGCCATGCGTCCATCGGCAGAGAGCTTGAGCCTGCCTGCGCTGATCGCGCTCGGCGGAAGCGTGTTGTTCGCGTTCCTGATGATCGCGACCCGCACCGTGCGCGGTACATCGGATACCGTGTTGGTGACGACGCAGACCATCGGCGCGCTCGCGCTCGGGATCGTTTCCGCGCCGTTCAATTGGGTCACGCCGAGTCCGCGCGACTTTCTGCTTTTGTCGCTCCTCGGTGTTGTTGCCATGATCGCGCATGTTTTCGTCAACCGCTCGCTCAAGCTCGCGCCCGCGAGTCTTGTCGTTCCCTATCAGTACACACTCATTTTATGGGCAATGGTGCTCGGTTATTTCGCTTTCGGCGACGTGCCGGAAATGTTGCTCGTCGCCGGGGCCGGGATCATCGTCGCGGCCGGCATATTCATTTTCCTGCGCGAACAGACGCTCGCAACCGGCGACGGTCCCATTCCGCCGCCGGCTGCGTAGCGTTTTTCCGCGCGAGCGATTTTCATCGCGCGGCCTTTTTCTTTCCCGTCACCGCGATCTTCGGCAACTCGCTCTGACCCCAGGCGCGAAGCGAGGCCCAGTTGCGGCGCTCAAGCCGGAACTGGTCGGCCGGGACCGAAGCGCCAAGCGCGCTCACCCGGAATAGTGCGGCACCGGTCCATTGAAAGCCGCACTTTTCCAGCACGCGCTTTGAAGCGACGTTGGTGACGCGGCAACCGGCGGCGATTTCATCGAGCGCTGTCGTGCTGAACAAGTGATCGATGACGGCGCGCACGGATTCGGTCGCGTAGCCTTGCCCCCAGAACGGCTCGCCGATCCAATAGCCAATCTCCGGACCCTTGTCGGGACCGCAGCGTTTGCCATAGCCGCAGACGCCGACCAGCTTACCGCTATCCTTGGCAAAGATGCCAAAGTTCCAGTGGCCCGTTTTGGCGGGGAGGGACGCGATCCATTGGGTCGCGTCTTCGAGGCCGTAGGGGTGTGGGAGGAGGGCGGTCATCTCCGCGATTTTGCGATTGTTCGCGAGCTTCGCCACCGCGGCGGCGTTGTCGATGCTCGGTGTACGCAAAATCAGCCGGTCGGTTTCGAGCACGGGTGCGCTCGAACTTTCCGGGGACGGACCGCAGGTCATCTGCAGGGCAGACATGACGGGCTCCTTTAAATGCGTGAGGGGGAGACGATCCCGTCTCCCCCTCAAAAATCGGATCCGTTCTGTGAACGATTCCGCGGGTCGGACGAGACCGGCGGATCCTCACTGATCTCCGCCGTTACTTTGCCGCAGCCTCCATCGGGACTACGGATACTGTTACGCGATCTTTGGTCTTGGTACGGAATTCGACTTTGCCGTTGGTAAGCGCGAAGAGGGTATGATCCTTGCCGATACCTACATTTGGACCTGCGTGACACTTTGTCCCGCGCTGACGGACAATAATGTTGCCGGCAAGCACTTGTTCGCCGCCAAAACGCTTCACGCCGAGCCTGCGACCTGCTGAGTCGCGCCCGTTCCGTGAAGATCCGCCTGCTTTCTTGTGTGCCATCGCCGTAGAATCCTTAAGTCGACTCTCTAATACACTACTTTTGTGAACCGCGCATTACTTCTTCTTTGCAGCGGTTTTCTTTTCTTTTGCTTCCGCCTTGGGCTTTGCCGCCTTGGGCTTGGCCTCGCGGGGTTTGGCTTCCTTCGAGGGTTGCTTGCCGTCGGTGAGGATCTCGGTGATCCGCACCAAGGTATAATCCTGCCGGTGACCGCGCTTGCGGCGCGAATTCTGGCGGCGGCGCTTCTTGAACGCGATGACCTTGTCGCCGCGCGCGTGTTCGACGACCTCGGCCGCGACCAGCGCGCCGGATACAAGCGGAGCGCCGACGGAAGGCTTGTCGCCGCCGAGAAGGATCACCGGAAAGGTGACGATCTCGCCCGGCTTCGCCGCTAGCTTGCCCAATTCAATCTTTTGGTCGGCAGCGACCGTGTATTGCTTGCCGCCTGTCTTGATGACCGCGAACATCGTTCAGATTCCAAGTTTTTCGGCGAGGGACTTAGCCCCTCAACAAAGCGCGCGGACCGGGCCCGCGCTGTTGGCGGGTTTATGAAGGCATGCCCTCCGCCTGTCAAGAAAAGCGGAACCGAAACGGAGTCAGAGGGTTGGAAAATCAGGGGAATTTGGAGAAAAAACATGCCGCTCAAGAGAGGATCGTCGCAGAAGACCATCAGTCAAAACATCGGCGAGCTGCGCGAGGCCGGATATCCGGCGAAACAGGCCGCCGCCATCGCCTATAAAAAGGCGGGCAAATCCCGCCGCAAGAAAACAACAGGCGGGCGCAAGCGCAGGGCTCGCAAGACAGGGACTCGCCGGAAGAGAGGAACGTCGCGCCGGAGACGCTAATTACCTCCCGCCTTGTGCCGCTGAAACCGCTTCTGTAGGTTCGCGCCGACCCTCGCGGGCCAGACCCGCGTGCAACGAACTCGGGTTTACCCGAGTTCGGCACTACTATTGCTCGAAGTCGGATAAATCCGACTTCGACGGAGAGGTGGCAGAGTGGTCGAATGCGGCGGTCTCGAAAACCGTTGTACGCGCAAGCGTACCGTGGGTTCGAATCCCACCCTCTCCGCCAGTCTCTGTAAGAAACCGCTTCATAGCCCGAGATCGAGCCACCGTGAAAGCAAAAGGAAATGCAATGGCAAAGAACACGATTTGCGTCTGGTTCGACAAGGATGCCGAGGCCGCTGCGCGCTTTTATGCCGAAACGTTTCCCGACAGCGCGGTGGGTGCCATCATCCGTGCACCCGGTGACTACCCATCCGGCAAGAAGGGAGATGTGCTGGTCGTCGAATTCAAGGTTGCCGGCGTCTCTTGTGTCGGCCTCAACGGCGGTCCCGCGTTCAAACATAGCGAAGCCTTCTCGTTCCAGATCGCCACCGACGATCAAGCCGAGACCGACCGCTACTGGAACGCGATCGTCGGCAATGGCGGCCAGGAAAGCGCGTGCGGCTGGTGCAAGGACAAGTGGGGCGTGTCGTGGCAAATTACGCCGCGTGTGCTGACCGAGGCGATGGCGGCCGGCGGCGATGAAGCAAAGCGCGCGTTTGATGCGATGATGACCATGAAGAAGATCGACGTCGCTGCAATCAAGGCGGCGCGGCGCGGCTGAGTTTCGCGGCAGGGAAGTCCCTGATGGCCGCTATTGGCGCAAAGCGGGCATCGTTCGTGTTCCCGATGGATTAAGCGCGCACCGAACTAGCTTCTGCACTCATCCCAATCCGGTCTGACTTCGGCCCCGGCGTGATCGCACTGCGTGTAGAGTATAATATTGCCGATGACGCGCAGCGACGAGTCATTTGTCCAGCGATCCGCGTTGATGATCGCCCCGTGACAACAATTCTTGCATCGGCCGTCACGACGCTCAACAAAATTCTTCCTCCTCCTCCGATCGATGGATGCCGCGACCATTTGGGCATCTGTAGAGACTCAATCCCGTCTCACGGAGGAAGAGGAAAACGCCATGAACACGAAGTTCATTACAGCGGGATTGTTGTCGCTGGTTCTATTACTTGTCACCGCTGCTTGGTCAGCGTCGGCACAGAGCGCAAGAAAGTCGGGCCAAACTTGTTATCAGAAATGCAATACTGAAGTCCGGTTAAGCGAGCGGCAAAGGGACAAGCACGTGAAGTCATGTGTCATGTCATGTAGAGCGGGTCAATGATGCGGGGGCCAGGCGCCCTTAAGTTCTCTTATCTGCTCTAACAAGTCGCAGCAGGAACGCCTGATCTACCTCGCGCGGTTCACATTTGCATTCATTCACGCCGCTTTGACGGCGCGAACGGCGAAGGCGCGAGCGATCAGGCGAATAGAGCCGTCAGGTTCAGTTGGCAGTGTCGCTTCGAGCCGCTCTTTGAGCCGCGATCGCCGTTCCTCGGAAAGCGCCATGCAATAAGTTGGCGCGGGGCCTTGACCGCCGAGAAAGGGCGACCAGAAGTCGTCGAAGTTTTTGAAGACGGTCGGCACGTCGATCGTCCGAACCTCTGTCTGTTTAAGTCCCGCGCCATCGAACAGCGCGCGCAACCGCTCCAGCTGGCAGATCGGAAAGCGCGGCCCCTCGTCGAGATCGCGCGCGGCTGAATCAAGCGCCACCGCGGCATCCCAGAAATGTCTCAACAACTGCATCTCGCCGGCATAGTCCCACACGTAAGCAGCAACAGTTCCGCCGGGTCTCACCGCGCGGGTCATCTCTGACACCGCTTTTGCGGTATCGGGAACGAAGTTCAACACCAGGCCCGAGACCGCCGCATCGAATTCTCCGTCTTTGAATGCGAGCTGCAACGCGTTACCCGTTTGGAACTTCGCGCGCGGATCGCGAATATGATGCCGAGCGTAGGCAATGAAACCCTCCGAAGGGTCGATGCTGATCACTTCCTTCGGTACCGCTTGATTCAAGATTGTTTGCGTGAGCGCCCCGGTGCCGCAGCCGATGTCCAGCCAGCGCTGGTTCGGCGGTTGCGCGAGCCACCCGATGAATTCGCGAGCTACGAGCCGGCTCCATCGCCCGATATAGGGCTCGTAGGCGTGACCCGCCGCCCACACATCAGAGAGAGGCGGCTTGGCTCCTTGTGCTGACATCGAACTGGTCCGGTATTCGAATATCAAAGTTGGGACAAATTCTGCTAGAAATACAGGGTACCAGTCCGCTCACTCAGAGGGCAACAACATGGCCCGGCAAAAATATCTTCACATCGCCTTCCTTCTGGTTGGCTTTCTTTTTCCGGGCGTCGTCTCTGCCCAAGACTGGCCGACGCGGCCCGTAGCCCTCATCGTTCCTTTCGCAGCGGGCGGCACCACCGACATTATTACGCGCATCATCGCGCAGCCGTTGTCCGAACGCTTTGGCCAGACGTTCGTCGTCGAGAATGTCGGCGGCGGAGGCGGCACGCTGGGCGCGACCAATGCGGCGAAAGCGGCGCCCGACGGATATACGATTTTTGTGTCGACCATCGCGCACACGATCGCGCCCGGCATTCACAAGAAGCTCGCCTATGATTTCCAGAAAGACTTCGATCCGATCACGGTCACGGCCTATGTGCCAAATATCCTGATCGTGCATCCGAGCGTGCCCGCCAAAAGCGTCGCCGAGTTGATTGATTATATCAAGGCGAATCCGGGAAAGGTGAATTACGGCTCGGCCGGTATCGGCAGCATCGAACATTTCTCGGCCGAATTGTTCAAGGCGACCACGGGGCTCAACATCATTCATGTGCCCTACAAGGGCGGCGCGCCGATGATGGCCGACATCGTCGCGGGGCATATCGAAATGGCGATCGAGACCAGCGGTTCGGCAACGCCGCATATCAAAGCGAGCAGCGTTCGTCCGCTCGCTGTCAGCACGGCGAAACGCACGCCGCTATTTCCGGAGCTTCCGACGCTCGCGGAGTCGGGGTTGGCCGGTTATGACGTGACGACGTGGTACGGTTTCCTTGTGCCGAAAGGAACGCCTGAAAACATCCGGAAAAAACTGTACGAGGCGCTCGCCGATATTTTGAAAAAGCCAGAAATGATCGCTCGCCTTCAGGAAATCGGCGCCGAGCCGGGCGGAGAAGGGCCGGAAAAATTCGCGGCCTTTATCAAGTCCGAAACCGAAAAATGGACCAAGATCGCGAAGGATTCCGGCGCAAGCGCCGAATGAACGGGCGGCATACAGGAATCAGTCGTGCTTCCTGCTTCCAGTGACGTCATCGTAATCGGGGCCGGTAATGCGGCGTTTTGCACGGCGCTGGCCGCGGCAGAACATGGCGTTTCCGTGCTGTTACTCGAACGCGCGGCCGAAGAAGAATCCGGCGGCAACAGCCGCTTCACGGCAGGCGCTTTCCGCTGCGTCTATGACGGCATCGACGATTTGAAAGCGTTGATGCCGGATCTTACCAACGAAGAAATCGCCCATACCGATTTCGGCACCTACACCGAAGAGAAATTCTTCGACGACATGGGGCGCGTCACCGAGTACCGAACCGACCCCGACCTTTGCGAGCTGCTGGTGAAGCGCAGCAAGGAAACGATGCAATGGATGCGCAGCAAGGGAATTCGCTTCGCGCCTATTTTCGGCCGCCAGGCATTCAAGGTCGACGGCAAGTTCAAATTCTGGGGCGGTCTTACGGTCGAAGCGTGGGGAGGCGGCCCCGGGCTGATCGCGGGGTACACGGAGACTGCGAAGAAACAGGGAATCAGGATCGTTTACGAAGCCCGCGCACTTTCGCTGATCGCCGACGACGACGGCATCAAGGGCGTGCGCGTCAAATATCGCGGGCGTACTTCGGACGTTAAGGCGAAATGCGTCGTGCTTGCCGCCGGCGGGTTTCAGGCCAATGCCGAGATGCGAACGCGTTATCTCGGGCCGCTATGGGAACTCGCGAAGGTGCGCGGCTCTCGCTTCAACACCGGCGACGGCATCAAAATGGCGCTCGGCATCGGCGCGATGCCCGCCGGCAACTGGTCGGGCTGCCACGCCGTCGGCTGGGACCGCAACGCGCCGGAGTTCGGCGATCTTTCGGTCGGCGACAATTTTCAGAAGCACTCCTATCCGTTCGGAATCATGGTGAATGCCGATGGCGAGCGATTTGTCGACGAGGGCGCTGATTTTCGCAATTATACCTATGCGAAATACGGCCGGGTGATTTTAATGCAGCCGGGCCAATTTGCCTGGCAATTGTTTGACAAGAAAGTGCTTCACCTTTTGCGCGACGAATATCGCATCAAGCGCGTGACGAAAGTGCGCGCTGATACAATCGAGGAACTGGTACACAAACTCGACGATGTGAATCCGGAACGCGCGCTCGCGACGATCAACGCCTACAATGCGGCGGTCGAGCGCAATGTGCCGTTCGATCCGAACGTGAAGGACGGACGCGGAACGAGCGGGCTTCCGATTCCGAAATCGAATTGGGCAAATACAATCGAAGATCCGCCGTTTGAAGCCTATGCGGTGACATGCGGCGTCACGTTCACGTTCGGCGGTCTGAAGATTGACACTGATGCGCGTGTCATCGATTCCGATGGCAAGCCGATACCCGGCCTTTACGCGGCAGGCGAACTCGTCGGCGGCCTGTTCTATTTCAACTATCCGGGCGGCACGGGGCTGATGGCGGGTTCCGTATTTGGAAAGATCGCAGGCACTTCTGCCGGCCGCCAAGCCGCGGCATAATTTATCTCCGCGAATTCATGCGCCCTCCTTCGGAAGTCGATGTCGCGATAATCGGTGCCGGTGCGGCTGGCATCGCTGCCGGGCGGCGGCTTGCCGAAGCAAAAGTGAACTTCGTTGTGCTGGAAGCGCGGTCGCGTATCGGCGGTCGCGCGTGGACGGTGAATGCCGGCGGCTTTCCTCTCGATGTTGGCTGCGGTTGGCTGCATTCAGCGGACCGAAATCCGTGGGTGAAAATCGCCGAAGCGGAAGGGCTGAAAGTCGACCGCACCGAGCCGCCCTGGGGCAAACCGGCGCTCGAGCATGGTTTTAGCGCGGAGGAACAGCGCGAATTTCGTTCGGCGATGCAGGCGTTTTATCGGCGCCTCGACGAAGCAGGCGATGCGCATCGCGACCGGCCGCTCGCGGATTTCCTCGAGCCGGGCGGAAAATGGAACTCGCTGCTAAACGCCATCAGCACATATGTGAACGGCGTGGAACTCGACCGCGCCTCGGTTTGCGATTCCGCCGCCTATTCGGACTCCGAGGTGAACTGGCGCGTCGTCGAGGGTTATGGAACGGCAATTGCAAAGTCCGGTGAGAAATTGCCGATTGTCCTTGAGTGTAAGGTTCGATCCGTCGATCATTCCGGAAAGAAATTGCGGATCGAAACTGCGCAGGGCGTTTTAACAGCGCGCGCTGCCATCATCACGATTCCCACGCAGTTGATCGCGGATGAGGCATTTCGCTTTGCGCCAGAGCTTGCCGAGAAACTCGATGCTGCCAGGGGCTTGCCGCTTGGACTCGCCGACAAGACGTATCTTTCGTTGGACGACGCAGAAAGATTTCCAAAAGAGTCGCGATTGTTCGGAAAGGTACATTCCCTCGGCGCCGCTAATTATCATATCAGGCCTTTCGGCCGGCCAGTCATAGAAGTTTATTTCGGCGGCAAGCTCGCGCGCAAACTGGATGAAGCAGGCGAAGGCGCGTTTGGCGCATTCGCCATCGATGAACTCGCGAACCTTGTCGGCAGCGACATAAGGCCGAAGCTCAAGACACTGGCAGAATCTCACTGGGCGCGCGATCCGTTCGCGCGCGGCTCATACTCCTATGCGCTGCCAGGTCACGCTGACGCGCGTAGGAAACTCGCGGCGCCGGTCGATGGGCGCTTGTTCTTCGCGGGCGAAGCTTGCTCGCCGGAAAATTTCACGACGGCGCACGGTGCCTACGAGAGCGGCGTCACTGCCGCGGAGCAGACGATTGCAACGTTAAAGCGGAAGAGGACGAGTTAGCTGTTTAGCGCGCAATGCGCTTGGCGACTTCTTCCAACATCACTTCAGTGGCGCCGCCGCCGATCGACTGCACGCGCGCGTCTCGGCTCATCCGCTCGATCGCGCTTTCACGCATGAAACCCATGCCGCCGTGGAACTGCACACAGGCATACATGACTTCGTTCACAAGCTCGCCACAGTAGGCCTTCGCCATCGATACCTCCTTCACGGCATCAAAACCTTGCGCGTCCATCCATGCGGCATGATGCACAAGCTGGCGGCCGGCTTCGATTTGGCCCGCAAGGGTCGCGATCCGCGCGCGGATCGCCTGTTTGTCCCATAGCGGCGCACCAAAGGCTTTGCGGTCGCGCAGCCAGTCGAGGGTGATTTCGAGCGCCGCATCGCATTCGCCGATAGCCATCGCCGAGATCACCGTGCGCTCGTTCTGGAAATTCTTCATGATCGAATAGAAGCCCTGACCTTCCTCGCCGAGAATGTTTTCGGCCGGCACCCGGCAATCCTCGAAAATCAGCTCGGCGGTGTCGGACGAGCGCCAGCCGTGCTTGTCGAGCGCGCGGCCGACGCGAAAGCCGGGCGTGCCTTTTTCCACCAGGAACATGGACACGCTTTGTGAAGGCCGCGCGTTCACGCCGGTTTTCGCGGCAACGCAATAGAGGTCGCCGTGCACGCCGTTGGTGATGAACATTTTCGTGCCGTTCAGAACGTAGTGATCGCCTTCGCGGCGGGCAGTGGTGCGGATGCCTTTCACGTCGGAACCGGCACCGGGCTCGGTGACGGCGACCGCGACGATTTTCTTGCCCGCGACAATGTCGGGCATGAAGCGGTCTTTCTGCGATTGTGAACCCGCGTTGAAGATGTGCACCGAAGCCATGTCGGTGTGCACGAGCACGGTAATCGCAACGCCGGAGAAAGTGGAGCGGCCCAGCTCTTCCGCAAGCACGACCGAGCCGAGCGTATTCATCTCGGCGCCGCCATATTCGGCGGGATAACGGATGCCGAGGAAGCCGAGTTCGCCCATCTTGCGCAGCGTTTCGCGCGGGGTGAAACCTTGCGTCTCCCATGCCAACGCGTGCGGTTTGATTTCGGTTTCGACGAAACGGCGGATCTGTGCGCGAAGCATTTCGTGCTCTTCGCTGAAATAAGCGGAGCGCGTTGCGGGCTTGGCGTTATCGAGCATGGGGGTATTGTGCTGCAACCCGTCCTGTTCTTCAATTCGATTGTCAGGGAAGGGAAACGCCATGAAACCGGTGCGTGCTGCGGTCGTTCAAAATTCGGCCGTCGTTTTCAACCGCGAGGCGACCCTCGAAAAGGTCGCGCGCCTCGTCAAGGACGCGAAGCGTGAAGGCGCTGAACTCGTCGTTTTCCCTGAAGCCTTTGTTTCAGCCTATCCGAAGGGTCTCAATTTCGGCGCAGCAATCGGTAGCCGCACGCAGGAAGGACGCGAGGATTTCCGCCGTTACTTCGACAGCGCCGTCGAAGTGCCGGGGCCGGCGACGAAATTTCTCGCGCAGGTCGCGGGCGATCACGCGATTCATCTTGTCATTGGTGTGATCGAACGCGACGGCGGTACGCTGTACTGCACCGTTCTGTTCTTTTCGGCGGACGGAAAATATCTTGGCAAGCACCGGAAGCTGATGCCGACCGCGTCCGAGCGGTTGGTGTGGGGCTTTGGCGACGGCTCGACTTTGTCGGTGTTCGATACTCCGCTCGGCAAGCTCGGCTCGGTAATCTGCTGGGAGAATTACATGCCGCTCCTGCGCACGGCGATGTATGCGAAGGGCGTGCAGCTCTACTGCGCGCCGACCGCTGACGACCGCGACACCTGGCTTGCAACGATGCAGCACATCGCGCTCGAGGGACGCTGCTTCGTGTTATCTGCGTGTCAGTTTTTACTGCGCGGCGATTGTCCCGACGATTACGATGCGATACAGGGCAATGACCGCGATACCGTGCTAATGCGCGGCGGAAGTTGCATCATCAGCCCGCTCGGCAAGCTGCTCGCGGGGCCGGTATTCAACCAGAGCCAGATTCTTGTGGCCGATCTCGATATGAGCGAAATCTCGCGCGGCAAATACGATTTTGACGTGACGGGTCACTATGCGCGGCCGGACATTTTTGAGCTGCATGTCAACGAACGTGCGGCGAAACCGGTGGTTTTCGAATCCGAGAACTGAAGCCTCCGCCGCAAAACTGACGGCCCGAAGCCGCAAGGCCATTGGGTTCTTATGGTTTGCGAAATCTTAACGCCTTCCGGCGACCCTGACCTCCTCAGCTTGTGTTGCGATTCAGAGGGCGGTCGTGAAAAGGGTATTTCCTGCGGGGATCG
>Ga0134122_10001971_pt1 | contig 14988 bp, 12 predicted proteins | sample KB302_FD_96461 | JGI IMG/M metagenome (GOLD analysis project Ga0134122, IMG submission 96461) | Terrestrial soil microbial communities without Nitrogen fertilizer from Kellogg Biological Station, Michigan, USA - KB3-0-2 | ecosystem: Environmental > Terrestrial > Soil > Unclassified ... | reverse complement strand
GCAGGAGAGCTCCATGCCGCGCAGGCCGAGCTTGGCCACGCGGTAGACCTCCTGCACCGCCGCATCGATGTCGCCGTAGGGCAGGCAGGCCAGGCCGATGAAGCGGTCCGGGTCGTGGCCGCAGAAGTCCACGAGCCAGTCGTTGTAGATGTGGAACATCTCGGTGGCGGCCTCGTGGTCGTTCAGCCGGGTGGCCGCGCCCAGGATGCCGTAGATGACCTCCGCCTGCACGCCGTCGCGGTCCATGTCCTTCGCCCGCAGCCCCGGGGTGGTCGGCCGGGCGATCCCCTTCTTGCCGTCATCGTACAGACCGGTCGCCGCCATCACGTCCACCCGGTGGTGCTTGCCGGCCTCGTACTTGGACCCGGCCGGGCCCACCCCGCCCCAGAGGCCGAAGTTGGTGCCGTTCCGGGCGGTCCAGAATGGGCCGTCGGGCCCATCCTTGACGAAGGGCATGCGGTCCTTGAGCACCGCCGACGCGTTCGCGGTGAAGAGATCGCGCGGGATCCAGGGCAGGTCGATGTGACAGTCGGCGGAGATCCGTTGGTAGCGCATGACGCCCCCTTTGGCCGGTACGGGTCACGATTCGTGTGTGGACAGAGCCTAGCCACCGGCGGGGCCCACGTCAACATCTGCCGGACCCGCGCTCCGTGCCTTGACTCCGGGCCCGCGGGCACGGCACCATGCCCGGGCCGCCATGCTCCAGGGTATCCGCGTCCTCGACCTGTCTCGCGTCATCGCCGGTCCCTACTGCGCGGCCCTGCTGGGCGACCTGGGCGCCGACGTCATCAAGCTCGAGCGGCCCGGCCGCGGCGACGACCTGCGCGCCCTTCGCGGCAGCGGGCGGATGAGCGCCTCCTTCGCGGCGGTCAACCGCAACAAGCGCGGGATCGCGGTGGACCTCCAGAAGCCCGAGGGCGCCCGGCTCGCCTTTGACCTGGCGCGGCGCGCCGACGTGGTGATCGAGAACTTCCTGACCGGCGTCGCCGAGAAGCTCGGCCTGGGCTACGCGGCGGTGCGCGCGGTGAACCCCTCCGTGGTCTACGCCTCGGTGACCGGGTTCGGCCAGACCGGCCCGCTCGCCCGCAAGCCCGGCTACAACACGATCGCCCAGGGCATGAGCGGGCTCATGGCGCTCACCGGCATGCCGGGCGATCCGCCCACCCGCGTGGGCGGATCGGTGTCCGACGTGGCCGCGTCCTACATGACCTTCGGGATGGTCAACGCGGCGCTGGTGCATCGCTTCCGCACCGGGGAAGGCCAGCACGTGGACGTGAGCCTCGTCGGCGCGAGCCTCGGGCTCCTCCCCGACCCGACCGCGATCTACTTCGACACCGGGGAGCGGCCGAAGCGTGCGGGCAATCGCAACCTGAACCTCTCGCCCGCGGAAGCCTTCCAGGCCAAGGACGGCTTCGTCAACGTGGTGCTGCTGAACTCCGAGCAGTGGGGCCGCTTCTGCCAGGCGCTCGGCGATCCGGCCATGGAGACCGATCCGCGCTTCGTCGATAACCCGGCGCGCCTTGCCAACCACGCCGCGTTCAAGGCGCGGGTGGAGGCCGTCCTGGGCACCGGCTCCACCACCGAATGGGTCGCGCGCCTCGAGGCCGGAGGCATCGCGGCGGGTCCGATCTACGAGTTCCACGAAGTGTTCGAGGACCCGCAGGCGCGCCATCAGGGGTACGTGGCCGAGGTGGATCAGCCCGGCGCGGGCAAAGTGAAGATGCTCACGTTCCCCGGCCGCGCGTCCGGCACCCCGCCGCGCATCGATCGGCCCGCGCCGCTGCTCGGTCAGCACACCGCCGAGGTGCTCGGCGAGCTCGGGCTCGCGCGCGAGGAGATCGATCGCCTCGCGGCGGCCGGCGTCATCGGGCTCGGGGAGCAGCCCTAGCCGCTCTTCGTTGGACGCGGCGGCCCCGCCGCGCGTGTACACCCAATTAAAGGAATATGGGCGGCGCTCTCCTTCGTCTGATCGGGCGAGGAGGGCACCGAAATGCGACTGTTATGGATTCCCCTGGCCGCGCTGCTGCTGGCCGGTTGTGCCATCGTGCCGCTCGTCCCCTTCGGCTACGCGCCGCCGCCTCCGCGGCCGCGCTACACCTATAGCTACCCCGTCTACCCGGCTTACCCGTACGCGCCGCGCTACTACGATCGCGGCCGCTGGTAGTATCCTCGGCGGGTGCGCCGCCCATCGACCGGCTTCCGCTGGCTGATCCCGGTCATCGGAAGCCTGGCGGTGCTGGCGGCGCCCTCGCCCGACGGCCTGAGCGCGGAAGGCCAGCGCGTCCTCGCGGTGATCGTGCTCGCCATCGGGCTCTGGGGCTTCGAGATCCTTCCCCCCGGCGTCACCGGCATCGTCGCGATCATCGCCCTCGTCTTCACCCACGCGGTGCCGAACATACGCGAAGGACTCGCCGGCTTCGCGGATCCCATCGCGTACTTCCTGATCGGCATCCTGACCCTGGGGGTGGCGGTGTCGCGGAGCGGCCTCGCCGAGCGGGTGGCCCACCTGCTCCTCGCGCGCGGGCGGGGCCGGGCCGGCGCGCTCTACGGGCACCTGCTGCTCGCGCTGCCGGTGCTCACGCTGATACTCCCGTCCGCCACCACCCGCACCGGCATCCTCGTCCACGTCTACGACCAGGCCTTCGCGCTAGGCCGCGTGCCGGCCGGCGCGCCGCTCGCCCGCGCCATCATGCTGGTGCTGAACTCGGTGAACCGGCTGTCGTCCACGATCCTGTTGACCGGCGGCATCACGCCCATCGTGGCCGCCGGCCTCATCGGCGTGACCTCCTGGACCCGGTGGTTCGTGCTGATGAGCGTGCCGTACCTGGCGCTGATCAGCCTAGCCGCCGCCGCGATCTACCTGCGCTACCGCCACGGCTTTCGCGCCGAGGTGCAGGTGCCGCCCCGGCCCGCGCCGCGCCCGCTCTCCGGCGTCGAGTGGCGGACCGCGCTGATCACCGCCGGCGCCGGGGTCCTCTGGTTGACCGACTCCATCCACCACTGGCATCCGACGCTGCCCGCGCTCCTGGCCTGGGTGTGCTTCCTGATGCCGGGCCTGGGCGTGCTCACCTGGCGACAGTTCGAGCAGGAGGTCGGCTGGGCGAACTTCTTCGTGCTCGCCTCGTCGCTGTCCCTGGCGCAGGCGCTCTCGCGCTCGGGTGCGAGCGCGTGGCTGGCCGGCGGCGTGGTGGGGGCGGCCCGCTCGGTGGCCGAGTCGTCCTGGATGGTGGTGGGCGTGCTGCTCGTCGCCTCCGCGCTCGTGCGGCTCATGATCCCGAACATCACCGGCTTCCTCGCCACCACGATCCCGGTGGCGATGTCGGTGGGGACCACCGCGGGGCTGCACCCCATCCTCTGCGGGCTCATCGTCACGATCGCGGGCGACGCGGTCCTCTACTATCCGGCGCAGGCCGCCTCGTCGCTGGTCGTCTACGAGCGCGGGCACCTCACCGCCGGAGAGATCTTCGGCTTCGGCCTCCTGATGACCGCGCTGGCCGCCCTCGTGGTGCTGGCGGTCGCGATCCCCTACTGGACGCTGATCGGAGAGCCGCTGGTGCGGGGCGGGTAGCTAGCTGCGCGGGCGGTCGAGGACTTCGCGGACCTTCGCGATCAACGCCCCCGGCGTGAAGGGCTTGCCGAGCAGGAGCATGCCCGCGTCGAGCACGCCGTGGCGGACGATGGCGTCGCCGGTGTAGCCCGACATGTACAGCACGCGCATGTCGGGCCGGGTGGCCCGCACGCGGTCCACCATCTCGCGGCCGCTCATGCGCGGCATCACCACGTCGGTGAGGATGAGGTCGACCCGCGCGCCTTCCTTCTCGTAGACTCCGACCGCCTGAAGGCCGTCGCTTGCCTCCACCACCGTGTAGCCCTGCCGCTCCAGCACCTCGCGGGCGAGCGCCCGCACGTCGGCCTCGTCCTCCACGAGCAGGATGGTCTCCTTGCCGGTCGCGGGTAGGGGCGCGGACGGCTCGTCGGCGCCGCCGGTCTCGGCCGCCGTCTCGACCTGGGGCAGGTAGATCTCGAAGGTCGTGCCGCCGCCCATCACGCTGCGGACGTGGATCGCGCCGCCGTGCTGGCGGACGATCCCGTGCACCATCGAGAGCCCGAGGCCGGTGCCCTTGCCCGGCTCCTTGGTGGTGAAGAATGGCTCGAATATCCGGGCCTGGGTCGCCGCGTCCATGCCGGTGCCGGTGTCCATCACGCGGAGCACCGCGTACGGGCCGGGCGGGAGCGCGTCCGGCCGGTCGGGCGGCGCCGCCCCGAGCCGCACCAGGTCGGTCTCGAGGCCGAGGGTGCCGCCGCTGGGCATCGCGTCCCGCGCGTTCACGGCCAGGTTCATCAAGGCCTGCTCGAGCTGCGCGGGATCGGCGTTGACCCGTCCGGCGCTCGGCCCCGCCGTCACCAGCAGATTCACGTCCTCGCCGATGAGCCGCCGCAGCATCGTGCTCACCTCCGCGACCAGGGCGTTGAGATCGAGCACCTTCCGCTGGAGGACCTGCTTGCGGCTGAAGGCCAGGAGCTGACGCGTGAGGCCGGCGGCGCGATCCGCCGTCTTTTGGATCACCTCGATGCTGCGGCGCACCGGGTCGTCGGCCTTGAGCCGCCCGAGGACCAGATGGGCGCGGCCGGTGATGATGGTGAGCAGGTTGTTGAAGTCGTGGGCGACGCCGCCCGCGAGGCGGCCGACCGCTTCCATCTTCTGGGCCTGCCGGAGCTCTTCCTCGAGCTCCCGGCGCTGGGTGATGTCCATCATCGCGCCGATCATGCGGGTGGGCCGGCCGTCCCCGTCGTGCAGCACGTAGCCCCGGTCGAAGACGTGGGCGTACGAGCCGTCGGCGCGGCGGTAGCGATACTCCGCGCTCCAGCTCTCGGCGCCGCGCTCGACCGCCGCGTTGATGTCCGTCTTCGCCCGCTCGCGATCGTCCGGATGGATCGTCTCGTACCACCACGCGATGTCCGGCCCGATCTGCTCGGGGGGATAGCCGAAGAGGGTGCTGACGCCTTCGTTCCACCACAGCGCGTCGCTCACGAGGTCCCAGTCCCACACCGCGTCGTTGGTGGCGCGGGCCACGAACTGGAAGCGCTCCTGACTCTCGCGCAGCGCCCGGACCAGCCGCTCCGCGGTGCCGCGGGCGAGCTGCTCGGCCTCGAGGATCTGAGCGTTGCGGATCGCGATGGCCGCGTGGGCGGCCAGCCGCACCAGGACCGACTCGTCCCGGTCCGTGAAGGCGCGGGCGGTCCGGTTGTCCACGTAGAGCAGGCCCTCGACGTGGTCGTCGATCAGGATCGGCACCACCATCTTGGCGGTGATCCCGAGCGCGGCGATCTGTCCCGCGTAGTCCCGGCTGACCCGGGCATCGCGGAGGTAGTCATCCGTCCGGGCGGGCCGGCCCGCCTCGAGCGCGAGGCCGCCGAGCCCCTTGCCGGGTTCGACACGGACGCGGGTCAGGTCGGTGTACCACTGGGCCGTCCAGTAGCGCAGGAGCACCGCGTCGGACTCGGGGATGCGCAGGCCGATCACCGCGCCGTCGCTACGGCAGAGCTCCTGGGCCGCCTCGGTGACCCGGCGGAGCACGGTGGCGAGCTCGGGGGCGGCGCCGATCGTCTGCGCGAGGTCGGCCAGCACCTCGGCCTCGCGCCGGCGTCGCTCCTCCTCCGCGAAGAGCCGGGCGTGCTCGAGGGTGATCGCGGCCTGATCGGCCAGGGCCTCCGCGAGCTGCACCGCGCGTGCATCGAAGACGGTGCCGGTCACCGTGCGTACCGCGAGCGCGCCGATGAGCCGGTCCTGCGTGAGCAAAGGCACCGCCAGGATCGCCCGGTCGGCTCCGTCCTGCATGTGGGCGCGCAGCGCCGCGGGAATGTCGGTCCGCGCGTCCGCGAGGACGTCGGGGCTGGTGATCGTGCGCCGCTCGTGCATCGCGAGCCCGACCGCGCCCGATCCGATCTCGCGCACCGGGCGCCAGCCCGCGGTGGGGGCGTCGGGCTCGTGCGCCACCGCCATCGCGAACAGGTTCGCGGAGTCGGCGTCGAGCCGGTAGACGACGGCGGAGCGCCCGCCCAGCAGGGAGCGGAGGCTCTCCGCGATGCGCTCGCCGACCACGTCTGGATCGAGCCGCTCGGACAGGAGCCGGCCGATGCCGGTCAGGGCTCGGATCTCCTGCTGGTGCGTCCACTGCTCCTCGAGGAGCCGCGCGTTCTCCTCCTCGAGCGATCGCAGGCGGGCGAGGAGCGCCGTCGCGTCCTGCGTATCCGCGTGGCTCTGGGGACTCGTCGATGGCATCCGATCGTGAGGCAGCAAGGACCACGCCATGGACAACTAGCTGAAATGACTGGGAGTCCTGGCTGTCGCCAGGCGGAAAGTGTCAGTTGGGGACGGAAAATGAGCACCCCTGTCGAAGACAAGGCCCGGCGGGGTCTGCTACGATCCGCTCACCGTCGCCAGCCGTCAACCTCATCCCGGAGCTATGCCGCCATGACGACCGACCCGAAGATGATCAATCACCTCTGGACGCACAAGACGCAGGACCACCCGTTCCTCTCCGACGAGGAGCTCGTGATCGATCGGGGGGAAGGCGTCTGGGTCTGGACGGAGCAAGGCAAGAAGCTCCTCGACGGGTTCGCCGGGCTCGCGGTGGTCAACGTGGGGCACGGCCGCCGCGAGATCGCGGAGGCGATCGCCGAGCAGACGGTGCGGCTCGCGTACTACCCGACCACCCGACAGTTCTCCAATCGCCCGGCCGCGGAGCTGGCCGCGAAGCTCGCGTCGCTCACCCCGGGCGACCTGCGCTACACCATGTTCGCGGTGAGCGGTTCCGAGGCCAACGAGCGCTCGATGCAGATCGCCCGGCAGTACTGGCTGGCGGCCGGCAAGCCCGGCAAGCACAAGGTGATCTCGCTCGAGGGCGGCTACCACGGCGCGACCATGGGTACCTTCGCGATCTGCGGCCTGCCCCACCTCTCGCAGGCCTACGCTCCGCTCGAGGTGCCCGGCTTCGCGAAGGTGAAGCCGCCGCATCCCTTCCGCGACCTCGCGGGCGGCACCGAGGCGGAGCTGATCGCGCGCCGCATCGCCGAGCTGCGCGAGGCGATCGTCCGCGAGGGCCCCGACACGGTGTCGGCGGTGATCATGGAGCCGGTCCTCTCCTCGGGCGGCTTCATCATGCCGCCGATCGGCTGGCTCCGCGCGGTGCGCGCGCTCTGCGACGAGCTGGACGTGCTGATGATCGCCGACGAGGTGATCACCGGGTTCGGGCGCACCGGCCGGTGGTTCGCGGTCGAGCACGACCAGGTCGTGCCCGATCTCCTGTCGGTGGCCAAGGGCATCACCTCGGGCTACATCCCGCTCTCCGCCAGCATCGCGCGCGGCCGGCTCGCCGAGGTCTTCTCCGATACCACCACCCAGGAGAACGTGCACCCCAACACCTACGCGGCGCATCCGGTGGCCTGCGCGGCCGCGCTCGCCAACCTGCGCATCATGGAGCAGGACAAGCTGGTGGCCAACGCGGAGGCCATGGGAACCCGGCTGCTCGAGAATCTCCACCGGGCGGTGGGCAAGCACCCGATCGTGGGCGAGGTTCGCGGTCGCGGCCTGCTGGTCTGCGTGGACTTCGTGCAGCCCGACGGCTCCGGCAAGCCGCTCGATGCCAAGCTGGTGGCCGAGCTCGACCGCAAGGCGTGGGACCGCGGCGCCATCATCTACGCGCGCGGCACCGTGCTCCGCCTGGCCCCGCCGCTGTGCATCACCGCCGCCGAGGTGGACGAGCTGGTCGCCCTGGTGGCCGACAGCGTCGACTCGCTCCAGCGCGACGTCGCGAAGCGCTAGCTAGCCGAGGAACTCGCGCGCGAGCGTCTCCCACATCATCGCGGAGAGCTTGAGGCTCTCGGTGTCCACGCGCTCGTTGTGGCCGTGGAACATCAGCGGGTAGTCGGTGTAGGGGATGCGGAGCGACTGCAGGCCGAACCCGTAGGCGGGCACGCCCTGCCAGCGGAAGAACTTGGCGTCGGTGCCGCCGGTGGTCATCTTGGGCACCACCCGGCTGCCCGGCATGAGCCGGGAGGTGACTCGCTCCATCGCGGCGACCAGCGGGGTGTCGTGGGTGCTGAGCGAGCCTTCCTGCCCGCGCCCGGTGCGAACGCTCACCCGCGGGCCCAGGTCGCCGATCGCCTCCCGCAGCATCACGTCCACCTCGTCGCTCGTCACCCCGGGGAGCGCGCGGATGTCCACGTCGATCTCCACCCGGTCCGGGATCACGTTGGTCTTCACCCCGCCGTGCATGACGTTCGGCGAGAACGTGGTGTGGGTGCAGGCGTGGGCCTCGCGGGCCAGGGCCAGGTTGTCCATCCCGCGCACCGTCTCGAGCACGCGCGCGGGATCGGTGAGTCCGGCGGTCAGCTCGGGCCCGAGATCCATCGCCTTCACGTACTCGCGCCACACGTCGAGGATGCGGGCCTTCGGCTGGTAGGCCGCGATGCGCCGCACGACTTCGGCCGCGGTGACCAGCGCGTTGTCGGTGCGGAACGGGCGCGAGCCGTGGCCGGGCGTGCCCGCCACGGTCAGCCGCCGCCAGTTGGCTCCCTTCTCGCCCACCGTCACCCCGAGCACGTGGCCCTTGCTGGTGGGGATCGGCACGCCGCCGCTCTCGGTGATGACGTAGTCCGCCTTCACCGCGTCGGGCCGCCGCTCCACGAGGTGCCCCGCGCCCAGATTGCCGCCGGCCTCCTCGTCCGCCACCGCCAGGTAGATCAGGGTGCCGCGCGGGCGGAAGCCGCTCTTGGCCAGGCGCCGGGTCGCCACCGCCATCGTGCTCGTGAGGTTCAGCATGTCGATGGCGCCGCGGCCCCAGACCACCCCGTCCACCAGCTCGCCTCCGAAGGGATCGCGCTTCCAGCCGTCGGGGCTCACCGGCACCACGTCGGTGTGGCCCATGAGGAGCAGGCGCGGGGCCTTGGGGTCCGAGCCCTCGATGCGCGCGATGAGGCTCTCGCGCCCCGGCTCGGAGGTGTAGCGCTCGCACGCGACCCCCGCGCCCGCGAAGTAGTCCTCGAGCGCGGCGCAGCTCCGCGTCTCCTGGCCGGAGGCCGCGGTGCCGTCGTTGACGCACGCGTTGCGGATCATGGTGCGCAGCAGCTCGGTCGCCTCGGTCTCGATGCTCTCTTCGTCTCGCATGGGGGTTCCTCGGGGGGTCAGGTCTTACATTCAAACATTGCCCGAGAAGTGACGGATGATCCAGCCCGCGATGGAATGACGGGCCGGGCCCACCGGCATCTCGGTGCGCGGAAACCACCGCGCGTCCTCGAGCTCCTCGCGGTCGATGGTGATCTCGCCGCCCGCGTAGCTCGCGATGAAGCCGATCATGATCTGGCTCGGGAACGGCCAGTTCTGGCTGCCCACGTACCGGATGTCCTTGACGTCTACCCCGACCTCTTCCTTCACCTCGCGCGCCACGCAGCCCTCGAGCGACTCGCCGTTGTCCACGAAGCCCGCGACCAGCGCGTAGCGGCCGGGCGCCCAGATCGCCTTGCGGGCCAGGAGCACGCGATCGCCGTCGCGCACCAGCACGATGACCGCGGGATGCAGATGCGGGTAGTGCTCGTAGCTGCACGCCCCGCAGCGCTTGCCCCACTCGCCCTCGAGGCGGCCGGTCGGGGCGCCGCAGCGCGGGCAGTGCCCGCTCGTGGACTCCCAGTACAGGAGCTGCATCGCCATGCCGCCCATCGTCAGCAGATCGTCGGGCAGCCGCGTGCCCTGCATCGGCACGAGCGTCTCCGGCCGGAGCCCCTCCGGCACCGGCGCGCCCTTGGGGAGCGCGGCGACCCAGCAGGGCTCGCCCGCCCACGTGCCGAGCCAGTGGCGCGGGCCCACTCCGTCGAGCCCGCGGGGCGGCGACTCCGGAGTCGCGCCGGCGGGCAGGCGGAAGCCGTCGCCGTCGGGCACGACGAGGAGCTTCTGGTCCTGGACGACGAGCCAGCGGCCGGCGCCGGCGGGCGGCCCGCCCGCCCCGCGCTTGGCGGGGGCGAACTCGCCGCGGAGGCAGTCCATGTTGAACGGCAGGTAGACGGATAACGGCGTGATGGAGGTCGTGATCGGAGTCGTCATCGGGGTCGTCATCGGCGCGCCGAGTCTATCACGGAGAAAACCCGGTTGCGCTCCGGCCCCGCCCGGGGTACCACTACCCCGTGCCCGAGCTGCTCTCCGCCCTCGCCGCGTCCGTCGCTCAGCGCCTCATCGCGCGAAAAGAGACGATCGCGATCTCGGAGTCCTCGACGGGCGGCCTGATCTCGGCCGCGCTGCTGGCGATCCCGGGCGCGTCCGCGTACTTCATGGGCGGCGGGGTGATCTACACCCAGACCGCGCGGCGCAGCCTGCTCATGCTGCCCGACGACGCGGTACGCGGCATCCGCTCCAGCACGGAAGCGGCGGCCCGGATCAACGCGAAGACGATCCGCGAGCGGCTCGGCACCACCTGGGCGCTCGCCGAGACCGGCGCGGCCGGCCCCACTGGCAATCGCTACGGTGACGCGGCCGGACATTCGTGCTTCGCGGTCGCGGGCGCGGTCGAGATGGCCCGCACCCTCGAGACTGGGCGGAGCGACCGCGAAGCCAACATGTGGGCGTTCACCCGAGCCGCGCTCGAGCTGCTCGACACCTGCCTCCAACAAGCGGGAGAGACATCATGACCGACTCCAGGATCCGCGTCGGCTTCATCGGTGCCGGCGCCAACACGCGCAAGCATCACCTCCCCAAGCTGAAGGCCCAGCCCGGGGTCGAGCTGGTCGCGGTGGCCAACCGGTCGAAGGAGTCGGGGGAGCGGGTCGCAAAGGAGTTCGGCATCGGCCGGGTGCACGCGAGCTGGCAGGAGATCATCGACGCGCCCGACATCGACGCGGTGTGCATCGGCACCTGGCCCTACACGCACTGCGAGATGTCGACCGCCGCGCTCGGCGCGGGCAAGCACGTCCTCTGCGAGGCGCGGATGGCCATGAACGCGGCCGAGGGCCGGCGCATGCTGGAGGCCTCGCGCAAGGCGCCGAGCCTGATCGCCCAGCTCGTGCCCGCGCCCCACACCCTCGAGCTGGACGCCACCGTCCAGGCGCTGCTCACCGAGGGCTTCCTGGGCGAGGTGCTCGCGGTCGAGCTGCAGTCCTCCCCGGGCCGCTTCGTGGAGCCGGACGCCCCCCTGCACTGGCGGCACGACGTGGCCATGAGCGGGCACAACATCCTCAACATGGGGATCTGGTACGAGGCGATGATGCGCTGGCTCGGCCCCGCCCAGCGGGTGACCTCGATGAGCAAGGTCGCGGTGCCGAAGCGGAAGGACGCGGCCGGCGCGATCCACGAGGTCAGGGTTCCCGATCACGTGGACATCCTCGCCCAGCTCCGGCGCGGCGCGGTCGCCCACATGCGCTTCAGCTCGGTGACCGCGCTCGCCCCCGCCTCCGAGGCGTGGATCTACGGGAGCGAGGGGACGTTGAGGCTGGAGGGCGACGCGTTGCGCCTGACCGGGGCCCGCCGGGGTGAGTCGGCGCTGCGCGAGATCCCGGTGCCGCCCCGGACGCGCATCGGCTGGCGGGTCGAGGAGGAGTTCGTCAACGCGATCCGCGGCCGGGAGAAGGTCGCGCGCACCACCTTCGAGGACGGGGTGCGCTACATGGAGTTCACCGACGCGGTCACCCGGAGCGCGACCACCGGGCAGACCGTGGACGTGAAGGAACTCTAGGTCCGGTACCAGTACGCGATCCGGCCGAAGATGGAGTCCCACGAGTTGAGCTCCACCCCGGCCAGGTTGTTGGCGGCGGCGTGGAGCACGTTGCGCCACGTCACCGGGATCACCACCGCCTTCTGCACCACGAGGTCGTTCATCTTGATGAAGAGGGCGGCCCGCTTGACCGGGTCCATCTCCACGTCCGCCTTGCGCCACAGGCGGTCGTAGTCCGAGTTCTTCCAGCGCGCGATGTTCCGTCCCGTCCACCCGTTCTCCTTGGTGGGCACCTCCCAGGAGACGAACTGGGCCATGAAGAACTGGGGGTCGATGGGAGTGAACACGGTGTAGGTCTGCAGATCGGCCAGGAAGCGGATGTTGGTGTCCACGTTGCTCACGTCGGAGGAGAAGAAGACCGAGGCGGGGATCGCCTTCACCTCCATCTCGATGCCCGCGCGCGCGGCCGACTGCTTGACCACCATCTGGACCTTCTGCACGGTGGCGTTGGCGGCGGCCTGGAAGAGCAAGCGCAATCGCCGGCCGTCCTTCGCGCGAACTCCGTCGGGCCCGCGCACGTAGCCCGCCTGGTCCAGGAGATCGTTGGCCTTGTCCACGCTGAACTCCCAGGTGCTGTTGTGCGAGCGGAAGCGCTCGGGGGCGTTCAGGAAGTTCGCGGTGGTCTGGCCGATGCGCCCGACCAGGTGCTCCTGGATCGCCATGCGGTCCACCAGCAGGCTCAGCGCGGTACGCACCGGCTGCTCGGTCAGCACCGGGTGAGGAGCCTTGAGGCTCGAGCGCTCGCCGTCGACCTCGCGCCACGGATCCGTCTGGTTGCACTGGATGAAGCTCACCCCACTGCTCGGGATGGAGAGCACGCGGCCCTTGCCGCCCTGCTCGATCCGCCGCAGGACCTCCTCCTCCACCAGCACGTAGTAGGCGAAGTCGTACTCCCCGGTCTGCAGCACCGCGCGGGCCGCCCCCACCGCGTCGCCGCCGCACTTGATCTCGAGCTGATCGAAGAACGGCCGGTTCGGCACGTGGTAGCGCGGGTTGATCTCCGCGCGGATGAAGTCGCCCGGCCGCCACTCCGCGAGGCGATAGGGTCCGGTGCCGACCGCCGGGAGCATGCCGATCGCCTCGCGCGCGCCCGCCCCCTTCGTCTTCTCGAAGATATGGCGGGGGAGCAGGCCGCCGCCGGTGAACGCGGAGTCCCAGGAGGGCTGCGGCTTCTTGAAGACGAGCTTCACGGTGTGGGAGTCGATCTTCTCGATCCGGGTGATGTCCTCGTAGCCCGCCCGCGTGCTCGCCGCGGTCGCCGGATCGATCGCGAACTCCCAGTTGAAGATCACGTCGTCGGCGGTGAACGGGGCGCCGTCGTGCCAGAGCACGTTGCGCTTGAGCCGCCAGGTCACCCACTGGCCGTCCTTGGCCACCGTGCCCGCCTTGCGCGAGGGTATCTCCTCGGCGAGGACCGGAACGAAGGTGCCGTCGGCGGCGGGGGCGGCGAGCGGCTCGTAGAAGATCCGCTGGACCGTGAAGTCGCGGAGGCCGCGGCCGAAGTGCGGGTGAAGCAGGGTGGGGGCGTCCCACATCAGCATGCGGAGCGTCCCGCCGCCGCCGCGCCGGGTCGGCGTGAACTGGGCCTCGCGCGGCTGCGCGGCGGCCACCCCCGCCGCGCCCAGCAGACGGCCGGCCATCGGAGCGCCGAGTCCGGCCGCGGCGAGCGCCTGCACGAAGCCCCGGCGCGTGAGGCCGCCGTGCTTCACCTGCGCGAGCATCGCCCGAAGGGCCGGTTCGTCCATGGATTCCCGTTGGGGGGGTCCGACACCGATAGCGCGGCGCGCCGGGGAAGTCAAGGGCCCATAGTCGCTTGTCGCGCCGGGAGGAATCGGGGACAATACGGCGCCGCCCAGCCGGCCCAGGAGACCGACCGCTCATGAACCTGATCTCGGAGCGCCTCGACGTCGACGACTACGACGAGGCGGTGGAACTCTTCTACCAGCGCCACTGGACGGACGGCCTTCCCGTCGTGCTGCCCACGCGGCGGCGCGTGGAGGCCATGATCGCGGGGACGGGCCGCGACCCGCAGGAGAGTCTCGGGCCGGTGCCGCCCAAGGGCGGCCCCGCGACCGTCGAGAAGCTGGCCATCAACGCGGTGATGGGCGGCTGCCTGCCCGCCCACTTCCCGGTGGTGCTGGCCGCGCTCGAGGCGCTGCTCGATCCCGCCCACAATCTCAACGGGGTCACCCAGACCACCCACATGTGCGTCCCCCTCGTCATCGTCAACGGCCCCATCGCGCGCGAGCTCGGCTTCAACTCGCGCGACGGGGTCTTCGGCAACGGCTATCGCGCCAACGCGGCGGTGGGGCGCGCGGTGCGCCTGGCCCTGTGGAACCTGGGCGGCGCGGTGCCGTGGGACACCGACAAGGCCACGCTCTCTCATCCCGGGGAGTACGCCTTCTGCATCGCGGAGGAGGAGGAGGACAATCCGTGGGCGCCCCTGCACGTGGACCGGGGCCGCCCGCCCGGCTCCGATGCGGTGACCGTCTTCGCCTGCGAGGGCCCGCACAGCGTCTTCTGCTACGGCACCCCAGAGGAGATGCTGCACGTGCTCACCGACTCCATGTGCGGGCTCGGCAACAACAACATGCACGTGATGGGGCAGATGCTGGTGGTGCTGAACCCGCTCAACGCGGAGGAATTCGCCAAGCGCGGCTGGTCGAAGACCGACGTGCGCCGCTATCTCTGGGAGCACGCCCGCCGACCGATCGCCGAGGTGCGGGCGTGCGGGGTGGTGCACGAGCAGTTCCGGAAGATGGAGCGCGACGCCGGCCGCTACCCGCTCCGCTACGACCTCGACAATCCCACCACCCGGGTTCCGGTCTCCGCGGAGCCGGACGACATCCACATCGTGGTGGCGGGCGGCCGCAGCTATTTCGCGGCGGTGCTGCCCGGCTGGGGCGGCTTCGGCGGCTTCGCGGTCACCCGCCCGATCCGGAGGGCCTGAGTCCATGGAGATCCTGAGCCCGGTCTGGCCCGAGCACGGCGGCGGCCGCTCCGCGTCGGCGCGGCCGCGCGCGCTCGCGGGCGCCACCATCGCGCTGGTGGACGACAACCTCGACATCCCGTTCACCACGCACCTGGAAGCGCTCCTGGGCCGCGAGCACGGCGCGGCGGTGCGACGGCTGGTGAAGCCGTCCGGCACCGCCCCCTCGCCGGACGCCCTCATCGACGAGGCCGCGGCCACCGCGAGCGCGGCGGTGGTGGGCATCGGCCTCTGAGGCTC
>Ga0134122_10001969_pt1 | contig 14992 bp, 9 predicted proteins | sample KB302_FD_96461 | JGI IMG/M metagenome (GOLD analysis project Ga0134122, IMG submission 96461) | Terrestrial soil microbial communities without Nitrogen fertilizer from Kellogg Biological Station, Michigan, USA - KB3-0-2 | ecosystem: Environmental > Terrestrial > Soil > Unclassified ... | reverse complement strand
GCGACTGATCTCAGAGCTCCAGTCGAGCGTCATCAGCCCCGGCGAGCTCGGGGACGCGACTGCCGAGCTCGAGGACGGCGCCTACGAGTCCGAGCTCGCGCGGCTCTATGGGGCCTACATCGAAAAACGGGACGTCGCGGAGCGCGACGATGCCCATTCGGCCCTCCGCAAGGCCACGGCCGCGTTGCGCCAGCGGCCGCAAGCCTGGGGCTCGAGGCCGGTGCTCCTGTACGGCTTCGACGATCTGACCGAGGAGCAGCTCGATTTGGTGGCGGCACTGACCGGCGCCTGCGAGGTCACGGTCGCCGTCAACTACGAGGACCGCGAGGCGCTCGCGCCGCGAGCCGTACTGCTGGCCCGGCTGCGCGACGAGCTCGGGGGCACGGAGGAGGACAGGCTCGCCTTCGATGACGGCTACACGCAGAGCGCGGCCCTGCGCCACCTCGATCGCCACCTGTTCGAGGCAGGCGCCGGCGGGATCGAGCCGGACGACGGGATCGCGATGCTCGAATGCGGTGGCGAGCGCGGGCAGGCGGAGGCCGTCGGCGGCGAGGTCGCCAAGCTGCTCGCCGCCGGAGTCCCTGCGGACGCCATCGCGGTGGTACTGCGGCATCCCGATCGCCACGGGCCTCTGTTTGCGCGAGTGCTCGAGGGGCTCGGGGTCCCGGTCGCGGCCGAGGCGTCCGTGCCGCTGGCTCGAAGCGCCGCCGGCCGCGGGCTCACGGCGCTCGCGCGCGCAAGCCTGCCCGATGCCGGCGGCGAGGAGCTGCTCGCCTTCATGCGGGCTCGCCCTGGCAAGCCTCAGGGGATCGGCGACTGGGTCGAGCGCCGCCTGCTGCGCGGCGAGGCCCACACGGCGGACGAGCTGGTTGCCGGCTGGAAGGCACGTCCCTGGATGCTCGCCGCCGTTCGCGACGCCCGCCCGGGCGGCGAGTGGTTGCGTGCGCTCGCCGCCGCCGCGCACGAGCTCGCGGAGGAGTCACACGCCGGCCAGGAGCCCGTCGACGGACGGAGCCAAGGGGGTGCCGCAGGCGAAGCCGTGCCCTTCGCCCCGCTCGAGCTGCGCGCCGCTGCGGCGGCCGCGAGCACCCTCACCGACCTCGCCGAGCTCGACGGGATAGCAGGCTCCGCGGCCCCCGCACCCGCCGAGGCGCTCGAGCTGCTCGAGGAGGTTCGGGTGCCGCTCTGGCGCGGCCCCACCGAGGGAAGGGTCCGGGTGCTGGGCCCCTACCGGGCGCGAGCCGCGCGAGCCCGGCACCTGTTCGTCTGCTCACTCCAGGACGGCGAGTTCCCGGGGGGCGACACCGGGGATCCGCTGCTGGGGGACGAGCGGCGGCGGCGGCTCGGCATCCCGGCGCTCGTCCGGCAGGACCAGGCCACCGAGGAGCGCTACCTCTTCCACGCCTGCGCCTGCCGTCCCACCGAGCGGCTCTGGCTCTGCTGGCGAAGCTCCGACGAGGAGGGCCGCCCCGCGACCCGGTCGCCCTTCGTGGACGAGGCCCTGGACCTGCTGGCCCCGGCTCCGGAGGAGGCCGAGGAGCGCCTCAAGCGCGTCCATGGCCTGGAGCACGTCGTCTTCGAGCCTGCGGACGCCCCCAGTGCTCGCGAGCTTGCGCGCTCCCTGGCGGCCTGCGGGCCGCGGAAGCGCGAGGACCTCCCGGGGCCGCTTGCCAACCCCGGCGTGCTCGCCGAGCTCCAGCGGCGCGACCCGGTCGGACCGGGAACGATCGAGAAGTGGATCGAGTGCTCCTACAGGTGGTTCGTCGACCACGAGCTCTCCCCGCAGCGCCTCGAGCCGGATCCCGACCACCTGACAACCGGCTCGATCGTCCACGATGTGCTCGAGCGTCTCTACTCGGAGCCCCCCGGCGAGGATCGAATCCCCCGCACGGACGACGTTGCTCGCTGGCGACAGCACGCGGCGACCCTGCTCGAGGGCGAGGCCGAAAGAAGGGGTCTCGAGCCCCACCTGCCCGGAACCAGGATCCTGATGGCCCGCATGCGGGCGCAGATCGAGCGCCTCCTGGACCGCGAGGCGGCGGGCGAAACCGAGCTGCGACCCGCACTGTTCGAAGCCTCCTTCGGGGAGGGCGCTGACAGCCTGGTGCCGTCCCTCGACCTCGGCGAGGTCCGGATCCACGGCCAGATCGACCGGGTGGACGTGACCCCGGACGGCCGCTTCGGCGTCGTCTACGACTACAAGACCGGCTCCAGGGTGTGGGCGGCGGCGAAGCTCGGCGACGAGGGCAAGCTGCAACTCCAGCTCTACGCGCGCGCCCTTCGCGACCGTTGGGACATCGAGCCGATCGGCGGCCTGTACTACCCGCTCGGCGCGCGAAACGACCCCCGGCCCCGAGGGTTCGTCGCGGCCGGGACCGAAGCCACCGAGGCCCTCGACGTCTTGAGCACCGATCGCCTCGAGCCCGACGAGGTCCAGGAGATGCTCGAAGCCGGCGCATCGCGCGCCAAAGAGAAGGTCGCGGCGATGCGCGAGGGCGAAATCGGGCGCGACCCGAACGGCGGCGCCTGCCCAGTGTGGTGCCGCTACCAGCCGATCTGCCGGCTGGAGCGCTCGATCGGTGCCGAGGAAGCCACGGGCAACGGCGAGGGAGGAAACGGAGCGGGATGAGCGCCGCCTCCGACCTCACCTTGGCTCCGCCTCCCGAGCACACCCCGGAGCAGCAGGCCGCCATCGAGCCGCGCTCCAGCGACGTATTCACGGAGGCCGGAGCAGGCACCGGCAAGACCCGGGTCCTCGTCGAGCGCTACTGCGACGCCGTGACCGAGGACGGCAGCGCTCCCGATGCCATCCTCGCCTTCACCTTCACCGAGCGGGCGGCGGGCGAGCTGCGGCAGCGGATCCGGCGCCAGCTCGTCGCCAGATCCCGAGCCGCGTTCGATGCCGGCGAGCACGACCGCGCCCGGCAGATCGCCGACGCCGCACGAGAGGGCGAGCGGGCGTGGATCACCACCATGCACGGGTTCTGCCGGCGCCTGTTGGCGACGCATCCCGTGGCCGCTCACATGGACCCGCGCTTTCGCGTCCTCGACGAGCTCGAGTCGGCCAGGCTCGGCGAGCGGGCGTTCAGCGCCGCGCTGGAGGAAGGCGTGGCGGCGGGTGGGGACGCCGTCGCTAGCTTCGCGGCAGGCTTCAACCAGCTCCGCCTCAAAGAGACCGTACGGGCCGCGCACGAGCGGCTTCGAAGCCAGGGAGTGGACCCACCCCGTCTGCCGGAACCGGGAGCCCCGGTGCGATCCGTGAAAGACAAGGGCGAGAGCGCGACGCTGTCTCCGGCCGAGGCCGCCCTGGCCGCCGACGGTTTCGCGGCGTTGCGGTCCCTGCTCGACGCCTACCACGACCGCTACGAGCGGCTCAAGGCCGAGCGCTCCGGGGCGGACTTCGAGGACCTCGAGCTCAGGGCGCTCGCGCTCCTGGAGTCGCCCGGGCCTGTGCGTACCGCGTGGCGGGAGCGCTTCGACCACCTGATGGTCGACGAGTTCCAGGATACGAACGGCGTCCAACTGGCGCTGATCGACGCGCTACGCGGCCCCCAGACGCGGCTGTTCGTCGTCGGCGACGAGTTTCAATCCATCTACCGGTTCCGCCACGCCGACCTGGAGGTGTTCCGCCGCCGCCGGGATGAGGCCAGGAGGGACGGGCGCACGCTCGAGCGGCCGTTGCGGGGGAACTTCCGTTCCCGACCGGAGGTGCTCGCCGCGGTCAACTTCGCGGGTGCGGCCCTGCTCCGCGACTTCGTGCCGCTCGAGGCTGGTCGGGAGGCAGGCGTTGGGCCGGCAACCGAGCTCCTGCTCACGGACGTTTCGGCCGACAAGCCCGGGCAGCCGACCGGCTGGAGAGCAGAGGGGATTGACCTTGAGCCGCCCGCTGCGGAGGGGAGCCCGCCGTGCGTCGCCGAGGCCCGCTTCCTAGCCCAGCGCCTGCGCGAGCTGGCCGACGCCGACGTCCCGCGCGGCGACATGGTCGTGCTCCTGCGGGCCTTCACCCACGTGGATGCCTACGAGGAGGCGCTTGAACGGGCCGGCCTGGCTCCGTACGTCGTCGGCGGTCGAGGCTATTGGTCCCAGCAGCAGGTCGAGGACGTGTTGCGACTGCTCGGCGTGGTCGCGAACCCGCTGGACGACGAGCTCCTGTTCGGCGCGCTGGCCTCTCCGGGCTGCGGCGTGAGCCCCGACGCGCTCTGGCTCCTGCGCCGGGCGGCCCGCACTCCGGAGGGCGATCCTCGACACGTCTGGCCGACCGTCGAAGGGGGCGAATGGCCGGCCGAGATGGCCGCCGGGGACTCCGAGCGCCTGGGCCGGTTCCAGGAGACCCTGGTCCGTCTTCGAGACGAGGCGCCGCTGCTGCCGCTCGATTCGCTGATCGACCGGGCGATCTCCGCCTTCGACTACGACCTGGCCCTGCTGGCACGCCCGGGTGGGCGACGGCGGATGGCCAACGTGCGCAAGCTGATGCGGATGGCGGCCGAGTACGAGGAGCACGAGGGCCGCAACCTTCGTGGCTTCCTCGACTTCGCCGAGGAGCGCACGCTGCGCGACGGTCGCGAGGGGATGGCAGCGCTCCAGGTCGAGGGACACGACGGCGTCCGGGTGATGACGGTGCATGCCGCCAAGGGCCTGGAGTTCCCCGTGGTCGCCGTGGCCGACCTCGGGCGCGGGCTCGGGATGGGAAGCCGTGAAGGCGACGTCGTCATCGGCCGGATCGATGAGGCGGACACCGACACAGGGGCCGCCGCTCGCCAACAGGCTGCCGCGCGCGCCGGGTTCGGGATGCGGCTGCCGATCGCGGCTGCCGGGTCCCTGCGATTGTGGGAGCTGGTGGAGCTCTGCGGGGACGAACGCCGCGCGGACATCGAGGAGGCCTGCCGTCTCGTCCACGTGGCGCTCTCGCGAGCCCAGGACCGGCTGATCCTGAGCGGCATCTTCCGCTCGAGCGACCTCGAAGCCCCCGAGGAGCCGAGGCCTGGTCACTCGGCCCTGAAGCTGCTGCTCCCTGCGCTCCGCGAGCGGGGCTGGGGCGGTGGCGACGAGTCGGTGGACCTCGACCGTGCGCCGGCGATCGGGGGCGCTCCCTCCGGAGGGCCGCAGCCGCGGCTCGTGATCCGCACACAAGCACCGAGCACGGCGCGCGCCGCCGAGCTCTGCCGCCGGACCCCCTGGGCGGCGCCGTCCGCCGACGGCGCCCAGGATCGGGTCCAGGGGCACCTGCTGGAAGGGCTCGAGCCGGCGGGAGCGGCCGGCCGCCTGTCCTATTCCGCCCTCGCCACCTACTCCGGCTGTGGCTACCGCTTCTACGTCGAGCGGGTGCTGGGCCTGGAGGCGCCGATCTTTCGCGAGGAGTCCCCGGAGGGCGACCAGGACGGCGATCGCCTGCGGAGCGACGAGATTCCCGCTCCGGCGGCTGGGCCGCGTGAGCGGTCGCTGGCGATCGGCACCGCGGTCCACGCCGCCCTGGAGGCGAGCGCGCGACGCTCCTGGGCGTTGCCCGACGACGCGGAGATGGAGACGATCCTGGCGCGAACGGGCCTGGGCCGCGACGGGGAGGCCCGCGACCGCGTCCTGGCGCTGGTCCAGGGATGGCTCACCTCCGAGCTTCGCGCCGAGCTCGACGCGAGCGGTGCGCGCCTGCGGCCCGAGGTTCCGTTCGTGCTCGGGCTGGGGGGCGCGGTGGTGCGCGGAAAGATCGACCTGCTGGCCGAGCTTCCCGACGGCCCCCTGGTCGTGGACTACAAGACCGATGCCCTCGGGGAGGTCGACGCGAGTGCGCTGGCGGACCGCTACGGGACTCAGCGCGACCTCTACGCGCTCGCCGTCCATGGCGCGCGACGAAATGGGGAGGCGGCGAGCGTGCGCGCGGCCTATTGCTTTTTGGAGGCTCCCGAGCGCGCCTCGGTCGAGAGCTACGACGAGGCCCGGGTCGGGGCAGCGCGCACGCGCTTGGAGGAACTCGTGGCCGGAATTCGCGCCGGCCGCTTCGAGCGCACCGACGCCCCCCACTCCGCGCTCTGCTACGGCTGCCCGGCCGCGGCGCGGCTCTGCGCGAAGCCCGCCTGGCGGCCGCAGTGGGCCGCCTCGTCAGCACGGTGAGCCCTCGGCTCGCCGTATTTGGGTACGGCTCGCTCGTCAGCCTGGCGAGCGCGGAGCGAACCCTGGGCAGGTCCACGGCGAGCGCCGGCGCGGCGCGGCTGACAGGCTGGGCACGAAGCTGGACTCAGGCGCGCGACAACCTCCGCTCCGAGAAGACCTTCGCCCTCGCCGACGGCACCACTCCCTCCTACTGCCTCGGCCTCAACGTCGAGCGGCGCCCCGGACCGGGGCCCAACGGGTCCTTGATCGAGATCACCGAGGAGGAGCTCGATCGCCTCGCCGTGCGCGAGATCCGCTACGACCGGGTCGAGGTCACCGCCGAGATCGCGGCCGAGGGGCCCTTGGACTTCGACCGCGTGGTCACCTTCACCGCCAAGCCCTCCAACTACGCCCCGTCGCCGCCACCGGGAGCGATCATTCTCGCCTCCTACGCCCGCGCGGTGGATGCGGCGTTCGAGTCCCTCGGCCCCAGCCAGCTGGAGCTGTTCCATGCCACAACCGACCCGCGGCCGGTCGAGATCGTCTATGGCGTGCTGGTCCGCGACCGGATCCCCGCCGGCAATCCGCGGGAGTGGTAATTCGGGCGTGTTTTAGTGGTCCAGGTCGCCGTTGTTCCGATAGCGGGCGATGAGGAAGTCCTGGGCCGGATCGGTCAGATCACCGGCGGAGATCACTCCGGCGACGATGAGCTTCCTCCGTGACTGGAAGGCCACGTCGTAGGCGACCTCATCGCCCGGCCCGAATGCGGTCGTCTGTTTGCCGTTGCCCGAGAAGGAGTGGTCGAGATGGCCGTTCCGCTTGTAGCGGGCGAGCGAGAACTCGAAATGGAAGAACGTGTTCCATGTGTGCTTGATGCCGCTCTCGCCGACGACGACGATCCTGCCGTTTCGCTGAATCGCCAGGTTGTGGGCTGCGGCGTCGTCACGAAACCCGGTAATCGTCTTGCCGTCCCCAAGCCAGGAGAATTCCCCGCCAAAGGAGCGGTCGAGTCCGCCCTCCTTCTTCAGGCGGGCCACGGCGAAGCTGTCACCAGGGGCGGAGGGGTGAGTACTCCCGGCAGCGACAAGCCGCCCGTTCTCCTGGATCGCGACGCCTTCGGCTGCCTCATGGCCGCTGAATCTGACGGTCCTCTTTCCGTCGCTGGAGAAGGACCGGTCCAGGCGGCCGTTCCGCTTGTAGCGGGCGAGGGCGAAGTCGTCGTGGCGGCTCCCCTGGCCGCCCACGACGATCCTGCCGCTTCGCTGGATCGCCACGTCGTGTGCGGAGTCGTAGTCGCCGAAGTCCGTCCTCGTCTTGCCGTTCCCCGAGAAGGAGTCGTCGAGATGGCCGTTCCGCTTGTAGCGGACGACGGCGAACTCGTCCCCAGTGCGGCCGACGACCACGATCCGGCCGTTTGCCTGTATCGCGACGCCCTTCGCAACCACGCCGAAGCTCGTCCTCGCCTTACCGTTGCTCGAGAAGGAGTCGTCGAGCGCGCCGCCCTTGCGGTACCGAGCAAGGGCAAACGTGCGTCTTCCCCCGCCCGTGGAGGTCCCGACGACCACGATCCGCCCGTTGGGCTGGATCGCCACGTCGTACGCCTCGTCGCGACCGCCGAAGTCGGTCGTCTTCATGCCGTTTTCAGAAAAAGAGTCATCGAGACTGCCGCTTCGCTTGAAGCGGGCGACCGCGAAGTCGGACGCGCTCGGCCCCGTCCTGGTCGACCCGGCCACCACGATCGTGCCGCCGGACCGGATCGCGACCCCCTGCGCCTTGTCGGCGCCGCCGAAGTCCACAGCCTCGAACCCGTCGCCGGCGAAGGAGCCGGCCGCACTGCCGACCGAGGCGAAGAGAAGCGTCACGACCAACGCTCCCCCGACCGCGGTCGACCTCATCCCGGGGGACATCCCCAGTGGCTCGGGCTCAGTCGCTGTTCCAGTGCTGAGCCCAGGCGCGAAGCTCGCGGATCGCCGGCCGTAGGGCCTTGCCCTTCTCCGTCAGCGCATACGAGACGCGTGGCGGCGTGTCGGCGTACACCGAGCGAGTCACCAGGCCCTCGCTCTCCAGCTCGCGCAGGCGCCGCGACAGGAGGCGGTCCGAGAGGCCCGGGACCGCCTGCGACAGCTCGGCGAAGTAGTGCGGATGCTCGGAGAGCGCCCAGATGATCGCGCCCGCCCAGCGCTTGCCGATCAGCTCCACCGCGTGATGAAACTCGGGACAAACGCGCGCCGGGCGGCCGTTGGACCGCGCCGGAGCGCCCTCGGCTTGCGGTAGCCCTGACACCCTCGATTGAGCTTAGCGAAGCGCCAACCTGGCCCGGCGAGGTTCAGCGGGCTGGGCCAGCCAACCCGCTGGCGACTTTGTGGCGGATAGCGCCACAAAGTCGCCAAGTAGCGGCTCTGGGACTACGCCGAGCAGGGACCCGTATCCGTGGGCCGCAGGTCTCCCTCCAGCGCCCGGCGCACGACCTGGTTCGGGACGCCGAGCCCTCCCGGGGGCGCCCCTCCCTGCTCCGCCGCGAAGACCGTCGTCAGCACCTGCCCGGCGGCGTCCACGGCGGGGCCGCCGGAGTTGCCGCTTTCGACCTGACCACGAAACGGGGTCATCTGGCGCTGCACCGGCCCCAGTCCGTAGGAGTCCTGGCTGATCACCTGCCCGGTGCGACCGACGCGTGCCGGCGAGATCGTGAAGGGTCCATTCCCCGGATAGCCCAACACCGCGGCGGCCGTCCCCTTGGGCACGCTTGGCGCGAGCCGCAACGCCGGTGCCTCCATCCCGGCGACGTGGAGGATCGCGAGGTCGTTGTGCGGCTCGTAGTGAACGGCCGACGCGTCCAGTGTCTCGCCCGATCGCAGCGTCACGGTGGTGTCGTCCTCCCCCGCGACCACGTGCGCGTTGGTCACCACGAGCTCGGGTCCGGCGACCCATCCGGACCCCTCGATCCCAAGCCCGCAGGCGGAGCCGAGGACCTTCACCACGCTGTCTCCCGCTCCATGCACGTCTGAATCCTTGGCGATCGCCCCATTGGGCGCTTGGACGTTCGCGTTCGGCCCCCTGACGGTCGGCGTTGGATCGATTCGCCGCAGGACGTTGAGAAGCGGCCCCGAGGGCGGCAGGAGGTCGTTCAGCGCGGTCAGAATCCGCGAGCTCTGGAGCGCGTGACGCAGGTCGCGCTCGCCGGGCCCCGGCGAGTTGAGGGCGACGGCGCCGAACGCCCAGGCGAGCAGGAGGCCCAGGGCGGCGAGCAGCGCGGCGCCCCCGATCCCGTCGAGCCGGTAGCCCAACGTGCCGCCTGAGATCCGGGCGCTGAGGTCCGCGGAAAAGCCCTCCATCAACACCGCCAGGGTGACGCCCAGCACGAGCCCTGCAACCACCGTGATCAGGGGCGCATAGGGGGACCCCCCACCCCCCGCCAGGAGCGCGGGGCCGAGGCGGCCCCCGATCGCCGCGCCAACCACGAACCCCGCCAGCGGCAGGGCGCTGCCGATCAGGCCTCGCTCGTAGCCGATCACGGCCAGCGCGAGGGCGAAGACGGCGATGATCACGTCGACGAAATTCACGTGGGCACCAGGCACTAAGTTTGTATCGGCTTGAGCCCGATCAGCCCCGCTGCGGAGCGCCGCCGCCGACTTTTGACCAGAGCCGTGCCGGTCGCCGTGCTGGCCATCGCCGCGTTCATCGCCTGGGCGATCATCAGCGGCGGGGGTCCCGAGCTCTCGGCCGCCCAGCGCTTTGCGGACGCGTGGGAACGCCAGGACTTCGCCGCCATGCACGAGGAGCTCTCCCCCAAGGCGGCCAGGCGCTACCCGCTGGCCCAGTTCACCGACGACTATGGCAGGGCCCAGGAGACGGCCACGGTGGCGAGCGTGGAGACAGGCGCGCCCTCCGCGGCCGAATCTGGGGACCAGCCGGCAGCGGCGGTCCCTGTAAGCCTGGACACTCACGCCTTCGGTCAGATCTCCGGCCGACTCCTGCTGCCGCTGGACGGCGACGAGATCGCCTGGTCCCCGGAACTCGTATTCCCGGGCCTGGAGCCCGGAGGCCGTCTCGTCCGGCGAGCCCGAGTCCCCGAACGCGCCCCCATCCTGGCTCGGGACGGGACGCCGCTGGCGGAGGGCCCGGCCGCGAGCCGTTCCTCCCCGCTGGGCGCGGCCGCGCAGAGCGTCGCCGGGAGCACCGCGGCCCCCACCCCCGAGCTGGACCGCGAGCTCTCCCGGCTCGGGTTCCCTTCCGGCACGCCGACCGGGGCCAGCGGGCTCGAGCTCGCCTTCAACCGACGGCTCGCCGGACAACCGGGCGGGGAGCTCCTCGCGGTGGGCAGCGAGGGCGGTCCACCCGGCGGAACAGTCCTGGCCCAAGGCTCGCCCGTCACGGGCAAGCCCGTTCACACCACGATCGACCCGGTCCTCCAGCGCGCGGCGGTGGCGGCACTCGGGGGCCAGTACGGCGGCGTCGCGGTCCTGGACGCGCGCAAGGGCTCAGTGCTGGCGCTCGCGGGGATCGCGTTCTCTGCCCCACAGCCTCCCGGCTCGACGTTCAAGGTGATCACCACCACCGCCGCGCTCGAGGCCGGGGTGGTGGAGCTCACGGACCAGTTCCCGGTCCAGACCTCCGTCGAGATCGGCGGGCGCGAGGTCGCCAACGCCCACAACGAAGCGTGTGGCGGCAGCTTCGTGGAGGCGTTCGCGCAGTCGTGCAACAGCGTCTTCGTCCCACTCGGGCCGAAGATCGGGTCGGAGCGGCTCGTGCAGTCGGCGGAGCGCTACGGCTTCAATTCGCCCCCCGCCCTCTTCGACCAGGCGGCCATTCGGGCTGTGAACGTGCCCCAGAGCACGATCCCCACATCGATCCCCGATGAGCTCGAGCTCGGCGTGAGCGCGATCGGTCAGGGCCAGGTGCTGGCGACGCCGCTGCAGATGGCGTCGGTCGCCCAGACGATCGCCGACGATGGGACGCGGAGTCCCACCGGGATCGTCAGCGACCGCAAGCTGCAGTCCGCGGCGAAGCCCGTGCGGGTGACGTCGGGGAAGGTGGCGACCACCGTCCGCGACCTGATGATTCAGGTGGTCAAGAGTGGGACGGGGACGGCGGCCGCGCTCCCAGGTGTGCAGGTGGCCGGCAAGACAGGCACCGCCGAGCTTGGGCCGAAGCCGCTCGAGCCCGGCAAGGAGGCCGGCGCGGCCCCCGAGCAGGAGGTGGACGCCTGGTTCACCGCCTTCGCACCGGCGGAGGACCCGAAGCTCGCGGCGGCGGCCATGGTCGTCAACGCCGACGGGGACGGCGGCACCGTGGCTGCCCCGATCGTGCGGCAGGTCCTTGCCGTAGGCCTCGGTGGCGGTTAGATGTCCAGCTCGATCTCGCCGACCGACCCGGTCGGCGACGGGATCTCGAGCGTGAGGGGCCTGAGCTCGGTCGCAGCCTCGTCGATCAGGAACAGGACCATCGCCCCCTGGATCGGCCCGTTGGCTGCCGTCGACTCGGGCTCGGGCAGCTGCTCGTCGGGCGCCAGCTTGACACCGAGGTCGAGGGCGAACAGGCTGTCGCTTGGAATCGGCTGGAACTCCGTGCCCTCGGTGTCGACGACCGTGAAGTCCGTGGGCACGTCCTGGGCCGTATCGCCTACGTTCTCCACCGTCATGAAGACCCCGAAGTAGAGCTTGTCGTTCGCCGGTGGGGGCTGGCCCGCAAGGTACGCCTTGTCCTCCGGATCGCTCGGGTTGAGGGGACGGCTGATCTGCACGTTGTAGAGAAGCTCGCCGAGCTTCATCGGCTGGCCCTCCTCCGCGCTCAGGTCGCTCTCCGGATCCGTGTCACAGCCGGACAGGAGCGCCGCGGCGGCGAGCGCGGCGGCGAGCACTGAAACGACACCCAGACGCGTGGTGGGGCGGCCGGCGCGCAGCATGGCGGCGGCCAGTCTATATCGAGCCAGTCGGGCGACGAACCCTCTCGGGTCGCGGTCAGGCAGGCAGCCGGGGGGCGCCGGCGACCACCACGCGGTCCGGTGGGCGGCCCGACTCGACCAACTGCTTCAGCCTCGCCAGCGCAATGGACCATTGGCGTCGGTAGTAGCGCTCAGCGCCGAGCCTCTCGCGCAGGCGGTCCAGCCGATGGGACGGCCCTGTCCAGAAGCGAAGCGTCACCTCGCAGCCGGTGGGTCCCAGCTCGAGAAGCTCCCACGAGGTGGTGACCGGGATGCGATCCCATCGGCCTCCGGCGCCCGCCTCGTGGATCCGGTGCGGCGGCGAGATCTCGTCGATCACCGTCTCCATCCAGATTCCCGGCTCCTTCACCCGGAACCGGGCGGCGGCGCCCACCCCTGAAGACTCGAGGCGCTCGAGCCGATACTCGCCGATGAAGTGATCCGTGAAGGCCGGCCTCGTGGCGAGGTCACAGATGAGCTCGAAGACGCGCACGCGCGGCGCATCGATCGGTGTCTTGACCGAGATCGGGCCCAAGCCGGGGGATTCTATGGATCAATCCGTAACCAATCTTCCAAATTGCGGACGTTTAGGCCAATGGGTTTGCCCGGATTGAAGGTCCGCCGTTACCATGGGCTCCGCATGGCATTGCTCCCGAATTCCAGGGACCGGAATTCGGTATGAGGTATTGGGATGCTCATTGACCCCGGAACCGACGTCCACGAGACAGGTGAGCTCGCGCTCGTCGGATCCCTCGCTTGCGTCGAGTGTGGCTACTCGATCTCGCTTTCGCTCTCCGACGAGCTGCCCAGTTGCCCCGCCTGCGGCGGGTCGCGGTTCCGCCGCGCCTCGATGTTCGAGCTGCCCACGGTAGATGCGGACGCGATCGCGCCGGCGCCCGCGCTGCCCGCATGGCTGGACGGTGTGCGCGCGAACCTCGCGCCCGGAAGCCTGTGCGTCGCCTTCGAGGAGGACGACGAGCCCATGGTCATCGAGCTCAACGATGGCTGGAACCGGATCGGTCGCAGCGGCGCGGCCGATATCCAGCTCGACGACGCGACCGTTTCGCGCCGACATGCTCTGATCGTCCGCACTCCCGAAGACGAGCTGCGCGCCCTCGACGATCGCAGCCTGAACGGCCTGTTCGTCAACGGCGAGAGGGTCGAGTGGGCGCCACTTGAGGACGGCGACGAGCTCGAGATCGGCTGTTACCGGCTCTACGTCATTCAGGCCTGACGAACCTACTCCGTCTAGATGTTCGGGTCCGCCTGAACCTTGTGCGGGACGATCATCAGGAAGTTCTGCGCAGCGCTCGCCCCAAGGCCGACGACGCGCTCGGCCTCGTCGCCCTGGCCCGTGGCCTCGAGCTCGCCGGCGTAATGGCCCAGCAGCTCCTCGATGTCGAGCATCGCCTCGGCGTCGAGCTCCTGTAGCTCCACCTTGGCCCCCTCGCCCAGCCGGCGAGTGATTGCTTCGCGGTCGAGGTTCCACTCCGGATTGACCCGCACGTAGACGCGGCCGCCGGTCATCCCCGAGCAGGCCCAGGGACCGAGGTCACCGAGCACGACCGCGCGCCCGGCCGTCATGTACTCGAAGGCGAACCCCTTGGCGTTGGCCCGGTCGGAGATGCAGCCGCGCGAATCGTCCAGCGGCTCGGCCGGCTCGCCCCCCAGCACCACGTCGGCGCCCGAGAGGCGAATGCAGAAGCGCGAGTCGGCTGACCCCTGCACGAACAGGCGCCCCCGCTGGGCGCCGTAGGCGAACGACTTGCCCACGGACCCGTTGACCCTCTGTCCTTCGCGATTGCGCCCCTTGAGGATCGAGACCGTGCCGCCGAGCATCGTCTTGCCCACGCCGTCCTGGGCGCCGCCCTCGACCCGTACCACGAGCCCCCAGGCGTTGAACGCGCCGAAGCCCTGACCGGCGACGGAGCCGCCGTTGAAGCTGAACTCCGCCAGCACGTCCGCCGCCTCCCCCCGCGGGGCTCCCTCGTAGATCCTGGCCCGCGAGATCTCCCCGGCCAGCTCCGTGCCGAGGACGCGGTCGTGAGCGTCGGTGGCGCGCGGAAACTCCTGGCGGATCGACTCGCCGGAGAGCACCCTGTGGGCGAGCCCGGCAAGCTCCGCCGAGGCCTGCTTGGGCTCCATGCGAATCGGCCGGGCCCGCACCAGGCCGGCCTCGGCCCGCGCCTCCACGAGCTCCTCCGCGGCCACCGGCAGGTCCACGGGCTCCAGGTCCAGGAACTCCTCGAGCGGCGTGATCAGCTCGGCCAGGTCGAGGCGCTCCGAGCCACCTTCCTGCTCGAGCAGGTCGTAGCGACCCACCAGGTCCTGGGCGCGCTCGTAGCCGAGTTCGGCGACCACGCGCTTCACCTCCTCACCCATCGAGGAGAAGAAACGGGCGCAGTTCTCGGCTGCGGAGTCCACACGCTGCGGCGTGAACTTCTTCAACCCGTGCTCCTGAGCCTGCTCGGTGGTCTCGATCTGGGTGGCGATGCCGACATGGCAGGTGTCGAGCTGGCAGCCGCGGCAGATCGTGCAGCCGAGCGAGACCATCGCCAGGGTGCCGAAGGCAACCCGGTTGGCGCCCATGCAATGCAGCTTCACGATGTCGTGGGCATGGCGGTAGCCGCCGTCGGCCCAGATCTCGACCCGGTTGCGAAGCCCGGCCTCCATCAAGGCGCGGTGAACGGCGCGCGTGCCGATGTCCGAAGGCAGGCCGACGTGCCGCAGGGCGTGCTGGCGAGCCGCGCCGGTACCGCCCTCGAATCCTGAGAGGGTGATGATGTCCGCCCCGGCCTTGGCGATCCCGAGCCCGATCGTGCCGATGTTCGGCACCACCGGAACCTTCACCGACACCCTCAGATCCGGGTTCACGGTCTTGAGCTCGTCGATCAGCTCGGCGAGGTCCTCGATCGAGTAGAGGTCGTGGTTGTTGGAGGGCGAGATCAGATCGGTCCCCGGGGCGGCGTTGCGCGCCTCGGCGACCTT
>Ga0134122_10001967_pt1 | contig 14997 bp, 13 predicted proteins | sample KB302_FD_96461 | JGI IMG/M metagenome (GOLD analysis project Ga0134122, IMG submission 96461) | Terrestrial soil microbial communities without Nitrogen fertilizer from Kellogg Biological Station, Michigan, USA - KB3-0-2 | ecosystem: Environmental > Terrestrial > Soil > Unclassified ... | reverse complement strand
GCACTGGGGCTCGCGCTGCTCGGCACGGTCCTGGCCGTCCTTGGCCCCTGGATCGCCTTGCAGCGCGCGCCCGTGGAATCATTGCTGGCGATCCTCGCGACCGCAGGGGCCGTCGCGTTGATCAATACCGCGATCGAGCTGCGGGACCCGAAGCTTCCCCGCAGCCGGGAATGGACCGCCTGGCGGTTCATCCTCAGCTTCGTGGCGGCGGGCGCGGTGCTGGGGTTGCAGGCGCTGGGGATGGTACAGGCGTGGGATCCGGGGTGGAGATAAAATCCGCGGCTTAAGGACAGCTAAGATGCCTTCAGTCTACCTGGAAACGACAATTCCAAGCTATCTCGTCAGCAGACCGAGTCGCGATCTGGTAACCGCGGCTCATCAACAAATCACTCACGAGTGGTGGGCACAAGCAAAAGCCAACTTCGAAATCTTCGTTTCGGAAGCAGTGCTCGAAGAGATTCGAGCGGGGGATCGGGCCCTCTCGATCCGACGCTTGGAGCTCGTCAAGGATTTACCCGTCCTCACCTTGAGCGCTGAAGTTGGCGACTTGGTTCGTCTCTACTCCGGACGACTGGGACTTCCCGAGCATGCTTCCACCGATGTGCTGCATATCGCGTTTGCTGTTGCCTACGGGCTCGATTATTTGGTGACGTGGAATTGCCGACACATCGCCAATGGGCGAGTTATCCACCGGCTGGCCAGTCTCAACCGCGAGGCGGGAAGGCCCACCCCTATCATCGTGACTCCCGAGGAGCTATCCTGATCGAGGAGGAAATTATGCAAGACGATCCGATTGTCGAAGAGATTCATGAGGTAAGGCGCAAGCTCCTGGAGGATTGCGGAGGGGATCTGGAGCTGCTTATGGACCGGCTGAAGAAGCGGGAGAAAGAAGAAGATCCTTCGCGGCTGGTGTCGGATCCGCATGAGGTAAAAGCCAGCTCCAAGTTGGCCCGCTGATCCCCTGATGTCAGGGCGCCTCGTCGGAGCCCGGGCCCACAAAGGCAAATAGCGCCCGCACGACCGCCTACCGCTTCCTTCTCGACTTCGCAGCGGCGGGGGTGGTACTGGGATTGCAGGCGCTATGGAGTGGTACTGCCCTGGGACCCGGGTCTCAGGCACTACCGCATGGGAAAGGAGTTCAACATGCTGAGTGACGCCAAAGTACAGCCCATGCTTCCGGTCAAGGACCTGAAGGTGGCGGAGAAGTTCTACGAGGAGAAACTGGGACTCAGGAAAGTCGGTGGAGCGCCGGACACCGCGGTGACGTACCAGAGCGGCGGCACCACGCTCAACGTCTATCGCTCGGAATTCGCGGGGACGAACAAGGGAACCGCCGCGTTATGGGAAGTGAAGGACGTCGAGGGCACGGTCGCGGAGCTGAAGGCCAAGGGAGTGACCTTCGAGCACTACGACGACATGCCCGGCTTGACCCGGAAGGGCGACATCCACGCCGCGGGCGATTTCAAAGTCGCGTGGTTCAAGGACCCGGCCGGTAACATCCTCTCCGTCCAGAATAGTCCGGCAACGCACTAGTCGGAGTCAGACGCGGGGCTCTCGACGATGCCGCTGGCGTAGACGGCATCGATCAGCGGCTCGACGTGTCGCCACACGTCGGGACAGGCTTCGGCGATGCCGCTGACGATGGTCTTGACGCGCTCCAGCGATACCTTGTTTTCACGCCAGGAGCGCGCGCCACCCTTGAGGTTGTGGAGCACGGGCATCAGGCGATCCGCGGCATACGCGAGCTTCGCTTCCGGGGTAGCTCTCTCCTCGTACTCGCGCCAGCGAGAAAGCAGCCATTCCCCTTCAGCAGGCGGGAGCAGGCCGAAGATCCGTTCGGCGGCGGCGTTCTCCGCAATCGCCGTGAGCGCGATGTCTTTGGTAAAAACGAGCTGATCGCCACAGTCGATCTCGGGCACGTCATGCACAAGGAGGATCTCGAGGACGCGTTGAAGATCAACCGGCTCCGTGCAGTGCTTGACGAGCAGCAAGGCAAGGACGCACACGTGCCACGAGTGTTCGGCCGAGTTCTCGTAGCGCTCAACTCCAACCGGTCTGGCCTTGCGAAGCACGCTCTTCAGACGGTCGAGCTCGATGATGAAGTCGAAGAGCTGATCGAGCTCTGAGCTGGGGGAGGGTTGAGCCATGGCGCTGGTCCTCGGTCGGATCTTCTCCACAGGGTTCGATATCCTGGTGCAGATGCCTCTGGCCCTTGGGGAGGATTCGGAGCCCGAGCCGGATTTGGCGGTTGGTCCCGGGAGTCGTCGTCGAGGTCGCGGTTAATCTGGAATCTCTGCCTCGACGAGTTGTGCAAGCAGCGTGAGCGATTCTTGCCAGCCGAGATAGCAGGCCTCGGGCGGAATTGCTTCGGGTACTCCTTCTTGCACGACGTTCAACTCGGTGCCGACGGATACCTGCTTCAAGGAAACCGTTGTCTGCATTTCTCCGGGCAAGCTCGGGTCATCGAATTTGTCCGTGTGCCGAATGCGTTCGTGCGGCACCAGCTCGAGATACTCTCCACCAAAAGAGTGGCTGTGGCCTGTGGTGAAGTTCGTGAACGACATCTTGTAGGTGCCGCCGACTTTGGCATCAATATGGTGAACCTTACCGGTGAAGCCGTTGGGCGGTAGCCATTTGGCCATGGCGTCGGCATCGAGGAACGCTCGATAGACTCTTTCAGGTGTCGCGCGGAGCACACGATGAAGTCGGATAGTGTTTGTAGACATGACCAGTTGTCCTTTCAATGTGTGGTGTGTAGTGAGTTGAGCTTGAGAGGCTAGTGCGTGAAGCGGCTGGTCTCGTTGTGACGCCGCCGAGAATTCTACGCCACCTGCGGGCCAGCGCAAACTGGACCATGCCGGGGGCTTTGTCGCGAAGTCCGGCCATCTGCCGCGAAGTCGGCTCATCGGACCAGCCGATCAGCTCATTCGCCGACAGGCGAGCGGACTTTCTGAGAAAGTCCGGGGATCAGCGGCAAAATCGGCCGACTTCTCAGCGAATGAGTTGATCGGCTCAGAAAGTCCCGAGATTTGCCTCGATGTCTGGAGATCAGCGGCGAAGTCGGCCGATTGCCTCACAGACGAGCCGACAGAGCCGGAAAGTCGGCAGACTTCCTCAGAGATGAGGCGATCGGGCGACAAAGCCGGCCGATCTTCCAGCCGATGAGCCGACCGAGCTGGAAATCCGCAGACTTCGCGGCAAATCCGTCGACTTCGCGACAAGTCCGTGGACTTCGCGACAAACGAAGAGGTCCTGCCGTGAAGTCCCTTCGTTTGCCGCGAAGCCTGCTCGTTCGGTGGCCAGGCGCGCCATCGGGTTATACTGAGCCCAAAGTACCGTGAAACGAAAGCGCCAGAGCCGACCATCGGGCCGCCAGCTCCCACCGCCCAAGCCACCTGGCGAAGACCTGCCCCCTCGCCGCCGTTGGATCGGCATCACCGCGGCCGCCGTCGCAGCGGTGGGCTTTTTCGCCCTGCTGCGGCTGCTGGCGCCGCTGCCCTGGGACTACGACGAGTTCTACCACGTCGGGCTCGCCCGCGAGCTCCACGGCGGCATGCCGGCCGGGTTCCACTGGACCCCGTTCTCCTTGATGTATGAGCACTTCGTCGATCCGGTACCGCTGTTCCACCTCCTGCTCATGCCGTTCGCCGGGCTGTCGATCGAGCACGCGGCATTGGCCGGAGCGCTGCTCGGACAGCTTCTGGTCGTAGGGTCCTTCGCCTGGGTCCTCTGGCGTCTCGAGGTGCCGTACGCGTCCATCTTCGTACTGGCCCTGACCGCGATGGGAACGGACTTCGCCGCGCGGATGGCCATGTGCCGCCCGCATCACGGGGAAATCGGCTTCTCGATTCTCTTTCTCGGCCTGCTGGTTCTCGATGCCTCGCCTGTGGCGCTCGCCGTGGTGGCCGCCGCCTTCGGCCTCTTCCACGCCAGCGGCTGGATGCCGGTCCTCTTTGCCGCCATATGGCTCGTGGCGAATTACTCCGTGCCCATCGTCCCGGCCTGGCGAAGATGGGCCGGCGTAGCGGCGAGCGCCTTGGGTTGGCTGGTCAGCCAACTCGTGCATCCCGCCTTTCCGTACAACCTGCGCCTGCTCTGGTTCGTCAACGTCACCGTCCTCCGCCAGTCGGCGGGCGGCGACATGGGCTTGCGTTCGCAGGTCCCCTCCGAGCTGCAGCCTCTGAGCGGCGATCTGCTCTTCGAACAGTGGCCGACCCTGCTGGCCGCCGCCGGCCTCGTCGCCTTGTTGGCTCTGAGCCCGACGTGGCGCCGGAGGCAGGTCGTGGTCATCGGCGGCCTGGCGATGGCCTTCCTGTTTGCCGGGGTCTTCTTGTGGCGGCGGTTCTTCGAGCTCGCCGCGCCGCTGACGCTGCTCGCCCTCGCCCTCGGCACCCTCGAGCTGCCGGGGAGCCCGGCGAGGCGAAAACCTGAGAAGTCGACCCTCGCGGCTTTCGTTGTCCTCATCGTGATGGCGAGCACCTTCACCTTCGCCCGCTTGCACAAGCTCCGCATCGGGACGATCTCACCGCCCACCGCGATGTCCGAGTGGCTCGCCGAGCACGGCCGCGCGGGAGAGCGCGTCTTCACCGCGAACTGGGCGGACTCCGAGCCCCTCTTCTACTACGCGCCGCAACTGCAGTCGCTCGTGGCCCTCGATCCCACGGCTTTCTGGATCGTCGATCCCGAACGCTTCGGGCTCTACGTCAGGATCATCGAAGGACGCGAGATTCATCCAGCGCGCGCCATCCGCGAACGCTTCGGCGCGCGGTGGGTGACGATCTGGAAGGTCCCCGCGTACAGGACATTCGCCAGGGAGCTCGCCTCCTCCGGCGAAGCGACCGTGGCTTTCGCCGATCCCTTCTACCTGGTGTTCGATCTCGGCGAGCCCCACACATCACATTGACATAGATCAGGAATCAGCGTAGGTTGACTGGGAACCCGGAGATCGCCGCTATGAAGGGAAGCCTGAGATGGATCTTCTCGTCGATTCTGGTCGCCTGCTGCTGGACGGGACCTGCCGCTGCCGCTCGGACGTTTTTCGATGAAGCCGAGTTTCAACAGAGCGTGCTCGCACCGACGACCGTCTCGTTCAATCTGTTCAGCGTCGGCTTTCTTCCCCAGAGCACCCTGCAGTTGGGCGACGTGACCGTCCAGTTGACGGCTTCCGGAACCGCCCCGATCTTTGGCCCTGGCCCCTTCGGATTCACCACCAATTTCCTGTCGGTCGGCGTGCAGGACGGCGGCAATAATGTGGTGATCACCTTGCCGGCCGGAACCCTGGCCGCGGGGATGAAGATCGTCTCGGTGTTCCCGGTGACGGTGACGGCAAACTACGCTTCGGCACCGCCGGCGACGGCCTCTTTCAGCGCGGGGCAAGTGTCTTTCCTCGGCTTTGCCGATGCCGCGGGCCTCGAGTCGATCAGGATCTCATCTCCTTTTACTCCCCAGAGCACCCCTATCGTGAACGTCGGAGACATCACCTATGCGGCGGGGCTGGTTCCCGTCTCGGTCCCGACGTTGTCCGAGCTCGGCCTCGTCGTCCTCGCCTTGAGCCTGCTGTTCGCCGGAGGCGCCAGGATCCGCCGGCACGGCTTCAAGGGGTGAGGGCACGATGGAAGCGGTGAAATGAAAAGGTTGGAGCGCATGGAAGAGCGTTTGGGCTGTGAGCGCTTTGGAAACCTTGACGCACCTTATACAGAGGGAGCCGAGTTTCCACGGAGGAGACGCTGCTCGCGGAAAGGAGGTGATCTCATGAAGATCAAGGCCAACGTCAAGGCCGGCAACATCGTCTGGGGCACGTAATCGATGCCCTGAACGCCCTCTACTCCGCTCCGGCGGAACCGTTCGCCGGAGCGGCCGGCGCGGCGTCCTCAGCCGGCGTCCGGCACGCCGTCGAAGAAATCGACGGCTCCGGTCTCCAACGAATACTGGGCACCGACGACGAGGAGACCATGGCTCTGGATCAGTTGCTCGAGGACCTCTGAGCCATGCCGTAGATGATTCGCAGAGGCGCGGACGTTGGCCCGCACGGCACGCTGCATCAGGGCGTCGGGATCGTGCCCGGAATCCGTCGCCAGCAGCTCTTCCACGGCCGGCCGGATGCGGTCGACGATCGAGCGCAGATTCGGCGAGTGGTTTTTCGTCGGCCGCCGCAGCTCTTCCAAGGTGGCCAGAACGGCTCCGCACTGCGAGTGGCCCAGAACCACGACGAGCCGGGTGCCGAAACGCTCGGCGGCAAACTCGACGCTGCCGATCAGAGACGACGCGACGATGTTGCCGGCAACCCGGATGACGAACAGGTCCCCCAGGTCCTGGTCGAAGACGATTTCCACAGGCACCCGCGAGTCGGAACAGCCGAGGATGGTGGCGAACGGCGCCTGGCCCGCCACCAGCTCGCTGCGCCGAGCGCGGCTGGTGAAGGCGTCGCGGCTCGGAATCCCCGATACGAAACGACGATTCCCCTCTCGCAAGCGTGCGAGCCCTTCGAGCGCGGAGAGCATCGAGCGACCTGGACCGTGTGCGTGTTCCATGGGCGGCATTACGTCTCCAATCGAACGGTCCCCGCTCCGCCATCCATCGTCACCACCTGACCGGTCTCGAGCGTGCTCACCAGCCCCACGATCCCCACGATCGTCGGAATCCCCATCTCCCGCGCCACGATGGCCGAGTGAGAGAGGATGCTGCCGCGCTCGATCAACAGTCCTGAAACGGAAGGATAGAGCGGCACCCAGCCGGGATCGGTGCGCTCGGCGACGAGGATCTCGCCGTCGAGCCTGGCGTCTTCGGAGGGCGTGCGGAGGACCTTGACCGGTCCGGTGACGACGCCGGGGCAGCAGCCGGTGCCGCGCAACAGGCCAGGCTCCGACGCGGCGGCCGCTTGGGGACGCCCTTCGAAACGGTTGCGATGGTACGGGAGCCCGAACGTCTCGAAACGGTCGGCAGGCGGCTCCATGCGGCGCCAGGCGTCGAACTCCTCGCGGCGAAGAGCGGCGAGAGCCTTGAGGTTCGTCGTGACCGCGCGTCCTTTCGAGTAGTCCCAGACCTCGTCCAGAGTGAGGTAGAAGACGTCGTCCACCTGGTCTAGAAGACCCTCCTCCACGAAGTCTTCTCCCACTGCCCGCAGCAGCTCGCGAAGCAGGCCGTAGATGCGGGTGCGCGCGAAGCGGAGATTCTCGCGGTTTTTCACTCCCAGGCGCGCGTTCTCCAGCACGCGGCGGAAGATCCAGCTCCGGGGCAGCAGGCCGCGCCGGCGGCGCAGGGCGGCGAAGGCGCGCTCCTCGGCCTCGCGGCGGATGATGGCCTCGCGCTCCTCCATGGCCGCCACGTCGAGGCCGGATGGATCGTCCGCCGCCAGATAGTTGCGGAGGATCTGGTAGAGGAAGGCCGGACGCTCCTTGAGCGAGGGCTCCTCCAGCTTCAGCTCGTTGACACAGCGGAAGCCGTAGAGGTCCAGGTAGCGTTGGATGGCGGCGGCGAAATCACCAAAGCGCGGATCGATCGGGATCTCGCGCGCGAGGTCTTCCGGCCGGCCTTCGAGGAGGCGCGCCCGCAGCTCGGGTTGCCGCCGAGCGTCGGCGGCAAGCGCGAGCAGCATCTTGGTCGGCTCGGTGCTCTCGATACCTCCCTCGCCGCAGATCAAGTCATTCTGCAGCGAGCCGGACTCATCGCCGCACCAGGAGGCGCATAGCTTCTTCAGAGTGCCATAGAAGACCATCACGAAGAAGTCGTTGATGATCGGCGCCTTCCACTCCCACAGGAGCTCATCCTCCATCCTGCGGTAGAGCGCCGCGAGCTCGTGAGGGGCCATGGCCCGAAAGTCCATCGCCGACCAGCGCTCGTAACGCTCGCGGAAATAGGCCTGGAAGCCGCCGACGATGCGGCGGATACGCAGGAAGTTGCGCACTGAGCGGGCCACCAGGCGCAGCAGGGCAGGAAGCTCGACGGTGTAGCGTCGCACCCTCACCCCTAACCCCTCTCCCGCCCCCTCCCTTCCCACCTCACCGGGAGAGGGGAATAAAGAAGAGACGTCCGCAGGCGCTTCTGACTGTTCCAGGCGCGCGGCCTCGCGCACCCCCATCATCGACTCCATGAAGCTCTTGTTGTAGTTGAAGCCGGGGAAGAGGCGGACCAGCCGGTACCAGTTGAGCAGGTTGTAGTAGACCTGGCCGCGGAAAAGGCCGAGAGTGTTCTCGAACACCTCGCGGCTGGCCTTGACGGTCCGCGCATCGATCCCCATGACCTCGGCGAAGCAGTGATAGACGATGGAGTAGGCGCGGCGGATGAAGCTGAAGGTCATGGGCGAGGTCACGCCCGAGTAGCTCTCGATGATGTTGGAGTTGTCCCAGATCAGCCGGTTGCCGGCGGCGGGGCCCAGCTCCTCGACGGTGGTGACGGGGCGGGCCTGGAGAAGAAAGAGACTGCCCGCGGCGTCCACGGCGAATTCGAGGTCCTGCGGCCGGCGGTAGTAGCGCTCGACGGCCAGCGCCATGCGGACCAGCGACTGGACTTCGGCCCGTGCGAGGCTGCTCCGCTCTCGCAGCTCCTCCGGCACCGGGACGCGCGCGAGCCCGCCGCCGGCTTCGCGGTCGAGCACCAGTTGCTCGGACTTGAGAGCGATCGTCTCGGAGACCTCCAGGGTCTCCTTGTCGACGACGTATGTGTCCGCGTCCAGGCCGGCGCTCACCAATCCTTCGCCGGCGCCCCAGAGCGCACTGACGACGGACTCGTGGACGCTTCCCGTGTTCGGGTTGGCGGTGAAGAGGACGCCGCTCGTGCGCGCCTCGATCATCCGCTGCACGACCACCGCGACCGCGATCGTATCGAGGGGGATATCCTTGGCCCGGCGATAGGCCAGAGCCCGCTCGTTCCACGCCGAGGCCCAGACCTTGCGGATGGATTCGAGAAGTTGCTCCCGGCCGCGGATGAAGAGGAAGCTGTCGTGCAGCCCGGCGAAGGACTCCCCCGCCGCGTCCTCTCCGGCCGCCGAGGAGCGCACGGCCACGTAGGCGTCCTCGCCGATGCGCGCGGCGTGAGCGGCGGCGATGTCGTCCTCGAGACCTCGCGGGAAAGCGACGGTGGCGATCCAGCTCCGGATCTCGGAGGAGGCGGCGCGTAGGTCGTCCGCCCCGGCAATGCGGGCCAGGATGCCTTCTCTGAGGCGGGAGTCGAGGGCGCAATGGAACGCCTCGGTCGTGATCGCGTACCAGGGGGGCACGGGAAGGCCGAGGTGTTCGAGGCGGGCGAGGTTGGCGGCCTTGCCGCCGAGGGAGCTTTCCCCCGCCCGAGCCCTCACCCCTGGCCCCTCTCCTGCGCCCTCCCTTCCCACCTCACCGGGAGAGGGGAAAAAGACAAAACTAAGAGAATCTATTTCTTTTTTTTCTTTGCTTTTCTCCCCCTCTCCCGGTGAGGTGGGAAGGGAGGGCGCGGGAGAGGGGGCCGGGGGGTGAGGGCTCGGGCGGGGGAGCTCTTCGTTCATAGCCGGATTCCATACCGCCGTACGATCTCTACGGCCAGGATCAGGTCGAAGGCGATGACGTACATGCCGGCGTAGGTCTCCATCCGTTTGGCGGTCTTGCGGTTGGTGTGGAAACGATACTGGAAGAAGCCGGTCAGGCAGACGAGGAACAGCAGCACCAGGGCGGCGTAGAACCAGGGCGAGAGGCCGAGGTGCCAGCCGACCAGCGCCACCAGGCCCGTGTCGATCACCCGGATGAGCAGCACCACGTACGCCGCGCCATAGGTGCCGAAGATGCGCGTGTAGGTCTCCACACCCTCGATCTCGTCCTCAGGCGCGCGGATCTTGCGCGACACCTCCCAGTTGAAGGTGACGAAGAACCCCACCCAGGCGTAGACCCCGAACCACGGCGGAGCCTGCCAGGGCCAGCGGCCGGTGGCGAAGCTGAAGATCATCAGCGCCAGCAGGGGCATCACCAGCAGATGGCTCGTGGCATAGACCAGGAAGTGCCGCTTGAGCCAGTCGCGGACGAAGAACTCCTTCAGCATGAGGAGCGAGAAGAGGAACGCCGCGAGCCACGCCGTGAAGGCGGCCGGGCCGCGCAGAAGAGAGAGGACGATCTCGGCCGCAATGGCGAATCCCCCGAGAACCTTCAGGTCCTGGAGGGTGATGAGACCGCTCTGCAGCACCCGCTGCGGGTAATGGACGACGTCTTCGGCGTAGTCCTTGTGCTCGTCGAAGACCCGCAGATGAAAGAAAAAGCAGAGGAGGGTCACGGCCCCGAGCAGCGTCGAGACGTCGTAGTGCATCGGCCGTCCCGGCATGGTCAGGGTGCGGGCCAGGAACTGGTTCGAAGAGTAGTAGGCGGCGATCAGCACGCCGTAGCCGAGCGGAGGGAAGCGCTCCGCAAGGTAGGCGGAGAGCCGCCGCGCGAACGGCGATTCGCGGGTCAAGGCGGGAGCCGAGGTCATTGAGGGGATTCTTCCACAGCGGGGCGCCGTACCGTAGGGCGCAGCATGCGGCGCCCTACATCAGCCGCTCCCGCAGCTTTCCATAATCGATCTTGCTGTTGTGGCGAGGATCGACGGGCAGCGGCTCGGCGGTGAGGAGAATCTTGTCCGCCGAGAAATCGGCGGCGGCGAGGCGGCCCGCGATCTCATCCTCGAAGCCCTCCGCCGCCGTCTCGGCCACGAGGACGACCCGCTCGCCCAGCTCCGCGTCGGGGATTCCAACGGCGGCGATTCTGCGGATGCGGGGGTCTTCCCCCCTGGCCGCCTGCTCCACGAGCTGCGGGTGGACGAGCTCGCCGCCGCGGCGGATCGTCGAGTGGACGCGGCCGGCGAGCCAGAAGCGCCCCTGGCGGTCGAAGGAGCCGGTGTCCCCCATGCGGTGCCAGACGGCGCCGCCGGCGTCCGCGATCTTGTTCTCCCGCACCGCCTCCGGGTTGCGGTAGTAATCGCGGCAGACGTGGTCGCCGGAGACCACCAGCTCGCCGATCTCGCCGGCCGGCAGCTCCCAATCCGGCCATCCGCCGGGAGCCAGCTCGATCGGCTCGGGATGGATACGGACCAGCTTCGCCCGCAGCCGCTCGCCCGGCCGGCCGGCGCAGAAGCCTGGAGCTCGCGGGCGATCCGCGTTCTCGGCCGAGAGACGCTCCTCGGCGGTCAGGTGAGCCACCGGCTCCGCCTCGGTGGAGCCGTAGACGACGAGGATCTCGGCCTCGGGAAATACCCGGCGCCAGGTCCGGAGCTGGCCATCCGAAACGGGGGCTCCGCCGGTGAGGATGCGGCGCAGGGCGGGACGCTCCGCCGGCCGGCTCTCCACGGCGGCGGCGAGGCGGTCGAAAAACGGCGGCGAGGCCGTGCAGGTGGTCACGCCGTGGCGGCGCATCTGGCCCAGGACGCGGGTGCCATCCACCTGATCCACGCGGCGGAAGTCCATGGCGGGAACGACGGAGGGCACGCCGCTCGCCAGGTTGTTGAGGGCGAAGACGGGGAACATCGGCATGTCCACGTCCTCCTCCCTGGCCGGAAACTCGGCGGCCAGCGCCGCATGCTGGGCGAGCAGGAAGCGATGGGTGCGGTTCGCCCCCTTGGGCTCGCCGGAAGAGCCGCTGGTGAAGGTGATGAGCGCGGAGTCGTCCTGATCGACGGCCTGAGCTCCGCCGTTCTCCGGCGTCCGCTCCAGCTCGGCCAGGGTATGGCGGGCCGGCAGGGAGCCGAGGCGCCGGCCCGTCGTGACGGTGAAAGGGATCGCCCGCAATCGCCCATCGAGAAGACGCAGCAGGTGGCTCCGCGGCACGCCGAGCCAGGCTCGCGGTCCGGCGAAGGCAGCGAAGGCGGCGATCTGCCGCCGGCCAATCCAGGGATCGACGAATACGGCGGCGGCGCCTATCGCCACGACCGCCAGCATCCCCACATAGAGGTCGATGGACATCGGGATCATCACGACCGCCCGGTCGCCGGGAGCCAGCCCCAGGCGGCGCAGACCTGCCGCGGCACGGTCGATGCGGCGCCACAGCTCGCCGAAGGTGACGGAGCCGTCCTCCATGACCAGGGCGGGGCGGTCCGGGACGCGGGCGGCGACCCGGCGCAGGACGGAGAGGACGTTGTGGTCCTCAGCCCTTCCACTCATACAGCACGTACGTCCGCAGCAGCCGGCCCGCTCCGCCGTCCAGCTCGCCCGAGGGGTTGCCTTCGCGGAACAGGCAGTGGTTGGCGAAGAGATAGCCCTTCTCCATAGCCTGGCGATGACCCTCGTGGAAGAGGGCTGCCGCGACTCCGGCCCGCCGGTGCTCGGGGAGCACTCCGAGGGTCTTGAAGTCGACCGTGTCCGCCTCGCCGCGGTGGCGGAGGAACCGCAGCTTGGCGAGCAGGCCCCGCTCTCCTTTCATGGCCGCGACGGCGGTGAAGCGGTCCGGATAGGCGAAGAGGAAACCGACGTCCTCGCCCGACGGCGCCTGCGCGAACCCGATCAGCTCCGGATCGATCAGGCCGCGCGCTCCGGCGTAAAGGGTGTAGAACTCCTGCTCCGAGATCTCGGTGTAGAGGAAGTTGCGAGCGAAGAGGCGGCGCGACAGCTCGTAGATGATGCGCAGCTCCTCGCGGAAGCGCTTCGGGTCGAGCGGGCGCAGGCGGTAGCCGGCGGCGAGCGCGGCACGCCGCTTCTCCTCGAGATGGGCCATCACCGCCGCCGGTTCGACCCGTTTCGAGTAGTAGCGTTCCAGCGGCACGAAGCCGCCGGCCCGCCACAACGGCTCGTAGTAGGGCGGATTGTAGGGCTCCAGCAGGAAGGGGGGGTCGTCGAAAGGTCCGACGTTCAACCGATAGCGGTGCCACGTATCGCCGTCCATGGGGCCGACGATGGCTCCCGCCCCGGCCTGCCGCAGCCAGGCGATCGCCTGCTGGAAGAGCTCCGCGACGGCATCGTCGTACCAGGCCAGAGCCTCGAAGAAGCTGATCATGCCGTAGGGCCTGCCTTCGCCGTCGCGCAAGGCAGGAGAGAGCCGGGCCACGATGCGGGCTACCACGACGTCGTCGGAGAGGGCGACCAGGACCTTCTGGGCGCCGGCGAATTCGGGGCGCCGCAGCGCCGCGAGGATCTCGCTGCGGGGAGCCGGGAGATACCAGGGATCTGCCAGATAGATGCGCTTCGTGACGCCGAGGAAGCCCTCCAGCAGCCGGGGATCTTCGGCGAGGTCGCGGACGGCGATCAAGCGATGGTTCCGGCCGGTTGCCGCTTGTACAGCGGCCTGAAGGCGAGGAGCCAGAGGCCGGAATAATCGCGCATCAGCCGCATGCGCAGGAGCTGGATCTGCCGGCACTCGGCCATGCCGCCGGCCATCATCAGCTCGTGCAGCACGTGGTTGAAGCGCCAGACGAAAGCGTCGGCGGCGCGGCAGGTGAGGCGTGCGCGCGCGAAGACGATGGAGTCGCCGGTGATCGAGGTCTCGTCGAGCAGGCTGGCGATCTCCTGCGCCTCCTCGTTGATGCGCATGCGCAGGGCCGCCGCCTCGAGCAGGAACTGCTCCAGCTCATGGTCGCAGCTCTGGCGGCCGAAGACGCGGCGGTAGGCCTCGACCTCGCGCGGCTCGATGCGGAGGGAGAAGACCTCCGGCTTGAGGACCACCCGCTCCGGCGCGAGGTCGGGAGGATTGACCTCCCGCAGGGTGTCCACCAGCCGCCGGAAGTACTCGCCGAGCAGCTCCTCCTGCGTCTGCAAGGGAGAGGAAGCCGCGGCCGCCGCCTTGTTCAGGGCCACCTCTCCGCTGTCCATGCCGGCCCGGGAGAGAGTCAGCTGCGCGCCCGTGGGGGTCCGGCCGGCCGTCAGACGGGGTAGGAGCTGCTTGACCTTCTGCCGGATCAGGGCGATGTCTCCGAGGCGGAACTCCTCGCGCTGGAGCTGCTTCTCGAAACGCTCGATCTCCTCACGGAACTCCGAGAGCTCGCGGTCGAGATGAGTGTCGAAAGGCACTTCGCGCTCCAGCTCGAAGACGCGCTGGTACTCGGCGACGATCCGCTGCTCCTCCTGGCGGTAGAGCTTCTGGATGCGGCTCCTGAAGACCAGGTTGGTCTCCTGGATGGCCAGCAGCAGCTCGGGGTGGAAATACAGGTTCCCGATGCCGTGCTTGAGGTCGCGGTAGCGGCGGATCAAGCCGCTCTCGTTCAAGCGGTCGAGGCTCTCCACGTCGTTCATCTCGTGACGCAGGGCGTCGATTTCCGCGCGGCGCTCCTCGACCACCTGATCCCCGGGAGCGTCCGCTCCCGCCTGCGCCCAGAGGCCCTGGTAGATCTCGTTGAGCCGGTTGTGGCTGCGCAGCACCAGCTCGCCCGTGCGGTCGTCCATCTCCTCGGAAAGGCGGGCCAGAAGAAAGTCGGCCTTATCCAGCCGGTCCGCCGGCCAGGCGCCACAGTCGCGTTGCGCGTAGAGATAGAATTTGACGAGCTGGCTGAGGATCTTCTCGTCGTAATTCTTCACCCGCCGGAAGAACTGTCGCAGCAAGTCGGGCGTGACTTTGGTATCCTCTTCGTCGAGCGCTGCGATCAGCTCCGAGAGCCTGCGATCGATCGCTTCGAGCCGATGGCGGATCTTCTCGGTCTCGGACGCGTTCAGGTTCTGCGAGATCTCCTTCAGACCGTTGTAGAGGTTCTGGAATTCCGTGGAGTGAGGGTCCTCTACGTGCTGGAGGAGGGTCTTGCCCAGACTCTGCAGGAACTGGTGGAAGGTCCACCCTGCCCGGAACCGGTGGGAGGTCTCGGCGTAGTGGCGGTGAAGGACGCTCAGCTCCTGAACGGTCGTCATGAGATGCCCAATCGCAGTGTGACGAGTTTACGCCAAGCGGCGGGAAAGGAAAACAGCGCGTGCGCGTCCTGATCTCCCAGGAGGACCTGGAACGAAGGGTGGGGGAGCTGGCCCGGGAGGTCGACCGCGACTACGCCGGGTCCGACCGGCTGGTGTGCGTCGGCGTGCTCAAGGGCTCGGTCTTCTTCATGGTGGACCTGCTCAAGCGGCTGTCGGCGCCGCTCGCCATCGACTTCTTCCAG
>Ga0134122_10001966_pt1 | contig 14998 bp, 13 predicted proteins | sample KB302_FD_96461 | JGI IMG/M metagenome (GOLD analysis project Ga0134122, IMG submission 96461) | Terrestrial soil microbial communities without Nitrogen fertilizer from Kellogg Biological Station, Michigan, USA - KB3-0-2 | ecosystem: Environmental > Terrestrial > Soil > Unclassified ... | reverse complement strand
CTATTGCGCGAGTACGAGATCTACGCCGTGGACCGCGAGATCGAGATCGCCCCCGGTCTCTACTTCCCCGCCTGGACGTTCAACGGCCAGGTGCCGGGGCCGACGATCCGGGCCACGGAGGGGGACCGCATCCGGATCAACTTCCTGAACCAGGGATCGCACCCGCACACCCTTCACTTCCATGGCTGGCACCCGCCGGCGATGGACGGCTCGCTGCCCGGCCAGGAGGTCGAGCCGGGCGGCAGCTTCGTCTACGAGTTCGACGCCGAGCCGTTCGGCCTGCACCTCTACCACTGCCATGCGGCGCCGCTCAAGCGCCACATCCACAAGGGGCTCTACGGCGCGTTCATCGTCGACCCCCGGACGCCGCGGCCGCCGGCCGACGAGCTGGTGATGGTGATGAACGCCTTCGACACCAACTTCGACGCCGAGAACGAGGTGTACGCAGTCAACAGCGTGGCGCACTTCCACATGATGGATCCCATCCCGGTGGCGGTCGGCCGGCTGGTGCGGATCTATCTCGTCAACGTCACGGAGTTCGATCTCCTCAACAGCTTCCACCTGCATGGCATGTTCTTCCAGGTCTACCGCACCGGCACCTCGCTCGAGACGCGGGAGGTCACCGACACCCTGATGCTGTGCCAGGGGGAGCGGGCGATCCTGGAGACCACGTTCCGCTACCCCGGCCGCTTCATGTTCCACGCTCACCAGAGCGAGTTCGCCGAGCTGGGTTGGATGGGCCTCTTCCTGGCCGGGGGGGCCGCCCGTGAAGCCTGAGACCGCGCGCCTCGCCGCGCTGGCGCTGCTGCCGCTCGCCCTCCTCGCCGGGCTGCTCGCCTGGATCGTCCGTTCGGGACCGGCCGAGGCGGTGCGGGGCGAGGTGCCGCCGGTCGAGGTGCTCCGCCTCCAGCGGGTGGAGCTGGCGCCGGGAGAGATCACCGTCTCGGTGCTCAACGACGGGCCCGATCCCTCCACCATCGCCCAGGTGCAGGTCGACGACGCCTATTGGAGCTTCGTCCAGGAGCCCGCCGGCGAGCTTCACCACCTCGGGGGGGCGCGGCTGCGCATCCCTTATCCCTGGGTGCAGGGCGAGACGCACGTCATCCGCCTGATCACCGCGACCGGGCTCACCTTCGAGCGCGAGGTGCCGGTGGCGGTCGCCACCCCGCGTCCGAGCTGGCGTGGTCTGTGGGTCTTCGCCCTGATCGGGCTCTACGTCGGGGTGGTGCCGGTGGCGCTCGGGCTGCTGTGGTATCCGCTGGCCGGCCGTCTCGGCCCGCGGGCGATGGATTTCCTGCTGGCGCTCACCCTGGGGCTCCTCCTGTTTCTGCTGGTGGACGCCCTGCACGAGGGCTTCGAGACCGCCGCCGGCCTGGCCGAGTCGTTCCAGGGGGTCGCCCTCCTCACCTTCGGCGTCGGCGCGTCCTACCTGGCGCTCGCGGCGCTGGGCGGCTGGCTCTCGCGCCGGCGGAGCGCGCTGGGTGGCGCCTGGGTGACCGCGCTCCTGCTCGCCACCGGCATCGGCCTGCACAACTTCGGCGAGGGCCTGGCGATCGGCGCCGCGCTCGCCCTGGGCGAGGTGGCGCTGGGCACCCTCCTCATCCTCGGCTTCACCCTGCACAACACCACCGAGGGTCTGGCGATCATCGTTCCCATCGCCCGCAGCCGCGTGCCGCTCAGCCGGCTGATCCTGCTCGGACTGATCGGCGGCGTACCTACCATTGCCGGCGCCTGGTTGGGGGGCTTCGTCTACTCGCCGTTGTGGTCGGTGCTCTTCCTCGGCCTCGGCGCGGGGGCGATCGCGCAGGTGATCGTCCAGATCGCGCGCGGCGTGGCCGGCGGCCGGCCCCTCGCCGCCTATCTGCAGAGCGGCCCGGCGGTGGCGGGCTTTTTTACCGGTTTCGCGGTGATGTACAGCACGGGGATGCTCATTCAGTGAGGTGCTCCATGACTCAGCTCCAGGCAACCTTCCTCCCTTTCTCCCTCCGCAGCTCGGTCCGGCCCCGGGCCTTCGGACCATTGCTCGTCCTTTTTCTCGTCGCCTGCGGCGGGCTCGCCCTCTCGGTGCGCGCCGCGGTGCGCCCGGAGCCGCGCGCCGTGACCCTCATCGCCCGCGACATGGCCTTCTACCTGCCCGGCGACCCGACCCCCAACCCGCGCTTGATTGCCGAGCGCGGCGAGGAGCTGCGAATCACCCTGCGCAACGAGGACCGCGGCATGGCCCACGACCTCGCCTTGCCGGGCCGCGACGGCTCGCCGGAGGCGACGCCCGTCCTGCGCGGAGTCGGTGCCTCGGCCGACCTCACCGTGCGCGTCCCCGAGCGGGCCGGCGAGTACGGCTACCTCTGCAACCTCCACTCACGGACCATGCGCGGCGTGCTGGAGGTGCGGTAGGAGGAGGCAGCAGGCCGATCCTTCCAGCCGGACCGGTCGGCTCCCGGCTAAGTCACGGTGAGGTCTTGCAAAATCGGGCTTGCAGACGCGCCCTTCCGGGTGTAGAGTTCCCGAACTGGCCAATATAGCCATAGATGTATGAGCGCCTTGACACCGGCGCTTTAGTCTGCTAGCTTCCAGCGAAGCTTTAAGTATGCGCGGGTAAGTTGCCTTGAACGTTGGGCCTTGAGGAGTTTAAAGTGCTCTTCTCCCGGACGAAGAAGGGTGTGGTGGGCCTCGACATCGGCAGCTCGGCGATCAAGCTCGTCGAGCTGAAGGAGCGCAAGGGGGAGTTCCATCTGCAGCGCCTGGGCGTCGAGCCCTTGTCACCCGAAGCGATCGTCGACGGTTCGATCATGGACTCGTCGCTGGTGGTGGACGCCATCCACCGTCTGAACGACCAGACCAAGGTCAAGGGGACGAGCTACGCCACGTCGCTCTCCGGCCACTCGGTCATCATCAAGAAGATCCAGTTGCCGGCGATGGCGGAAGCGGAGCTGGCGGACTCGATCCAGTGGGAGGCCGAGCAGTACATCCCCTTCGACATCAACGACGTACGCCTGGACTACGTGGTGCTCTCCGAAGGCGAGCCGGGGCGGGACAACATGGAGGTCCTGCTCGTCGCGGTCAAGCGCGACAAGGTCAACGACTACGTCTCGGTGATCAGCCAGACGGGCAAGACGCCGGCGGTGGTGGACGTCGACGTGTTCGCGGTGCAGAACGCCTACGAGGTGAACTACGAGCTCGATCCGCGCAAGGTCGTGGCCTTGATCAACATGGGGGCGGGCGTCACCAACATCAACATTCTGGCGCGCGGCGGCACGGTCTTCTGGCGCGACATCTCCTTCGGCGGCAACCAGTTCACCGAGGCGCTGCAGCGCGAGTTCAATCTCTCCTTCGTGCAGTCGGAGAGCCTGAAGCAGGGCGAGTCGGTGGACCGTTACTCGCCCGCCGACGCCCGCCCGGTGCTCGACGCCGTCTCGGCGGAGATGGCGTCGGAGATCCGCAAGACGTTCGACTTCTTCTCCGCCACCTCGTCGGAGGGACCGGTCGACGAGCTGGTCATCTCCGGCGGCTGCGCCCTGACGCCGAACCTCCTGCAGGTGCTGCGGGAGCGCTTCCAGGTGCCGACGGAGGTGATGAACCCGCTGCGCCGCATCCACTTCAAGGAGGGCGACTTCGACGGCGAGTGGCTGCGGTCGATCGCGCCGATGATGGCGGTCGCCGTGGGGCTCGGCATCCGCAAGGCGGGGGACTAGTCCGATGATCAAGATCAACCTGCTCTCGGAGGGCAAGCGGCCGGCGGCGGTGCGCAAGGTGAAGGTGCCGGCGGCCCTCCGGCTGGAGGGACAGGACATCGGACAGTGGATGCTCATCATCGGCCTGCTGGCCGGCGTCGCGGTGTTCGGGCTCTATTGGTGGATCTGGAACGGGCGGGTGGAGGCCAAGAAGCAGGAGGTGGCCGCGGCGCAGCGGGAGGTCGACGCGCTGGCCTCGGTGATCAAGGAGGTCGAGGACTACAAGGCGAAGAAGGCGGAGCTCGAGCGCAAGATCGGCATCATCAACGACCTGAAGGCGAATCAGCGCGGGCCGGTGCGGGTGATGGACTACATCTCCCGGGCGTTGCCGGAGCTGCTGTGGCTGGACCGCATGTCGATGAAAGCCACCAGCATCCAGATCGAGGGCCGCGCCTTCAACACCAACGCCGTCGCCAACTTCATCGAGAACCTCGACAAGGTGCCCGAGTTCGACGAGCCCACCCTGAAGAGCACGGAAGAGCAGGCGGGCGGCATCTACAAATTCGTCATCGAATTCAATTACTCGTTCGCGACCCAGGCCAAGCCGGCGGAGGGCGCACCCGGCGCCGCGCCGGCGGCGGGCGCCGCGACCTCGACGTCGGGTTAGGAGGGCAGGCAGCGGTGGCGCTCAGGACGGGACTGGAAGGCAAACCCTGGTACATCGGCCTCGGCGTGGGTCTGGCGGTCGGTGCGGTGGTGTTCGGGGCCTTGTTCTGGCAATTCGTGAAGCCCCTGCGCACGGAGTACGACTTTCAGGAGGCGAAGCTGGCGGAGTTGCAGACCAAGATCCAGGAAGGCCGGGCGGCCCGGCAGGAGCTGCCGAAGTTCCGCGAGGAGGTGCGGCAGCTCGAGCTGGAGCTCGACAAGCTGCTGCGCATCCTGCCGGCGCGGCGCAACACGCCCGACCTGATGCGGCGCATCCGCTCGCTCGCCGAGCAGGGCGACTTCTCGCTCAAGCGGTTCAATCCCGGGACGCTCACCGACAAGGAGTTCTTCAGCGAGTGGCCGATCAGCGTCAACCTCGAGGGCGGCTACCACAATCTGGCCCTCTTCTTCGACCGCATCAGCCGCTTCTCGCGGATCATCAACATCGAGGACCTGGAGGTCTCCGCGCTGCCGACCACGGCCACCAGCGTGCACACGATCACCGCGAGCTTCTCGGCCAAGACGTTCGTGTACAAGGAGCCGGCGCCCGAGGCTCCAGAGGACAAGACGGCGGCCCCGGCTCCCGCCGCGGCGCCGGAAGGGCCGGCGTCGCGCATCCGTTCCGGCGGCGTCGGCGGTGGAGGACCCGATTGATGTGGCGCATCCTCAAACCCGCGAGCCTGGTGACCCTGCTCGTCCTGGCGGCCTCGTGGGCCGCCCTGGCGCAGGCCCAGCGGCAGCAGCCGTCCGCGCCGCCGCCCAAGCAGCAGCCGTCCGCGCCGCCCAAGCAGGAGGCGCAGCCGCAGGAAGGCGCCGGCGCCACGGAGCCCGGCCTCGGGGACATCGACGAGATCCTGGAAGGCGAGGAGGAGGTGCTCTCGGGGAGCAGCTTCTCTTACGACCCCGGCAACCGGCGCGACCCCTTCAAATCGCTGCTCGCGGCGCCGGACCGCCCGGAGTTCCGCGGCCCGCGGCCCGAGGGCGTTCCGGGGCTGCTGATCGACGAGATCGACCTGACGGGGATTTTCCGCACGAGCAAGGGTTTCGCGGCGCAGGTGGTGGCCGCGAACCAGAAGAAGAGCTATCTGCTGAGGGAGGGGGACCAGCTCTACGACGGCGACGTCGTGAGCATCAACAAGAACGAGGTGGTCTTCAAACAAATCGTGCAGGATCCGACCGCCTTGAAGCCGTTTCGCGAGGTGGTCAAGAGCCTGAACCCCGGCTAGCCGCGGGTTCGGTCCTCAGGGCCCGCAAGGGAGGCGAGTAGCCATGGGAGATGTGGTCATGAGAAGACGGAGCGCCAGGTGGCGGCAATGGATCGCTTCGGCGGCGGTATTGACGGTGGCGGGGGTCGTCGGCTGCACCGCCTCCAAGCCCGCGCGCGTGGTCGAGGCGGTCCCCGCGGCCTCCCGGCAAGCTCCGGCCGAGACCAAGGCGGCCTCGTCGGCGCCGGCCGAGATCCGCTCCCTGGACCTCCGGGAGGGAGCCCCGGAGGCTTTGGTGGATCTGGAGGCGAGCGCTCCCCTGGTGTGGACCAGCTTCCGCAACGCCGAAGGCCGGGTGGTCGTCGAGCTGCCCAACGCGGTGCCCGGGCCCCGGCTCACCGACCTCGCTCCCGAGGAGGGCCTGATCTCTTCGCTCAGCATCCAGAAGAGCGAGGAGGGGAGCCGCCCGATGACCCGCCTGGTGATCGCGACGCGCCAGGAGTCGGAGCACTCGATCACCGCCGACGGCACCAAGCTGCGCATCCAGCTCATGCCGGTCGGCGAGCAGAGCGCGGCCAAGCTCGCCTTCGAGCCGCTCGGCGAGGAGACCGCCGCCGCCCCTGCCGCCGCCGCCCCCGCCGAGGCGGCCGCGGAGCCGCCGGCCGCTGCGGCGTCGGCCACGGCGTCCGGCACGCCCGACCGCCCGGCGGTAGCGCCGGCGCCCGCCGGCGTCGCCGCCACGCGCCTCGACGCCATCGAGGTGCTGGCCGCCGACGGCGGCGCGGTCATCCGCATCGCCGGCGACGGCGAGTTCCCCTACTCGACCTTCGCCCTCTCGGAGCCCCGGCGCTTCGTCATCGATCTCGACGGCGTGATCAACCGCAGTCCGCGCTCCACCTTGACGGTGGAGAGCAGCGTCGTGGAGCGAGTCCGCGTGGCCCAGTTCAAGCCGGCGCCGAAGCCGGTGTCACGCGTCGTCTTCGACCTGCGCCGGGAGACGCTGCCGGCGATCGAGCGCACCGCGGATGCTCTGGTGGTTTCCTTCCCGACCGCGCCGGGAGAGGCGCCGCCGGTGGTACCACCGGCGGCGGCACCGCGGCCGGCGGCGCCGGCGAGCCCCAGCGCCGCGGCTCCCCAGCCTTCGGACCTGACGCTGGCCCAGGGCAGCCGCGCCACCCCTGCCATCGAGACGGAGGAGGCCTCGCCGTTGCCGGCTGCCGCGCCGCCTCCTTCGCAGGTCCAGGTCACCCCGTCGCGAAAGGTGGCGCCGGCGGCCGCCGGCGCGGCTGGCTCGCAGCCCGGCGCGGCGCGGCCGAGCGCGGCGCCGGTGGACGTCACACCCGCCGCGCCGACGCCCGCCTCGCCGCTGCAGAGCTTCGAGGCCAAGTCGGTCGGCGAGCAGCAGCGGACCTACGTCGGCGAGCCGATCGACCTCAAGGTGACCAACGCCGATGTCACCGACGTGATCCGCACCTTCGCCCAGATCAGCGGCCTCAGCATCATCGTGCAGCCGGGCGTCAACGGCGTGGTGACGGCGGAGCTCGAGAACGTCCCCTGGGACCAGGCGCTGGAAGAGGTGCTCAAGATCAACAACCTCGACTACGAGTTGGAAGGCACGGTAATGCGCATCGCCCCCACCTCCGTGCTCCGCCAGGAGGCGCAGGAGCGGCAGCAGCTCGCGGCGGCCAAGGCGCTCGCCATCCCGCTGCGCACCGTCTATCAACGCCTGAGCTACGCCGCTGCCGACGAGGTGGCTCAGCTGCTCAAGAGCGGCCAGACGGGCATCCTCACCCAGCGCGGCAGCGCCGTGGTGGACCGCCGGACGAACGCTCTCATCATCAAGGAGCTGCCCTCCAACATGGACGCCGTGCTGTCCGTCATCGACCTGCTCGACACGCCCGAGCCGCAGGTCATGATCGAGGCGCGGATCATCGAGACGACGAAGCGTTTCTCCCACGACCTCGGCATCTCCTGGGGCTTCAACGCGGTGGCCGACGCCGCGCACGGCAACACGACGGGCCTGGTGTTCCCCAGCAACGGCACCGCATCCGGCGGGGCTCCTCTCGGGGGCAACGGCGCCAACTTCCTCACCCTGCGGCTCGGCAACGTGCTCAACACCTTCACGCTCGACGCCACCCTGCGGGCGGCGGAGAACGAGGGCCTGATCACCATCCTCTCGGCCCCCAAGGTAGCGACGCTCAACAACCAGCGGGCCTCGATCCAGAGCGGCCTGCAGATCCCGGTCCAGACGGTGCTCAACAACACGGTGACGGTGCAGTTCATCAACGCCACCCTGCGGCTCGACGTGACGCCTTCGGTCACCGCCGAGGGGACGGTGAGGATGGACATCGACATCTCGAAGCGCGAGCCGCAGCTCGCCTTCCTGGTGCCCGGCGCCACCAATGCCCCCATCGCCACCAAGGACGCGCGCACCCAGTTGGTGGTCCGCGACGGTGGCACGGCGGTGATCGGCGGCATCTACAAGGTCACGGCCGACACCGCCGACAACCGGGTGCCGGGCCTCGCCAACATCCCGATCATCGGCCATCTGTTCAGGAACAAGACGCGGAGCGATGAGAACGAAGAGCTGCTAATCTTCATCACTCCGCGGGTCATCAAGATCTAAACTGGGAGCGGACCATTCCATGAAGAACCACCGCGCCTTTCTCCTGCTGTTGATCGTGCCGGCCCTGGCCGTGGCAGGCTGCCGCTCCCGCACCGACCGGAGCGAGGGAACCGTCCTGTTGACGGTCAGCCATTTCGACGGCTTGCCGTTCGGGGTCACCCTCTCGAATCCGCCGCCGTACACGATCGGCACCCTGACCATCCGCAGCGTCGCCAAGGACCCGGGCGGCACGACCAGCAGTCTGCAGGACGTCGAGCTGCGGTCCTACGAAGTCACCTACCGGCGGCGCGACACCGGCACCCGCGTGCCGCCGCCGAGCGTGCAGGGCGTCTTCGGCGTCGTGCCGGTCAACGGCACCACCGACCTCCTCAACACGGGGTTCATGTTCACCGATCAGGTCCTCAGCCAGCCGCTGAAGGATCTGCGCGACTTCGGCATCGACCGGGAGACCGGGACCGCGGTCATCGTCCTCGACGTTTCGCTTCGTTTCTTCGGCCGCACCCTGTCGGGCGACGACGTCGCCACGGAGCCGGCCGTGTTCACCATTGAAGTCCGGCCATGAGACCTGCAGGAGCCTCCGCTATGCAACTCTTCAAGAACGCTCTCCGTGTGTCCTTCGCGTTCGCCCTGGCGGCGGTGTTGGGCTGCACCTCCTCGCCGACCGAGCCCTCCGGCGGCGGGGGAGTCATCTCCCCCAAGCCGCCGGACCCCGTCGTCACCTTCACCGTGACGGTCTCCGCCAATCCGAGCCAGATCACCGCCGGCGGCACCGGCTCGAGCACCATCACCGTCGAGGTGCGCCGGACGGACAACGGCCAGCCGCCGGCGGACTTGACGCCGGTAACGCTCACCACCAGCCTCGGAGGCTTCGGCAGCACGACCGGCCCGCAATCGGTACAGCTCCAACTCGTCAACGGCCGGGCCCAGGCCACGCTTTTCGCCGGCGCCGAGACGGGCACCGCGACGGTGCGCGCCGAGCTCAAAGACAGCGCCGGAGTGACCATCGCCGGCGGCGCCACCAACGTGGGCATCGGCCAGGCGGCGACGTTCTTCGTCTCTTCGGTCGATCCGAACATCGGCAGCCCCCAGGGCGGCGAGCAGGTGGCGATCCTGGGCGGCGGCTTCGAGACGCCGGTGCGGGTGACCTTCAACGGCGCGGCGGCGACCGTGCGCGACGTCAAACCGAACCGCATCACGATTACCACGCCGTCGGCGGCGGCGGCGGGCGTCACGGTCGGCGTCGGCCAGACGGCGTCGGTGAGCGTGCAGGTGACGATCAACGTCAACGAGTTGAACCAGGACGTCGACACGATCGACCGCGGCTTCACCTATACCCTGGGCGGCGGCACGGACCAGCCGCAGGTGTTCTCGGTGAGCCCGGCGTCCGGCTCCAATGACGGCGGCACCCGCGTCACCATCGTCGGCGACGGCTTCCAGGCGCCGGTGCAGGTGCTCTTCGGCATCGGCGCCACCGCCAATGCCTTCAACGGCGTCGAGGCGACCGTCGAGTCCGTGACTCCCACTCGCATCGTCGCCATCACGCCGGCGGCCCGCGGCTTCGGACAGAACCTCACCAACCAGGTGGTGGACGTCCTGGTGAAGAACGTCAACACCGGTTTCAGCACCATCGGCAGCCAGCAGTTCAAGTACGGCACCAACGTGCTGATCACCGCCATGGACCAGGGGTCCGGCCCCTACACCGGCGGCACCCGCGTGGTCATCCAGGGCCAGGGCTTCGACGATCCGGCCGCCGTGTCCTTCCACTTCCCGGGCACCAACCTGAGCGTCGCCCAGCAGGTGCTGCAGGTGACCGGCACCGAGATCATCATCCGCACCTCGCCGGCGCCGCTGCCGACGACCTGTCCGGTCAACGGCATCATCCCCTCGGATCAGGTGAGCGAGGTCAACATCGAGACCGGCGACGGCGACACCGCCAACATCGGCTTCAACTTCATCGTGCCGCTGCCGCAGATCTTCGGCATCAGCCCGACCAGCGGCAGCCCGGGCACCGCGGCCACGATCTCGGGCCAGAACTTCGCTCCGAACGTCCAGGTGATCTTCGGCGATCCGACCAACGGCAGCTCGGCGACGATCGGCGCCCACTCGTCGACCTCCATCGCCGTCACGGTGCCGCCCGCGCCGCAGGGCTTCGCCTTCATCACCGAGCCCTGCGACGGCAACGGCGACGGCATCCCGGGCGGCACGCGCCTCACTCCGACGCCGATCAGCATCACGGTCCGCAACCTCGACGGCACCGGCTGCGTGTCGACGCTGACCAACGCGTTCCTGCTCAACCCGCCGAACACCACCTGCACCGGCGACACCTCGAGCCCGCCGCCGCCGCCGACGGTGCAGTGCAACGACGGCTTCGACAACGACGGCGACGGCCTGATCGACGCGGCGGACCCGCAGTGCACCGGCCCGACCGACAACAGCGAGGCGACCTAGCGGAACGGCGGCGGTTCCTGCATCCTCAACCCTCTTCGGGGCGACCGTCTGGACGGACGGCCGCCCCGCCTCGTATACTGGATCGCCATGAATTACCGCGCTGTCGCCCCACTGCTGTTCATCGTGTCTCTGCTCCCGGCCCTGGGCTGCGACAAGGCCACGCCGGTCGCTCCCAACGGCTCGATCCTCGCCATCAGCGCCAATCCGCAGAAGATCACTCTGCGGGGCCGCTCGACGATCACGATCATCGGCCGCAAGCCGGACGGCCAGCCGCTGAACCCCGGAACGGAGGTCCGGCTGACCGCGACCCTCGGCTCCATCGAGTCTCTCGTCACGATGGACCGCAATGGCGAGGCGAGGGCCACGTTCCAGAGCGACGGGCGCCAGGGGAACGCGATGATCAGCGCGACGACCGGCTCCGCCACCGGCGGCAGCACCGGCGGCACAGGCACGGGAACCGGCACCGGCGGATCGACGTCGGGAACCCTGCAGGCGACCATCGAGGTGCAGGTGGGCGAGGCCGCCAAGTCCATCGTCCTCCAGCCCACGCCGACCACGGTGCCGGAAGATGGCGGCACGATCCAGCTGCTCGCCACCGTCAGGGACGCCAGCGGTCAGCCGCTCCCCAATCAGGGCGTCAACTTCACGACCAACGTCGGTCGGCTGAGCTCCGCGGGCAGGATCGTCCAGACGAACGACAACGGCGTGGCGCGCGACACGCTCACTGTGAGCCTCGCGGACCTCCAGGGCAACGTCTCGTCGATCAGCGTCTCCGCCCAGACTCCCGGCGCTGACGGCGCCCTGATGACCGCGAGCGCCACGATCCGCGTCCAGGGCGGGCGGCCCGCCGCCAGTTTCGCGTTCGACGCGGGCTCGACCACCAATGAGGTGCTGTTCACCGACACCTCGACCGGAGGAGTGGGGCGGCTCAGCTACAACTGGAATTTCGGAGACAACACGAGCTCGAGCCTGCAGAACCCGAACCACACCTACATCTCGCCGGGCCCGTATACGGTCCAGCTCACCGTCACCGACGAGGCCAACCAGTCCGACGTGGCGACGGCACGGATCACGGTGCCGGTCACCACGCCCGGCACCGGCCAATAAAGGAGAATGAGGCGGGCCTTCCCGGAGGCTCGCCTTTACCGCCTCCGCCGGGCGTATGTTGCTATAATGCAGCCACTTTGCTGTCCTCCCTGACGCCCCTCGCTCCGCCAACTCGCTCGCACTGCGTCCGAGGTGTATCCGCATGAGCGATGGCGCGTTTCCCGACCGCGTCACCCTGCTCCGCAACCGTTGGGAAGCCGACCCTTCCTCGCGCATCTTCCTGCAGCTCGCGGAGGAGTACCGCCACCAGGGGCGGGTCAGAGAGGCGCTCGATGTGTTGGACCGCGGGCTCAAGGAGCATCCCGGCTATCTCTCGGCCCTGGTTGCCAAGGGCCGCTGCCATCTGGAGCTGGGCGAGCCCGAGCCGGCGCGGACGGTGCTGGAGCGCGTGGCGAAGCAGGACGCCACCCACATGGTGGCCAACAAGCTGCTGGTGCGGGCGTATCTCGAGACCGGCGAGCCGGACCGGGCTCGCGAGCGACTGGATCTCTACAGCTTGTTGAACGACAGCGACCCTGAAATCGAAGAGCTGCGCCGGAGGCTCCGCGCGATGGAACAACCCCCGCAGGCCGAGAAGCCGGGTTCCACCCCGCCGCCGGAGAGCTCCGTCGCGGAGGCACCTTCCCCTGTCCCCTCGCGCCGCGAGACCGCGCCGTCTCCACCTCTGCCAGTGGACGGCGGCGACATCTTCGATCTCGGCTTGCCCACGCGGCGCGCTGCTGCGGCAGCGAGCCCGGAGGAGCCGTTCGCGGACCTCCTGACGGCGGCCCCTGCCGTGACGGTCGCCGCGGCGGCGGTTGCCGCGCCGTCCCCTGCCGCGGCGGCGACCGCAATTGCCGAGGCGGTGCCCGAATCGAAGGAGGAGCTGGAGGCCGAGGACGTCCTCTTTCCGGGGCTGGCCTCGCAGGAGAGCCGGCAGCGGTATCTGGACAGCCTGAGCGCCGAAGGCATCTTTGTCATCGACCTGATTCCCGCGGCGCCGCCCGAGCCGCCGGTCGCGCCACGGATGCAGCAACCATACGGGGAAGTGATCCTGGCGCGCGCCGCGCCGGAGCCCCTTCCGGAGGAGCCGGCGGCGGTCCCCGAGGTCTCCTGGGAGCCGCTCGAGGAAATCGAGGAGATGGCTCCGCTCCCCGAGCCGGTCGCGGAGGAGCCGGAGGCCGCCATCGCCCCGAGAGAGCCGGCGGCCGTCGCCGCCCCGGCCGAGCGGAACGCCACGGCGACGCTCGGCGAGCTCTACCTGAAGCAGGGACATCTCGGCGAGGCGGAGCGGATCTTCCGCGAGGTTTTGCGCCGCGAGCCGGACAGCCCTGCCGCCCAGGAGGGCCTGGCACGGGCCGCCGCGCGGCGGCTGGAGAGACGGCCGCTCGCGGCGAGCGACCTGCTCGCGGGCTACGAGCCGGTCGCTGGAAGCGGCGCGGCGGAGACGCGGGCGCGCAAGGCCTGGGTCCTCAACGGCTATCTGCAGCGGCTGCGGCGAAGGAGCCAGCGCGATGTTTCTTGACCAGTTGAGCCGCATCAGCAACCGGATCGAAGGTGCGCTCGCCCTTTCGCTGGTGGCCCGGGACGGCCTTCCCGTCGAATCCTTCAACTCCGATCCCGAGCTCGACCTCGAGATGCTGGCGGCCGAGCTGATCGCCCAGGTGCGCTCGATCACGGAGAACCACCGCGAGCTGGAGGTGGGCGAGGTACAGCAGCTCTCGGTGATGACGGACCGCCTGACGCTGATGGTAAGCTCCGTCGCCGCGGACTATTATCTGCTGCTCGTCCTGGGTCCGGAGGGCAACTACGGCCGGGCCCGGTTCGAGCTCCGGAGAGCGCGTCTGCTTCTGGAGGCTGATCTCTCCTGAGGAGCATCCACGTGCTGACTTTCGAACAGATCAAGGAACTGATCGAGCTGGTGGCGCAGAACCGGCTCCACGGGCTCGAGCTGGAGCGTTCCGGATTCCGCCTCAAGATCGACGGCCAGCAGGCGTCGCCCACGGCGGCGGCTCATCCCGCCGGGGCGGGCGCCGCGCCGCCGGCCGCCGTCACTCCGGCGCCCGCCGAGGCGCCGCCGGCCGCCGGTGCCGGCCAGGCCCCTGCCGGACCGCCGGCCGGGTCCCACATCCTCAACTCCCCGATCGTCGGCACTTTCTACCGCGCGCCGGCGCCGGACTCCGATCCGTTCGTCGAGGTCGGCTCGCGGGTGAAGAAGGGGCAGGTGCTCTGCATCATCGAAGCGATGAAGCTGATGAACGAGATCGAATCGGATGTGGACGGGGTGATCGTCGAGATCTATCCGCAGAACGCCCAGGCGGTCGAGTTCGGCGAGCCGCTGTTCGCCATCCAGACGACGTCCTAGAGCCCGCGGATGTTCAAGAAGATCCTGATCGCCAACCGGGGCGAGATCGCGCTCCGCATCATCCAGGCCTGCAAGGAGCTGGGCATCCAGACGGTCGCGGTCTACAGCACCGCGGACCGCGACAGCCTGCACGTCACCTACGCCGACGAGGAGGTCTGCATCGGTCCGCCCCCCTCGCGGTCGAGCTATCTCAACATCTCGAGCATCATCTCGGCCGCCGAGATCACGGGGGCGGACGCGATCCATCCCGGCTACGGCTTCCTCGCCGAGAACGCCCATTTCGCCGAGGTGCTGCAGGAGTGCAGGATCACCTGGATCGGACCCCGCCCCGAGGTCATCCGCCTGATGGGCGACAAGGCCAAGGCGCGGCAGACGGCGCAGGGGGCGGGCGTGCCGGTGCTGCCCGGCAGCCGGGAGCCGCTCGACGATCTCGAGCAGGCGGCCCGCCTGGCGGCCGAGGTCGGCTACCCGGTGATCCTCAAGGCCGCGGCGGGCGGCGGTGGGCGCGGCATGCGCATCGTTCACGCCGAGGAAGATCTCGCCGGCCAGATCGCCGCCGCCCGCGAGGAGGCCGAGAGGGCGTTCGGCGACGGCTCGGTGTATCTCGAGAAGTACCTGCTCGAGCCGCGGCACATCGAGTTCCAGGTCTTCGGCGACCATCACGGCAAGGTGGTTCACCTGGGCGAGCGCGAGTGCTCCATCCAGCGCCGTCACCAGAAGCTGATCGAGGAGTCTCCCTCGCCGGCGCTCAACGCCGAGTTGCGGGAGGAGATGGGAGCGGCGGCGGTGCGGCTCTGCGAAGCGGTAGGCTACGAGAACGCGGGCACCATCGAGTTCCTGCTCGACGGCGACGGCCGCTTCTACTTCATGGAGATGAACACCCGCATTCAGG
>Ga0134122_10001964_pt1 | contig 15009 bp, 12 predicted proteins | sample KB302_FD_96461 | JGI IMG/M metagenome (GOLD analysis project Ga0134122, IMG submission 96461) | Terrestrial soil microbial communities without Nitrogen fertilizer from Kellogg Biological Station, Michigan, USA - KB3-0-2 | ecosystem: Environmental > Terrestrial > Soil > Unclassified ... | reverse complement strand
GCGCGAAGATGGGCGGCCACGTGGTGCACGCGGCGCTCGAGCGGGCGAAGGTGGACGCCGACGAGGTCGAGGACGTGATCATCGGCTGCGCCAATCCCGAGGGCGCCACCGGCTGGAACATCGCGCGCCAGATCGCGATCCGCGCCGGCTGCCCGCACACCGTGCCGGGCATGACGGTGAACCGCTTCTGCTCCTCGGGCCTGCAAACCATCGCGCTCGCCGCGCAGCGCGTGATGGCGGGCGAAGGCGAAGTCTTCGTCGCCGGCGGCGTCGAGTCGATCTCGCTGGTGCAGAACGAGATGAACAAGCACCACTTCCAGGACGAGTGGCTGCACCGCCACCACCCCGAGACCTACTGGCCGATGCTGCAGACGGCGGAGTACGTCGCGCGGCGCTACGGCATCTCGCGCGAGAAGCAGGACGAGTTCGGCGTGCAGAGCCAGAACCGCGCCGCCAAGGCGCGCGCCGAGGGCCGGTTCAAGGACGAGATCGTTCCGATCACCACCAAGATGAAGGTGGTCGACAAGAACACCGGCCACGAGACCACCAAGGAAGTGACCGCGGCCGAGGACGAGGGCATCCGCCCGGACACCACCTACGAGGGCGTGTCGCAGATCAAGCCGGCGATCGAGGGCGGCTGCATCGCCGCCGGCAACGCCAGCCAGTTTTCGGATGGCGCGTCCGCCTGCGTGGTGATGTCCGGAAAGGAAGCCGCGCGCCGCAATCTCAAGCCGCTGGGCATCTTCCGCGGCTTTGCCGCTGCGGGCTGCGACCCGAAGGAGATGGGCATCGGCCCGGTGTTCGCCGTGCCCAAGCTGCTGCAGCAGGCGGGCAGAAGCGTGAGCAGCATCGACCTGTGGGAGCTGAACGAGGCGTTCGCCGTGCAGGTGCTCTATTGCCGCGACCGTATCGGCATCCCGCACGACAGGCTGAACGTGAACGGCGGCGCGATCGCGCTCGGCCATCCCTACGGCATGTCCGGCGCGCGCCTCACCGGCCATGCCCTGATCGAGGGCCGGCGCCGCGGCGCGAAAAACGTGGTGGTCACCATGTGCATCGGCGGCGGCATGGGCGCCGCGGGGCTGTTCGAAGTCATCGCTTAGCGACACCCTGGCGGCCCATCGCCCGGAAGCCCCGCCGTAACAAAGCGGGGACAAGATTGCTGCCGTACTCGCAACAAGGAGACGGCGCATGACCCTCGACGACGTGTACGGCCCGGACGAAGACCAGTTCCCCCTCGAGCAGGAAGCCGAGGACTGGGACGAGGAAACCCTCGGCCTGGACTGGGAAGAGAGCGAAGCGCAGGAGATCTGCCGGGAGATCACCTCGATCCGCTGAGTTTTCGTGAAATATGCGGCGCCCGGGACTGTCAAAAGTTCTTAAGCCGCTGTTCAACCGCCGGGAAAGCGCTCACGCTGTACTCATGGCGAACCGGCGACTCTACCGACGTACCAAGGCAGGCATCGCGGCCTGGCAGCGCCAGGACGCCAGCGTCCCGCTCGAATACCGCCGCGTCCTCGGCGTAATCGAGGGCGACATGCACCCCGACAGCTTCCGGGCACGCCTGCCGTTCACCGAGACCGGCCTGGCGGAACTGCTCGACGATCTGGTCGGGGACGGCTACCTGGAAGCGATCGACGCCGCGGAGAGCCACGACCTCGACTTTACCGGCAATTTCAGCCTGGCCGACCTGCGCAAAGCCGCCGCGCGCTAGGAGCGCAGCGGCAGGGTAAAACTGAAGATCGAGCCCTGCCCCGGCGTACTGTCGAGGCGGATCTCGCCGCCGTGCAGCTCGACGAAGCGGCGCGTGAGCGCGAGCCCGAGGCCGGTTCCCTCGGCGGTGCGCATGCGGTCGCGGCCGACCTGCCGGAACTCCTCGAACACCACCGCCTGGTCCTCGGGCGCGATGCCGATGCCGGTGTCGCGCACCGCGACCTCGATCGCGCCGTTCGCGCGCTTCGCCGACACCTCCACCTTGCCGCCGTCGGGCGTGAATTTCACCGCGTTCGACAGCAGATTCAGCATGATCTGCTTGAATTTCCTCTCGTCGCCCTGGAACTCGCCCAGGCTCCCATCCACCTCGAGGCCGAGAGCGATCGAGTGCCGCTGCGCGCGCTCCCGGATCAGGGTGATGGCGTTCGACAGCGCGCCGGGCAGGTCGAAGCTGGACACCTCGAGCTCCATGCGCCCGGCCTCGATCTTGGAGAGATCGAGGATGTCGTTGATGAGCGAGAGCAGGTGGCGGCCGGACTCGTGGATGTCCTTCAGGTATTCGGCCTGCTTCTCGTTCACTTCGCCGAACATCCGGTCCGACAGCACCTCGGAGAAGCCGATGATCGCGTTGAGCGGCGTGCGCAGCTCGTGCGACATGTTGGCGAGGAACTCCGACTTGTGTTGGTTCGCCACCTCGAGCTGGGCGCTCTTCTCCTGGATTTCCCTGAATAGGCGCACGTTCTCGATCGCGATCACCGCCTGGTCGGCGAATGACTTGATCAGCGTGACCTGCTTGTCATCGAACGGGACGGCATCGCGATGCACGGTAACAATGTAGCCGACCGCCTCCCCTTCGCGCATCAACGGAGCGATGATGATCGAGTCGTACCCATTCGCCTTCGCGAGCTCCGCCGTCTTGCCGGGCGCCTTGGGATTGCCGACGATCGGGCAGAGCTGGACGATCTGGCCGCTGCGGGTTGCCTGGGTGGCGAGCATGTTGTCGTCATCCACGGGCCACGGATAGGCGGCCCTTACCCGATCGATGAACCCCTCATCGCCGACCAGCGCCTTGAGCACGAAGGCGCGGTTCTCGATCAGCGCCACCACCGCGTAGCGGGTGTTGAAAAGGCGGCGCAGGCTCTGCACGATGGCGTCGAACACGGGCTGCGCATCGGCGATCACGCTGCTGATCGAGGACAGGATCTCGCCCGTCGCCGTCTGCCGATCGAGCGCCTCTTTCGTCTCGTTGAACAGGCGCACGTTCTCGATGGCGATGACCGCCTGGCTCGCAAACGTGGCGACGACATCGATCTGCTTTTGCGTGAACGGCAGAACCTCGTCCCGATAGATCGTGACGCCACCGACGACCTTTTCGTCCTTGATCAGCGGCACTGACAGATAGGTGCGCACGCCGCCGACCTCGGCGAGGGCGACCGTGATCGGGTTGCCGTCCCGGTAGGCGGGCGAGTCCCTGACGTCTTCGATATGGATCGGGCCCCGCTCGGTAATCATGCGGCGGATGCCGCCGGGCGACCGCGGCCGGTACGGGCCTCGCGCGATCACCCACTTGCCGAACGCGTCGTTCGCCCCGCGGTGGGCGACGTATTGATAGTTCTCGCCGTCATACAACCCGAGCAGAGCGAAGCGCGCGCCGCAAAGCCGTGTCGCGTGCTCCAGGATGGCGCCGAATACCGGTTGAATATCGGTTGGCGAAGCGCTGATGACCTTCAGGATATCCGCCGTCGCCGTCTGCCGCTCGAGCGCCTCCCTGGTCTCGTTGAACAGCCGCACGTTCTCGATCGCGATCGCCGCCTGGTCGGCGAAGGTGTTGAGCAGCGCGATCTGCCTGGCGGTAAAGGAGCGCACCTCCATGCGGCGCAGCAGAATCACGCCGACCGGCTGCTTCTTCCGCATCAGGGGCACGGCGAGCGTCGTGCGGTGTCCGAAGCGGCGTTGGGTGGCGCGCGCCTGCGGCCACTCTTCTTCCGGCACCGCGGCAAGATCCTCGATGTGCACCGGCGCGCGGTCGATCACCGCCCGCCCCATCACCAGGCCGCGGTCGAGGTCATGCTCTTCGCCGAGCTGCGGGTGCGCGATGTTGCCGACCCCCGCGGCGTAGCGCAGCTTGTCGCCGGCCACGAGAAAGATGCGGGCGTCGGTCGCCTGGCAGATGCGCACCGCGCGCTCCGCCACCGCGTCGAGCACCGGTCGCACGTCGCTCGGCGAGCTCGAGATCACGCGCAGGATCTCGCTGATCGCGGTCTGCTGCTCGAGCGCCTCCTTGGTCTCGTTGAACAGCCGCACGTTCTCGATCGCGATCACTGCCTGGTCGGCGAAGGTTTGGAGCAGCGCTACCTGCTTGTCGGTAAAGCCGTCGGGTTGGTCCCAGCCCATCACGATCGCCCCGATCGGGCCGCCCGCGCGAAGCATCGGCATCGTGACCTGGCTTCGCGTACCGAGTGCTTCGATCATCTCGCGCGATAGCGGCGGAACGGTCTGGTCACGCTGGATGTCGTGGACGAAGCGCGCGCGCAGACCGAGGATCGCCTGTCCCACGGTGGTGTCCTGCGCGGCGGGCCGCGGGTACACGCGCTGGACCTGGCCGAGCGCGGGTGTGCTCAGGCCTTGGCTCGCGACCATGTGGATCATCCACCCGTCGTACCCGTACACGCGCCCGAAGCGCGCGCCGCACAGCCGCACGGCGCTCTCGACGATGACCTTGAACACCGGCTGGGCGTCGGTCGGCGAGCTGGCGATGACCTTGAGGATCTCCGCGGTCGCCGTCTGCTGCTCGAGCGCCTCCTGGGTCTCGTTGAACAGGCGCGCGTTCTCGATCGCAATCACCGCCTGGGCGGCGAAAGTGTTGACCAGCTCGACCTGCTTCTTCGAGAACGGACGCACCTCGGTGCGGTAGATGCCGATGTTGCCGATCGCCTTGCCTTCCTTCATCAACGGGACGGCGAGGAAAGTACGCACGCGCCCCGTTTCGACAAACTTGGTCGCATTTGGCCTGCCCTGCAGAAACGCGGCGCCTTTCCTGGCGTCGGCGACATGGAAGGGCCGTCCTCGCTTGATCGCGAGCGCCGCGTGGCCGTCGGGCGTGAACGCGCCCCTGCCGAGCACCCACGCGGCGAATGTCCTGCTGCCGCCGCGTTGCGCGACCGTGCGCAGCTTGTCGCCGTCGGCGATGTTCAGGTGGCCGAGCTGCGCGTCGCACAGCTTGAGCGCGCTCTTGATGATCGCGTCGAAGACCGGCTGCGGGTCACGGTGGGAGCGCGACAGCGCGCGCAGGATCGCGGCGCTCGCCGCCTGCTGCTCTGCCGCCTGCTTCAGCTCCGCCCGGGTGCCGCGCTTGCGCATCAGGCCTTCAGCGCGAACGCCGGCACCGGTTGCGAGAGGCCCTTGAGGTTGAAGGGGCCGATTGCGTCGCACGGAAACGCCCCGTCGAGCGCAGCCGTCGACTTGCGATCGAGCAGCACCTGCCCGCCCTTGGCTTCCGCGCACAGGCGCGCGGCGAGGTTGGTGACGTTGCCGATCGCGGCGTAATCCCAGCGGCCCTCGAAGCCGATGGCGCCGAGCGTGGCGTAGCCCTGCGCGATACCGACGCCGAGCGCGAGCTCGTAGCCGCGCTTCTCCCAGAGCCTGGCGATGGGAACGAATGCTTCCTGCATGGCGAGCGCGGTGCGTACGGCGTGCTCGGCGGGCTTGTCGATCGGCACCGGGTCGTTGAAAAACACCATCACCGCGTCGCCGGCGAAGCGCTCGAGCGTGCCCTGGTGCTCGAACACGAGCTTGCCGAGCGCCGCGTGATAGGCGCGCAGCAGGTCCATCACCTCCTCGGGCTCGGCGCTTTCGGTGAAGTGGGTAAAACCGCGCAGGTCGAAGAACGCGACCGTGATCTCGCGCCGGTGGGTCTTGAGCAGATCCTCGCCCTTGCCGGCGGCGATCGCTTCGGCGAGCTGCGGCGAGAAGAAGCTCTTCAGCCGCGCGAGGCGCTCGTCCTGCAACCCCTTGATGCGCAGCAGCGACTTCACGCGCGCGAACAGCTCGGGCTGGTTGACCGGCTTGGAAAGGAAGTCGTCGGCGCCGGCCTCGATGCCCTTGACGCGCTCCTGATGCGGGTCGAGCGAAGTGCACATCACCACCGGCAGCAGCGCAGTCTCGGGCTCCGCACGCAGCTTGCGGCAGACGTCGTAGCCGGACATGCCCGGCATCATCACGTCGAGCAGCACCAGGTCGGGCCTCTCCTTCGCCACCTGGGCAAGCGCCTCCTCGCCGTCGGCCGCGGTGCAGACCTGGTAGCCCTTCACCGACAGCAGGTCGCTCAGCAGCTTGACGTTCTGCGGCGTGTCGTCGACCACCAGGATCTTCGGCTTGGTCATTTGCCTTTCACCAGGCGCTTCACCGTGTCGAGAAATTCCTTCAGGTCGATCGGTTTGCCGAGGAAGGCGTCGAAGCCGGCGGCGGCGATCGCGCTGCGGTCGGTCGGGGTCACCGAAGCGGTGAGCGCCACGACCGGTATGCCTTTGGTCTTCTCGTCGCCGCGGATCTGGCGAAAGGCCTCGATGCCGTTGATGCCGGGGAGCTGGATGTCCATGAGCACGAGGTCGGGTTTCATTTCGCGCGCGAGCTTCACCCCTTCCTCGCCGGAGACCGCCTCGAGCGTCCGGTAGCCCTTGGCCTGCAGCACGTCGCGTGCAAGCTTCATGTTCTTGTCGTTGTCCTCGACGATCAGCACTGTGCTCATTGGCGCACCGGTAGCGAAATGGTGAATGTGGAGCCCTTGCCCAGGGCGCTGTCGAGCCGCACCTCGCCGCCGTGCAGCTCGACGAAGCGCTTGGTCAGCGCAAGTCCGAGGCCCGTGCCCTCCGCCTTGCGGGTGTAGTCGCGGCCCACCTGCTTGAACTCCTCGAACACCGCGGTGTGGTCCTCCGGCGCGATGCCGATGCCGGTGTCCTTCACCGCGATTTCGACCTTGCCGTTGTACCGCTTCGCCGACACGTCGACCCTGCCGCCGTCGGGCGTGAATTTGACCGCGTTCGACAGCAGGTTGACCACGATCTGCTTGAGCTTGCGCTCGTCGGCTTGGAAGGCGCCCAGGCGCTTGTCCACCTCGAGCGACAACGCGATGCCGTGGCGCTGCGCGCGTTCGCGCACCAGCGTCATGGCGTTCGACAGCGCAGTCGGCAGATCGAAGCTCGAGATCTCCAGGTCCATACGCCCGGCCTCGATCTTGGACAGATCGAGGATGTCGTTGATCAGGGAAAGCAGATGGCGCCCCGACTCGTGGATGTCCTTCAGGTAGTCGGCCTGCTTGTCGTTGATCTCGCCGAACATGCGCTCGGACAGCACCTCCGAGAAGCCGATGATCGCGTTGAGCGGCGTCCTCAGCTCGTGCGACATGTTGGCGAGGAACTCGGACTTGTGCTTGTTCGCCACCTCGAGCTGCGCGCTCTTCTCCTGGATCTCGCGGAACAGGCGCACGTTCTCAATCGCGATCACCGCCTGGTCGGCGAATACCGTCACCAGCTCGATCTGCTTGTCGGCAAACGGCCGCGCCACTCCGGTGCGCGCCAGGGTCAGCACGCCGATCGGCACGCCCTCGCGCAGCATCGGCACCGCTAGGATGCTGCGATAGCCGGTCGCCTGGAAAAGGTCGAGCCGCCCGTACGCGGCATCTGCGCGCACGTCGGGAATATGCACCGTGACGCCGTCCACGATCGCCCGCCCGGTGGCCGAGCTGCGGTCGGCCCGGATCGGCTCGCGGCGAATCGCATCATCGAGCGGCTGCCCCGGCGCCATCGCGGGGTCGGTGGAGAAGGCGAGCGGCAGGTAGCGGCCCTCCGCATCCGGGCGAAAGATCGTGCCGCGGTCGGCATCGCACAGCTTGCGGGCATTGTCGAGCACGATCTGCAGCACCGGTTGCAGGTCGAAAGTGGTGCGGCTGATCACCTTGAGCACCTCGCTCGTCGCGGTCTGCTGCTCGAGCGCCTCCTTGGTCTCGTTGAACAGGCGCACGTTCTCGATCGCGATCACCGCCTGGTCGGCAAAGGTGCGTAGCAGCGCGATCTGCTTTTCGCCGAGCGGCCCGGGATTCTGTCGCACCACGCTGATCGCGCCGATGGCCGCATCGCCGCGCACCATCGGCATCACGGTGATCGCGCGCGCTCCGCTGGCGATGAAGTTGGCGATGCCCGGCGCGAGCGACGGGTCGGTATTCGCCTGCGCGTCGGGTACGTCGACCAGCCGGCGCTCGAGCATCGCCAAGCCGTGCATGTACTCGCGCGTCAGGGGGAACGGGAAGCGATTCTTCCATTGCTCGATTTGCTCGATGTTGGCGATCGCCGCCAAATGCACCTCGCCGCCCTCGGGCCGGGTGACGACGACGGCGGCGTCGGGAAACAGCTTCAGCCCGCTCTGCACGATCGCCTCGAACACCGGCTGCGTGTCGGTGGTGGAACTGCTGATGACCTTGAGGATCTCCGAGGTCGCAGTCTGCTGCTCGAGCGATTCCTTGGTCTCGTTGAACAGGCGTACGTTTTCGATCGCGATCACCGCCTGGTCGGCGAAGTTTCCGATCAGCGCGATCTGCCGTTCGGTGAAGGCGCGCACCTCGGTGCGATAGATCGCCACTTCGCCGACCACCTCGTCGTCCTTGAGCATTGGCACGAGGAGCAACGTTCGCATCCCGGCGACCTGGACCGCGGCGACTGGCAAGGGCGCGCCCGAGAGGTAACCATGGTCGGTACGCATGTCGAGGATGTGCACGGATTTACGGGTTTCCACAACGCGCGCGAGCGGCACGTCCGGTGACGGTCGAACCAGCATTCCGACCCGCCATTGCGCGGCCGGCAATGCCCCGTGCAGCGCCGCCATCCTGAACCCATCGCCTTCACGCAGCCACAGGACCCCGTAGGTCGCCTCGCAAAGCGATGTCGCGTTCGCGAGAATGGCCTCGAACACCCCGATGAGCTCGCTTGGGGAGCGCGAAATGATCCGCAGCACCTCCGATGTGGCGGTCTGCTGCTGCAGAGCTTCTTTCAGCTCGGCGGTGCGCTCGTCGACCTTGCGCTCCAGGCCAGAGTACGACTCGCGCAGCTGTGCGGTCATGCGGTTGAACTGCGCGGCGAGCGCCTCGAGCTCATCGCCGGTGCGCACCTCGATCTGGCTGTCGAGGTCGCCGCTGCCGATGCGTTGTGCGCCTTCCTGCAAGGTCCGGATCGGGCGCACCATGCTGCGCGCAAGATAGAGCGCGGCCAACGCGGAGAGCAGCAGGCCGGCGATTTCCATCGCCAGGGTGCGCAGCACGGTGGCGTCGAGCGATGCATAGACCTCGGCCGCCGGCTGCTCGACGAACATCTTCCAGCCGAGCACGCTCGCCGGCCCGCCGCCGCGTGCCGCGTGCTCGCGCGCCGGCTCGATCGGCGCATAGGCGGTCAATACGCTGCTGCCGTTGACATCCTTTGCGAGCATTGCCAGCGATTCGTCGGCGCCGGGCGCGAACGCGGCCTTCACCTGCTCCAGGCGCGAGAGGTTGGTCTTGCGCAGCACCAGGCCGATGTCCGGATCGGCCACCAGGTGGCCGGTCGAGTCCACCACGTAGGCCTTGCCCTTCTGCCCGATCCGGATGCGGCTGACTACGTCCCAGATGAACTTGAGGTTCACCTCGGCCACCGTCACCGGCCCGGACTCGCCGCCCGAGCGCACCGCGATCGACATGTACGGCTCGGTCTCCTTGCGGAAGTACACCGGTCCGAACCAGGTCTGCCCCGGGCGCGCGTTGCGGAACGCGGGCTCCTGCGAGCGGTCCTTGTTGGCGCCGGCGACGTCCATCGCCAGGCGCGACACCGCGAGCTGCTCGCGGCCCTTGGCGTCGATCTGCGCGATGTCGGTCACCGCAGGAACCACGCGCAGCAGCTTGAGGAACTCGATGCGCCGCTGCTCGAGGCCCTCGGCGCCGAGCTGCGGCAGCGCGGCGAACGCGAGCTGCTGCTCGATCTGGCTCACGAACTGCTCGATGCGCGCCGCGGCGCCGGCGGCCTTCTCGCGCTGCAGGCTGGCGAGCGCTTCCTTGTTTTCCTGGTAGGCGAAGTACAGGCCGACGCCGCCCGAGATCAGCAGCGCGCCGCAGACCAGCGCGAGGATCAGCAGGAAATACTTGCGGAACAGCCGGCCGCGATGCTGCCGGACTGCATGGGCCTCGACGATGGGCTCGGCGGGTTTCAGCGGCTTGCTCCGCCCCTACTCTATAACGCGGTCGGCACGGATCAGCATCGCCGACGGGATCGTGAGACCGATCGCCTTGGCGCGCCCGGCGTGCAGGACCAGCTCGAAGTTGGTCGGCTGCTCGGCGCCCGCCGCCAAGGCAACGAGCGCGCGCCGCTTTGCTTCGATGATGACGGCCTCCCCCTGAAGGCCGGGCGCCCCTCGCCCGGCACCACCCTCAGCGCGGCAGTATGGCCCCTGCCCGGAGAAAATTCATCGGGGTGGGGCCTGCTGCTCTTATTCGATCGGGCTGTCGTCCCGGCCGCGCTCGGCCGGGTGCACCGGCCCGGCAACCGCCACCGACATCGCCTGCTCGGGCACCCCGCTCGCCGGGAAGGCCAGGTCGGCCATCGACACCGCGGCCGCGCCCAGCACCAGGAAGGTCGGGACCATCAGGACCAGGAACTGCAGGTGCTCGATCTTGCTCATACGCGCCTCCGGTGCATCGAATGGCCGCCAGAGTAGGCCGGTCTATCGTGGATCACAGCGAACCAAGGCCCCGTCCGGGAGTGATTTATTTACAGGCCTGACGCAGAATGGTTAAACGTCACAGGGAGGGTGGGTGAAAGACCGCACTGTCGAATTGCTGCCGCAGCCGCTGCTCGACAAGATCGCCGCGGTCGCCACGGTGCGCACCTTTTCCAAGCGCTCGATCATCGTCACCGAGGGCGACGAAACAGACTCGCTTTACGTGATGCTGTCGGGCAAGGCACGGGTGTTCGTCGCCGACGACAAGGGCCGCGAAGTGCAGCTCAACCAGCTGGGCGCGGGCGAGTATTTCGGCGAGGTCACGTTCGACGGCGGCCCGCGCTCGGCGTCGGTCATGGCGGTCGAGGAATGCCGCTGCGCGGTGGTGAAGCGCGCCGAGCTCACCACCTTCCTGGAGAAGAACCCCGAGCTCGCGCTGCACGTGTTGCGCAAGCTCGCGCGCCGCGTGCGCGACCTGACCGAGAACGTGCGCAGCCTCGCGCTGATGGACGTCTACGGGCGCGTCGCGCGCCTGCTGCTCGAGCTCGCCGAGGAGAAGGAAGGCCGCCTGGTGGTGAGCGAGCCGCTCACCCACAAGGACATCGCCTCGCGCGTCGGCGCTTCGCGCGAGATGATCAGCCGCATCTTTTCCGACCTGTCCGACGGCGGGTACGTGCGCAAGGAAGACCGCCTGCTGGTGATCGCCCGCAAGCCCCCGCCGCGCTGGTAGCCCCCGGGTAATTCGTCACAAAACCCCGGCGCAACCGGTCATTGAGGACCCCCGGCCGCTTGCGTAGCTTGGCAGGGTGCTCGCCGATCTTGCCGAAGTCCTGCTGTTGATGGTGCGCGGCGCCCTTTTGGCCGGGCTCTGCTGGGGCGCCTGGCTCAGCCTCGGCGAGCGGGTGAGCGCTCCGCAGCCCGGCCGCAACCGCCCGCTGGAGCGCTTCGCCACGGGCGCGGTCCTCGCCCTGCTGCTCACCGCCCTCGGCGGCCTGCCCCCGGCCTCATGAACTTCCGCATTCGCAAAGGCACCCACGTCTCCCACTTCCATCGCGGCTGCCCGTTGTGGCCGACGGAAGGCTTCTACGAGCAGGAGCGTCCGCTGTGGTGGGGCAACCTGTGCGACGAGTGCGCCAAGCTCGCCGACATGGACGCCACCCGCATCCAGAAGAAGAACGGCACCGAAGGCTGACCGCGTAGCGGCGGGCTAGGCCCTGATGCTTTTCAGCCGGAACGCGGGGACCGGCTGCTGAAAACCCCTTAGCGTCAGCGCGCCGACGAACTCGGTATCGGCGATGCCGACGATGTCCTGCTCGGTCTGCGCGTCGAGGATGATCTCGCCGGAGTGCGCCGCGCCGCACAGGCGGGCCGCGAGGTTGGGCACGTTGCCGATCGCCGCGTACTCCCAGCGCTGCTCGAAGCCGATCACCCCGAGCGTGGTGTCGCCCTGCGCGATGCCGATGCCGAGGCCCACCTCGTGGCCGAGCTTGGCCCAGGCGTCGGAGATCGGGCGGTAGGCGTCCTGCAGCGCGAGCGCCATGCGGATCGCGCGCTCGGCGGGATTGTCGACCTCGATCGGGTCGTTGAAGAAGATCATCACGCCGTCGCCCGCGAAGTGCTCGAGCGTGCCGCCGTATTCATCCACCGTGCGGCCGAGCGTGGCGTGATAGGCGCGCAGCAGCTCCATCACCTCGTCCGGGTCCGCCCGATCGGTGAACGCGGTAAAGCCGCGCAGGTCGAGGAACACCGCGGTGATCTCGCGCCGGTGCGGCTCGAGCAGCTCCTCGCCGCCGGCGACGATCGCCTCGGCCACCGCGCGCGAGAAGAAGCGCTTCATGCGCGACAGGCGCTCGAGCTGCGCCACCTGGTCGCGCACCCGCTCTTCCAGGCGCGCGTTCAGCTCGCGGATCTCGTCCTGCAGTGCCTTCACATGCAGCAGCCGCTTCACCCGGCCGAACAGCTCCGCCCAGTTCACCGGCTTGGCGATGAAATCGTCCGCGCCAACCTCGATGCCCTTGACGCGCTCGGTCTGCGGATCGGCCGAAGTCACCAGGATCACCGGCAGCAGCGTGGTCGCCGGGCTCGCCCGCAGCTGGCGCACGAATTCGTAGCCGTCCATGCGCGGCATGAGGATGTCGGAGATCACCAGGTCGGTGCCCTTGCTGCGCACGATGTCGAGCGCCGACACGGCGTCGAGCGCCACCTCGACCTCGTAGCCGAGGTTGCGCAGCAGGCCGGACACCATTTCGGCGTTGGTGCGCTGATCGTCCACCACCAGGATGCGCTCGGCCGCCATCCCTAGAAAACGATGACGCCGCGCGCGTTCTTCCCGGCCTGCAGATCGGCGAACGCCTGCGGCGCCTCGGCGATCGAGTAGCGCCGGGTGATGAGCTCCTCGAGCTTGAGGCGGCCCGCCATATAGAGGGAAAGCATGCGCGGGAAGTCGACGCGCGGCACGCACGAGCCGAAATAGCTGCCGGTCAGCGTCTTTTCCTCGAACGGCAGCGTCATGGTGCGCACCGAGGTGGAATCGCTCGGCTTCGCCACGCCCACCACGACCGCCAGGCCGCCGCGACGGATCGCGCGATAGGCGGTCGCGGCAAGCTCGCCCGAGCCGACGCATTCGAAGGCGTAGTCGGGCCCGCCGCCAGTGACCTTTTTCAACTCTTTGACGGGATCTTCCTTGAAGAGAATCGTGTCGGTCGCCCCGAACTTCTTCGCCATCTGCAGCTTCGGTTCCAGCGTGTCGATGGCGATGATGCGGCGCGCGCCGGCGATGACCGCGCCCTGGATCACCGAGAGCCCGACGCCGCCGCAGCCGAACACCGCCACCGAGGAACCGGGCTCGACCTTGGCGGTATTGAATACCGCGCCCACGCCGGTGGTGACGCCGCAACCGACGAGCGCCGCGCAATCGAGCGGGATCTTGGGATCGATCTTGATCAGGTTCTCCGCCGATACGGTGGCGTACTCGGCCATCGAGCCGCAGCCCGAGAAGATGCCGAGCGGGGCGCCGCTCGCATCGCGCACGCGCGGCGTGCCTTCGAGCGGCGTGGTTAGCGCCTTGCCCTGCTCGAGGCACAGCACCGGCCGCCCCGCGACGCAGAAACGGCACTTGCCGCACATATAGATGAAGGAAAAGATGACGTGGTCGCCCGGCGTGAGCTCGGTGACGCCCTCGCCCACCTGCTCGACTACGCCGGCGCCCTCGTGTCCGAGCACCAGCGGCAGCGGCAGCGCGATGGTGCCGGTGATCGCCGACAGGTCGGAATGGCACACGCCGCACGCCGCGAGCTTGACCGTGACCTCGCCGCGCTTCGGCGCGTCGAGCGCGATCTCCTCGATCACCACCGGCTTGTTGTGCTCGCGGCAGAGCGCCGCTTTCGCCTTCCGGACCATGACTTGAGTATAGCTAGAATATGGAAATGCTCCTCCGCAACCAGCTTTTCATCGGCGGCGCGTGGGTCGCGCCCTCCGGCAAACAAACCATCGAAGTGCACAACGCCGGTAACGGCGAAGTCATGGGACGCGTGCCGCTCGGCGACGACAAGGACGTGGAGCGCGCGGTCGCGGCCGCACGCAACGCTTTTGCCGCATGGAGTGAAACGCCGGCGGAGCTGCGTGCCGGCTACCTGGAGAAAATTGGCCTCGGCCCGAAGGCGCGCGCCGACGAGCTCGCCCGGCTGATCGCGCAGGAGGTCGGCATGCCGCTCAAGATGGCGGTGCGCATCCAGGCCGGGCTGCCGATCGCGAATTTCGCGAACTACGCAAAGATCCTGCGCGAGTTCAAGTTCGAGGAACGCGTCGGCAATTCGGTGGTGGTAAGGGACCCGGTCGGCGTGGTGGGCGCGATCACGCCGTGGAACTATCCGCTGCACCAGATCGCGCTCAAGGTGGCGCCGGCGCTCGCCGCGGGCTGCACCGTGGTGCTCAAGCCCTCGGAAGTCGCGCCGTTCAATGCATTCCTGCTCGCCGACGTAATCGAATCGGCCGGCCTGCCGAAGGGCGTGTTCAACCTCGTGACCGGCACCGGCACGCAGGCCGGCGAGGCGCTGGTGAAACACCCCGGCGTGGACATGATCTCCTTTACCGGCTCGACGCGCGCCGGGAAGCGCATCTCCGAGCTCGCTTCTCACTCGGTGAAAAGAGTCGCCCTCGAGCTCGGCGGCAAGAGCGCCTCGGTGATCCTCGACGACGCGGATATCGCCGTCGCGGTGAAGGGCACCGTCAACGGCTGCTACCTGAACTCCGGCCAGACCTGTACGGCGCTCACCCGCATGCTGGTGCCTGAATCGAAATATGAAGAGGCCGCCCGAGTTGCGACCGAGGTGGCCAACACGTTCAAGGTCGGAGACCCCCTCGCCGAGACCACGCGCCTCGGCCCGCTGACGTCAGCGGCGCAGCTCGAGCGGGTGCGCGGCTACATCAGGAAGGGCGTGCAGGAAGGCGCCGAGCTGCTCGTGGGCGGCGCGGAGCCGCCCGAGGGCGCGCCGGCCGGCGGCTACTACGTGCGGCCGACGGTGTTCGGCAAGGTGAAGAACAGCATGACCATCGCCCAGGAGG
>Ga0134122_10001962_pt1 | contig 15011 bp, 9 predicted proteins | sample KB302_FD_96461 | JGI IMG/M metagenome (GOLD analysis project Ga0134122, IMG submission 96461) | Terrestrial soil microbial communities without Nitrogen fertilizer from Kellogg Biological Station, Michigan, USA - KB3-0-2 | ecosystem: Environmental > Terrestrial > Soil > Unclassified ... | reverse complement strand
CGGGTCCCCCCCGGTGGCGAGCACCAGCTGGTTGAACAGGCGCAGAAGGTCGAGCCCCGCGAGCAGGGAGCGGAGAAGGTCCGGATCGAGCCAGGCGTATTTGTGGCGCATAGGCGCTCTAGTTCAGATCGCTCTCCGACCGGCCGCTCCGGCGCCGCGGCTTCAGGAGTTGGAATTTCACCAGTTCCTTGTAGCTGATCCGGCTGTCGAGGTCGTGGCGGGCGAGTTTCAGGTGCTGGTGCAGCCCTTCGAGCACGATCTCGGCGGCGAGCGCCTTTTCGGCTTCCGTGGCGCTCTGGCCGCGGTAGCGCTCGACGAGATCGAACAGGCCGGGAACACGCGCCAGCTCGCCCCGGTACTCCGCGGCGGTTTGCTCGTCCGAGAGCGAGACTTCGTGGCCCGCCGCGAACCAGCGGACGATCCCCGAATAGGGCCCGTCGTCATCGACGCCTCGGCTGCCCAGCTCCTTGCCGATCTCGGGGAAGCCGGCATCGAATACCTTCTTCACCGCGAGGCCGATCAGCCGCCGGGCGACCACCTCGGCTCCTTGCTGCTCTCCTTCGTAGACCATTTCGACCTTGCCGGTGATCGCCGGCAGCAGCATCTGCAGGTCGGCCAGGCGGGGGAAGATCTTCGTCTCGTTCGTCTTCAGCTGACGGCGTTCGAGGTTCGAGGCGAGCAGCTCAAGAGCGGCGATCGCCACGCGGGCCGAGACGCCCGAGGATTGATCGACCAGATCGCTCTCGCGCGCGACGATCGAAATTTCTTCCACCAGCATGCGGATCTCGTCGGGAATCTCCAGGCCCGGCACGTCGCGGTCGGTCCACGCCTCCTGACGGGTGATCGCGGCCGAGGTCTCGGCGTCCGGCGGATAGTGGGTGAGGATCTGCGACGCGATCCGGTCCTTGAGCGGCGTGATGATCGAGCCGCGGTTCGTGTAGTCCTCGGGGTTCGCCGAGAAGCACATCATCAGGTCGAGCGGAATCCGCACGGGAAAGCCCCGGATCTGCAGGTCGCGCTCTTCGAGCAGGTTGAACAGGCCGACCTGAATGCGCGGCGCCAGGTCGGGCAGCTCGTTGATCGCGAAGATCCCCCGGTTGGTGCGCGGGATGATGCCGAAGTGGATCACCTCCGGATCGGCGAACGTGAGGCGCCGGGTCGCGGCCTTGATCGGATCGATGTCGCCGAGCAGGTCGGCGATCGAGACGTCGGGCGTCGCGAGCTTCTCGTTGTAGCGGGCCTCGCGCGGCAGCCATTCGACGGGGGTGTCGTCGCCCGCCTCGGCCACCCGGCGCTGGCCGGGGACCGAGATCGGCGCCAGCGGATCGTCGTTCAGCTCGGAGCCGGTGAGGATCGGCACCTCCGGATCGAGAAAATCGATCAGGCCGCGCAGGATGCGCGTCTTCGCCTGGCCGCGCAGGCCGAGCAGGATGAAGTCGTGCCCGGCGAGCAGGGCATTGACCACCCCCGGAATGACCGTCCGGTCGTAGCCGAGAATCCCCGTAAAGAGCGTTTTGCCCGATTTCAGCCGCTCGCGCAGGTTGGCGCGCAGCTCGCTTTTCACCGAACGGGGCCGGTAGCCGGTTTCGCGCAAGGCCCCGAGCGTGGTCGGTCGCTTCGACATCAGTGGGCCGCCTTTCCGGCGAGCACCGGCACGGCCAGCGGCTCCACCGCATGTTCGGAGAGGAATCGCTCCGCGTCGATCGCCGCCTTGCAACCGGTGCCGGCCGACGAGATCGCCTGGCGGTAGGTCGGGTCGGTCACGTCGCCCGCCGCGAACACGCCGGGGATCTTGGTGCGGGTAGAAGGCTCTTCGACGATCAGGTAGCCGCCCTCGGTCATGTCGAGCTTGCCCTTGAACAGCTGGGTGTTCGGCACGTGGCCGATGGCGTAGAACAGCCCCTGCGCCGGATGCTCGCTTAGAGCGCCGGTCTCGGTGTCGCGCACCTGAATGCCGGAGACGCCGGTCTCTCGGTCGCCGAGGACGTGGATCACTTCCGAATTCCACAGCCAGGCGATCTTCGGATTCGTGAGCGCCCGGTCCTGCATGATCCGCGAGGCGCGCAGCTCGCGCCGCCGGTGGACCACGGTGACCTTGGAGGCGTATTTGGTCAGAAAAATCGCCTCTTCCATCGCCGAGTCGCCGCCTCCCACCACCACGACCTCTTTATCGCGGAAGAAGAAGCCGTCGCAGGTGGCGCAGGCCGAAATTCCGTAGCCCATCAGCTCCTGATCGGCCGCAAGGCCGCCGAGCTTCGCTGTGGCGCCGGTCGAAAGGATCAGCGAGTGGGCGCGGTAGACCCCCTCGTCGGTGCGGACGGTGAACGGGCGCTCGGACAGATCGACGTCGATCGCCGCCTCAAACTTCACCTGGGCACCGAAACGCTGGGCCTGCTCGCGCATCTTTTCCATCAGCTCGGGGCCGAGGATGCCCGCCGGAAAGCCGGGGAAGTTTTCGACCTCGGTGGTGATCGTCAACTGACCGCCCGGCTGGTTCCCTTCGAGCACGAGAGGCGCGAGATCGGCTCGCGCGGCATAGAGCGCGGCGGTCAAACCGGCCGGGCCGGAGCCGAGGATGATCAGACGGTAAACAGGATTCGAATCGGGTTTCTGCGCATCGAGAGTGGACATGGGGACGAAACGGACCTCCTGAAAACGGAAAAGCGGCTTGCCGGAGAGACGGACCTCGAAAGCTCGGTCGGAGTATATCCGGGGTGGCCGGTCCGTCCGGAGACAACAGCGGGGAGGGCGGAGTTGTTCCTGGGGAACAGCTACGAATCCGCGAACCAACCCGCGAATCGCGCGGTGTCGATCAGCCGGACGCCCTCGATCCCGCGCGGGGTGTGGGCATGGCGGGTGCGGCTCGCCACCCAATGCTCGGCTTCGGCCCGATCCCCAAGCTCGTCGCGCACCGCGAGGAGCGGCTTGAGGGCTCGCGGATCCGAGAAGGTCTCGGTCCATTTTGCCTCGATCAAGCGGATGCGTCCGTTGCGTTCGATCACGAAGTCGACTTCGACGCCTCGCGCGTCGCGCCAGAAAAACACCTTGCCGGCGGAGCCCGCGGCGGCCCGCGCGCGCAGGATTTGTCCGAGCACGAAGGTCTCCCAGACCGCCCCGGCGAGGGGAGACGCGGCGAGGGCGGCCGGGGTTTCGAGGCCGAGCAGGAAGCAAAGGAGGCCGGTGTCGCGGAAATAGAGCTTCGGCGATTTGACCATCCGCTTCGTGGGGTTGTCGAAATAGGGTTCGAGGAGGAGAACCTGATTCGAGGCCTCCAGAACCGAGAGCCAGTCGCGCGCCGTGGACCCGGCGATTCCGATGTCGCGCGCCAGCTCGCTAAGGTTCAACAGGTTGCCGGAGCGGAGCGCGCAGGCCCGCAAGAAGCGCTCGAAATCGCGCAGGCTTCCGACCCGCAGGGTCAGTCGGACATCGCGCTCCAGATACGTGGCGACATAGCTCGAATAGAAAAGCCGCGGCTCATTGTCCCGATCACGCCAGAGCTCGGGGAAGCCGCCGCGCCAAATGATCTCCTCGGTAAGGATCTCCTCTTTTGGGAAGGCGGCGAGGATCTCGACGCTAGCGAGCGTGTCGAGCTCCAGCACCGCGCACCGTCCCGCCAGGCTCTCCGACAGCGATTGCGTGAGGGAGAACTTCTGCGAACCGGTCATCAGAAACCGCCCGCGCTCTTCTCGCTTGGCGTCGATCGCGACCTTGAGATGCCGGAACAACCCCGGCGCGTACTGCACCTCGTCGAGGATCACCGGCTCGGTAAATCCACGAAGAAACTCCTCGCCGCGCTCGTCGGCCTGGGCGGCTGCTGAGGGGAGGTCGAGAGAGGCAAAATCCGCGGTGTCGAACAGATGCCGCAAGAGGGCGGTCTTGCCGGTCTGGCGGGCGCCGATTACCACCAGCGCAGGGTATTGGCGCGCAGCGGAGAGCACGTGCTCTGAGAGGAGGCGTGGGACCCACATGTGGATAGTTTATGCCTGGCAGGCTGAGATATCCAGCTTTTCAGGCTACAAGCGTCCAGGTCTGCGGAGGAGGGAGGCATGGACTACGCCCGGTCGATTAGAATCCCAGGGGAACAGGGAGAGCCAGAAAAGGATGGGCTACGAGGGAATGAGATGGTTCAAGTGCGATCTTCAGGTCCAGACACCTGAAGATGCGCGACATTGGGATCCTGCAGATCCCCTGCGCCTTTCTTCCCCGCGCAATGTGGAAGAACTCCAGGATAAGGCGCGCCAGTATCTTCGGCGTTGTCACGAGGAGGAACTGGACGTCATTGGGGTCACGGATCACAATTTTTGCTCCCACCGAGTCGACCGGCACCGATTCCTTGCGCACCTGATCGAGCAGAACAAGACTGTAGCTGAAGAGATGGGCAGGCAGCCCCTTTGGATCTTCCCCGGATTTGAAGTCGGTATCCCTTATCACGCCCTTTGCCTGTTCAACCCCGTGGCCAAAGGTGCACACCTGGACCAGATCTGCGACATCCTGACAGAACTCGGCCTCCGTCTAGATAGCCGTGTGGGTAAGGACGGGTACGAGGACCTTCGTCGAGATGGTCGCCACGTATCCCTCGTCGAGCTATTGAGAATTGTCCAGACCGAACATTGTGGCATCGTCATTGCGGCGCATGCGTTCCAGAAGGATGGAATCGCAAAGGACGATATGCACGCAGATGATTTTAGAACTCCAGACCTGCTGGCGGCAGAAGTCTCGCGCTTTCCTCTTGGCACCGGCACCAGGGAACAGGCCGTGCTGGAAGCAACCGTTGGGAAATGGTCACGGCCTCGGCCTATTGCTTACATCCAATCCTCTGACGCCAAGTCCACTCTTAAGACGGACGATGGCAAACCCGGTCCAAACGCGCTGGGCTACAGGTGGACCTGGATCAAGATGTCAAAGCCGTCGATCGAATCGCTTCGGCAGGCGTTCCTCGATCCCAAGTCGCGGATTCGCCAAAAGGAGCAGGATCCTCGGATCATTCGACATCATTGGATAGGTTCCCTGTCTGTCCGAGGCACGGCTTTTTTGGCAGACCAAGAGGTCTACTTCTCACCAAATTTGAATTGCATCATTGGCGGCAGGGGCTCAGGAAAATCATCTCTCTTCGAATATTTGCGGTTGCTCACGCGCAGAGAAGACGATCCCGGTGCTGAGGAGAAGGTCCGCCGAGTTCGCTCTACTCTCCTGCCGGCGTCGAAAGTTCAGCTCAGATGGCGCGGGGAGGATATTGCGACCGAGGTTCCTCTCGAGGATATTTTTGAGATTCAAGTCAGTTCACCCAAGGCTCGGATTTCCTCGCGTGACGTTGCAGATCCTGCCACTGTGTTCCGTAATCTTGATCTCCAGATCTTCAGCCAGGGTCAGATATCCAAGCTCACCGAGGAGCCCGAGTTTCTGCTGCCCTTAATCGACCGGCTCGTCGGGGAGCGACTGAGGGTCCTGGGGCGGAAGGAGGGAGAGCTTAGGGATCGGCTCCGAGGCCTCCTTCAACAGCGTCGAACGCTTGAGCGTATGGTGGCGGAACAAATCTCCCTGGAGCAGGAGGTTGCCGAGCTGGATCGCCGCTGGCAGGTGCGCGCCTCCATCCAGACCGAGCAGCGACAGCACCGATTTGCTCAGGAGGCTAGCAAATACCTGGAGGATCTCGCGGCGCAGACAGAAGGCATAGTTTCGGCCTTCCGGCAGAAGGCGGAAGACCTTATGGAAGGTCACGCGGTCCTGGGATCTTCGGCCAGAAGTTGGCCCGAGAGTTCCTACTTTGAAGGGTTGAATCGGGGAGTGGAACAGGCGAAACGGGAACTAGCAGATCGAATCACGCAGGCCTTGAATCAATACGACGCCGACTTTGCAAGGCTCACGCATCAGTCCACCAGATGGAGGGTCGTAGAGAACGCCATCCGGAGTGCCGAAGCTGAGTTCATCGCGGCTTGTGATCGACAAGGCCTTGCGCCGCAGGATCTCGAGCAGCTACTTCAGCTTGATCGAGAGCGTAAGCTAAAATCTTTCGATCTCGAGAGAAAAACAGTCCAGGTGCGAGATGCTCGGAATGCAGTTGAAGATCTCGATGCCGCATTGTCAGGGCTACACCAGATCTGGAGGGATCAAACAAGAATCCGACAAGATGAAGTCGGTGCGATCCTCAAAGGAATCGAAACTCCGACAACGGGTGCCGGGCGGCCCCTATTAGAAGTGGTCGTCTACTACTGTGACGATTTTCAACACTTTCGGCGTGAATGGTCCGAGTTGGTCCCTGACGGACGCAGCAGGCTCGGGAGGCAATGGGAAGAACTGGGGCAGACTGGTTTCGATAGTTTCAGGTCGCAACGGGATGTAGTCGCCAGTCCGTGGCAGGTCTTCGAAGTTTGGAGAAACGGGGCTGGACTTCCTGCCGGGTTTGCGGACCTGACTGAACCGTTCAGAGACTATCTGAACCAGGTCCGTGATCGCTGGGAGGAGAAGATTCTAACAAGAGTCCGAGACAGCGTCGATCTGATTCTTTTTCGGACTGATGGCTCTGAGGTCGGCGCTCTCAGCCAGAAGCGACTCTCGGATGGTCAGAGAAACACGGCGGTGCTTACGCTTCTTCTGGCGAAAGGGAATGGACCTATTCTCATTGATCAACCAGAGGACGAGCTCGACTCGAACTTTCTCTTTAAGCATCTTGTCCCACTTTTGCGACGAATCAAGAGCGAGCGCCAGGTGATTTTAGTCACCCACAACCCGAACTTGCCGGTCAACGCGGACGCTGAACTGGTCTATGCGCTTAGTGCCGATGCAGAAGAGGGCGGTGATGTACGCGGCGTCGTTCGCGCTCAGGGAGGGCTTGATCAAGAGGCGGTAAAAGAGGCGGTACTCGACATCATGGAAGGGTCAGAAAGAGCTTTCCGCCAGCGGCGAGAGAAGTACCATTTCTAGGAGTGTGACGTGATGGATGTTGGCGCATTACTCAACGAGATCGCCGCGGGCGAAGATACTTTTCTCGAGCTCAAGGAGGTCGTCTTCAAGGGAGATCAGGTTCGATTTTCTCGTGAAGAAGGCCGGGCTCAATCGGTGATTGCGGAAGTCTTCGTCTCGATGGTGAATACGGAGGGTGGGGTGGTGGTCTTCGGCGTGAACGACCGGCGAGAGGTGGTGGGAGTCGACGAAGGAAAGCGCGGCATCCTGGAACAATTCGTAGTCAACGTTTGCCTGCACAATTGCGAGCCCAGGATCGAACCAGCCCTCGATTGGCTCTACCTGCCGAACGCCGAGGGAGCATCGGTCCTTTGCCTCGCCGTTACATTTTCGGAGTCGAAATTCTACGTCCACTCCACTTCGGATGGCCGGTACCTCAAACGGATCGGATCTCATCGCACGAGGATTCCCGCCGAGCAGTTGGGTCGGCTTCTGGCGAATCGACGATTGGCGGCGCCTGTGGAAGAACGTCCCGTCTTTGAGGCGGGAATCGAGGCGATCGATCAGACTCGCTTTGGGTCGTACTATCAAAGGCGATTCGGTGAATCGGCCGGTCCAAACCTGGAACAGATCTACATCAATCAGAAGCTTGCGGTTCGGAACGAGGCGATGCATTTGCACGCGACCATGCTAGGAGTCTTGCTCTTCGCCGAGCGTCCGGACTCCTTCATCACGGGGGCGTTCATCGACGTCGCCGCCTACCCGGATCTCCTCGCCGACGGTAATCCCTCCGATTCGAGGCGAATCTTTGGACCGATTCCTGAACAGATCGAAGAGATCTTGCAATATTTTCGGAGCTCTCCTCTGGTCGCAAAGCCATCGCGTAAGGACGATCTCGGTCGACTTGATCTAGAGACGTACTCGCTTCTGGCGCTTCAGGAGGGAGTCGTCAACGCGCTTGTGCATCGCGATTATGAGCTGGAGGGTTCACAGGTTCGAGTCTTCCTGTTTCCCGACCGGATCGAGATCTGGAATCCCGGAAGGCTTCACAACACCCTGACCGAGGAAGACCTTTACCAAGGCTGTCAGCCGATAAGGCGAAATCAGCTGTTGGCCGGCTTCATGCGCGACTACATCAGCCCGATTACTCAGCGCAGCTACATGGAAGCGCGCGGAGAGGGGTTCTTGAACCTCGTGAGGCTGAGCTTAAGGATTTCTGGGCGGCGCCCCGAAATCGTTGTCCAGGGGCAGGCGGTTCGGCTAACGATCTTTGCAGCAGCCGGCATCGCTACGTAGGGGGCAGGTGCTGATCAAACTTGGAGCGTTCTCTCCCCGACACGCCTCAATTACGCCTTCGCGTATGATCCACCCCCCAATAGGAGGCACCTTCCGCGCATGGCGATCAGCGTTTTCGACCTGTTCACGATCGGCATCGGCCCGTCGAGCTCTCACACGGTGGGGCCGATGCGGGCGGCGAAGCGGTTCGTCGAACGGCTGGAGCGCCAGGGGCAGATGGCGGCGGTCGCGCGGATCGAGGCGACCCTTTACGGTTCGCTCGCGATGACCGGCAAGGGGCATGGCACCGACAAGGCGGTGCTGATGGGGCTTGAGGGGGAGACGCCCGAGGACGTCGATCCGGGTGCGATGGGGTCTCGGGTCGCCGCGATCCGCGAGGGGCTCCGGTTGCGGCCGCTCGGGCGCCTTGAAATCCCGTTCGAGGAGAAGACCGATCTGATCTTCAACCGGAAAGAAATTCTGCCGCTCCACTCGAACGGCATGCGGTTCCGGGCGCTCGATGCCGCGGGAACGACCCTCGAAGAGCGGGTCTATTACTCGGTGGGCGGCGGGTTCGTGGTCGATGAGCTGGCCGCGGGGGCCGATCGCTTGGTCGCGGACCAGACGCCGCAGCCGTATCCGTTTTTCTCCGGCGAAGATCTGCTGCGCCTGTCGCGCGAGCATCGGCTGGCGATCTGGCAGCTGATGCTCGAAAACGAGAAAGCCTGGCGCACCGAAGAGGAGATCCGCGCCCGCTTGTTCAAGATCTGGGGGGCGATGCAGGCGTGCGTCGCCCGGGGTTGCAGCGAGCACGGGGTGTTGCCGGGGAGTCTGCGGGTCAAACGCCGGGCCTCTCGGTTGTTTCAAGAGCTGACCAGCCGTCCCGAGGCCGCCCTTCAAGATCCGCTGACTCTCCTGGATTGGGTGAACCTCTACGCGCTCGCCGTGAACGAGGAAAACGCCGCGGGCGGCCGGGTGGTGACGGCGCCCACCAACGGCGCCGCGGGGATCATCCCGGCGGTCCTTCACTATTACCGTCGATTGACCCCGGGGGCGGACGACGAGGGGGTGATCCGCTTTCTGCTCACCGCGGCGGCGATCGGCATCCTCTATAAGGAGAACGCCTCGATCTCCGGCGCCGAGGTCGGCTGCCAGGGAGAGGTGGGCGTCGCCTGCTCGATGGCCGCGGCCGGTCTGGTCGCCGCGCTCGGCGGGCCGACGATTCAAGTCGAAAACGCCGCCGAGATCGGCATGGAGCACAATCTTGGGCTCACCTGCGATCCGGTCGGCGGTTTGGTGCAGATCCCCTGCATCGAGAGGAACGCCATGGGCGCGGTCAAGGCGATCAACGCCGCGCGCCTGGCCCAACGCGGCGACGGTTCGCATAAAGTGTCGCTCGACCGGGTGATCAAGACCATGCGCGAAACCGGCGCCGACATGAAGACCAAATACAAAGAAACCTCGCGCGGCGGGCTGGCCATCAACGTCATCGAATGTTGACTTGGCCGAGACCGCCGAGACGATCGTCAATTCAGGAGAGACCATGTACGCCAGCGAACGCCTGATCGCCGCCTTCAACGCCCAGATCGCCCACGAGATGGGCGCTTCGATCCAATACATCGCCTCGGCCGCCTATTTCGATTCCGCGGCGCTGCCGGAGCTCGCGAGCTTCTTCTACCGCCAGGCGGACGAGGAGCGGATGCACGCGATGAAATTCGTCAAGTTCGTGGTCGATGTCGGCGGCCGGGTGGACATCCCGGCGATCGCCAAGTCGAAGTGCGATTTCGCTTCCGCCGAGGAGGCCGCGCAGCTCGCCCTTCAGTGGGAAAAGCAGGTGACCCAGCAGATCTACGACCTGCTCGACATCGCGGTCGAAGACAAGAACCACATCGCCCGCCGCTTTCTCGATTGGTTCGTCGACGAGCAGCTCGAAGAGATGAGCTCGATGGGCAACCTGCTCCAGGTGATCCAGCGCGCCGGCACCGATCGCCTGCTCTCGGTCGAGAATTTCCTCTCGCGCGAGGGCGGCAAGCCGAACCCCGGCGGCGCATAAAGCGGGATAGGGGCGGCCCCCCGTGGCCCGCCCTGGATCGGCATGAAACGTCGGACGCGGTCCGGGCGCTATTCGTACCGTAGCGCCTGGACCGGATTGACCCGGGTCGCCCGGGCCCCCGGGACGCTGCCCGCCACCAGGGCGACCCCGAGCAGGATGCCGATCGCGACCGCCAGCGTCGCCGGGTCGGTCGGAGAAAGGCCATAGAGCCGGCTTTCGATCGCGCGCGTCACGGCGAGCGCCGCCGGCAGGCCGACGGCGGTTCCCGCGAGCGCCAAGAGCAGGGTTTCGCGCAGGACCATCCAGAGGACTTTCACGCGCTGAGCGCCCAGCGCCATGCGCAGGCCCAGCTCGTGGGTGCGGCGGGCGATGGCGTAGGAGACCACGCCGTATAGACCGATCGCCGCGAGCACCAGGCCGAGCAGGCCGAAGATCGCGGAGAGGCGGGCGATCAGACGTTCGTCCTGGACCTGATCCCCCAGCGAGGAGGACAGCGGCGCCAAATCTTCGAGCGGCACGTCCGGGTAGGCCGCGAGGAGCATTTTCTTCACCGGCTCCTTGAGCGCATCGGGGCGCGCGGTGCGGATCTCCAGGTTCAACCGCGAGGGCGGCCGCTCCGATTGAAGCATCGAGGTGAAGAATCGAGGGGGAACCGCGCCGCGCAGTTCGTGATCGCGCGAGTCGCCCGCAACGCCCACGATTTCGTAGATCGTATCGGGGGCGCCCTTCTCGTCGAGGACCGAGATGTGCCGGCCGATGGGGTTCTTGCCCTTGAGGAAGGTCTCGACCAGCGCCCGGTTGACCACCGCGATCGGCGCGCCCCCTTGGCGATCGGCGGCCGTGATGTCGCGCCCGGCCTGGAGCGGGATGCCGACCACTTCGAAATAGCCCGGCGCCACCGCGTCCGACGCCACGTCGGGGTTGCCTTCCCCGCCCGCCGAATAGCCTTCGATCGAGACGGTCTGCTCGGACTCCGTGCCGCTGAACAGGCCGTTTTCCGATGCGGTCACCGCCGTCACCCCGGGCACCGCTTTCACCTTCTCGAACAGGTCGGCGGTAAAAGACTCGATGCGCTCGGGCGAGATGCCGCCGCCGATCGGATCGAGACCCGCCATCAGCAGACCTTCGCGCCGGTAGCCGAGATCGAGGCGTTCGAGATTCTGGAGCGTCCGCACGAACAGGCCGGCTCCCACCAGCAAAAGGAGCGAGAGGGCGAACTGTGCGATCACCAGCAGCTTGCCGAGCGGCCAGCGGTTGCCGGAGCCGCCCGCCAAAGAGCGCGAGCTTTCCTTGAGCGTCGGGGCCAGCTCGACGCGGGTCGCGGTGAGCGCCGGCGCGAGACCGAAGACGACCGCCGTGATCAGCGCCAGAGAAGCGGTGAAGGCGAGAACCGACAGATCGGGGTGAAGGTCGAGCGCGCTTGATGGACCCGCGACCAAACGGACCAGCGCGGTGTCGGCCCAGAAAGCGGTCGCCAGCCCGAGCGCTCCGCCGATCACCGCGAGCACGAAGCTCTCGGTGAGCAGTTGGCGCACCAGTCGTCCGCGCCCCGCGCCGAGGGCGAGGCGGACGCCGATCTCCTTCTTGCGCCCGGTGGCCCGTTCGAGCAGCAGGTTCGCGACGTTGGCCGAGGCGACCAGCAGCACCACGGCGACGATCGCGAGCAGGGTGAACAGGGAGCTGCCGAACTGCGTTCGCAGGCGCGAGAAACCGTTGGCCCCGGGGGTCACCGACACCTGCGCGCGGTTCAGCTCGGCGGCGTCTTCGGCGGGGACCAGCCTCGGCGGCTGGGCGGCGAGCAGTCGATGGAACAGACCCTGAATCTCGGTGCGCGCGGCGGCGAGACTCACCCCCGGCCGGGTGCGACCCATCAGCAGCAACCAGCTGATCTCCGGATGCGTACCGAACGAGCGGCCGGGGTTGATCTGCTCCTGCATCGAAATCGGAATCCAAATCTCGTTCGCGAGACCGACGATCTCGCCGGTAAATCCCGGACGCGCGATCCCGACGATGGTGAACGGCGAGCCGTTGAGAGTGATCTTTCGGCCGAGCGCATGCGGATCGGACTCCAGCCGCCGCCGCCAGAAATCGTGGCTCACGACGACGTAGGGAGACGCCCCCGGCGTCTGGTCGTCCGCGTCGGTCAAGGTTCTACCTTGGAAAGCCGGTACGCCGAGGACCGAGAAGTAATTGCCCGAGACCAGCCGACCCCGCGCGAAAGCGGACGGATTGCTCGCATCGACGGGAGCCGCGCTCGCTTCGCCACCCAGCCCGATCAATAGGCGCCCGGAGCGGCCGGAGGCCAAGATTCCCGTAAACGACTGGCTCTGCGCCCGAAGGTCGCGGTACATCGGAACCGAGAAAATGTCGGCCCGCAGGCTGCCGCTCGACACCGAGCCGATCAGCGACCCATCCCCGATCACCACCAGAGAGCTCGGATCGGTCACCGGCAAAGGCCGCAGGATCAGCGCCGAAATCAGGCTGAAGATCGCGGTGTTCGCGCCGATTCCAAGCGCCAACGACAACGCAGCGATCAAAGTGAACCCGGGGCTCTTGCGCAACGTACGCAGGGCGTAGCCGAGATCCTGAAGGGTCGTTTCGAGCAAGGAAGTCGAGGACATGGGCTGGCTCTCCGTTAGACCGGTCAGGGGAGCATACGCAAGGGAGTCGGGCGAGGTTTAAGGCTTCGCCCCCTGCCCCGCGATCCACCGTTCCACGTTCCGCTCCAGAACGTCCAACGGCACCGAGCCGCTGCCCAAGACGACGTCATGGAAGGCGCGGACGTCGAATTTCGCTCCGAGCGCCTGCTCGGCGCGGCGGCGGAGGTTTTTGATCTGGATTTCGCCGAGCTTGTAGGAGAGCGCTTGGCCGGGCCAGGAGATGTAGCGATCGGTTTCGGTCTCGCATTCGTGGAGCGGCAGGGCGGTGTGGCTCGCGAGGTAGTCGATCGATTGCTGGCGGGTCCAGCCCATGGCGTGGAGGCCGGTATCGACCACCAGGCGGCAGGCGCGCCACATCTCGTAGGTCAGGCGGCCGAAGTTGGCATAAGGGTCGGTGTAGAACCCGGCTTCGAGGCCGAGCCATTCGGAGTAGAGCCCCCAGCCTTCGCCGTAAGCCGAGATGTAGGAGTGGCGGCGGAAATTCGGCAGGCTCTCCATCTCTTGCGAGAGGGCGCCCTGGAGGTGGTGGCCCGGGACCGACTCGTGGAGGGTCAAGGCCGGGAGGTTATAGAGCGGCCGGCTTTCGAGCTGGTAGGTGTTCACCCAGTAGATCCCGGGTTGGGTGCCGCCGTAGGGCGCGCCGACGTAGCGCCCGCTGGTGTATTTGGGCGCCAGGTGGTCGGGCACCGGTTCGACCGTGTAGGGGAGGCGCGGCAGATGGCCGAACAGCGACGGCAGCTTGCCGTCCATTCTTTTGGCGATCCACGCCGCCCGCATCAGCAGCTCTTCGGGGGTCTTGGCGTAGAACCGCGGATCGGTGCGCAGGAATTGGAGAAAAGGGGGCATGTCGCCGGCAAAGCCGGTGCCCTTCATCACCTCCTGCATTTCCTTGCCGATCCGTTCGACCTCGGCGAGGCCGATCCGGTGAATCTGATCGGGCGACAGGTCGAGCGTCGTGAACTTGAGGATCTGCTGCCGGTAGTACGCCGCGCCCTCAGGCAGCTCCGAGGCGCCGAGGGTGGTGCGCGCACCGGGAAAGTACTCGGTGGTGTAGAAGTCGAGAAAGGTCCGGTAGCCCGAGATCGCCCGGAGCACGGCGGCCCGGCCGCGGGTGCGCAGACGTTCGCGCTCCGGCGCGGGGAAAGTTTCGGGCAGTGCGTCGAGCGGCGCCCAGAACACGCTCTTCGTCGGATCTTCGACGACGTGCGCCGAGATCGTCTTCTCATAACCGGCGAGAGTCGCTTTCGGCACCGTGAAGCCGCGGGCGAGGCCGCGCCGCATCAAGACGATGTGCTGCGCGACGGCGGTCGGCCAGGCTTCCAGGCGCGACAGGTAGTTGTCCACGTCTCGCACGGTCGAAAGCGGCACGCTCACCGGCAGCTGGGCAAAACCGGTGTGAAAGCCGGAATCGGCGTTGAAGGGCATCTCGTCATCGCCCAGATCGAAATCGGCGAGCCGCGATTCCAGCTGGCGGCGGAAGACCTCGGCGCTCGTCTGATCATCGGGCGAAAGGTCCGCCGTGGCGATGCCCTTGAGCTCCGCGAGGAATCCTCTCGTCCCTTCGGCGCGGCGGGCCAGATCCTCGGGAGCGCCGGGGGTCAGGCGATCGTCGTACTCGTGCCGCCCGACCGAGGTGGCGAATTCCGGATCTTCCTTGAGTCGCCATTCCCACTCGCGATCGAACAGGCTGTGAAGCTTCGATGTCGCGCTGGCCGGATCGTCGGCGCGGGTGGGTGAAGGGGAAAGGACGGCAAGGACGACAAGGACGGCAAGGACGACGGATCGGCGCATTGCGAATCTCCGCTCAAGTTGGCTCAGGGGAGTGTACCGCGGAGATCGAAGAGGGACGAGAAAAGGCCCCTCCCGCGGGAGGGGCCTCGGAGTTGCGGTGCGCCGTGGCCTCGGCTTACTGCTGAACGATCTTCACGTCGTCCACGCCGGCTTCGACCAGGCTCGCTGTCGAAGCGTCGGCGGCCGAGATGAGGATGCGCACGGTCTGCCCGGCGAACGCGGAGATGTTGGCCGAGCCGGCCGCCCAGACCGCATTGTCGCCGGTCGCCGCGCCGAGCTCCTGGAGCACCTGCGTGGTCGTCGTTCCGACCACCTGGACGCGGAAGAAGTCG
>Ga0134122_10001961_pt1 | contig 15015 bp, 8 predicted proteins | sample KB302_FD_96461 | JGI IMG/M metagenome (GOLD analysis project Ga0134122, IMG submission 96461) | Terrestrial soil microbial communities without Nitrogen fertilizer from Kellogg Biological Station, Michigan, USA - KB3-0-2 | ecosystem: Environmental > Terrestrial > Soil > Unclassified ... | reverse complement strand
TGTATTGCGAAAGTTCAAAGTCGGATCCGAGCTCTTGAATATCGTTGGAAACCGCACGGAAGCCGGGGGCTGCGCAACGACCGGCTGGGACGACGAAGCCGTTCCCGCCCAGGCATGGCCAATCATCGATAAAGGCGTCCTTGTGAATTATCAAACGACTCGGGAAATGGCGGATTGGATTTCCGACATCACGAAGGTGAGAGACAGCCAGGGATGTTCCTATGGCGAGGATTGGTCGTCAATACCGTTTCCGAGAATGCCGAATGTCAGCCTGCAACCGAACCCGCGCGAAGTCCGGGAGGAGGAAGTCATTGCTGCAACGAAACACGGCATCTTTATCGAAGGCGATGGTTCATATTCGATCGACCAACAGCGCTATAACTTTCAGTTTGGCGGCCAGGCGTTCTGGGAAATCAAAGACGGCAAGCGAACCCGCATGCTACGCAACGTCGCTTATCAGGCGCGTACTCCGGAGTTCTGGAATTCGCTGGATATGATCGGCGGCAAGAGTACCTACAAGCTGGGCTCGGCACTGAGCGATGCCAAGGGCCAGCCGGTTCAACTGAACGCCGTTTCGCACGGGTGTCCTGTGGCTCTGTTCCGCAACATCAACATCCTCAACACCGCCTGAGCAATCCATCATGCAAAGCAGTACACGAAAGGGCCTGAGCCTCGAAGAATCGCGCGCCCTCTGCAATAAGGTCCTGAGCTATTCGAAAGCCGACCACGCCCGAGTGAACGTCGATGCCGGCGTGCATTTGTTTACACGCACAGCGATCAACCGCGTGACGACAGCGGGTGCAACCGAAGATGTGGACGTTCGCATCATCAGTGTGTTTGGAAAACGCGTCGCGTCGACGGTGACAAACCGTCTGGACGATGCCTCGCTCGAGCGCGCGGTGCGTGACTGCGAAGCACTCGCAAAGCTTTCGCCTGAGGATCCGGAGTACATGCCGGAGCTCGGCGAGCAGAAGTACTCCGATGTCAACGCGTATTACCCAAGCACGGGAGATCTCACTACGGAGGCGCGAGCACGCGCTGCTTCGTTTGCGGTGAAGTCGGCGGATGCGGCGAAGGTGATGGCGTCGGGATTCATTGACGTCAGCGCGGGGGCCAACGCGGTTGCAACGTCGAACCGGTTGTTTGGCTATCACTCCGGAACGGGCGTTGCGTCGACCCTGACGATGCGGACGCTGGATGGCGACTCCTCCGGTTGGGCCGGCGACGAAGGCGCGGACTGGAGCACCATCGAGTCTGAGCGCATTGCAGCCGACGCCCTTCGCAAATGTCAGGACTGGCGCGGCAAGACTTCGCTCGATCCAGGCAAGTACGACGTGATTCTGGAACCGGCAGCCGCCGGCATGTTGATGCTGCGCATGATGAATGTCTTTGACGCGAGGCAGGCGGAAGAAGGCCGCTCGTTCCTGTCGAAGCCCGGCGGCGGAACGATGCTGAACGAGAAGCTCTTCGATGAACGCGTCACCATCATCAGCGATCCGATGGAGAAGAACGCCGAGACCAGTACATTTACCGGCGGCGGGCTTCCCGCCAGTCGTGAAACATGGGTTGAGAAGGGCGTGCTCAAAACACTGTCGTATTCGCGATTCTGGGCCGATCGCAAGGGTGTCCCGCCGAAACCGCCGGGATTGAACTTCGTGATGAGCGGCGGCATGGCATCGATCGACGACATGGTCCGCGAGACGCGCCGCGGCGTGTTGATTACACGTTTCTGGTACGTCCGCCCTCTGAATCCGCGCATCGCGTCGTTTACCGGACTGACTCGCGATGGCACGTTTCTCATCGAAAACGGCAGGATCAGCCGGCCTGTAACGAACTTCCGATTCAATCAATCATTGTCGGAAATGCTGGCCAATGTGCAACTGCTGGGCAGTCCGACTCGCGTTTGCGCCAGCGAATCGAGCACCGTTGGGCCGCCGATCGTCGTTCCCGCCCTGAAGGTAAAGGACTTCTTTCTGTCGAGCGTAAGCGACGCGATCTAGCCAGGGGAATTCGTAGGTTCCATCGAAGAGTTTTTTACCTCGGTCCCGGTTATCCCAGATCGTGACTCTGTTCCGATCCTTGTCGACGCGGAAGGCCAGATGCGAAGCCGACTCGAAGCAAAAACTGCACTCTATACGCGGTCGATAGTCAGGTCATTTGGCCGGGAGACCAGTAGCTCACCTCGGCGCGAGTTCATTTTTCCGGCAAGTCCCCGTAGAACTTCCAGTCGATCGGCATGTCCCGCGTGAGTTTCTGCTTCGTGAGGTCCAGCCGAATCAGTTCGATCGGCATCGACCCGGACCGCAGGATCTCGTCGTGGAACGCCGTGTTTGTCATCACCTTTGTGTCGACCAGCTCTTTACGCAACGACTGCAACTGTAGAGCACCAAGCAGATAGGCCGCCTGATGGAGCGGAGAGTAGCCGCCTTCGAAGGATCGCCGGACTTCTGCCGTTGCGTTGTCGCGTTCGTGTCCCACGCGATCAACCAGAAAGTCGATAGACTCCTGAGGTGACCACTCACCCATGTGGAAGCGGAGCGAAAAAATGATTCGAGCGCAGCGGAACATGCGCCAGAACAGCGCCCCGACGCGCTCCTCGGGAGTGTCATCGAAGCCCATATCGTACAGAACGAGTTCCCAATAGACGGCCCAGCCTTCGCCAAAAAACGGCCCGCCGCCAAGGCTCGGGCGGTAACCGTTGTATCGCTGGGAGTAATAGCCTGCGAGGTTGTGGCCTGGGATCATTTCGTGGAACGCCGTGGCGTGCGACCACGGACGGTTGTTTCCGCGCATGCTTTGCAGTCGGGCCTCGAACTCCATCGTATTGGTCGGATACGACACGCTCATCTGCGTGCCGCCGGTGAAGAATGGATTCACGAGCTGACGTTCGGGCGTCATCATGATCATGTGCTGCGATTCGGCATCGACCTGCGGAACCGTCACCAGATTGTGCGCGCGAACGTAATCGACCGCCTCGACAAGCAGATCTCGAATCATCGCGGGCTGCCCGCCGGGCGGTGGATGCATCGTCTTGGTCTTTTCCAGCGCCTTCTTCCAATCGTCGCCGAAACCCATTTGGCGGGAGGCTTTGCGCATTTCGTTTTCGCACCATACGAATTCGCGGTCCGCGAGGGCGATGAGTTGCTCCGGCGTGTAAGGGATCAACTCGTCTTCCAGGTCACGAATGAGCCCTTCGCGTCCGCGAGCATTGCCGGGAATGCCGGTGTTGTCGGTTTTTCGCGGATTGTTTGACGGAAGCGGCTTGTCCAAACGCGCGAGCTCCAGTTCGGAGCGTTTCTTCAGGAAGAGATAATCCACCTGCGCCTTTCGCGTGAGTTGATCGAAGTCCAGAGTCTTCAGCGCCGCCAACCAGTCGTTGTAGTACTGGGCGGTGCGCGGCGGCGCAGCGCCCCTTGCACCGCGTCCGCCATCGGGAGCAGCGCGGAATCGGCTGACAATGTCGGCCATTTCATCCTGCGGCAGCGCCAGAATTTCCGCCAGGTCCGGCACTTCGCTGAACTTCGAGGCGGGAGCCGGATCGATTCGCAATGCCGGCACTTTCAGGTTCGACGTCAAGTTAGCCGTCGCGACCTTGTCGCGAAGAAACGTCGAGTACGCCTGAAGCGCGGAGTCGACATGCTTGTATGGCAGGCCCATCCACCATGTGAACAGCGGATCGTACCCGTTATAGAAGGTGTTCCAGGCGGTGAGATTGGCGCGGATTTGATCGACCGCACCCGCTGCGCCCGTCGCCTGAGCGGCACTTGCCTGAAGCGCGCCCGCGGTGAGTTGCGTTTGTATTTCGGTGATCTGCTTTGTCACCGCGGTCAAATTGCCGGCGACCTTTTCCGCATCGATATCCTTCAATGCGATGCGCTCTTCGATAAGACGGACCAGGTCCGTCGCAAAGGGAACGAGAGGCATGACCTGGGCCAGCGCCGCAGTCTGGACATCCAGCTCCGCGGAATTTCTCTGGATGGTCGTCTTAAGGCCGCCAAGATCCGTCTGCGCTTCCGGCGAAAGTCTGGCGGCGTCGATCCGCGCGAGCGCTGTCTGCCAGGACATGTCGAAGCGTTTCAGACGCGCGATGCGGCTTCGCGAAATCAAAACAGGCGGTCCGGCATCCGCCGCCGCTCCCGCGCCGCGACCGCCGCCCCGTGCCCCTCCGCCTGCTGCATTGCCCGCGTAATTCCCAGCGAGCATCGTGCGGTCGGCGGTATAGCGTGTGACAACCAGGCGCATTTCACTGTGATGCGGAGCCAGCAATGGACGAAGATCTCTTGGAACCGATCCGACCTGTCCATCCGGACTCACGCCCTGTCCGAGCACTATCGAGCCACACGCAAGAATCGCCGCGGTCCACCTTTTTACTTTCTTCATCGGTTCCCCTTTGTTCGATCTCCTTGTCGTTCCCGGAGGCGGCCACGGCGCGGGCGGCGCGTATTACCAGCGTCTGTTTCAGGATTTCTTTGTGCATCATTTGCTGGGCATGGAGCCGCCGTACTGGAACAGCAGACTATGAAACACAGACTTATTCTGACGATAGCTCTGAACTTGCGGCAGGCCCGGTCCGGAAGGTGATTCGACGGCTTCATCACTTCGCCTTCAATACGAACCTCTGGGCGCGGCGATTGTTGACGATCTCTCCTGTATAGAGATTGCCCTTCGAGTCGGCCGCCATGTGATGGACGATGTCGAAGTCGCCCGGCTGCGCGCCGCGATTCCCAAAAGCCCCAATTTGGGTCATCGTCGCCCGATCGAAAATGACGACGCGCATCGGTCCGGAGTCGACGACATAGAGGAACTGCTGCTTCGCATCTGGCGAAAACGCAAAGCCGGCCGGTACGGGAACAACTGTGCTGCCTTCGTTCAGCAGGCGGACCTGTTTGATGAACTTCCCCGCCGTCGTAAACAACTGGATCCGGTTGTTGATGCGATCGGCGACGTAGACGACGCCGTCGCGCGACACCTTGATGGCATGCGGCAGGCCGAACTCCGGCGGCCCTTCGGGCGTCGTCTGGGGCTGCGGCCCCGCAGGATTCGGCGCAAGAGTCGGCGGCGGCGGGTTGCCGAACGCACCCCACATGCGCTTGAACTTCCCCGTCTCCGAGTCAAACACGATGACGCGCTTGTTGCCGTAACCGTCAGCGGCGTAGACCTCTTTCGCGGCGGTATCGACGAAGACGTCGGTGGCCTGGTGGACGTTGTCCGTGTCGAGGTTTCCCTTGCTCTGACCGCTGCTGCCGATTTTCATAACGAGCTTGCCCGCCATCGTGAACTTCAGAATCATGTCGTCGCTGACGCCAGGAGCCGTTGCCCGCGGCCAGCCGGCGCGTCCGCCGATCCATACAAAGTCGTTCGCGTCGACGAAGATGCCGTGCTCGCGCCCCAGCCACTCGGGGCCGTTGGTTGGCCCGCCCCAACTGGTCAGGAGTTTTCCCGCCGCGTCGAACTCGAGTACCGGCGGCGCGGCGTTCCCGCGCTGCGCCTCCGGAATCGACTCCGGCACGTGCAGCACCCAGATGTTGTCGTGACGATCGACCGAGATCGACGTCACTTCCCCGAGCACCCAGTTGTTTGGGATGGTCGGCCATTTCGGATCGAACTCGAATTCCGGCGCTTTTGGCATTTGCTGTGCGCCGCTCGGTGAGATGACAGCAAATGCCAAGATAGAAACTGCCAGTAACCATTTGTGTTTCATTGGACTGTTTTCTCCTCCTAAGCCAAAAGCTGTCAATGCGTGTACGGCAGCGACCAAACTCACGCCGGTCGGGAGCTGCGGGCAAGACCCGGCACGGCGAGACGTTGCGCTCGGTCACCTCGGTCAGTCGAAGGATAGTCAAAGCAGGCGGGATGGTCAAAGGATGGATTCGGTTTGTGGATTCGGTTTGGAAAGGCTGAACGCAGTTTCCGGTTTCATCCTTGAGCCGACCGTTTGGAATGACAAGCTGGTGCTACAATTCCGGCATTGGGGGTGTATCGAGTGCCAGTAACAGTACTCCATCGACAATGACAAACTCCATTCATCGGCGTAAAGCCATTTCGGTGCTGGCATCCGCAGCCGCGTCACCTCTGCTGTCTGCTTGCAGGCGAGAGTCGGCGCCTGCGCCGGCCGCGGGCCCAACCGAAGCCGAAGCGCTCGCGCTGCTGGACGAAGTCGCCGGCAATCTTCTGCGTCTTTCTCCCGAGAGTGCGACCTCATTGGGCATCGACACCGCGGCAAGGTCGCCGCTTCGTTCTCAACTCAGCGACCGCTCGGCTGAAGGACAGCAGCGCATTGCCGGCCAGATTCGCAAAGACCTGCAGCGTGTCAACGCCTTCAATGCGTCAACGCTTTCGCATGCGGCGCAAACCAGCTTCGAAGTTGTTCGCAGTGCGTATGCAAGAGCGCTGGAAGGGTTCGCGCTGTCCTATGGCGACGTCGCGGTGGGCGGCTGGCGCAACACACCTTATGTCGTGATTCAGAACGTCGGCGCTTACCTCGACATCCCGCGGTTTCTCGACAGCGATCATCCCATCGAGAATGCCGCTGACGCCGAAGCATACCTCGCCCGCCTGCAGTCGTATCCAAGGCAGCTCGACGGAGAACTCGGACGCATGCGGGCGGCGCGCACTGCGGGCCTCGTGCCTCCCGCGTTCCTGATCGACAAAGCGCTCGCGCAAATCCGTGTGTCCGCGAAGGCTGCTTATGAAGGTGGCTCACTCGTTGAATCCATCGAACGGCGAACAAAGACTATTCCCGGCAATTGGGCTGAGAGAGCGCGCGCGATCGCGAAACAGGAAGTTGCTTCCGCCCTTGAGAAGCAGCTTCAGGAACTGCAGGCACAGCGAGCGATCGCGACGGACGAAGCAGGCATCTCGGCACGGCCCCACGGCGACGAGTATTACAGCTGGGCGCTCAAGGCATCCACCACCACGAACATGTCGCCCGACGAAGTCCACGAGATGGGCCGCAGCGAACTGCAGCGCTTGCAGGCCCGGATGGACGAGATTCTGAAGCAGCTGGGTTATTCGAAAGGAAGCGTCGGCGAACGAATGAAGGCGCTGGCAAAAGATCCCCGCTATCAATTCCCCGAAGGCGACCAGGGGCGGACTGAGATCCTGGCATTCATCCAGGATCGCCTCGCCTGGGTTCGATCGCAGATGCCGCGCGCATTTAATAAGGTGGTGAATCCCAATATGGAGGTGAAGCGCCTGCCTCCCGAAGAAGAACCGGGCGCACCCGCCGCATACGGTGGTGCAGGATCGATCGACGGCAAGATCCCCGGACGATTCTGGATCAATCTCCGCACGACCAGCCTCCACAGCAAGTACAGCCTCGCCGATCTGGCGTTTCATGAATCCATTCCCGGTCATATCTGGCAGGGCGAATACACGCATGGCATGCCGTTGATCCGGCAGTTGCTCGCGTTCAATGCCTATTCCGAAGGCTGGGCACTCTACGCCGAGCAGCTCGCGGACGAACTCGGCGCATACGCCACCGAGCCCGTGGGGCGGCTGGGCTATCTGCAGTCGATCGCCTTTCGCGCATGCCGGCTGGTGGTCGACACGGGACTCCACGCCAGGAAGTGGACCCGCGAACAAGCCGTGCAGTTCTTCGTGGACGTGAACGGATCGAATCCGCTCGAAGTGGCCAGCGAGGTCAATCGCTACTGCTCATGGCCCGGGCAAGCATGCGGCTACAAGGTCGGACACAGCGAGATCAACCGGCAGCGCGAGAATGCGCAGAAAACGCTCGGAGCGAAGTTTGATCTGAAGGCGTTCAACGACACCGTGGTGCTCGGCGGGAATGTGCCGCTCGATGTGCTTGCGAAAAACGTCGAGGGCTATGTCCGGACGGGCAACGGGTAGCCGGAATAAGCCGGGTGCGCAAGGTTCAGCAGGATACATCCGCAAATTTCATCGGTCACGATTTTGGGCAAGAGCCACTCAGGCTAACGGACTCCAAAGAAAAGGCCGAGGCAGAGCCTCGGCTCTTTGGAAACTTCTTGCCACCGACTAATTGCGATCCCGATTATCGTGCTTCTGCTTGTAGATGTCGCGGCTCGACTTGTTGAGTTCTTTTTCCAGGCGCCGGCGTTCCTTCGCTGAGAGCTTCTCATCGGCCTTTGCGCGCTTCTCGAAGGAGATCTACTTTTTGGGCGTCGTGAACAGGAACGGTCTGCTTTTCTCAATTCCAAAAACAGCGCCAGGCACAGCGGCAACCATCACATAATCGTAAGTTGCCCACTCGGACACCGTGGCGCCATTCCGGATTCTTATCGACCAGAGGTACAGCTTGTTTGGATTGAGAGGCTTGTCCACCCTGAATTCTGGTACCTGGAGTCCTTCAACATAGTAGACGACTGGACCTGGCAACCAGTTCGGCAATTGACCATTGTTGAAGATCGCATGATAGATAACGAAGTCGTAGGTGACATCAGGCGCAATAAACTTTGAGCGAAGCTTCCATCGGAATGCCGGAAGCAGACTGTCCACTTTTGGCTCGCTAACATTCCAGAAACGATGGGACTTGGGAGTGATCGGTTGGATCAGAGGATGTGAGGCGCGTCCGATACAGGATGTCAGCGCGAGGAGACTCAGTGTTAGATTCGAAGTCCAGAACCTTTTATAGGACGCTCTTTTTTTGTTGGCGCAGAGTGTTTCCATAGTTCCCCTTGTCGATTCGGAATCTTCGATCGATTCCAGAGTGAAGTGCAGCAGAGGATCCGATGGATCCGGCTGACCGGTGTTTGGGATGCGTGAATCCATGACGTGGACACACTCTGGCACCGGCCGCTGATATTCACCATGAGGGGGCCGTGAGTTCCTGATGAGTTTCGGCCCGCAGTGCATTTGCGGTGTTGCTGGGGAATCGTGCCGCCGTAGGCTACCCCTTGAGTGACGACAGATACGCTTGATCGAAACCAGGTCTTCGTCTGTGAGTTTTGAAGCGTATTAAGCCATGGCACCCTAACATAACGTTGGATGCGCGACGTAGAACTTGTGATACTCGATCGGGTCCCTTTAAACTCACGATGCTTTGATGCGCGTGGCTGTCATGGCCCCGCTTTTCGATGAGGCAAATCTCATGAATCGTTCACAGCGCGTTGCAGGAATTCTGGCGATCGCGATTGTTTTGGCGGCCGTGGCCCTGGTAGTCAATATGCGCCGGGTCCCCAGTGGGGAGCCGGCACGAATCACGATCGGCCCGGCTACGACCCAGCAAGAAGTCGCCCATGACATGTCGCGGCCGCTCGCATCGCTGACGATAGGTGAACAAGATGGCCGCGGGAGCCATCTCGAGATTCCGTCCGGCGCCCTCGCCGCGGACCCTGACGAGGAAGAGGCGGAAGAAGAACTCCAAGGCGGCGGCGCGCCCCCCACACCATCGGCAATGGCGACACCAGCGGGTTCGGCCGCGGTCGAACAAACTTCCCACGGCACGAAGCCCGCCCCACAACTGGTCGAAAGCTTCGACGGCCTCGGCGTGGGGTTCACCGGTCCGCAAGGCACGGCCACCGTTCGCAACCCATCCGACAACAGCCTTGCGGTCGGACCCAACCACATTGCGCAGATCGTGAATTCGCGGATGGCGATTTACACGAAGAAGGGCAAGTCGTTCGACTCGACCGGCAAAGTGCTCTACGGCCCCGTCGCCACCAACACGATTTTCAAGAACTTCGGCGGAGCCTGCGAAAACCGGCTCAGCGGCGACGCAGTCGTTCGCTACGATCAACTCGCGGATCGCTGGCTGTTTGTCCTCCCGGTGTTTCAACGCGGCGAGGCCCGTCCCGATCAAGCTGCACCCGGCCGGGCCGATCAGCCGCCGCAACAGAGCCAGCCCGGCCAATCAGGGCAGCCAGGCCGAGCTGCGCCACTGAGCGTGCCGCCTCCGCCTTCCGCCCCGAATACGCCGGCGGCTCCACCCGCTCAACGAGGCCAATCCCCTGCCGCGCAAGGACCGTATTCCATGTGCTACGCGGTGAGTGTGACTTCGGACCCGATGGGTGCGTACTACCGCTATGAATTCCTGCGGCCGCTCTTTCCCGATTATCCACGGCCCGCGGTTTGGCCGGACGGCTATTACGTGCCGACGAGTACCGGCGACAATCGCATTTCGGAAACCATCGCCACGCAGAAACACGCGTGCGTGGCAGATCGATCGAAAATGCTCAAAGGCGAGCCCGCCACCGAGCAATGCGTCATCGTTGAAAACGTGAATTTCCTAAACAACGCCGATGTCGACGGTAAGAGTCTGCCGCCCGCCGGAGCCCCAAACATCTTGGTGGCAGCGGGAGGCCGGCAGCTGGACAAGATCATGGAAGACGATGTCATCAACGTCTGGCAGTTCCACGTCGATTGGAAGGATCCGTTGAAGACCAGGGTCACCGGTCCGGAGAAGATCCCTGTCGCACCCTATCACTATCTGTGCGATGGGCAGCTCACCGCCTGCGTTCCTCAACCCGGAAGCGAACGGCGGCTTGATGCTCAGGGCGACAAGATCATGGCGCGGCTCGTCTACCGCAATGTCAACGGCCACGAATCGATGGTCGCCGTGCACTCGGTCAATACCACGGCTGGGGGCGGTGGGGTCCGGTGGTACGAGTTCAGAATCGATAAAAACCGCAAGGTCACCCTGTATCAACAGGGCACGTATGCACCGGAAGGCTTCTACCGCTGGATGGCCAGCCCGGCAATCGACAAGCTCGGTAACATCGGCATCGGCTATTCATTCGGCGGCCCGCCGAACTTCGCGGGTCAGCGCTTTGCGGGGCGGCTTGCAAACGATCCGCCCGGTCAGCTGACATTGCACGAAGCTGTCCTTGCACTAGGCGAAGGACCGGAAGGCGGCCCGTCTACAGGTCGGCCGGGCGCGCAGCGCTGGGAGGACTACACCCAGACTGCGATTGACCCGAGCGATGATTGCACCATCTGGTATGTCGGCGACTACGTCAGGAAAGACGCGGCGAGTTATTCAACAAGGATCGGAGCGTTCCGGTTGCCGGGATGTGTACGGTAGAAGCCAATACATCGGAATGGCCGTCATTCCGGGAGCGCAGGGAATTTCCTCTCTGTCCCCAATTACTGGTTCGCGGCAGTTGTTGCCAGCGACTCGTCTTCGAAAATCTCGAAAATTCCTTTCATCGTAATATCGAGAACTTTCCTGACATTGGGAATAGGGCGCAGCAGATTGACCGTTCCGCCAGCTTCCTTAACTGCATTGTAAGTGGTGACCAGGTCGCGAAGCCCGTAGCTATCAATGTAAGTAACGCCATTCAGGTTAATCACGAACCTTTTGCGTCCGGAGTCGATCAATTCTGCCAGCAGCGTTGGCAGGCGAGGATCCGAAAACGAGACCCGTCCGGCAATATCGATGATCGTGACGCTGTTCGTTTCCCGTGATGTAATCGTGCAACTCATGCCAGGTCCTTTCTGGTCTTGCGTTGATCATACCAGAGTACTCTTTAGTGCAACCCCAACCGGACGTTGAAAGACCACTCTTAAAAGGACTATGCTCCAGCTTCTTCAAAATGATTCCATACGGAACAACTCGAAGAAAATTACAGAACACATGCGGAGAAAACCATGAGCGCAAACACTGACGACAGCGCCGGCAAGTGCCCGGTCGTGCACACGGCTGCCAGGGTCAACCGGGACTGGTGGCCAAACCAACTGAACCTTCAGGTTCTGCACCAGCACTCCAAACTGTCCAATCCGATGGGCGAGGTGTTCAACTACGCGGAGGAATTCAAGAAGCTCGACATGGGCGCTCTGCAGAAGGATCTCCACACGCTAATGACGGACTCGCAGGAATGGTGGCCGGCCGACTTTGGCCATTACGGACCGCTGTTCATTCGGATGGCCTGGCATAGCGCAGGCACCTACCGCATCGGCGATGGCCGCGGCGGCGCCGGAGCCGGCCAGCAGCGTTTCGCGCCTCTCAACAGCTGGCCGGACAATGTGAACCTCGACAAGGCCCGCCGGTTGCTGTGGCCGATCAAGCAGAAGTACGGCAGCAAGATCTCGTGGGCCGATCTGATGATTCTCACAGGCAACGTTGCCCTCGAGTCGATGGGGTTCAACACGTTCGGTTTCGGCGGCGGGCGCGCGGATGTATGGGAGCCCGAACAGGACATCTATTGGGGACCCGAAGGCAAGTGGCTGGCCGACGAGCGCTACAGCGGCGACCGTGATCTTCAGAACCCTCTCGCCGCCGTGCAGATGGGTCTGATCTATGTGAATCCGGAAGGTCCAAACGGCAATCCGGATCCACTCGCGGCGGCCAGGGATATTCGCGACACGTTCGGCCGTATGGCAATGAACGACGAAGAAACGGTCGCGCTGATTGCCGGCGGTCACACCTTCGGCAAGACCCACGGCGCCGGAGATGCGTCACTGGTGGGCTCAGAGCCGGAAGCCGCCAGCATCGAGGAACAGGGCCTCGGCTGGAAGAACGCTTATGGCAGCGGCAAAGGCGGTGACGCGATCGGCAGCGGCCTGGAAGTTGTCTGGACCACGACACCAACGAAGTGGAGCAATAACTTCTTCGCGAACCTGTTTGGCTACGAATGGGAATTAACCAAGAGCCCGGCCGGTGCGCATCAGTGGAAACCGAAGCATGGTGCAGGCGCCGGTACGGTGCCGGATGCGCACGACGCGTCAAAGCATCACGCGCCATCCATGCTGACCACGGATCTCGCCTTGCGAATCGACCCTGTTTACGAAAAGATTTCGAGACGCTTCCACGAGAATCCGGATCAGTTCGCGGATGCGTTCGCCAGGGCCTGGTACAAGCTCACCCACCGCGACATGGGCCCCATCGCGCGTTATCTCGGTCCGCTTGTTCCGAAGGAGGAACTGCCCTGGCAAGACCCCATCCCCGCAGTCAATCATGAACGGATCGGGGAGCAGGACGTTGCCGCTCTGAAGGCCAGGATCCTCGCGTCCGGGCTATCCGTGTCCCAGTTGGTCTCGACGGCCTGGGCGTCGGCGTCGACGTTCCGCGGTTCGGACAAGCGCGGCGGCGCCAATGGCGCGCACATTCGCCTCGCGCCACAAAAGGACTGGGACGTCAACCAGCCGGCTCAGCTGGCGACGGTCCTTCAGAAACTCGAAGCGATCCAAAAGGAGTTCAACGGCTCGCAGTCTGGCGGCAAGAAAGTTTCGCTTGCGGACCTGATCGTTCTCGGCGGCGGCGCGGCGATCGAGAATGCCGCGAAGGCCGCCGGGCACGACGTCACGGTTCTCTTCACGCCGGGACGCATGGATGCGTCGCAGGAGCAAACTGACGTCGAGTCCTTTGCACCTCTCGAGCCCACCGCTGACGGTTTCCGCAACTACCTGCGCGGCAGGCAACGCTTGTCCGCCGAGGAACTGTTGGTGGATCGGGCGCAATTGCTGACGCTGACTGCTCCGGAAATGACGGTCCTGGTCGGCGGCCTGCGCGTGCTCAACGCAAATACCGGACGTTCCGCGCATGGCGTCTTCACCAAGCGGCCCGAGACGTTGACGAATGACTTCTTCGTCAACCTGCTCGACATGAATACACAATGGCAGGCGTCAGCCGGGTCCGAAGGCGTGTTCGAAGGGCGCGACCGCGCGACGAACAAACTCCTTTGGACTGGCACGCGTGTCGACCTGATCTTCGGTTCGCATTCGCAGCTGCGCGCCCTTGCGGAGGTCTATGCGTGCGCGGACTCCAAGCAGAAGTTCGTGAAAGATTTCGTGGCGGCGTGGACCAAGGTGTCAAACCTGGACCGCTTCGACCTCGTCTGATCTCCGCGGAATGGTGAACGGCGTTTTTCAATAGGATAAAATCGGCGCGTGAAAAGAACCCGTCCAATATCCGATTTTCAGAACTTCAGCCAGGCTTTGTTCGACCTGGCATTGAGCAAAACCTTCGGCGGGCGTAAGGCGGAACCTTTTCTACGGCTGGCCACGGAAGCGATCGCGACCACAATGTCTGTCGAGCGAACCAGTGTCTGGCTGCTGGTCCAGCATGGACGAGCCATACGGAGTGTCGATCTGTATGAACGGGGTCCGTCCCGTCATTCGCATGGGACGGAGCTGACGATGTCGGCATACCCGAACTATTTTGCCAGCCTCCGGAAACAGCGCGCGATTGCGGCGCACGATGCCCATCGGGACCGCCGCACGCGCGAGTTCTCCGATTCTTATCTTTCACCACTGGGAATCACGTCGATGCTCGACGCGCCTATACGTGCTGGCGGAAAGATGATCGGTTTGATTTGTGTGGAGCATGTCGGTCCTCGCCGGCGCTGGTCGCCGCAGGAGCAGAGCTTTGCGGCCTCCGCGGCCGATCTGATCGCACTCCGCTTCGAGAACGCGAAGCGGCAGGAGGCCACCGCGAAACTACGTCAGAGCGAGGAGCGCTACCGGGCGCTCGCCGAAAACTTTCCTCATGGCGCCGTGCTTCTATTTGACCATGACCTGCGCTACGTGGTGGCGCATGGCACGTCCATGGTAGACGCCGGCCTCGAGATCGAATCCCTCGTTGGAAAATCTATTTTCCAGGTCCTTCCCCGCGAAACCTGCGAGGTGATTGAACCGCACTATCGCGCAGCCCTTGGCGGCAAGCAGTCCGAGTTCGAGATTTCATTTGGAGGCCGGTCGTTCGAGGTGCACACCGTACCGGTGCGCTCACACGGGGGCCGGATCACTCTTGCTATGGCCATGGCCCATGACATAACTGATCGTCTTCAAGCAGAACAGGAAATCCGAAAGAGCCATCGACTGATGAGCGACGCACAGGCGATCGCCAAACTTGGAGTCTTCGAATGGCGGGCATCCGACAACCGGGTCACGTGGTCCGATTCGCTCCATGCCATCTTCGGGTCGACCCCGGGAGAGGCCGAACTCACGGTGGAGAGTTATCTGCAAAGAGTCCATCCCGAAGACAAGAACAAAGTGCGGCAGGGTATTTACCAGGCCTTCGTCGCCGGTACGTCGTTTTCGCAGCAAGAGCGCATCTATCGCTCCGACGGAACGCTGCGCGTGCTGACCACGAAGGGC
>Ga0134122_10001960_pt1 | contig 15016 bp, 12 predicted proteins | sample KB302_FD_96461 | JGI IMG/M metagenome (GOLD analysis project Ga0134122, IMG submission 96461) | Terrestrial soil microbial communities without Nitrogen fertilizer from Kellogg Biological Station, Michigan, USA - KB3-0-2 | ecosystem: Environmental > Terrestrial > Soil > Unclassified ... | reverse complement strand
CGGCATCGCATTTGAATCCTCGGTACCCCTGGAAAAGTTCGAGAACGATAAGGGAGAACTGGACGACGTAAAACTGATTAAAGCTTTCAATGATAAGAAGTCACCGTTGGTATTCACTCCGAAGTCGCCGATTCCCTCGGATGCGGTCACTGCATCCGCCTCGGGTCTGGATCCTCATATCAGCCAGGCCGCTGCCGATGCCCAAGTAGCGCGCGTGTCTCAAGCTCGGAAAGTACCGGAGGATGCGATACGCGCGTTGATTGTCTCGAATACCGCCGCTCCGGATTTCGGATTTCTGGGTGAGCCCGGTGTAAATGTGCTGAAACTGAACGTCGCTCTGGACGAGCACTTCCCGAATCGTTGACTTTTCTGCGAGTGCGAGCGTTGCTTAACGGGAAAAGCAATGTCCGCACTATTGTTGGAGAACCAGAAGATCCGCACCTTCCCGAGCCAGCGGTGGACTCCGTGCTCATCGCGAATACGTATCATGAATTGACAGCTCCCGGTTCCGTCCTTCAACACTTGTCTCAAGCGCTTCGTCATGGTGGACGGCTTGTCGTTGTCGATCGAAGTACGCCTGACGGCGATTCTTTCGTACTTGCGCCGCATCACATCCTTTCGCAAGAGGTGCAAACGGATCTCGAACAGCATGGCTTCGAAATCATCGATCGGCAAGATCGGTTCATCGACCGGCCCGGCGACGAATTGTGGTGGCTCATTCCTGCGCGTAAACCATAATCTTCGTATTGGAGTTCGATGATGGACACAGAGTGGCGGCGCGATCCGGAGCGATTGCTGGAACAGATTGAGCAGGAGGAAAAACGAAATCGAAGGGGCCGGCTCAAGATCTTTCTGGGGTATGCGTCGGGCGTCGGCAAGTCCGCAAAGATGTTTAGCGAAGGGCTGCGGCGGAAGGATCGCGGCGAAGACGTCATCGTTGGAGCGATTCAGCCGAAATCCTCGCCTGGGATGGACGAGTTTTTATCCAGGCACGAGATTATTCCCACTCTGAAAATTGAAGGAAAGGATGTTATCGATGTTGGGAGCATCCTGCGGAGACATCCACAAGTCGTCCTGATCGACGGTCTCGCATACCGCAATCCGCCGGGCAGCCGTCACGCCGAGCGCTGGCAGGAAATCGAGGAGCTCCTTGAAAATGGCATTTCCGTCATCACATCGGTGAACCTTCATTACGTCCAGGAACTCCAGGACGATGTCGAAAGCATCACGGGCAGTCATCCACGCGAAACCGTACCGAAAAGTTTTCTTGAAACGGCGGACGACATTGAGATCGTCGACGCGCCCGCGCAGGCAAGCGCTTCGCGCCTGCGCGAGATGGCATTGCTAGTCGCCGCGGAGGTCGTCGAAAAGGAACTCCGGGCGTACCTCCGCGCGCATCAGTTGGATGAGATTTGGGGTATGCAGGAGCGCATTCTTGTCGGTATCACTCCCCGGTCGGATGCGCGGCCGCTTCTGGAGAGTGGGAGACGCAATGCCGATCGATTTCGCTGCGAGCTCATTGTCGCTTACGTTCGGCAAGAGACTCTGTCTGCCGAAGATCAGGCCAAGCTCGATGACAATCTCAGAATTGCTCAGGAGTTGGGCGCTCAAATCGAGGTCCTGGAGGGACAGGACGCGGTTCGGGCGCTTGCTGCTTTTGCCCAGGAAAGAGGAATCACTCAAATCTTCATTGGCCACAGCCAGCGTCGAGGCTGGTGGCACCGCCTGCGCGGAAACCCGGTCGAGCGGCTCATTGCGCTCGCCGAAGGAATCGATATCCGGATCTTTCCGCAGAGGTCCAACGCATGAGCCAACCGCAAGCCACTCCGCGCGGACGACTCAAGGTGTTTCTCAGCTATGCGGCGGGAGCAGGGAAAACCTATCGGATGCTCGAAGAGGTGCAGGAGCTGAAGAGGCAGGGCATCGACGTGGTCGTCGGATACTTCGAACCGCACGGCCGAAACGATACCATCGACAAGATTAAGGGACTGGAAGTCATACCCCGGCGAAAAATCGAATATCGCGGCGCCTTCTTTGAAGAAATGGACACGGATGCTATCCTTCAGCGCGCTCCAAAGGTCTGTGCCGTGGACGAGTTTCCGCATACGAACGTACCAGGCTCGCAACGAGTCAAGCGTTGGGAGGAGGTCATGGTGCTGTTGGACTCGGGCATCGACGTCTTAACCACCATGAATCTGCAGCACCTGGAAAGCTTGAACGATCAAGTCTTTCAAATATCCGGCGTCCGCGTCCGCGAGACCGTGCCCGACTGGGTCATTAAGCAAGCCGATGAAGTCGTCATGGTGGATGTGACCCCGGAAGCGTTGATCAACCGGTTGCGCAGAGGCGTGGTTTACGAACCCGAGAAGGCCGTGAGGGCTCTGGAGAAATTCTTCAAAGAACAAACGCTTGTCGCCTTGCGCGAATTGGCATTGCGGCAAGCGGCGCATGAGGTCGACCTCCGCCAGGATGTCCAGAGGCCGACGGACCGCATTCTCATTCATGTGACCGGCGAGCCGGCGGCCGCGATGCTCATTCGCCGAGGAAGAAGGGTCGCCGATTACATCCGGGCGGAATGCTTCGCGATCTTTATCTCCCCGGCAGGGGATCTGTCGAATCTTTCCCCGGCCGAACGCGAGGCAGTTGAACGCCATTTGAATTTTGCAAGGAATTTGTATATCGAAATGCGAACGTTGAGGGGATAGAATATGGTGGAAATTCTCGTCGAGTTCGCGCGGTGGCAACACATTACGCAAATCTTTCTCGCACGCACCCGCTCGCGCAGCTGGACGCTTCTGCCCGCAAGAAGCCTTCACTCACAGGTGATCGCCCTTGCCCAGGATATCCAGGTCATCCTCGTCGCCGATCGAAAAGCCCTCAAACATTAGCGTATTCTTAGCGACTTCTTAGCAACTTCTTAATGCCGCGCCGGGTAGTTTGTTCTTGAGATGAAGAACAAGACAGCGGCCGAGCCACCACAAGCACCAGTCTCAGTTTCCGATGCTCTTCAAATCGTCATTCCTTACAGAACTCCCGAGTTGACTAGAGCAGCATTGAAATATGCATCCACTTTCGCCGGTGGGCTCAACGCCCAGCTGCGATTGATCGATATTCACGTTGTTCCTTACGGTGTTCCTCTGGATAAGCCAACGGTAGATCCCAAACACCTCACCCGCAGGATCCGAAATCTCGCAAATGAAAGCACGCTCCCTGTTTCCGCCGAGATCGTTTATGCGAGAGATTGGGAACATGGACTTCGGCGGACACTGGGTCCGGGTTCTCTTGTACTGATGGCGATAAAAAGAGCGTGGTGGCGAACCGCCGAGAAGAGATTAGCGGCCAGGCTGAGGAAGCTTGGTCATCAGGTCATATGGGTCGATTGCGCGAATTCATTATGAAATCCAAATTAAATATAACTCCAGGCGCTCAGCGCGTGCTGATTGCTTCCACGGCGATGCTGGCATTCATTTCATTTTGGCGCGCCGCTGCAATCGTTCTGAATGACATGGGATCATCCGCATTCTATGCGGGTGCGATCTCGGAGCACTTCGTTGGAAAATCGGCGCCATGGTTCATCCTTGCCATCATGGTGCTCTCGTTTGCAGTGCGCTCGATGTACATCGAGAGCTGCAGCATGTTTGTGCGCGGCGGTGTGTATCGCGTCGTCAAGGAAGCGATGGGGCCCACACTGGCGAAGTTCTCGGTCTCTGCTTTGATGTTCGACTACATTCTGACAGGACCAATCAGCGGCGTTTCCGCAGGCCTATACCTGACGGGATTACTGAATGAACTGTTATCGTATTTTCATTTCAGTGTCACGCTGCCGATGAACTACACCGCGGCGTTCGTCGCGATTCTGGTGACCATTTATTTCTGGTGGGAAAACATCAAAGGCATACCCGAGTCCAGCGAGAAAGCGCTGAGGATCATGTATGTCACGACCGTGATGGTCGTGTTGATGATTGTCTGGTCCTGCTACACACTTTGGGTGCGGGGTTTCCACCTTCCACCATTGCCGCATTTATCCAATCTCGTTTACTCCGACGACGCCCTGGGCTGGCTGAAACACACGTCGCTGCCTTATACCATCGGACTGATTGGGATCATGATTGGCCTGGGACACTCCGTCCTCGCGATGAGCGGCGAAGAGACCATGGCCCAGGTCTATCGAGAGATCGAGCATCCGAAGTTGAAGAATCTTGAAAAAGCCGGCTTCTTGATCTTCGCCTACAGCATCATCTTCACGGCAGGCGTGGCGTTTTTTGCCGTCATGATTATTCCCGACACGGTACGGAAGGATTTCTTCGATAACCCGATCGGTGGCCTGGCGATGAACCTCGTCGGTCCTCTGTCGCTGCGTCTGGCATTTCGTGCCTTCATTGCCGTTGTTGGGACATTGATGTTGGCCGGCGCCGTCAATACGGCAATCGTCGGATCCAATGGCGTTCTGAACCGAGTTTCTGAGGACGGGATTCTTCCTCAATGGTTTCGTCATCCCCATCGGCGTTTTGGAACTTCCCACCGCGTTCTCAACCTGGTGGTCGCGCTTCAGATCTTCACGATCGTTCTGAGTCGTGGAGACATCTTCGTATTGGGAGAAGCGTATGCCTTTGGCGTGATGTGGAGTTTTGCGATGAAGGGCCTCGCAGTTCTGGTGCTTCGCTACAAGCAACCTGGAAAGCGGGAATTCCGCGTTCCCTTGAATTTCAAGATTGGCCGGATAGAAATCCCATTGGGCCTTGGATTGATCACGTTCACGCTCGTGGCATTGTGCCTGATCAATCTTTTGACGAAGCAGGTTGCGACAATTTCGGGAGTCAGCTTCACGCTTGTTTTCTTCGCTATTTTTTCGATAAGCGAAAAATCGACCAGAAAACGTGCGACCGAACATGCGGAACTCGACCAATTCAATTTGGAGGCCGGCGAGGATCTGACGCCCGAGGCGCTGGACGTTCGACCTGGCAATGTCCTCGTGATGGTCCGAAACTACAACACACTTTACAATCTTGGTGTCGTTCTCGATCGCGTCGATACTCATAAGCAGGACGTCGTCGTTCTTCACCTCCGGTTCCTATACCGGTCGGGTTCGGGCGAGCACGAACTGGCTCCGGAGCAACTCTTCAGTCTTGAAGAGCAGAAGCTGTTTACTCGCGCCCTGGAGCTCTGCGAAAAGAAGGGGAAGACAATCCATCTGGCAGTCGCCGCGGCGACAGAGAAGTGGGAAGCAATTCTGCGCGCAGCCCAAAGTTTGAAATCATCTACGGTTGTGCTTGGCGCGTCTCCGAACTCACCGGTTCCCGAAGAAGCGCGTGTTGCGGGACTGGCCTGGGAGCGATTGCCAGACCCGAAGCCGCAATTGACGCTTGAAATCCATTTTCCCACCGGACAGGAACATATTTTCTATTTGGGGCCGCACTCGCCACGACTGACGCCGAAGGAGATCGATCTTTTGCACGGCATTTGGCTGGAATTGAGTAGCGAACTGGCGCCAAGAGAAATCCATCACCATGACATTGTCCATTTCGCTCTCGAAGAGCTCCAACAGAAACTCCACGTTGCGAACCGGACGGAAGCTCTCAAAAGGCTTCGGCAGCACCTTCAAACAAAATGAGAACGGCTGGCGGGTCAGGAAGCCGAGCGATGGGGATTTCGATTTCGAACGGTAGCCGAAATCTTGCGCGGCTTTCTCGTTTGTCGTCGGAGGTGCACCATCCAGGTTTCAGTTCCGAAAATTCCGCGCATGAGTTCCGGAAGACTAAAATCTGCATCTAACGCAGGCCAACGCAGACCTTCACCCGAAGGTGAAATCTCGATTCTCTCGAGATCCTCAACGGCCGCTCCCGCAAGTCCCTGTGCGAGATCGCTGGGAAAAGCGAATATGGTACCGTTCTTCAAGTTCACGACGACATGGCGGGACTTACGCTCATAGTGCACGTTCTCGGCACGCGGCTCGATCATATCTTCACGGCGGGAGCGTTGCAGCACGCGCGTGTATTCAAGTTGAGACAATCGTCTGGCCATGCAATTCAACCCATTTCTGCAACAAGAATTCTCTGTTCTCTGCAACCAATTGCTTCGCCTTAGTGGTTTCCTTCCGTGTCAGACCGTAAAGCGCCAGCAGTTCCTGGGGCACAAGACCGATCCTGGCTTCACCAGACTGATGAATGACGTGTACATGAGGTGGAGCGTGATCGTTGAAATAGATCCTAACACTGAAACCGCCCTTTCTGAGTACTGTCGGCATCGAAGCGTTACCGCGGTAGAAGGTGATCTCGTCGATATGGCGGGTCGATGTGTTCCGGTATGGGAGCCTGCGGACCAGTGCCTTCGACAGACTCCAGGTATGCCTCGAACGCTTTGTCCTCGTCGAAAGGGAAGTGCGATGTCATGTGGATGGCCGAAGCATGTGAACAGCCATACTCGGGTATTCGTGCTGTGTCCGCGTTTCGAAAGAATCCGGAAGAATGTCGCGGAAATGTCAGACTATTTGTCGTCCTTTTTGCGGACTAATCCAAATTCGACGGATTCCAGTAGCGGATTGGTCCTTTGGCGCACTGCCGCGTCCCTATCGTGCGGCAAAGAGACGGAAGGTCCGACGTGATATTCTTCGGGCGATGCGCATGTTCAAGGTCAATGTTACGGCGTCGAAAACGTCGGTTAACCTTTCGTTGGTACAACAGCGCCGTGGCTTGCTCGCGACTCCGGCGTTTTCGGGACGGCCTTTGCCGTTCGGCAAGGGACACGAACCGCAGCCGCGCTTCGAGTCACCCAGCCGCGCTGGACCGTGTGCAATCACGTCGGGCATCGGCGCGTGATCGCTGGGAAACCAGTCGATCACGTTCTGGCCATCGCGGATATCCACCAGGGAATAGACTGCCTTGCTGCCTTCCAGATGCCGGAGCTTGTTTTGCTCGGCCGGGTCCTGGTCGGGACGCAGCTTGCGGTTTGGCGGCGCCTGCGGCTGCGCCACTTCTCCGGGAGCGGCAGATTTATCGAAGCCGTAGGCCCACAATGGCTCGTGCTCCAGGTCCACGTGAACCGCATTGGGACTCGCCGATGCCTCGGCCTTTGCCGCCGGTGGCGCCACCGGAATCCGAATGAACATCGTAATACCGCGTGATCGCGGCGCCGGCAACGAAGCACGCGATACCCAGACCCGCGGTTTTCAACAGCCCGTTCACGGTCCTGACTCCTTTTGCCTGAATTTCCGACGCCGAGGTGGAAGTTCCGTCATGGCGCCACCACGACCGTGATGTTCTCGGTTGTCATGAGGGCTCCGTCGTGCGCAACGCACCGCAGCACATACTCGCCCGGAGATGCGAAAGTGGCGCGAGTCTCCCACTTGTTCTCCGGTGGAACCGGTGGCGTCCTCCAACCTGCAGCCCAGGGGGAATTCGCGCCGGCGCGCGTATCCTCCCATGCGCTGAACTGCGGTGGATCGAACGTCACTTCTCCGGCGCCACGATACTTCAGCCAAACAAGACGCAGTCCAGTTGCGGAGTTGGGAACCGTGCGACTGCCGCCCTGCTGCATCGGCCGCACGCGCGGCTTGCCGTCATCCGTGGCTACAGCGACCAACGAAATCGGTTCACCGACTTTCACGCGCCGTGTGCGTTCACCTTCGACCTTCAGTACCGGCGCGACATTGCCGGCGAGATCCGGCATCGTGCCCGTCTGGCCGCCGGCGCCAAAGTTTGCGGCCATCACGGTTGCATTCACGACGTAGTCGGGTTTCAGCGAACCGTATGCCTTTTCCGTCTTGCCGTTGCTGGTGAGTGTCCAGACGAGTTCGCGATTCCCGAAATCCTTTGGCACGCGAACGCGGAAGACAAACTGATTCCGTCGCGGAAGAAAGTGCGTCGGCTGTCCCTGATCGGGACCGCCTGGTTCGATCGTGTTGCCCGCACCCGCCGGCACATCGATGCGCTCGTTCCAGTTTCGATTGAAGTACCCGAAGATCAAGTCGTACGAACCGTCCGCGTTTTGTTCCCAACCTTCGTACACGGGCGCGATGTTTGAACCGGTTGACGGTTGCTGCGCGAGCGCCGCCCCAATCAGAGCGGCCATCGCGAGGAGAAAAAGTGCGGACCGACTCACTGCGGTTTTGCTCCGCACGCCGGGCAACCGAGAGCGCTCTCCCCTTCTTTCAGCTGGAGCGCTTCGCGACGCCTGGCGACTTCCTGCGCAAACTGCGCCTCGGTGAGGTTCACTCCCTGCGCAATCATGACGAGCATGTTGTCGATCGAGCGATGCCCGAGGCCGGACCAGTTTCGCGGGTCGACAACATTCTTATTGGACGCCGTGTTGTCGAAATAGCCTGTCACCTTCAATACCGTGCCGCGCGGCAACAGCGGTGCGGCATCTTCGTCGTACGCATAGGTCTTGACCCAGTTGTGATCGTAGCCGGAGCAATTCAACGTCTCGACCTTCGAACCATAGGTCGCTTCCAGACACATGCGAACGCCAGTCGAGTGCATATGGGGTTCGAAGACCGTAAGCTTCGTCGGCTGCGTGAGCGTCATGGATGCGGTCTGACTGACACGAGCGCCGCCCGGGATGTCCAGATCGTCGGTGCCGATGCTGATCAGCGTGGACTGGATCGCCGGCTTGTATCCCACCGGATGAAACTTGAACCCGACCTGCAGTGTGGCTTTCGTGTCTTTGCCATTCGCGTGCAAATGCACCGACGGGAATGAAATGCTCGAGCCCGTACGCAGCAGCTTGCCGGCCTGGGAGTCAAAGATGTCCGCGTTGCGCCCGACTTCGTGTACCGGCCATCCGCCTCCGCTCTGTCGTCCATCCGGTCCCGTCACACTGAGCACGGCGTGGTGAAACACAAAGAGCCCGCCCACCGTCGCGCGACCAGGTTTGTCGCGAGAATCGTTGACTTCTTTGATCTCCATCGCCGCGACGTAACGATCCTCCGAAAGCCCCGTTGGAACAGCGGCGAGCGCGCCCCAGTAGTCCGGGCTGATTGCTTTCATTTCGATAGCGGGAGAAGTAACGATCAGATCGGGAGTGCCGATCTGCCAGGTGGCATTGTCCGCAAACACTTTGGCGGGCGGGAGGTCGGCTGGATTGCCGCGCGGAGCTCCCGCGTCGGCCCATTTCGCGATTCTGGCAATCTCCGCATCGGTCAGCGAGATGTCATCCTTGAATTTCTGAATACCGACCTCCGTCTCGATGAACCACGGAGGCATCGCGCCGCGCCCCCGCCGCAGCAGCGTGCGCTCCTTCATCGCTTTCGCCCAGGGGCGCGCGTCCTCATACGTGAGCAGCGACATCGGCGCGATGGAATCGGGCCGGTGACAATTCTGACAACTGCGCTGCAGGATCGGCGCGATGTCTTTTGCGAAGGTCACCTCTGCGGTTTGGGCCCTCACAGACGACGCCGGTAAGACGAAGCCCGCGCCAAATATCACCACCATTCCGGTAATGAATGCTTTCATGTGCACGCCTCCTGGGAAACCGATGCCCGTACTATAATCCCCGCCACGCCAACTCCCGTGGAATTTCACAACAACTTCAGCCCTTCGGCGAGACGTCTCGCAGCTTGATGAAGGCGCAACTTCGATTTAACTTCAGTGTGGTCGCCTAGTCTTCGATGGAGAGAAGGCGCGTGCGCACGTTCACTGTTCCTCCCGGCTCGAGGGAGATAGATTGGCCGCGCCCCTCCCAGTGGGACATGAATTCGGGATTGAGCCATGCGGAATCTGGAACTTTATCCCAGGCGAAGAGCTGGTACCTGCCCGGTGCCAGCCCCCTTAGGGAAAATGCTCCCGCAGGGTTGACAGGCGCTGATTTGAAATCGCTCTGAACAGCCCGGCGGGACGGACGAGGGACCAGAACAACGGTTGCCGCCGCAGTTTCTCGCCCGTCAACGACGCCCTCGATAGACCCGCCGTTGGCGGCAATCATGACCTGCAACGGAGATCTATCGAGTCCCACTTGAAGTTCAGGTCCATTTGGAGTGCGAGCTGGATATGCCGCTCTCTTCCTGCTTGCTGCCCTCGCGTTCTACGGCTTCAGGACCTCGCTCGGCGGCCAGCCTGCGCTGAGCCTCTCCCCCATCGATGCTGACCCAGAATCGCGGATTACAATCCAGTAGCTGTCCTCCGCATCTCCTCCAAGAGCGTGCATCAAAGGTTCCGGCCGCGGCTCGATTCCTCACGAATGAAGTCTCTCGAATGAAGTCTCTTTCCCGTCGGCTCTGGCGGAGTTAACATGGCGCAGCTTATGACCGCGTGAGGAGAGATCTGGAATGAAGGTCTGGCATTATTGTGTATTGCTTCTCATCGTTTTGTCCGCCCGGCCCGCGTGGGCAATGAACATTACGATCGAGCGTTCGACAGTCACCATGAGTGGACTTGTGGTTGGCTCCGAATGTGACGAGTTACGAAAAATCCTGGCGGATTACGCGATCAAGAATGTGGTTCTTGGAGATTCGCCGGGAGGAGATGCGGAAGCAGGTTACTGCGTCGGCACACTGATACGAGAACATGGTCTTTCAACCTCTATTAGAGGAAGCTGCGCTTCATCCTGTTCGCGAATGTGGCTGGGTGGCGTTACGCGGACGCTGACAGGAAAGGATTCTCGCGTGGGACTTCACGGGAATTACGGAAGTAAGGGCGAATTGATCGCTGCTGCTCCTTCTCGCCTGAGAGCATGGATCTCGAATTACGCTCCTTCGGTGGACAGAGATTTGATGGAACAGTGGATCAACCTGCCGAAAAATACGAGTGTGATGTTTTTCTACAATGATCGGGCAGAGATATGTGACGGCGGCGAATGTTCGCCTATTCCTGAAAAGAATGTGAAATCTGGCGGATTAGCCACTCCTTGAGATCGAATGGCATTTCGCAACAACTTCAGTCCTTCGGCGAGACGTCTCGCAGCTTGATGAGCCACTTGCCATTGACGCGCTCGAGGTGATCGACACTGCGTCCCGCAGCCACGATTCGCGGCGGCGCGTTATCCGGCCCAGCGCCGTTCACGGTGATGTAGTACGCGTGATGCCGTGCGTGATCCTTGTCGACGAACTCGATCCACGTGTTTGTTTCCATGTGATACAGTGGAGCCCGCGCCGCCGCACCGGGCTGCGGTTTCAGTGCATCGACCATCTTCTTCAGCGCCTCGGTTCCCTTCGTCGAACTCGGGGAAATTCCGGGACGAGCCCCTAATTTCCAAGCTTCAACGCGGCTGCCATGACGGGTTTCGCCCAGTCCGGTGTTCGAGCGAGTTCGCACGAGCTTTCGATCTGGCCACGCACGAAATGGAGAAGGAGCGTCGGCTTCGGAGTTTTTCCCGCGTTGGGGTCCGCATCGTTGCTGTTGTCGAACAGACGGAGTTCGGTTAGCCGGGGGAGCAGTCGAATAAGGTTTAACCGGCTGGAATCGTAACGGGTACGAATTCTGGACTCCGGGATATCGTGTCCGCCTCTTGCGGCGCGGCTGCGGACCCGTTGGATGTGAAGGTCTACATCGAGAAGTCCCACGTACCACATGCGTACTTCGAGCGGTATTTTGAACGCGCCTTCCAGAAGCCTCGTGATGGTTTCGCCGCCGAGCGTGGTCTCGAAGGCAAAGCTGAGCCGTTCCGCAATAGCCCGCTGCAGCAGGCGCTTCCCCTGATGCCATGCCGCGCTGTTCGCCTGTGCAGCCGTGATTCCGGGATTCGCGGATTGGATTTTCAGCGCGGCCACATCGGGATTGAAGAATTCGACTCCCGATTCAAGAAACGCCGATCCGGCCAGGCTGCTTTTGCCTGCTCCGTTCGTCCCCGCAAGAACGTAAATGCACGGAGAGCGGTGCGGTTCAGCCACGCTTCCTGGCCGCGGAAGCTGCGGCCTTGCCTAGCTGCCTTGGAGAGGCAGCATAGGCTCGTTTCATTGCGGTTTGCGCCCTGGGTGTTTGCATTCGAGCGAGCAATTCGTCGAACTCCTTATTCAGGGAATTCAGTTGCGATTCCGGCGTTCGAGCAAGCGATTCATAGTCCTCTATGGATATCAGAACAGCCTTCGGCGCATTGTGTTTAGTGATAACGACCGTTTCGCCGCGAATGACCCGCTCCAGCAAACTTCCCAATTCATTCTTGGCTTGAGTTGCCGTTACGGCATCGGCTTTGACTTGTTCTCCTTGTCGATTTCGGAATCGAACCATATCGGCAGTTTAGCCATTATGTCCAAAACAGGCAATTGAAAGAGTTTTAGCTGGCCGCGGCAGCAGGAGGAGAGGAGCTTTTGAGGTACTATTCAGCAACCAATGAAAATGCATTTGATTCTTCTGGCGCTGTTGCTTGCCCCTTTTCAAGGGGTGGAGACGGCTTCGATTCAGGGACGAGTGCTGCGTGCGGGCACCTCGGAACCGATTGCCGGCGCGCGAGTCACGGTCATCCGCAACAACGCGGCCGTTCGCTCCGGACGCGTTGTTGCGACGGCCGATGACGCGGGTGCGTTCGTGCTAAGGGATCTCGAACCTGGCGACTACCGGCTCAGCTTCGCCGCGCGCGGCTATGCGGATCAGGAATACGGTCAGAAGCTTCCTCATACCGAGGGCAAACTCATCGAAGTCACGTCAGGGCAGGCCATCCGCGATCTCGTCGTGCGGATGGTTCCCGGCGGCAGCGTCGAAGGACGTGTGCGTGATGCCGAAGACAATCTGGTTGCCGGAGTTTCCGTCGAGGTGCTGCGGTTTGGGATGACTCTTGAAGGCAAGAGAGAACTGTTTGTGGAAGCGGCCGATACCACCAACGATCGCGGCGAGTATCGGCTCTTCTGGCTTACGCCAGGCAGCTATTATCTCCGCGCCGGCGGCGCCGGTAGCCGAAGCCGAATCGATTTCGATTCGAACTCCGGCGGTTACAAGCTCGATGGCAATCAGGTCATCGAGCCATTTGCCGCAACCTTCTATCCGAACTCGACAAGCGCAGAGTCCGCCACTCTGCTTGGCATCCCGCCTGGCGCCGATCTGAAGGGCATCGATTTTCGTGTGCAGCGGCAGCGTCTGTTTCGAATCCGCGGCCGAGTGATCGATACGCGCACCGGCCAGCCTCCCGCCGGTGCATCGATTGCCATCAGTGGCGAAAGATTTGGTACAAGCCCGTGGCCCGACCACTATAACCGTGCGACCGGAACCTTCGAACTGAAGAACCTGCGTCCTGGAACTTACAAAGTCCTGGCCATTTTGAGTGATGCGGATCCCGTGAAGGCCCGGCAGTATCCAGACACGGGCGTGCCCCAACCTGCAGGATTCGCCACGGTTCGCATCTCCGACAACGATGCCGATGACGTTGTCTTGCGGCTGCTGCCGCCAGTTTCCCTCTCCGGGCGTGTTGTGCTGGAAACGGGGGAACCGTTGCCGTCCGACATTCGTATCGAACTGCAAAATCCCGAAGGGTCTCCAAATGGGGTTTTCCTGCCCAGCTGGTTGAACGCTCCCATCAGTGCCGCCGGCACATTCCGGATTCCGCAGATTGTGGAAGGAACCTACAACATCGCGGTTTCCGACCCGATGTACTTCGTCAAGCAGGCCCGCTATGCGGGCGCGGATGTGGCAGGCAGTCCCTTGAAGTTCACCGGCGACGCGTCTTCGACACTCGAGGTGGTGATCAGTTCGCGTGTGTCGCGGCTTTCTGGAACGGTCACCGATAGTCTTCTGCAGCCGTCCGCCGGGGCACAGGTTGTCCTGGTGCCGGACAATCGCCGCGACAATCGCGAGTTCTATTACGTCGCGACAACCGATGCGCGTGGCCGCTACACACTCGAAAACATCTGGCCCGGCGACTACAAGCTGTTTGCATGGGAGGCCATCGAATACAGCCAATGGTTCGATCCCAACATCCTGAAAAGATACGAACCGCAGGCGCAGCCCGTTCAACTTGGCGAGTCGAATCGAAAGACTCTCGACTTGAAACATATCCCCGCGGACGCACCGTGAGACACATCTTCCTGCTCGCGTTGATTCTACTTCCTGCTGTGTTTTCCGCGCCGGTGCGAGCGCAGCGTTCGGATAAGGCGGTTATCACCGGTGTTGTCCTCGGTGTGGGCGCCGACACGCCTCTCGTCAAAGCCATCGTTCGACTGATTCCCATCGGACCCCGTTTGGGACTCCCTCCGAAGCCTGAGGCATTTGCAACGACCGACGCGCAAGGCCGGTTCGTCTTGACGGAAGTCGAGCCCGGAGAATACCGCTTGCAGTTCGCGCTCAACGGTTACGTGGCACAGGACTACGGACAGCGAGTGTTTCCCGGCAGCGGCACCCCGATCAAACTGATGGCGGGACAGGCGCTCGACGACCTTGTCGTCCGCTTGATTCCGACGGGAACCGTCAGCGGAAGACTTGTGGATGGTAACGGTCAGCCTCTCGGGAATGTCCGAGTCCAGTTGATGAGGTCGAGCTATCAACACAATGGCATCGAATACCTGCGGCAACTCCATGCGGAGCACGAAACGCGAACGAATGATCGCGGCGAGTTTCGCCTGTTTTTCGTTACTCCCGGCCGTTACGTGTTGACGGCCGGCACGCCGCCCGATAACCCCGGCTACGACGACGATTTCGGCACGCCCGCCGGAAATCGGTTTAAGGAGAGCGTGGCGTTTACAAACTCCGGGCGCACGTTGAATGTGCGATCCGGAGAAGAGCTTTCCGGGATCGAAATGACGGCGAACACGCCACGTACCTTCAGCATTCGCGGACGCGTGATCGATGCACGCAGCGGTGCGCCGCCTGCATCGGTCGACATCGCGCTCGTGAGCGGCTCCGACGAGTACTCGCGAAGCCGCGCCACCTACACGGCCGCCACTGGCGTGTTTCAGTTTCGCGATGTTCCGGAAGGCCCGTACACCGTCGTTGCCGGAGTCACGCCTCGCCAGATTTTCACAGGGCGCGAGCAGGAGCAAGGTTCCGTTGAAGCTTTCGGCTCTGCACGAGTTGTTCTCGCGGGTAACGATCAGGAAGGAATCGTCCTGACGCTGCAGTCCGGAGCACCGCTGACCGGACGCGTACGCGTCGATGGCGCG
>Ga0134122_10001959_pt1 | contig 15021 bp, 12 predicted proteins | sample KB302_FD_96461 | JGI IMG/M metagenome (GOLD analysis project Ga0134122, IMG submission 96461) | Terrestrial soil microbial communities without Nitrogen fertilizer from Kellogg Biological Station, Michigan, USA - KB3-0-2 | ecosystem: Environmental > Terrestrial > Soil > Unclassified ... | reverse complement strand
TCGCGCCAAAATCGCCGCCGGCACCGCCGTCGTCGGCATCTATGGGCTGGGCTACGTCGGCTTGCCGCTTGCGCTTGCCATGTTCGCACGCAGCCGCTATCGCATCATCGGCTTTGATATCGACGCGCAAAAGATCGAGAGCCTCAATGCGGGCCGCTCCTATTTCCGGCATTTGCCGTCGGCTGCGATCGCCCGCATGCTCGCATCCGGGCGCTTCGCGGCCACCACCGAGTTGGCGCGAACGCGCGAGGTCGATGTGGTGGTTATGTGCGTGCCGACGCCGCTCAGCCGCCACCGCGAACCCGATCTGTCCTATGTGACCAACACGGCGCGCTCCATCCTCGACTACCTGCATCCCGGTCAGCTTCTGGTGCTGGAATCGACGACCTATCCGGGGACCACGCGCGACCTGCTGACGCCGATCTATCAGCAGCGCGGGCTCGAGCTCGGTCGTGATGTCTTTCTCGCTTACTCCCCCGAGCGGGAAGATCCAGGCAATGCCGAGTTCGAGACCTCAACCATTCCAAAGGTCGTCGGCGGCGACGGCGAGGTCGCGCGCGATCTGGCGGTGTCTTTCTACAGCGCCTTCGTCGACAAGGTTGTGCCGGTGTCCTCCACCGCCTGTGCCGAGGCGGTCAAGCTTACCGAGAACATCTTTCGCGCGGTCAATATCGCCCTCGTCAATGAGCTCAAGCTCATCTACGCGGCGATGGGCATTGATATCTGGGAAGTGATCGAGGCCGCCAAATCGAAGCCGTTCGGCTACATGCCCTTCTACCCCGGTCCGGGCCTCGGCGGTCATTGCATCCCGATCGATCCCTTCTACCTCACCTGGAAAGCGCGCGAATACGGCATCTCCACGCGCTTTATCGAGCTCGCCGGCGAAATCAATACCGTCATGCCGCGTCTCGTCGTCGAGCGGCTAGCGGAGGGCCTGGATCGCCGGCTGGGCCGACCCCTGTCGGGCAGCCGCGTGCTGATCATCGGCCTCGCCTACAAGCGCAACATCGACGATTTGCGCGAGAGCCCCTCGCTCAGACTGATCGAGTTGCTGGAGGCGCGCGGCGCCGAGGCCGACTATCACGACCCCTATATCGTCACGATCCCGAGCACGCGCGAACACGCCGCGCTCGCCGGTCGCACCTCGATTGCGCTCGCGCCGGCCGTCGTTGCCGGCTACGATGCGGTTCTGATCGCCACTGATCACGATGACATCGACTATCCCGCCCTGGCGGCAAACGCCAAGCTGGTGATCGATACCCGCAATGTCTGTGAGCGCTCGGGTATTCGCGCCGCCAACGTCATCAAGGCGTAAGGGCAATGACGGCGGCAAATGAGACCGTCTCGTTTCTGGAGGTCGGCGCCGGAGCCCAATCGCGCCGCATCGCCTACCTCAAGTCGGCAGGCAATGCGGCCCTCCCGGGCGTCATCTGGCTCAGCGGGTTTCACTCGGAGATGGCAAGCACCAAGGCATCGGCCCTGGCGGCTTGGGCCAAGAGCCAAGGGGTTTCCTGCCTGCGCTTTGACTACTCCGCGCATGGCCGCTCCGCCGGGCGGATCGAAGACGGCAGCATCAGCCGCTGGCTCGAGGAGGCTCAGACGGTCTTCTGCGCGCTGAGTCAGGGCCCGCAGGTGCTGGTTGGCTCCAGCATGGGCGGCTATCTCGCGCTTCTGCTGCTGCGCGCGCTCCTGGCGCAGGCCAGCAGCGAAGCGGCGCGCATCAAGGCCTTGGTCCTGATCGCGCCGGCCTGGGACATGACCGAGCTCCTGTGGACAAACCTGCCGGCAAGCGCCCGTCAGGCGGTCGAGGAGACTGGGGTCTATCTGCGCCCCTCCCGCTATGGGGACGGCCCCTATCCGATTACGCGTCGGTTGATCGAGGACGGCCGGCAGCATCTGATCGCGGGCACACCGTTCGATCCGGGGCGGCCGCTGCATGTCCTGCATGGCCTGCAGGACCCCGATGTCCCTTGGGAACACACCCTCGACCTCGTGGCTCACCTCTCCGGCGACTGGGTGCAGGTCTCGGCGGTCCCCGACGGCGAACACCGCCTATCGCGGCCGCAGGACCTGGCTTTGCTCTTGGAGATCGTCGGCCGCCTGACCAGCGCGCCGGCTCCAACCGCGCCTTAGCGTGGCACCAGGTCGGCGGCGCGCGGACGCTCCAATCCCTCGGCGAGGGCGCGCCAAAGCGCGGCCGGACCGGCCGCCGCCGCCAGGTTCTCGGGCACAATCCACAGGGCGTAGTCCGCCATCATGAGGCCGTCGTCGCAATCGAGGCGCTCGCGCTCCAGGCGACAGCTCGAGTCGGTGACGACCTCGAGGCCCCGCCGGCGGTCGTGTTTCAGGATGTGCAAATCAACGGGCTGAAGATAGCCGGGCAGGCCTCCGAGATCGATATCGCGGAACACGCAGGCGAGTTCGTTTCGGCAGGCCCCGGCGCGACCGCCCCAGGTGTTGGCGAAGCCCAAAGCCCGTCGGCCTGGGAAAAAGCGGGCCGATAGCTCGGGTCCGCGACTGACGTAGCAGCCGTCGGGCAGGCACAAGATCGGATCGGCCGTAGGGTGGCCGCGGCGGATGCCGTAGCTGCCTGGCGCCATCCACAGGAGCACCGTGACCCGCGTATCTTGCAACCGTCGCGGCAGCGGGGGGCCAGCCTCACCCCGCGGCCGACGCTCCACCGGGGCCACCTGGTGCGGCGCGCCGTCCGGCGCCGCATCCCCGGGCTCCATCGCGATTTTTTGCCCAGAGATTTGTGCTCCCGACACGGCGCCGGAACCCCTAGCCACGGGCCTCTCGGCGGAGGCTTGAAGCGATCGCGCCGAGCCGTGCGTGGCGAACCCAAAAGCGGCATAGGCGGAGGCGGCAAAGAGGGCGATCCACGCCCGGCGAGCCCATCCCAGCATGCCCCACCCCCCGCGATCTTCTCGCTCGTGAACCCGGCACCGGCCAACGTCGGCCGGCCTTGCACGTTGTGCGCGGCCTTTGCGGCAAAAAGCGGGAACGCTGGTGCAAAGGCCTGCCGTCCCGCGTCAGGCGGTGAGCAGGGACCGCAAACCCTCCCGGTAGGTGGGATAAAGCAGCTGGACCGCCAGATCCTGGCGGATGCGATCGTTGCACACGCGCCGGCTTTCCGACCAGAAGCTGGCCGCCATCCCCGTCATCTCCGCCTGCTCGAAGGGAAGTTCCGGTGGCGCGGCCATGCCCAGGAGCTCGGCGGCATAGGCAACCACGTCCTGCGGCGGCGCTGGTTCGTCGTCGCTGACATTGTAGATGCGATGGCCCGTGTCGGTATCGATCGCCGCCGCCAGCGTCCGTGCGATGTCGTCGACGTGGATGCGATTGAAGATTTGCCCGGACTTGATGATGCGGCGCGCGGTGCCCCCGCGCAGGTTGTCGAGCACGCTGCGCTGCGGCCCGTAGATGCCGGCAAGGCGGAAGATTTCCACACGCCGCCCGGCCTCCTGACCGAAGGCCAGCCAGGCTTGTTCGGCCTCGAGCCGGCGCAAGCTCCGTTCCGAGCTCGGCCGCGTCGGGGTCGTTTCATCAACCCAGGCTCCCTGGCGGTCGCCGTAAACACCCACGCTCGACAGGTAGCCGATCCAGGCCAGCTGCGGCAGCTCGGCCAGATCGTGGCGGTAGTGCCGCAGCACCGCGTCGCCCTCGAGATCCGGCGGGATACTGACGAGGATGTGGCTGGTGTCGTTGAGCGCGCGCTTGACCTCGGGGGACACCAGATCGCCGGCGTAGGCCACGAGCGCCAGGCCGGGCAGCGGTTGGGCGGCCTCTGGCAAAGACCGTTTGGTTCCCACGCAGGTCATATTGCGCGGGGCCAATCGGCGCAGCAGCGCTTCGGCCGTATAACCACATCCGAAGCAAAAGAGCCGCATCAGCGCGCCTCCACGGCCCACTCTGATTGCACGGCGCTATCAGGCTCGCGCACGGAATGCCGCGCCCGGGCCTCAGACCACGCCTCGGTGCTGGCGAGCCGCTGCAGGGCCCACACCGCCATGGCTCGGACCAACGGCGAGCCGTCGTCGAGCAAGCCCTCCACCAGCGGGATCAAACCCCGATCGCCGGAATTGCCCGCGGCAATCAGGGCATTGCGCACCACCCGGTCGCGCCCGGTGCGCTTGACCGGCGTGCCGGCAAAGCGCCTGCGAAAGGCGTCGGCGTCGAGTGTCAACAGCTCGGCCAGCGGCGTGACCGCGGCGCCAGCCAGCGCCGCCAGCCGCGTTGCCTGCGCTGCCGCCGCGAACTTGTTCCAGGGGCACACGGCCAAACAATCATCGCAGCCGAACACGCGATTGCCGATCGGCCGCCGGAATTCCGCGGGAATGTGGCCCTTATGCTCGATGGTCAGGTAGGCGATGCAGCGGCGGGCGTCGAGCTGATAGGGAGCCGGGAAGGCCGCGGTCGGGCACACATCGAGGCAGCGCCGACAGCTTCCGCAATGGTCGACTTCGGCGGCATCGGCCTCGAGTTCGGCCGTGCTCAGGATCGCCCCCAGAAATAGCCAGGAACCGAACTCCCGGGATACCAGGTTGGTATGCTTGCCCTGCCAGCCGAGGCCCGCCGCCTCGCCCAGCGGCTTTTCCATCAGTGGGGCGGTGTCGACAAAGACCTTGACCTCGGCGCCGCTCTCCGCCGCCAGTACGCCAGCAACGCGTTTGAGCCCCGATTTGACGACGTCATGATAGTCCTTGCATTGTGCATAGCAGGAAATCACGCCGTGCGACGGCTCAGCTAGCGCCGCCAGCGGATCACTTTGCGGAGCATAGTTCATGCCAAACATGATGATCGAGCGGGCGTCCGGCCACATCTTCAGGGGATGGCCGCGGCGCTCGGCGGTGGTGGCCATCCAGGCCATGTCGCCGTGATGCCCCGCCTCGAGAAACTGTTGCAGCCGCTGGCTGACCAGGGCATCGATCGCCGCCGGCGTGGTCACGCGCGCAACGTCGAATCCTGCCGCGCGTGCCTCCGCCAGCAGGCGCTGTTTCAGGGTCTCGGTCATGCCCTCGTCTCGCTTCCCGGCCGCAGCGCAGGATAGCGATGCAGCCTCGCCACAACCAGCACCAATTCCCGGGCCATGCGCTTGAGAGGCCGCAGCGGCGCGGCTACTGGAGCAAGACCAGCGCAAATCTCGGCGCCGCGGGCATCGTACAGGGTAGGACCGGATGGAATTCTGGCAGGTGATCGTGCTCGGCCTGATCGAAGGCCTGACCGAATTTATTCCGGTCTCCTCGACCGGTCATCTGTTGCTTGTCGGCCATTTCCTCGGCTTTGAATCGCCCGGCAAGACCTTCGAGGTGCTCATTCAACTGGGCGCAATCCTCGCCATCGTCTCGGTCTACGCCTCCAAGCTGCTGCGGCTTGCCTTGAACCTTCCCAGCGATTCGTCGACGCGGCACTTCCTGCTCGCCATCATCGTGGCATTCCTGCCAGCGGCGGTGATCGGCGCAGCCGCCCACACGTACATCAAGACCTATCTGTTCGCCTCGCCCTGGCTCGTCTGCGCCACCTTGATCGTCGGTGGCGTGATCCTGCTTGCCGTCGACAGGATGCGCATCGAGCAGCGCTATCACAGCGTCATGGACTATCCTCTGCCGCTGGCCTTCTTGATCGGTCTCGCTCAATGCCTCGCCATGGTCCCCGGCGTGTCGCGCTCGGGCGCCACCATTGTCGGGGCCGTGCTGCTCGGCGCCGACAAGCGCTCAGCCACGGAGTTCTCGTTCTTTCTGGCGATGCCGACGATGGTGGGAGCCTTCGCCTTTGACCTTTACAGAACATCCACGCGCTGACGCCCGACGACGTCAAGAGCATCGCGTTGGGCTTCATCGTGTCCTTCATCGCCGGCGTGCTGGTCGTGCGCTACCTTGTGGATTTCGTGGGCCGGCACGGATTTGCGCCCTTCGCCTGGTGGCGCATCATTGTCGGCGGCATGGGGCTCGGCGCCCTGGTCGTGCTCGGCTGATTGGCAACAGCCAAAGCGCTTGCGCCCTGAGCCTCAAGCCGCGTGCGAGGCCGCCGGCGCCGTCAACACCGCATAAAGGGCGGTGCGATCCTTCGACGATCTCAGCTTCTCGATGGTCGAGGGCTCGCGCAACAGGCGCGAGATGCGCGCCAGCGCCTTCAGGTGGTCGGCCCCGGCGTGCTCAGGTGCCAGCAACAGAAAGATCAAATCGACATTCTCGTCGTCGAGCGCGCCAAATTCGATGGGCTGCGCCAGCCTTGCAAACAAGCTGACGATGTTGGTGAGACCCGCAACTCGGCCGTGCGGAATGGCAATGCCACGGCCAATGGCCGTCGAGCCGAGACGCTCGCGTTGCAGCAGCGTCTCAAAGATCTGACGCCCGTCGACGCCGGTCAGTTTGGCCGCCTCCTGGGCCAGCTCCTGCAGCGCCTGCTTTTTGCTCTGCGCTTTCAGGGCCGGGAAGACAGCTTCGCGGGTTATGAGGTCACCAAGCTCCATTTGCTCTCTCGCGACACGGGGTACCTACGGCACGGTCATGCCTCATCGGTGCCGTCGCCCGAAGGTTTCGTCCTGTTCCTTGATGCGCCTGTTCCTTGATGCGCTCGTTCCTCGATACGGACGCGTCCCCTGCTGGCCGGGAGGGCCACAGACCGACAGCCTCGCGAAAATGCTTTTTCGGAGGACGTCACCTCGTCTTATTGTCCGGGGCTCCCCGTCTCGCCTTCAATAGCCTGCGCACCGGAGTCTGCTTGCGCATTGCCCGGCCACAGACCAGCACGTTGCCCGGATGACTGAACCTTGTTCTTACAGCTCAAGGGCTTCAAATCGGTCGGGACCGTAGTGCAGGCGCCCAGAGCTGTCAAATGTAAGCGTGCACACTTTCTATTGCAGCATCTGACAGGGGCGACGGCCGCCTCCGAGCCGGGGGTTTGCGAAGCCTCCCTCACCCGCCAGCCGCCCCAAAGTGCCCAAAGCGTCAAGGGCGGAGGCGGTGTTCGGCAGCCCCCTGCGCGAGCGGCTCGCGGCGCCTTTTGCGGGCCGCCTCTTCAAAGCCGGGGCGTCGCAGGGCGCGCGTGGGAACAGGGGGACACACGGGGGGGGTGTGGCGGCGCGGGGTGGCGGCGGCCACAGGCCTCAGGCGCCAGCCCCGAGCCGGACTGCCATTTGCTTCTCGCGTCGGCGCTGCACCGAGGAGGGGATGCGTAGGGCTTCGCGGTATTTGGCCACCGTGCGGCGCGCAATGTCGATGCCGTCGCGCTTCAGCCGCTCCACAATCTTGTCGTCGGACAAGACGGCCTGGGCGGTTTCCGCCTCAATCAACTGGCGAATGCGATGGCGCACCGCTTCGGAAGAATGCGCCTCCCCTTCGGCCGCGGCGGAAGCAATGGCGGAGGTAAAAAAGTACTTGAGCTCGAACACGCCCCGCGGCGTGGCGACATACTTGTTCGAGGTGACGCGGCTGACGGTCGATTCGTGCATGGAAATGGCGTCCGCCACCGTTTTCAGGTTGAGCGGTTTCAGGTGCTCCACGCCATGGCTCAAAAAGCCGTCCTGCTGGCGCACGATTTCTTCGGCCACGCGCAAAATCGTGCGTGCCCGTTGATCGAGGCTCTTCACCAACCAATTGGCGTTCTGCAGGCATTCGGTCAGGTAGTCCCGATCCTTCTGCGATCCGCTCGTCTTCGAGACGACCGCGTAATAGCTGCGGTTGACGAGCACGCGGGGCAGCGTGTCGTTGTTGAGCTCCACCGTCCAACTGCCGTCGCGCGCGGCCCGCACGTAAACGTCCGGCAGCACTGGCTCAATTTGCACCGTTCCGAACTTTAGGCCGGGCTTGGGATTGAGACGCCTGATCTCGGCGATCATTTCGGCGAGTTCTTGCGCGTCGACGCCAACCGTCCGCTTCAGACCCGCAAGGTTGTGACTGCCGAGCAGATCGAGGTGCGACAGCAGCTTGGCAATCTGCGGATCGTAGCGGTTCTGCTCGCGCAGTTGCAGCGCCAGGCATTCGGCCAGCGTGCGCGCGAAGACGCCCGGCGGATCGAATTGCTGCAGCGTCGCCAGCACCGCGTTGATCAGCGAGCACGGCGCGCCCAACCTGTCGGCCAGTTCGTTCAAATCGCCGACGAGGTAGCCCGCCTCATCGAGCATATGGATCAGGTGTGCGCCGATCAGCCGCTCGGCGGGATCGACCAGCGTCAGGTTGAGCTGCTCGGTCAAGTGCTCCACCAGCGACCCACCTGTCGCCACGAAGTTGTCGAGGCCGGCCCCGTTGCCGTCAAAGGCATTGTTTGTCCGCGGTCGCAGCGAGGCCCAGCTGGAGGGCTCCGGCCCGGCCCCGTTGCGATCTTGGCCCGGCGTGGCAGCGTCGGGGTCCGGGGCCTGCGCCCTGCCGGTCAGGGTATCGTTACCCTCGCCATAGTTGCCCTCGCCATAGTGGCCCTGGCCATCGCCGTCCGACCAGCCCTCGTCGTGCTCAGGGTCCACGCTCGTCGCATCCGCCGACCCGGCCGCCACCACTTCGACGGGGGGCTCTTCGCGCTCCAGCAACGGATTGCGCTCGAGCTCGGCCTCGATAAAGGAACCCAGTTCGATGTTGGAGAGCTGGAGCAGACGAATGGCCTGCTGCAGCTGGGGCGTCATTACCAGCTGCTGGCCCTGTCGCAATTCCAACTTTGGCGAAAGCACCATTAATTACGGCCCCGATCGTCGCCAGACGTGCCACGGGGTTGAGCTATACGCCATAGGCCATTAATCGAACATGTCCCCCAGGTAGACACGGCGCACGTCTTTGTTGGCTATGATTTCGCGAGGGTTACCGTGCGTTAAAACCTGCCCATCGTAGATAATGTAGGCCCGATCCACCAGACTGAGCGTCTCGCGGACGTTGTGATCGGTGATCAGCACGCCAATACCGCGCGCGGTGAGTTGCCGCACCAGCTGTTGGATGTCGCCGACCGCCAGCGGATCGATGCCGGCAAAGGGCTCGTCCAGCAGCATGAAGGAGGGGCGACTGGCCAGCGCACGGGCAATCTCGCACCGGCGCCGCTCACCGCCCGAGAGCGCCAGGGAGGGGGACTTGCGCAGCCGCGTGATGTTGAATTCCTCAAGCAGACTTTCCAGCTGCTCCTTGCGCCGCTTGCGCACGGGCTCGACCAGCTCGAGTACCGACATGATGTTCTTTTCGACGGTCAGGCCTCGGAAAATTGAGGCTTCCTGCGGCAGATAGCCGATGCCGAGGCGTGCGCGGCGGTACATCGGCAGCCAGGTCACATCGCGGCCGTCGAGCGTAATGCGGCCCGCATCGGCCGGCACCAACCCCGTGATCATGTAAAACACGGTGGTTTTACCAGCGCCGTTGGGGCCAAGCAGGCCCACCGCCTCACCCCGCGCCGTTGCCAGGCTTACGCCCTTGACCACCATGCGGCCACGATAGCTTTTTTGCACGAGATCGGCGGTGAGCCAGCCTTGCTGCCCACCGACGTGGTCGAGATCGTCCCGCTGCCCGCCGTGCCCGTTGAGCGCGGGCACCTGGCGGCGGGCGGCCACCGGCGCGCGACGATCGCTCTTGCGAGAACCAAACGCAAACAACCGCATGGGCCTATTCGCCTCGCCGGCTCGGTTCACTGGCGCTGGTGTTCGACTGCCAGCCCTCGCCGATCTTGCCTGGAAGATTGGGTAGGACCTTTTTGCCCACCTCCTTGGCCCGATCTTTGGTATCCTTGGGATAGAACAGCAGACACTGCTTGCCGGCTGGGCACGTCCGTTTGCTGGGGTCGGTATCCCCGCTCGTCTTGGCCGCGTCCGCTGGCGGCGGCGGCGCACTGACGACGGCCGCGGCCCCGCCCGGGGTGTCGTTTTCGACCTCGAATCGATACATGCCGGTCGTCAGGTCGATCTTGAGCCGCGGCCCTTCGGCCACATCTTTGCCGCGCGTGACGACGACGCGCCCGCCCATCAACACCGTATTGGCCTTGACGTCGAACGTCGCCCAGTCGCCGGTGGCCGTCTGCCCATCCTTGGAGGTAATGAGCACCTTCTGCTTGGCCTCGATGCGCACGAGCTGGGCCGGCGCCTTGTCGCTGGTCGTGCCGGTCCCGATTCCAAGTCCGCTCTGGCCTGAGTAAAAGGCCACGAGCTCGACCGTGCGCAGGACAAATTCACCCTGCTGGGCCCGCACGTTGGTATGGAAGATCGCCTGCCGCACGGGGTCATTCACATCAAGGCTATCGGCTTCGATGTCGATCGGCGCATTGGGGTCAGTCTTGAAGGAGCCAAACAGTTGTTCTTGCACGGCCGCGGCCGCCTCCGTGCCCGCCGCCTTGGGCTTGGCCGGTGCGGCCTTGGCCTCCGTCTGGTAAAAGGTTGCCGTAATCCGGCCCTGCACCTGCGCACCGTCGGCGGGAGCATCGAGGCGGCTCTTGCCGGCTTTCCGGTCGACGAACATCCGGCGCCCGTTGAGCACGTTGCGGCCCTGGTTGACCACCACGCCACCCGTAAAGAGCGCCGTGTCGGCCTTGGCGTCGAAATCAACCTGTTCGCTCGTCACGCGCCGGTCCCCACCGGCCGTGATCTCGGCGCCCTTGCTGGCCACGAGCCGCGACAGCCGTGAGGCCTGCTCGTCGGACTTGGGCGGACCGCTCAGTTGCGCGCTTGCCGCCTTGCCCTCGTAGGTGACCGTGAGCTCGGGCGATTTCAGGGTGGACTCGCCCTGCACCGCCTTGACGGTGCCGGTGAACCGGGCGGTCTTGGAGGCGTCATTGACATCGAGCCGATCGGCGTTGACCTCGATCGGTTGGCGCGCGTCGCGGCCGAACCCTCCCACGCCCTGCCCGCCGCTGCCGACCAACCGCACGATGACGTTGCCTTGGAAGGTGGCCTCCTGGGTGTCGGTCTTCAGGGTCATGCCGGCCGAGCGGACGTTGCCGGTGGGCGTACTCGCCGTTACCGGTTCTTTCGAGACGACACGGTGTTCCTTCATGGTGATGGTGGCGCGCGAGAGGCGCGCGGCCATGCCGTTGCTGGTGTCAATCTCGATGCCATCATAAAGCTCAAGCTGGCTGTTGGCATTGTCCAACAGTCCATGCTTGGCCTTGAGCTTGGTGGTGACGTTATTGCTGCGGATGAGGTCACCATCGACATCGATGAGCTTGATGGGCGCCTGCTGTCGGCTGAACTCCACGACCGCCCGCTTGGCGCGCACCTGATAGCGCCCGCCGTCCTTGGTGACCCCGAAATAGCTTGGGTTCTTCATGGTCAAATCGTCGGCCGTGAGCTCGACCTGACCGGGGTTGAGCCGTCCCGGGCCGATCTTCCAGGCGGTATTGAGGGCGAAGAGGTAGGCCGCCGCTGCCCCCAGCGTCACCACCGGCAGGGCGATGCGCAACGCCCGCACCAGTAGGCTGTGCCGCCGCGCGCTGCGGAAGGCGCGGGCGCGATCCAAGAGTGCTTGCGACGCAGGCCCGAGGCCTGCCGGCCCGTCTCGGCCGCGCATTTCAAAGGTTATGGCCATGGCTGACCTACCGCGAGGCGGCAGACGGCTCCCCACTGCAGCGAGTCGCGCACAAACTGACGATCAATTTGGGTGATATTGGGACCCCTGGCAAGCCGCCCAAAAGGCGGTGGAAGACGGCCTAATGGGCAAATATGTCAACGTCTTCAAAACCAGCCAGGTCGAGCCCGGCGCGCACCGGCAAAAAGCGGAAACAGGCCTCAGCGAAGGCCGTCCTGCCCTCCCGCTGCAGCATCAGATCAAGCTTGGCCTTCAGGGCATGCAGGTGGAGCACATCGTTAGCCGCATACTGCTTTTGCTGATCGGACAATTTCTCGGCCGCCCAGTCCGAGCTCTGCTGATGCTTGGAGAGCTCAACCCCCAAGAGCTCGCTGCATAGGTCCTTGAGCCCGTGTCGGTCGGTGTAGGTGCGCACCAGCTTGGAGGCGATCTTGGTGCAATAGACGGGTTCGGGCGCGACCTTGAGGTAATGCGCAAGGACGCCCAAGTCGAAGCGCGCAAAGTGGAAAATCTTCAACACGGAGCCGTCCGACAGCAACGCCTTCAAGCGCGGGGCCGACCAATCCTTGCCGTCGAATTGCACGAGATGGGCGTCCCCGTCGCCCCCCGAGAGCTGCACGACGCAAAGGCGGTCGCGCAAGGTGCGCAGCCCGAGCGTTTCCGAATCGACAGCCACCGCCCCCGTAAAACTGACACCGGCCGGCAAGTCATTCTTGTGGACCTTGATGCTCAGGTGTCCCTCCCGGTCACGGCGCAACGTTAGGCGCAGGGATGATCTACGCCGCGCGCCCTACCCCCGTCAATTCGCGGGCCCACCCGCGCGAACCGCGCCGGCGGCGTCGACCCCAGCCGGGCGGCGGCACGAACACTGCCGCCTCAGAATGGATAGTGCCTTGGTCCCGACTGGATGGTGATCCAGCGAAGTTCGGTGAACTCATGGATGGCGGCTTTGCCGCCGAAGCGGCCGTAGCCTGAGTCCTTGACACCGCCAAAAGGCATCTGTGCCTCGTCATGCACGGTCGGCCCATTGATGTGGCAGATGCCGGTCTCAAGTCGCCGTGCCACCCGGAAGGCCCGGTCGACGTCGCGGCCAAAAACCGCCGCCGAGAGCCCATAGGGAGTGTCATTGGCAATGCGCACGGCGTCATCCTCGCCCTTGGCGCGCACCACCACGGCCACGGGCCCAAAGGACTCTTCGTGATAGATCCGCATCTCGGGGGTGACGTGGTCGAGCACGTGCGCGTTGATCAGCGTGCCGTTGACGCTGCCGCCTGATACCAGCCTGGCCCCTTTGGCAACCGCATCGAGCACCAGCGCGATGACGCGCTCGGCAGCGGAACGGTCGACCAGCGAGCCAAGCACGGCCGCACCCTCGCGCGGGTCGCCGACCGACAGGGATTTTGCCTTGGCGGCAAAGCGGGCGACGAACGCATCGGCGATGCTCTCATCCACCACGATGCGTTCGGTGGACATGCAGATCTGCCCCTGGTTGGCAAAGGCGCCGAAGGCGGCGGCCGCCACGGCGGCCTCCACATCGGCGTCATCGAGAACGAGCAATGGCGACTTGCCGCCCAGCTCCAAAAGCACGGGCTTCAAGTGTTCGGCGCAAACCTTGGCGACGATTTTGCCGACCTTGGAGGATCCCGTGAAATTGACGCGGCGCACGGCCGGGTGCGCAATCAACGCTTCGACCACAGCGCCGGCATCACGCGGTGCATTGCTGAGGACGTTGACGACGCCTGCGGCGAAGCCGGCATCGCGCAGGACGTTGCCAATTGCGCGGTGCGTGCCTGGACACATCTCCGAGGCCTTGAGGATCGCGCTGTTGCCGCAGGCAAGCGGCATGGCGATGGCACGCACGCCCAGAATCACCGGCGCGTTCCAGGGCGCGATGCCAAGCACCACGCCGACCGGCTGCCGGTAGCCCATGGCGAAGCTGCCGGGGACGTCGGAGGGGATCACCTCCCCGCAAATTTGCGTGGTCATTGCCGCCGCCTCGCGCAGCATGCCCGCGCCCAGCCTGCAGTTGAAGCCGGCCCAGATGGCGCTAGAGCCGGTCTCCGCGCCCATCAGGGCGGCGAACTCGGCGGTACGGCCTTCAAGCAGATCGGCGGCCTTGTTGAGCAAGGCGCGGCGCGCGGCCGGCGGCGTCTGCGACCAGGCCGGGAAGGCCGAGGCCGCGGCATCGGCGGCACGCCGCGCATCCTGGAGCGAGGCCGCTGCGGCGCGCGAGGCAACCGCACCCGTGAGCGGATGGAGCCGGTCGAAGGTGGCGCCGCCCGCGGCCTCCCGGTCGTCATTTTCAATCAGAAGGGGGACCTCGAACATGGCGCTACTCCGCGGCGGTCGGTTGGGTGTCGGTGAAAGAGGCGTCGCTAGGACGCCGAGGTTGCGCCCGAGCAAGGCTTGGGCAACGGCGGGCGGCAGGCGCTGGGGGCTGGTCGTGGCCAGGCCGCCGTTGGCGAGACCACCATTGGCAAGGGCGCCGCCAAGATAGGCCTGCTGCACGGCCGGCTCGCTCTTAAGGTGGGCGGCGCTGCCTTCACCAACGATGCGGCCGTTCTCCATGAGGTAGCCACGGTCGGCAATCGCCAAGCTCTGGCGCGCATTCTGCTCAACCAACAGGATGCCGACGCCGAGGGCGCGAATGCGCTCAAGCGCCTGGAACAGCTCCTTGCACAGCATCGGCGCCAGGCCGAGCGAGGGCTCATCGAGTAGCAGCACACGCGGATCCGACATCAGGGCCCGGCCGATGCCCACCATCTGCTGCTCGCCGCCGCTCATGGTACGGACGATCTGCTGCTGGCGCTCGGCCAGACGCGGAAACAACGCCAGGACTTTGCTCAAGCTTGCCGCCGCAGCGGCGCGCGCCCGGCGGCTGTAGGCCCCGAGCAGCAGGTTCTCTCGGACATCGAGCTCGGCAAAGATGCCTCGGTCCTCGGGCACGAGCACCAATCCCCGTTCGACGACCTCGTGCGGCGGCAGGCCGGCGAGCTCGAGGCCGTCGAGCGCGATGCGCGCGCCGGGGATGTGCGCAACCATCCCACCCAAGGCCTTGAGGCACGAGGATTTGCCGGCACCGTTGGCGCCCAAAAGCACGACGATTTCGCCACCGCGCACCGAGAAGGCGGCAGCCGCAAGGGCAAGGTGTTTGCCGTAGCGCACCGACAGTCCGGCGACGTCAAGCATGCTCCTCCCCATTGCAGCCCACACACGGCGTTGCGCCCAAACCCCCGGCACAGCTTGCGACCCAATCTAGAGGCTGTCAGCGGGCACGGGGTCAACCCCGAGCGTGGTCATTACCTAATGGCTTGGCGCCGCCGCCCCGGCCCAACTCGGGAGGAAGTTGACCCGATTAGGTAATCGGCCCGAGCATTTCTAGGGGAGATACCCGGTTTTCCCGAAACCGCAGCCTCGCTAGGTTGGGCGTGCTCTCTGGGGCTGCCTGAACCCTCGAGAGTGCTTCCCACAGCAGTAGTTGGCCTGGCTCTGATCTGCCCTCCCCCCTAAACAGATCAGAGCCATTTTCTTTTTT
>Ga0134122_10001958_pt1 | contig 15022 bp, 14 predicted proteins | sample KB302_FD_96461 | JGI IMG/M metagenome (GOLD analysis project Ga0134122, IMG submission 96461) | Terrestrial soil microbial communities without Nitrogen fertilizer from Kellogg Biological Station, Michigan, USA - KB3-0-2 | ecosystem: Environmental > Terrestrial > Soil > Unclassified ... | reverse complement strand
GCTGGAAGTGTGCGGCGAGCTCGCCGACGGCCTCATCCTCACCTGGGCCACACGCGAGGCGCCCGCCCGCGCCGCCGCCCACGTGGCCGCGGGCGCGCGCCGCGCCGGCCGGCGCCCGGAGGATGTCGAGATCACCTCCCTGCTTCCCTGCGTGATCGCCGACACCAGGGCCGAGGCGCTCGAGCGCATGCGCCCCGCCGTGGCCATGTACGCGGGCTTCTTCCCCCGCTACAACCGCCTGCTCGCGGAGGCCGGCTTCCCCGACGCCGCCCGCGCCATCCAGGCCGCCTGGCAATCGGGGGATCGGACCGGCGCCGCGCGCGCCGTCCCCGACGCCATGGCCGCCGCGGTGGGCGTGGTCGGCACCGCCGCCGAGTGCCGCGCCCGCATCGAGGACTACCGTGCCGGCGGCCTCACGCTGCCGATCATCAGCCCGCGGGCGCGGGGCGCCGGGGCCCGCGCGGCCTTCGAGGACGCGATTCGCGCCTGCGCGCCGTAGCGCGCGGATTCGACCACCCGGCGGGACGAACCTACCCGGTCCGGAGCGCCCCGCTTGCATTAGCTCTCCTCCGGATGTCTCGGGAAGATCAGCCTTTCCCCTCCATTCGCGGAACCATGTGCGGTCCCTATCAATGGCATGCCGCTTGCGAAACGAGAGCAAGATCGAGCAGCGCAGAGCCAACCCACCCCCGAACAGCGAGGTGCAACCATGAATCTCCAGCTGAGAGGCGATTCCATCCGCGACGTCATGACCCCCGCGCCCGTGACCGTGACCTCCGGCACCAGCCTCGAGCAGGCGGCGCGCGAGATGCGCGACGCCAATATCGGCGACGTGATCGTCCTCGATGGCGAGCAGATCACGGGCATTCTCACCGACCGCGACATCGTCGTGCGCGCCGTCGCCGGGGGCCGCAATCCCAGCCAGACGCGCGTGGGTGAGATCGCCAGCCGCGAGCTGACGACGATCGATCCGGACGAGAGCATCGATAGCGCGGTGGCCCTGATGCGGGAGCGCTCGATCCGACGTCTCCCGGTCGTGGAGGACGGCCGACCCGTGGGCATCGTGTCCCTGGGGGACCTGGCCCTCGAGCGCGATCCCGAGTCCTGCCTGGGCGAGATCAGCGGGGCGCCGCCCAACGACTGACCCGCCGGCCTGGGCGTGTCAAGGGCGAGGCGCTTTCGCTCCCGCAGGCTGAAGGCGGGCGGGAGCGCCCGCCCATTGACTCGCCGAGCGGGGGCCCCTACAGTAGGTCGCCCAGCAGGAGGCCTCTTATCAATCGTTGGCGTCCCAGTTTTTCGAGTCGAGGATGACCGGAAGCAATCCCACGGACTCGACGGTCTCCGAGGCGCTCGCCGGCTGGGCCTCGGCGCTCACGTGGAAGAGCCTGCCCGCCGAGGTGGTGGCGATGGCGCGGCGAGTGCTCCTCGACACCCTCGGCTGCGCGCTCCAGGGCAGCACCACGCCGGAGGCGCGCCACCTCGCGCGGGCGCGGACCGATCTGGGCGCCACGGGCCCTTGCTCCGTGTGGGGCACGAAAGGCGGCGCGCCGCCCCAGGCCGCCGCCCTCTTCAACGGCGCCCATGCTCACATGCGCGAGCTGGACGATGTCGGCGGAGGCGGGCACGCGGGCGCCTGCCAGGTGCCGGCGGTGCTCGCCGCCGCGGAGCTGTCGGCGGGGGACGGGCGCGACGTGCTGCTGGGGCTGGTGGCCGGTCACGAGATCACCTCGCGGCTCACCGACGCCGCGAGCTACGACGTGATGACGCTGCGGGGCTGGCACACCACCGGCGTCTACGGCAGCATCGGCGCGGGCGTGGCCGCGTCGCGCGTGCTCTGCCTCGACGCGGAGCGCACCGCGCATGCGCTCGGGCTGGCCGGCTCCTACACCGGCGGCACCTGGGCCTTCATGGCGGACGGCGCGATGAGCAAGCGCCTGCATCCCGGCCGCTCGGCGGAGATCGGCCTCACCGCCGCGGTGCTGGCGCGGCGAGGGGTCACCGGCCCCCGCGAGGTGCTCGACGCACCGTGGGGCGGGCTCTTCTCCACCTTCGCGCCCGGCGAGTCCAACCCGGTGGCGCCGCTCACCGGGCTCGGCCAAGGCTATCGCATCCTGCGCAAGGGCTTCAAGCCATATCCCGTGTGCTGGGGCATCAACAGCGCCGCGGACGCCATGCTGGAGCTGCGCGCCAAGCACGAGCTCGGCGCGGAGGAGATCAAGCACGTGCGCGTGGTGCTGTCCGAGATGAGCCGGCGCATGATCGGCGGCGTGCATCTCGACTCCGTGCTCGAGGCCCAGATGAGCGTGACCTATGCGCTGGCCTGCATCATCCGCTTCGGGCGCCTGACGCTCCGCGAGTTCACTCCCGCCGCGGTGGGCGACAAGGTGACGCGCGCGTTGATGCAGCGGATCACGCTGGTGGTCGATCCCGAGGCCCACGGCGAGCGCCAGACGCTCGTGGTGGAAACCCGCGACGGCCGCCGGCTCACCTGCCGGATCGAGGTGCCGCTGGGCCACTGGGACAATCCCCAGTCGGACGGCGCGCTCCGCGAGAAGTTCCTGCGCCTGGCCGGCGCCGCGCTGGGCGCCGCGCGCGCGGCCAAGGTCGCCGACCTCGTGGCGCGGATCGACAAGCCGGGCGCGCTGGCGCGTCTCTTCGCTCTCCTCCGCCCCGCCTGATCCGTGCTCGCGCACGTCGCGCCGGGGCGATGACGGGCGAGCGGCGGGGCCGCATCTTCTACGGCTGGTGGGTGGTGGCCGCGGGCTTCGGCCTCGAGGCGCTGATCGGCTCGCTCTTCTTCTACGCCTACGGCGCCTACGTGGTGCTGCTGCGCGAGGAATTCGGCTGGAGCCGGACGCTTCTCTCCGCGGGCTTCGCGCTGGCGCGCGCGGAGAGCGCGGTGCTGGGGCCGCTGCAGGGCTGGCTCACCGACCGCTTCGGGCCGCGCGTGCTCATCCGCACCGGCATGATCGTGCTCGGCATCGGCTTCATGCTCTTCAGCCGCATCAACTCGCCCGTCACCTTCTTCGTGACCTTCTTCGTGATGGCGGTGGGGGCGGGGCTCGGCGGCTATCTTCCCATCACGGTGGCCATCGTGAACTGGTTCCGCCGGCGGCGGGCGCAGGCGCTCTCCTATTCCTCGGTGGGCATGGCCATGGGCGGCCTCATGACGCCGCTGGTGGCGGCGGCGATGCTGCAGGTGGGCTGGCGGTGGACCGCCTTCCTCTCCGGCGTGCTCATCATCGTGGCAGGCTTGCCGCTCGCCCAGCTCATCCGTCACCGGCCCGAGGCCCATGGCTGGCGCGTGGACGGCGATGCCGACGACGCCGAGCCCGCGGTGGCCACCGCGCGCACGCCGACGGACGTGAATTTCACCGCCGGCCAGGCCATGCGCACCCGCGCCTTCTGGCTCATCTCCGCCGGCCACGGCTCCGCGCTGCTCGTCGTCTCCGCGGTGATGGTGCACATGGTGGTGCACGTCACCGAGCGCCTGGGCATCTCCCTCGCCCAGGCGGCGGGGGTGGTGTCGATCATCACCATCACCCAGATCGCGGGCCAGCTCTCCGGCGGCTGGGCGGGTGATCGCTTCAGCAAGCGCGGCATCGTGGTGGGCTGCATGGTGGGACATGCCGCCGCGCTGCTCCTCCTCGCGCATGCCAGCGCCTACTGGATGGTGGTCGCCTTCGCCATGCTGCATGGTCTGGCCTGGGGGATGCGCGGGCCGCTCATGGCCGCCATCCGCGCCGACTACTTCGGCAGCGGGTCCTTCGGCATGATCTCGGGCATCTCGTCCATGGTGGTGATGCTGGGAATGATCGCGGGCCCCCTGGTCGCCGGTATCCTGGCCGACCGCACCGGCAGCTACGTCGTCGGCTTCACCGTGCTCGCGACGCTGGCCGCGCTGGGCTCGATCTTCTTCCTGCTCGCCCGGCGGCCCGACCCGCCGGACCCCGCTCAGCGCCGCGTGCCGCTGGCCAGCGCCGCCGCCACCGCGCCCACGTCGTAGACGCAGCCGCCCCAGGTGCCCCCGCCCGCCTGCTGGAGCAGGGCCCAGAGACGCGTGTCGTCGGGGAGATCGGGATCCGGGGCGAGATCGGGGCGGGGGGCGCGCGCGGCCAGCACGCGGGCGCCTTCCTCGGGACCATACTCGCGGCCGTCGTGGCCGATCAGGTCGAGGCTCCCCTCCAGGCGATTGCGATCGACGATGATGCGGATGCGATCGCCCTCGAGCACCTTCCCCACCGGCCCGCCGGCCAGCGCCTCGGGCCCCACGTGGCCGACGCAGGCGCCGGTGGAAACGCCGGAGAAGCGCGCGTCGGTGATGACGGCCACCTGCTTGCCCCAGGACAAGTGCTTGAGCGCGGCCGTGATCTGGTAGATCTCCTCCATGCCGGCGCCCAGCGGGCCGCGGCAGATCAGCACGAGGATGTCGCCGGGCTTGAGGCGCTCCGGGCCCTGGCTCTTGATGGCGGCGATGGCCGCCTTCTCGGTGGTGTAGACGCGCGCGGGGCCCGTCTTCCGGTACACGCCGTCCGCGTCCACCACGCTCGGATCGATGGCCGTGCTCTTGATCACCGAGCCTTCGGGCGCGAGGTTGCCGCGCGGAAAGGTCACCGTGCTGGTGAGGCCGCGCTCGCGCGCCCGCGCCGGGCTCATGATCACATCGTCCGGATCCACCCCGTCGGCGGCGCGGAGCCGCTCGCGCAGGGCGATGCGGCGCTCGGACCCTTCCCACCAGTCGAGGCTCTTGCCCAGCGGCTCGCCGCTCACGGTGAGGCAGCGCTCGTCCAGCAGACCCGCGCGGCGGAGATGCAGCATCACCTCGGGGACGCCGCCGGCCAGGAACACGCGCACGGTCGGGTGATTGCGCGGGCCGTTGGGCAGCACGTCCACGATGCGGGGCACGCGGCGGTTGACGTCCGACCAGTCCTCCACCGTGGGCCGGCGGAGGCCCGCCGCGTGGGCGATGGCGGTGAGATGCAGGAGCAGGTTGGTCGAGCCGCCCACCGCCGCGTGCACCATCATGGCGTTCCGGATGGCGGCGTCGGTCACGATGTCACCCACGCGGATGCCGCGGGCCTCCAGCGCCACCAGCGCGCGCGCCGAGCGCCGCGCCATGTCGAGCCAGAGCGGCTGGCCGGAGGGCGCCAGCGCGGAGTGCGGGAGCGAGAGGCCCAGCGCCTCCCCTACCACCTGCGAGGTCGCCGCGGTGCCGAGGAACTGGCAGCCGCCGCCGGGCGAGCCGCAGGCGCGGCAGCCCAGGTCCTGCGCCTGCTCCAGCGAGAGCTCGCCGTGCGCGAAGCGCGCGCCGATGGACTGCACGGTGCCCGCGTCCTCGCCGCGCTCGGGCGGCAGCGTGACGCCGCCCGGCACCAGCACGCAGCTGAGGTCGCGCAGCGCGACCAGGGCCATCATCATCGCGGGGAGGCCCTTGTCGCAGGTGGCCACGCCGAGCACGCCTTTCCGGGTGGGAAGCGACCGCGCGAGGCGACGCAGCACGATGGCGGCGTCGTTGCGATAGGCGAGGCTATCCATCATGCCGGTGGTGCCCTGAGTGCGGCCATCGCAGGGATCGGAGCAGAAGCCCGCGAAGGGGATGGCGCCCAGCTCCTTCAGCTCGGCCGCCGCGGCCTGGAGGAGGAGGCCGATCTCCCAGTGGCCGGTGTGATAGCCGAGCGCGATCGGGGTGCCGTCGGCGGCCCGGATGCCGCCCTGGGTGGAGAGCATGAGGTATTGCGGACGGCCCAGCTCGCGCGGGTCCCAGCCCATGCCCGCGTTCTGGGTGAGGCCGAAGATGTCGCCGCTGGGGCGCTCGATGAGCATCTCCGCCGTGAGGGGCAGCTTGCCCGCCGGGCCCGCGCCCGCGGTGCGCACCTCCCAAGTGCTGCTTCCTTCCTTCGTCGAAGTCCCGCCCACGATCTCCTCGAAGCCGATGCTCCGTGCCGGCGCGGCCATGGTCGTCTCCTACTTGCCGGAGAGCCGGCGATTGATGCGCTTCTCGATCACATGGGTGACGGCGGAGAAATCTTCCTTGCCCCAGCCGCTGTCGAGCGCCTCGTCGTAGGTGCGCTTGGTCTCCTCCAGCATGGGCGTGGGCACCCGCACCGCATGCGCGAGAGCCAGCGCCAGGGTGGCGTCCTTGCGCATGTGCTCGAGCATGAAGGTGGGCGAGAAGTCGCCGTCGAAGATGCGCTTGGCGCGCCGGTCGAAGTAGGTGCCGAAGGCCATGCCGCCGCCCTGCCGCACCACGTCGTAGAAGGTGCCCGGGTCCACGCCCGACTGCACGCACATGGCCAGCGCCTCCGCCACCGCCACCGAGGTCACCGCGGCCAGGCCGTTGTGAATGAGCTTCACGCGATTGGCCATGCCGGTCCCGCCCACGTACATGTGGAGCTTGCCCATGATCTCGAGGTAGGGCTTGATCCGCTCCAGCTTCGTCTCGTCCCCGCCCACGATGAAGAAGATGTCCCCGGACACGGCCTGGGGCTTGGAGCCGAGCATGGGCGTGTCCATGTGGGTGATGCCCTTGGCCTTGAGCGCGGCCGCCACCTTCACCGTCACTTCCGGGCTCACCGTGGAGCAATCGCAGGTGATGAGCCCGGGGCGGCCGCCCAGCGCGACGCCGCCGGCTTCCAGATAGGCGCCCAGCACGATGTCGTTGTTCGGCAGGCAGGAGAAGAGGACGTCGGAGCGGGCCGCCACCTCGGCGGGCGAGCCGACCACGATGACGCCGGGCAGCCCACTCGCCGCCGCGGCTGCCGCCGCGCTCGCGTCGTGCACCACGAGCGCCATGCCCTTGTGGGCCAGGTTCGACAGCATCGGCAGCCCCATGGTGCCCAGCCCGATGAATCCCACCGTCTCGCTCATGACATTCCCCTTTGGTCGGGCCCGTCATCGGGCGCGCGATAAAGACTTATCATAGGCCCACTCTCAAGGAGGACACGATGACGCCAGCCCTGCCCGGCCTCTTGCCCGACACCATCGAGCGCCTCAAGGCGGTCTCCACCGCAACCCTCTGCACCCAGCTGTTCAAGGCCGGGTTCAAGAACGTCTTTCTCGCCGGCGTCCATCCCGTGGTGCCCGGCGTGCGCATGGCGGGCGAGGCGGTGACGGTGCGCTATGTCCCCGCCCGGGAGGATCTCGCCACCTTCGAGAGTCTGGGCGATCCCGATCACCCGCAGCGGCGCACCATCGAGGAGTTCCCGGCGGGCAAGGTGCTGGTGCTCGACTGCCGGCGCGTGGGCGCGGCCGCCGGCGTGGGCGACATCCTCGTCGCGCGGCTCAAGGCGCGCGGCGCGGCCGGGGCGGTGATGGACGGCGGCGTGCGCGACTACGCGGGGGTGGCGGCCATGGGGCTGCCCGTCTTCGCCCAGGGCCCGGCGGCGCCGGCCAATGTGCATCGCCACCACGCCGTCGAGGCCAATGTGCCCATCGGCTGCGGCGAGGTGCTGGTGATGCCGGGCGACATCATGGTGGGCGACGGCGACGGCGTGGTCTGCGTGCCGCGCGCGGTGGCGGACAAGATCGCCGCCGCCGGCGCCGAGCAGGAGGAGCTGGAGGCCTTCGTCCTCGCGAAGATCCAGGCGGGGGCGTCGCTGCGCGGCACCTATCCGCCGGGGCCGGAAACGCGCGCCGAGTTCGAGGCCGCGAAGCGCAACCGGCGCTGAGGGCCGGCGCGGTCAGGGCCGCGAGAAGCGCTGGGCATTCCCCATGTGCGGCCAGGCCAGCGCCTGCACATTGGCCATGATCTGCTTGAGATGATTGCGGTCGTGGTGCACCCACTCGTGAACCACGTCGCCGATGGTGAGCCGCCCCACCTTGGGATGCGCCCCGCCGCGGCTGAGCGCCGCCGCCGGCAGGCCGTCTACCAAGCGGACGCTCTCCGCGCGGAGGGCCGACAGCTCCTCGACGAGGGCGCTCAGCGGCCGCGCGCAATCCTTCCGCTCGCGCGCCACCACGTCCTGATCCCAGGCCACGCAGGCGGGCTCGTCTCTGGCGAGGAAGTCGCGCACGCGGCCGGCGAAGCCACGCCGCTCGGCCTCGATGATGTGGCCCAGGACTTCCTTGACGCACCATTCCCCGGGCGCGGGATGCCAGGACGCCGCCGTGTCGCCGAGCGCGGCCGACTCCGCGCGCAGGGCCTCCATGGCGGCGCGGAGCAGCGCGGCCATTTCTTTCGGGGTCAAGGCGGGCGGGCTCGGGGCGGGCGTGGGCTCAGCGGGCATGAACTCCTCCGTCTATCCGCGCGTCGCGGATGGGATGCCGGGCGCCGGCCATGAGCAGCGCGGGAGCGCCGGCCGATTCGTCGAGATGGGGCGCGAGCTGCTGCATGGCGACGCGTCCGAAGCGCGCGCGGAAGGCGCCGCGGCGCACGCGGGCATAGAGGTGGCCGCTCTCCGTCTCGAGCCCGGCGGGGTCGAGCGCCTCCGCCAGCTCGCCGGCGAGGAGCATCTCCACTCCGCGCAGCCGGCCGTCGGCCATATCGAGCCGGAGCCGCTGGATCACGAAGGGCGTGTCGGCGGCTTCGAACCAGTTCTGCTCGCCCTGACAGGGCACCAGCCAGCGCCCGTCGGGCTGGCGCCGCATGCCGAGAAGGAAGAAGCGCAGGGTCGGCGCGTCCACGATCTCCGTCCCGTCGTGGAACACGCGGCCGTCGCCGTCCACGCGGTACCGATACTCGCGCATCGTCAGGCCGCGCGCGTGGGCCACTCCGGGGGATGCGTGCCGAGCGGCACCGAGGGCCGGGCCCAGAAGCCCGGCGTGGCCGAGAGCTTCGCCGCGGGCGCCACCGCCAGCAGGCTGCCCCACGGCGTCTCGGTCGTCTCCATCAGATCGGCGACGTCCTCCTGTGAGAGATCCGGTGTGTTGAGCCCGTCCACGCGGCCGAGCCGGTCGATCCAGCGCCCGGTCTGGGCCAGGGATACGCGCACCATCCAGCTACCGCCCTGGGTGGCGCGCCGGGCCAGCGCCACCATGGTGCCGAAGGCGGCGAGATAGCCGCTGGCGTGGTCGAGGGCCTGGCAGGGCAAGGGCCGCGGCTGGTCCACACCCATGGCACGGCCGCCTTCTCCGGCGATCCCCGTCACCGTCTGGACCAGGCTGTCGAACCCGCGGCGCGCGTTCCACGGGCCCGAGTGGCCGAACGCCGAGAGCGTGACGTAGACGATGCCGGGCCGGAGCCGGGCCACCGACTCCGGGGAAAAGCCGTGTCCGGCGATGGCGCCGGGGCGATAGCCCTGGCTGAAGACGTCGGCCTCGCGGATGAGCCCGCGCAGGCGTTCCGCGTCGGTCTCCAGGCGAAGGTCGAGCGAGGTGGAGAGCTTGCCCCGCCCCATGTCCTGGACGAGCACCCCGATGCTCGGCAGGTGCGCGGCCGTGACCTGCATCACGTCCGCGCCGTGCTCGGCGAGCGTGCGCCCGCAGACGGGCCCCGCGATCACGCGGGTGAGGTCCAGCGCGCGAATGCCGGAGAGCGGCCGATCTCCCGGGGGCAAGGGCTCGGCGGGGGCGTCGCCAATGCGGATGATCTCCAGTGGCAGGAGCATGGCGAGCGCCTGAGCATGCGGATGCGCCTGCCACTCCTCGGGCATGCGCAGCATGCCCACGCACATCTCGGCGGCGACGAGGGCGTCCTCCAGCTCGGCCGCCTTCCAGTCCTTGATGGCGGCCGCCACCGCCTCGCGCTTGTCCTCCACCTGCAAGAAGCGCAGCACGCCCTCGCGGTGGTGGGGAAAATTGCAGTGAAGCTGGATCCAGCGGGCATCCGCGGTCCGGTAGTAGCCGGAGATGGGGCTCCAGGGATCGGGACCCTTCTCACCGTTGACACGGAGATAGCGCTCGCTCCGGAAGGTGGCGGCCGCCGCGCGCGCGTCCACGGTCACCGTCTGCGGCGCGACTCCACGGAGCTGGGCCAGCTCGGCCGCGGCCAGCCCCGCCGCCGCGATGGAGGTCATGGACGCGGTGCCGACCTGAAACACGCCGGGCAGGATGGGATCGCCGCCCGTGAACCGGACCCGCTCCAGCGCGAAGGGAGGACAGCCGGCCCAGCGCCAGAGCTGGGCGAGGGCGATGGCAGGCGTGGTCACCGGGCGCGCCCGATGCCGCCCTCAGTCGCTCTCGGAGCCGCCGGGAGCGCCGGGCGTGACGGTGGCGCCGCAGCGGCAGCGGCACACGAGCTGGCCGTCGACGCGCACCAGGCTGAACAGCGCGGCGCCGCAGGCGTCGCAGGACTGCGGCAGGACCTCGAGCACCGCGGCCTCGCCCTCGTCCACCGCCTCGCTCTCCCCGCCCTCGGTGCTGATCTCCAAGGTCTCCGACTCCCGCTCCAGAATCTCCTCCAGGTCCGGGTGCACCCACGAATGGCCGCAGGTGCGGCAGTGGTGCTGCTCGTCACGAAAGACGCGCTGGGTGCAGCCGGGGCAGATGAACACGTCGCCGTAGATCTCGGGCTGGCAACGCAGCGGCTTGGTGCCGCAGGCGGGGCATTCGACCACCGGCGAGGAGCCGAGGTAGATGACGTCCGACGTCTCCGCCATGTACGCTCCGGAGCAGGTACTCTCGACGTCGCGCGAGCTGCAAGCTATGCACGCAGGCATCGGTCCCTCCTGGTCACACTCTACCCGCGTGACCGTCGCGACGCAAATACCGCCGAGCTAGAAGCGCGACGCGGTTAGCGTGACGTCGGAGCGGGCCCAGGCGCGGCGGTAGCGCGCGTCGGTGGTGACGGCCTCCTCCGTCTTCCCCTGGGCGCGGAGCGCCTGCGCGAGGCCAAACAGCGACCAGCCGTTCTCGGGGTTCCGGCGCAGGTCCTCGCGATAGACGGATTCCGCCTCGGCGGGGCGGCCGGCGGACAGCAGGATGGCGCCGAGAGACTGGCGCACGGGGAAATACCAGGGCGGCGGCTCGGTGAACCAGTGGCCATCCTGGATCCGGGCCGCTTCGGCGAGATGACGGACGGCGGCGTCCCATTCGCGGCGGCGCGCGGCCAGCTCGCCCGAGAGCACCTCGACGGCGAGGGTGAGCATCTCGCGCGTCTTGAAGAAGCCGGCCAGCGTGCGCTCCGCCGGCACGCCGTCGCGCACCGTCTGGAGCGCCGCCAGCTCGCGCTGGGCCTCCCCGGGGCGGCCCGTGGCCGCGAAGGCGAGACCGCGGGCATAGTGCCACGCGCCTCGCCAGTAGGGCAGGTCGGCGGGCGGCGCGGGCTCGCGCAGGATCTCCTCCCAGCGGCCGAAGCGGGCGAGGGCGAAGAGAGGCGCCACCGGCGCCGTCTCCATGTCCGACATCTGCCGCACCATTTCCAGCGGCGCCTCGCCGGCGAAATTCCGAGCCGCCTTCAGCGTCTCCGCGCTCCGCCCGTCCATGCTGGCGGCGTGCCAGATGAAGTCGAGATTGTGGGGGTAGTACATGCCCCGGTAGATGGGACTGGGCATGCCTTCCTTGAAGTAGGCGCGGTCCGCCTCCGCCGCGCGGACGTTCGCCGTCACCGACTCGTCGTAGCGCCCCACCCGCAAGTAGATGTGCGACGGCATGTGCACCAGGTGCCCGGCGCCGGGCATGAGGCCCCGCAGGCGGTCGGCGGCGCCGATGGCGCGGCCGGGCTCCTGACTCGCTTCCACCGCGTGGATATAGAGGTGGAGCGCGCCGGGATGGTTCGGGTTCCTGGCCAGCACACCCTCGAGCGCGCGGAGGATCTCCTCCGTCCCCGGCTGCGGCTGGCCCTCGGGAGTCCACAGATTCCACGGGCGGAGATTCATCATGGCGTCGGCGTAGAACGTGCCGGCCTCGAGATCGTCGGGGAAACGCTGCGCGACGTCGCGCATGGCGTCGGCATAGCCCCGGTCGAGCGCGGCGCGCTCGCCGCCGGGCTGATGCCGCTTCACCAGCGCGTCGATGATGGCGCGCTCGGCCGGGGTGGCTCTCGCCGCGAGGGCCTGCGCCTTCTGCGCCGCGGCGAGCGCGCCCTGCTCGCGGTCCGGGTTGGTGGGGTCGTTGTAGTTCGAGCCGTAGGTGATGGCGATGCCCCACTGGCACATGGCGCACGACGGATCCACGCGCGCGGCCTCGCGGAACGACCGCTGGGCCTCCGCGTGGTTGAAGCCGTAGGTCAGGCGCAGGCCCTGGTCGAAGTAGGCCTGCGACCGCGGAGAGATCGTGGTGATCGGGTGCGAGTACGTCCCGAGGTTCTTCCAGAGCGGGGGCGGGCCGCCGAGCTGAGGCCCACCGGCCGCCGGCGCGCCCGCCACCGGCGAGGATGAATGAACGTGCTCGGGCTGGCCGGCGCAACCGGCCGCAAGCGCGAGGGCCACCACCAGCGGAGTGAGGAGCGAATACCGAGTCATGGGAGCTCCTTTGCGCGAAAGACGGTGCGGCACGCTGAAATTGTAGCTCCGGCCGCCCACGAATGTGTGATGGTCCCGATCCCTGCCCCCTACGGCGTGAGGCGGAAGAAGTGATGCGCGGTCTCGTCGCCGGGCAGGACGTCCACGTGGCTGAAGCCGGCGGCGCGAACGTACACGGTGTCGATGAGGGTATCCGCCTTGGCCGCCGCCACCAGCACGGTGCCGCCGGGGCTGGCGAGCTGGCGCATGCGTCGGAGCGCGCGCAGCGAGTGCGCGATATTGTCATGATCTTCCAGGGAGGCCACCAGGTCGTACGGCCCCGTGAGCGGCGCGTCCTCGGGATGCGCCACGTGAAAGACCACGCGACCGCCCACCCCGGCGCGCCCCGCCGCCCAGCTCGCCTGCTCGACGGCGGCCTGGTTCGTGTCCACCGCGTCCACGCTGACGCGAGGGAATTCCTGCGCCAGCTCGATGCCCGACCTCCATGCTCCCCAGCCGATATCGGCCACGCGGCCACCGGCGCGCAACCGGGCGGCGACGTCCGGCATGAGGTGCTCGATCGTTTGCTCGGTCATTCCTTGTCTCCTCCTACCCTCGGTATGGCGGTCGGCATTCGCCCGACACCACCCCCGTGGGTCTCGGGCGAGGAGAGGCTGCAGGACGGGTGCCACGCCCACGACACCTGATTTCAAGAGGGGTTGGGCGGCGGGGTGCTCCCAGTCTGAAGGCAGGGCGCCCGAGCGGGCCTCCGGGCCGTCGGGCGGAGCGCCGCCGGCCCGCCGGCCTCAGCAGGCGGGACTATCGCGGCTTGTCGCCCCCGAGCGTGATCCGGTGCATCAGCCGCCGATGCCCCTGATAGTCGTTCACCGCGTTGTGCTGCACGCAGCGATTGTCCCAGAAGGCGATGGAGCGGGGCCGCCACCGGAAGCGGCAGGTGAACTCCGGCTTGACCTGATGGCGGAAGAGATAGTCCAGGATCGGCGCGCTCTCCTCGCGGCTCAGCCCCTCGATGCCCACCGTGTGGGCGACATTGACGTAGAGCGCCTTGCGTCCGGTCTCGGGATGCGTGCGCACCAGGGGATGGTGAGCGACATACTCCTTGCGCGCGTCGTCCCGCGCGCTGTCCTTCATCCGGTCCTCGCGCGTCTTGGAGACGTCGGCGCTCGCCGAGCTGTTGATTCCCACCAGCCCGGAGAGGAGGCGCTTCATGCCGTCCGACAGCGACTCGTAGGCCAGATACATGCTGGCGAAGAGCGTGTCGCCTCCCGCGGGCGGGACCTCGCGGGCGATGAGCATGGAGGCCATGGGCGGCAGGTCGAGGTAGGCGGTGTCGGAATGCCAGATGCCGCCGAAGTTGATCCGCTCGCTCGCCTCCTTGAGCACCGGGATGATCTCGGGCTGCTCGGCCAGCCCCTTCACGAAGGGATACTCGATCGGCTCGCCGAAGAGCCGCGCGAAGGTGAGAAAGGCGGCGGGCGGCAAATCCTGCTCACGGAAGAAGATGACCCCGTGCTCGAGCCAGGCGCGGCGGATGTCCGCCACCGTGCCGGGCGAGAGCGGCTTGGCCAGGTCCACGCCGGACAGCTCGGCGCCGAGCGCGCCCGCCACCGGCTCGACGACCAACGGGTTGCCCAGGGACGCGGGGCTCATGCGGGGGTGAAGGCCGGCAGCGGCGGCCCACCCTCGGTGGGCTTCCACACCACCCGCACCTTCTGGCCGATGCGGATGCCGTCCAGGTCGCAGTCCACCAGATTCGTCATCATGGTCACGCCTTCGTCGAGGGTGACGTACGCGATGGCATAGGGCGTCTCCGCGCGCCGCATCACGCTCCACGAATAGACGGTGCCGAGCCCCGACGCCGGCTGCCAGTCGGTACGGTCGCTCCCGCAGAAGGGGCAGAGCGCGCGCGGATAGTAGTGGACCTCACCGCAGGCCAGGCACTTCTTCACGAGGAGCTGGCCCTGCGCGGCCGCCTCCCAGAAGCGCCTGGTCTCGGGATTGGGCTCGGGGGCGGGGTACTTACGCTCCTTGGGCGGCATGGGAGCGGCCATGGCTCACTCCCGCTCCAGGATGACGGTGGCGCTGCCGTGCCGCGTGCCGAGCGAGCCGCCGGTGCCGTGCGCCAGGGCCAGGCCGCAACTCGGCACCTGCACCTTGGGATGGGCCTCGCCGCGGAGCTGGCGCACCGCCTCGATCACCTTGGTCATGCCGCCGCGATTGGCGGGGTGGTTATTGCAGAGGCCGCCGCCGTCGGTATTGAAGGGGAGCCGGCCGTGGCCGGAGATCAGGTTGCCGTCCTCCACGAAGCGCCCGCCGCCGCCCCGGGGGCAGAAGCCCAGGTCCTCGAGGCAGATCAGCACCGTGATGGTGAAGCTGTCATAGATGGACACGTACTTGATGTCCGCTGGCTTTATGCCGGCCTCCTCGAAAGCAATGGCGCCCGAGCGGGCGGCGCCGGTATAGGTGAGGTCGATCTTGCCGCCCATCTGGTGCTTGGTCGCCTCGCCCGCGCCGAGCAGCCGCACGCGCGGCCGCGGGAGCCGCTTCGCGATCTCGGGCGACACCACCACGAGGGCGCCGCCCCCGTCGGTGATCACGCAGCAGTCGAGGCGGTGGAGCGGATCGGCGATGATCGGCGAGCCCACGACCTCCTCCACCGTCACGACGTCGCGGAGAAGCGCGTT
>Ga0134122_10001957_pt1 | contig 15023 bp, 12 predicted proteins | sample KB302_FD_96461 | JGI IMG/M metagenome (GOLD analysis project Ga0134122, IMG submission 96461) | Terrestrial soil microbial communities without Nitrogen fertilizer from Kellogg Biological Station, Michigan, USA - KB3-0-2 | ecosystem: Environmental > Terrestrial > Soil > Unclassified ... | reverse complement strand
TCCCGGAGGATGCTCAAAAAGGCTGTCCAGCAAGGCCGCAGCGAGCGAAGAGGCGAGGCGTACTCTTGTGGTACGTTGGGCCTCTGAGCGATGCGAGAACGATGCTGGCGGACTTTTTCAGCATCCTGCTAGGATGTGCTCACGTATCACGTTTGGCTAAGGGCAGATTATCACGGTCGAGGAACCGCAAACTCAGCGCGCCGATGACTGCGCCGATTGTATCGGCCAGCCAATCCTCCCAACCGGACTCGCGGAAGGGGACAAAGGCCTGGTGCACTTCATCCGTCATGCCATAGACAGAGGCAGCCATGATGGCCAGCAGGGCGGCCCGCCGAGCGACAGCTGGACCTGATGCCCAGCGAAATGCCCTGTAACAGAGGAGAGCCAAAATACCATACTCGATCGCATGCAAGAATTTATCGCTGAATTCTTCGAACAAGAACGATGGCAGTTTCTCTTGCGGGTGCGGCTGGTCAGACAGGTAAAAGATTATACCGGCATAGAGCGCCACCGGCAGCCAGTACCAGAGTATCTGACCCATCGCACCCTGCCGAGCTGTCTGACGCACCGTCTCCATTTTTCTCCGGTGATTGCAGGCCCGGTACCCCTATGACATACTGATCATAAATCCTCAATAATATTCAACCATGAAGACTGCTCGTATCTGTTTCCTTTGGCACATGCATCAACCCTATTACACAGACCCGGTCACGGGGTCTGCGAGTATGCCCTGGGTGCGACTCCATGCCACGAAGGCCTACTACGATATGGCCTATGGCCTGGAGAAATTTCCCTCGGTTAAAGCCACCTTCAATTTTACCCCCTCGCTTCTACGACAGTTGCAAGAAATCGGATCAGGAACGGTACGGGACCTCTTCCTCGAATATGCACAACGCCCGGCAACGAGTCTTCGCCTGGAAGAGAAGGCATTTCTGATTCGGCATTTTTTCTCGGCCAATTGGGCTACAATGGTGCGTCCCTATTCACGCTATCATCAATTGCTCGTGAAGCGAGGGGCTGACGTTGTCGGTCGCGACCTGGAACGGGTGGCGCGGCAGTTTTCGACGCAGGATATGCTGGATCTACAGACCTGGCATAACCTCGCCTGGTTCGGCTACGGCACTGTCAGTCGCTATCCACGCCTGGCAGCCCTACGCGCGAAAAACCGGGGGTTCACGGAAGAAGATAAACAGGAAGTGCTCTCGCTTCAACTTTCCGCTGTAAAGGACATCATTCCACTCTACCGGCAATTGATGGAGCGGGAACAAATCGAACTGACGACAACTCCCTTCTATCACCCGATCTTGCCGCTCGTCATCGATACAGACTTCACCCGACGAGCCAGGCCGGATCTCCCGCTCCCGTCCCGGTTCCACGCACCGGAAGATGCGGAGGCCCAATTGCAACGCGCGATCGAGTTTCATACCGCCGCATTCGGCCGAGCACCTAAGGGCCTCTGGCCGTCGGAGGGCTCTGTCTGTCCAGAACTGATTTCAATGTTGCCGAAGGTCGGACTGCGTTGGCTTGCGACGGACGAAGGCATCCTCGCCCGTTCGCTTGAAGCGACCCAGCAACCATGGCAGCGCCACCGCGATCTGTATCAGCCCTACCAGGTCGGACTGGAAGGTCAAGACGTAACGATACTGTTTCGCGATCGCGAGATTTCCGATGCCTTCGGGTTCGTCTACCATAAGACAACTCCCGATATCGCCGCAGAGGATGTCCTTCGTCGGCTACGTCAGATCATTCACGATGCGCCGCAGGATCAGATCACTATCGCGATTGTACTCGACGGGGAAAACCCCTGGGAACATTATCACGAGGGGGGCGAACAGTTTCTGTCGATCCTCTATAAGGCCTGTTCAACCGGCGCGCTCAATGATCACAGTATCCGTGCTACTACCTCGACAATCTCTGAAGCGCTTGAGGCTGCGCCGGCGACACAGCGAGTCAGTCACCTGCATTCCGGCTCCTGGATCAACCAGGACTACAAGATTTGGATCGGCCACCAGGAAGACAATCAAGGGTGGGATCTCGTGAATCACGCGCGAACCTGTCTCGCCGAAATCACTGCCACCCTGCCTCCGGATCGCGCACAGGCCGCCTGGGATGAACTCTATGCCGCGGAAGGCAGCGATTGGTTCTGGTGGTACGGGGATGACTTCGATACCGACTATAAAGAGGAGTTCGATCGGCTCTTTCGAACCCATCTCCGGAACGTCTGGACGATCGCAGGACTGCCTGCACCAGATCTGTTGAATCAGCCGATCTGTCGTCCTCGCACCATGCCGGATACGGACCTCATAACCGCGCCTCTCACCTTACTCAACCCCTTGATCGACGGATTCGTGACAAATTTTTTCGAGTGGCGTGGAGCAGGTAGAATTACGACTCAGCCACCGCTCGGCGCGATGTGGAAAGCCGACGGGGTGCTGAACGATATCCGGTTCGGCTGGAGCCCTGACCAGTTATATCTCCGGCTCGATCCCGACGAGCAATCGCAAGCGGGGAAGGCCGAGCTGACAGTCGAGCTGCAGCTGCAGACGCCTGAACGGTTCTATCGCCTATCTTTTTCTCTCAAGGCAACAGAGCAAGAACAGTTTCTGCTCTCGCAGAAATCGGCGAGTGGATCCTGGGAGAAAATCCGCTCCTACCACTCGATATGTCACCAAAAGATTGTAGAACTGGCCGTGCCATTCAAGGATCTCGAGCTCTTCCCCGAGCAAGAGTTCCATATGACCATTCTGGTGATGGAACACGGTCTGGAAGTTACGCGGTACCCGCACCGCAGGCCAGCAAGCTTCTTCGTCCCAGGTCCGGGATTTGAAGCGAATCTCTGGCGAGTGTGAGCAGCGCAAGCACCGAATGACGAAGTTTCAATTTTCAATGATAAATTTGGTTGTTCTAATTCCGCATTCAACACTACACACGCAACATTGTCTGGGGGACACATGCCCGATCTAAGACGTGATCCGATTGTCGGTCGGTGGGTGATTATTTCGACGGAACGGAACCCCCGGCCTCACGACTTCATCCCTATGCAAGCAACCAGACCGCTGGCTGCCTCTCTGTGCCCATTTTGCCCAGGACAGGAGCGGCTGACGCCGAAAGAAATCCTGGCTTACCGGCCTCAACCGGTGGAACCCAACACCCCGAACTGGACCGTTCGTGTCGTGCCGAACAAGTTCCCCGCGCTTCAGATCGAAGGCGACCTCGACCGCCAAGGCCTTGGTCTCTATGATCGCATGAATGGGATCGGCGCACATGAAGTCATCATCGAAACGCCCAACCACACAGATAGCCTGGCCGACATGCCGACAAAGCGGATCGAGGATGTACTGTGGTCTTATCGCGACCGCATGATTGATCTGAAGAAAGACGTGCGGTTTCGATACATCCTTATTTTCAAGAACCATGGCGCATCGGCCGGGGCCACATTGGAGCACAGCCACTCACAACTCATTGCCCTGCCGATCATCCCCACCAGCGTCCTGGAAGAGATCGAAGGCTGTCGGGCTCATTATGCACAAAAGGAGCGCTGCATCTATTGCGATATTCTCCGACAGGACCTTTCTGGAGGCGATCGCATCGTGGCAGAAAATCAGGAATTCCTCTGCGCAACCCCCTATGCCCCACGCTTTCCATTTGAAATGTGGATACTGCCGAAGCGTCACGCATGCTACTTCGAGGAGAGCCAGAAACTACAATTTGAGTTCCTCGCACCGATACTCTCCGAAGGGCTCCGCCGGATGGATAAGGTTCTCGCTAGACCCTCGTACAATTTCGTCCTCCATAGTTCTCCCCTCCACGAGAAGACCGGAGATTTCTACCACTGGCACATTGAAATCATTCCCAAGCTGACACAGGTGGCCGGATTCGAATGGGGCACAGGTTTCTACATCAATCCTGTGGCGCCTGAAGAGTCAGCAAAATTTCTCCGGGAGGTGACGCTCTAGGTGCCGGTTCGTTTCCGCATCGAGAATCCCGCGCTCGCGGGGCCACTGCGACAAATCGAACAACTGATTCGCCGGGCCGGCGGCAGGACTTGGCTGGTCGGCGGCTGCCTCCGAGACCTGATGCTCGGTCTGCAACCACGCGATCTGGACCTCGAGATTTCCGGAGTACCACCAGGCCAACTGCATGCGTTGCTCGCAGAGCAGTTCTCCGTGCAGTTCATCGGGAAAGCGTTTGGCGTGTTCAAACTGCAGGGCCTGCCCATCGATATCTCCATACCCTCCCGCATGCTTGCCGACCCTGCGTCTGTCTCAGGATTACTGAGGCAGTCCGATCCCGACATGGACATCGACGAAGCACTGGCGCGGCGCGACTTTTCCCTCAACGCCATGGCCTGGGACCCGGATACACTGGAGCTCCGCGACCCCTTCAATGGACGGGCTGACCTCGATGCACATGTGTTGCGCCACGCCTCCGATCGATTCGGCGAGGACCCCTTGCGCGTGCTGCGCGGCATGCATCTCGCAGCACGATTCGGTTTGACCGTCGCGCCGGAGACGGTTGTCCTGTGCCGGACCCTGACACAGGAAGGACAACCGAGCGAACGACTCTGGGAAGAATGGAAGAAACTCCTCCTCCAAGGGATCAAACCATCAATTGGGTTACGATTTTTGAGCGACTGCGGCTGGCTCCGCTTCTACCCTGAACTCGCAGCGTTGCAGGGCTGTGAGCAAGATCCTATCTGGCACCCGGAAGGCGATGTCTGGATCCACACGCTCCATTGCTTGGACTGGTTCGCCGCAGAGCGCACCGGCCATCACGACGACGATCTGGCGGTGGGCCTCGGCATCCTCTGCCACGACTTCGGAAAGCCTGCGACCACAACCCATGACTTCGGACGCATCATGTCTCGCGGTCACGAACCGGAGGGAGAGGCGCCGACGAGACGCTTCCTGGAACGATTGACGAATCAAGGCGATCTGATCAACGAGGTGATTCCCCTTGTGCTCTGCCATCTCCGCCCCCGTGCCTTGCATGACGCAAATGCCTCGGACAGCGCAGTGCGACGACTGGCCAGGAAGGTACAACGGATCGACCGGCTCGTCCGCGTTGCACGAGCCGATCATGCGGGCCGTCCGCCAAAACTCTTTGATGGATTTCCTGCCGGTGACTGGCTGCTGGAGCGCGCACGTAAGCTTGAGGTGGAAGCCCGGGCCCCCGCTCCTCTTGTGATGGGTCGTCATGTGCTGGAACTAGGAGCCCAGCCAGGTCCCAATCTGGGGCGACTACTCGATGAATGTTACGAAGCGCAGCTGGATGGACTATTTTCAACACTCGACGAGGGGATTATCTTCGCCAAGAGCAAACTCATTCCCACACAGTAGCCATTCCCACCTTTCTCCCCTACCCCTCACCCCTTATGGCTTATCCTCACCATAAGAGACCCCTTGTCCCGTACCGGCATGGGAGCTTATGATCCTCCCATGCAGGTCCAACTGAGCCATCCAGCCAGAACCATTGAGGTGAAAGGTCCCAAGAAGGCCAAAGAACTCTTGCGCGAGCTGAACCTTGTCGTCGAAGCCCATTTGGTCATCAAAGGTGATGATCTTGTCACCGAGGACGAGATGCTCTACGACGGCGATCAAATCGAAATCCGTCCCGTCATCTCCGGCGGCTCACCCCTCACCCCTTACCCCTTACCCCTTACCGACTAAAGATGAATTGCACCAAATGTAAAACCAAAGCGGTCATCGATCTTCCGCGCCACAATGCGGCCTTCTGCAAAGGCTGCTTCAATGGCTTCGTCCACGATCAGGTTGCACGAGCGATCAAGTCTGAGAAGATGTTCAGAAGAGATGACCGCATTCTTGTGGCTGTGTCGGGGGGGAAGGACAGTCTGGCGCTCTGGGACATCTTGCTCAAGCTCGGCTACAAGGCTGATGCGCTCTATGTGAATCTCGGCATAGGAACCTATTCTGAAGAGTCGCATGCCAAGGTCACGAAATTTGTCCAGGCTGTCGCTGGCTCACATCAAGCTACGTTGCACCTCCATAGGGTGGAGCAGGAGACGGGGACCGGGATCAAGGAATTGGCTCAGCTCATTCATCGCCCGACCTGTTCTACCTGCGGCACGATCAAACGCTATCAGTTCAATCGTGTGGCAATCGAAGAGCACTATGACGTGATGGCCACGGGTCACAATCTCGATGATGAAGCGGCCCGGCTGTTGGGCAACGTGCTACATTGGCAGGAGGAATATCTGGATAAGCAGAGCCCCTCGTTGCCCGCCTCGGTGGAAGGGTTCGCCAAGAAGGTCAAGCCCCTCTACCGGCTCTCGGAGCGAGAGCTCGCGGCCTATGCTGTGTTGAACCGGATCGATTACATCGTTGAGGAGTGTCCAATGGCCAAGGGCGCCAAGATGCTTCAGTATAAGGAAGTCTTAAATCGCCTCGAGACCGAGTCGCCTGGCACAAAACAGGCGTTCTACTGGGGCTTTCTCGAGAAGCAAAGCAAGCTGCAACCAGCTGCAACAACCATGACGGAGAAAGACCGGACAGTCCTCCATCCCTGCGTCTCTTGCGGCCAGCCCACCACTGCCGAAGTCTGTTCCTATTGTAAGATGATGGCGCGGGCAAGCATGGCGAAGAGCTGATAACCAATGGGGAGAGATCCGGCAGAATTTTGTTTTCGGGCCTTCGTCTTGAAAAGTCTTCTCTGACCCCGTAAGCTTCGCTCATGATAGTTGACCAATCCTAAAGCGGCCCTATCCCATCTCTCATGGCGACAACAGAACGCGACTACTATCAAGTGCTCGGTCTCTCAAAGTCTGCCTCGGCAGACGACATCAAGAAGGCCTATCGCCGTCTCGCCCGACAAGTCCATCCCGATCTCCATAGTGGGGCCAAGAAATCGGAGATGGAGAAAAAGTTCAAGGAGTTGAATGCGGCGCATGAAGTCCTGAGCGATCCGGATAAACGGAAAAAGTACGATCAATATGGGACGAACTGGGAGCAGGCAGAGGCGTACGAACAGGCGCGCCAACAGGCTAGTGCCCGTGGGCAGGGGGGACCAGAATTTTCGTTTGGCGGGGAAGGCTTCGCCGACATTTTCGAGAATCTATTCAAAGGAGGCGGGCGAGCCGGCAAGGGCCGTGGTTTAGCTGTGCAGGGTGAGGACCTCGAGACGGAAGTACAGCTGACTTTGGCCGAGGTATTAGCAGGCGTGACGAAACGCGTAACCTTGCAGGAACCAGTGCCTTGCTCCACCTGCCATGGCAGCGGAGCTTTTCATGGACGAGCCTGCCCGACTTGCCAGGGGCACGGAGCGACGCTGCAGCCCAATACGATTGAAGTGCGAATCCCCGCCGGAGTGCAGGATGGAAGCAGAGTTCGCGTGGCCGGAAAGGGTCAAGCCGGGAGCAATGGCGGCAAGCCTGGCGACTTGTATATGCGGGTGGCGATCGCTCCGGACAAGATTTTTCGCAGGCAGGGTAGCGATCTTCATGTCTCCCTCCCCGTTTATCCATGGGAAGCGGCCCTGGGTGCCGATGTGATGGCCCCCACACTGATGGAGCCGGTTCGGGTAAAAGTCCCTCCGGGGAGTCGAGCTGACAGTAAGCTTCGGCTCAAGGGAAAGGGACTCCCTTCGGCAACCGGTGGCCACGGAGATCTCTTTTTGACCATCCAGATCGTGATGCCGCCCTCCTCGACCGACGAGGAACGAGCCCTGTACGACCGACTCAGGAGCATCACACACCCCGATCCCCGTGCCGAGCTCCTTGACCAAGCCAGACGGCGATCACATCCCTAGCAAGATGCTGAAAAAGTCTGGCTCACATTCATTGAATATGCAGATTCGATCATGCCGATGCGGGGAAGACCCGCATTTCTTTCCATTGTGATGTTCCAGAACCTGTACGCCCGTCAAGGTGCGTTGTTGGCTTGCGTTGCTTCGTTCGATCTGGCAATCTACATTACTCATTCTTGACGCGTGTCATACTAAAATAATTGGTCCGCATCGTAGGAATAAACCTCTTCATTCGGTTCAACCCAAGGAGGCAGATATGAAGCAAGGAACAGGAGCCATCGTGACGTGGGGCGTCGCATCGGTATTCGCTCTGACCGTTGGAATTTCGACGGTCTGGGCCAATGAGCCAGGCTACGGTAAACAAGGACATATGGGCGGCGGGCATAGTTCGATGGGCGGATATGGCGCGAGTATGAAACATAGCGGCACCGGTCACCTGATCAGGCATCTGCTGCAGCGCGAACAAGAAATCGGTCTCACCTCAGAGCAGGTGGCGAAACTGAAAGACATGCAGCTCAACCTGGACAAGATCCGCATCAGGACCGAGGCTGATATCCAGGTCGCTGAACGAGAAGTGAAGGCCCTGACCGAGAATGAGAAGTCCGATCTCGGAGCAGTCGAAGCGAAGGTCAAGCAGAGCCATGACCTGCAAGTCGGCCTACGGATGGTCTCTATCAAGGCCAAGCGGGATGTCCTCGCTGTGCTAACTCCCGAGCAACGAGCCAAGGAAAAGACCGAGCATGAGAAAGTGATGCAGCAGCACGGGGATGCCGGTAAGGGATATGGCAATCCGCATGGGGGCGCAATGACAGGCAATCCACACATGGGTAGCGACCCTGCGCATCCGACAGTCCCATAAGGATGTCCACCCGGTAATGCGATTAGCGCACATGATGCTAGCCTGCATGATTCATGACGGTTCTTGGCGAAATCGCCAAGTCGCGTCGTGAGACCGGCGCTCGGAGTCCCGAGGACCTCAGGCATACTCGTGCGGTACATTGATGGTCAGAGGGGCGAGCCGGTTGACCACAGGCTTGCCGCAATAGCGGATGATCGACATGGAAATGAAGAAGGACCAGAAGGCCGAAGGCAGGAAGAAGGGCACGACGAAAGGGAAGTAAGCGATTATGCCGAAGGAGTTGAAGCTTACAAGCCACAAATTGCTGGTCGGTCCTGATCGAGCACCGGCCCGTGCAATGTTGAAAGCCGTCGGGTTCACCGACGAGGACTTGTCCCGCCCCATCATCGGCGTCGCCAACACCTGGATAGAGGTCATGCCCTGCAACTTCCATCTGCGCCGATTGTCGGAACGAGTGAAGGCGGGGATCAGAGCTGCGGGCGGTACTCCCATCGAGTACAACACGATTGCGGTGTCGGATGGCATTTCGATGGGGACTGAAGGGATGAAGGCCTCGTTGATCAGTCGGGAGGTGATTGCCGACTCAATCGAACTCGTGGCCCGTGGACACTTGTTCGACGGTGTGGTGGCATTGTCAGGGTGTGACAAGACCATTCCCGGCACGGTGATGGCGCTTGCTCGACTGAACCTGCCATCGGTCATGCTCTATGGTGGCTCGATCATGCCGGGCCACTTCCAAGGCCACGACGTAACCATTCAGGACGTGTTCGAAGCAGTCGGGAAACATGCCTCCGGCAAGATGACCAATGCTGAGCTCAAGGATCTCGAAGACCATGCCTGCCCTGGCCCGGGCGCCTGCGGTGGCCAGTTTACGGCCAACACCATGGCCATCGCGTTCGAGTTTCTCGGCATTTCGCCGATGGGACGAAACGGCGTGCCGGCCATGGATCAACGAAAGGACGACGTGGCCTTCGATTGTGGACAGATGGTACTGGACCTCTTGAAACGAGACCTGCGGCCCCGACACATCATTACGAAGAAATCATTGGAGAACGCTATCGCGGCAGTTGCAACCACTGGCGGGTCGACGAACGCCGTGCTGCACCTGCTCGCCATCGCGCGGGAGGCCGGCATTAGCCTGAGCATCGACGACTTTGACAGGATCAATCGTAAAGTGCCCTTACTCGCCGATCTGAAGCCAGGTGGGCGATTTGTCGCTTCGGATCTCTATGCGGCTGGGGGGACAACCTTAGTCGCCAAACGTCTGATCGATGCTGGTCTTTTGCATGAGCGCCAGCCGACTGTGACCGGCCGGACGATTGGAGAAGAGGCCCAAGGCGCTAAGGAAACATCAGGCCAACAGGTACTCCGTCCCCTATCGAATCCGATCAAGCAAACCGGCGGGTTGGTGATTTTGCGGGGGAACCTTGCGCCGGACGGCTGCGTCGTGAAGGTAGCAGGGCACTCGATTATGACATTCCGCGGTCCAGCGAAGGTGTACAACAGAGAAGAGGATGCATTTGTCGCGGTCCAGTCCCGTCAGATCAAAGCAGGTGATGTGATAGTAATCCGCTATGAAGGCCCGTCCGGCGGACCAGGCATGAGAGAAATGCTTGGCGTAACCGCGGCTATCGTTGGTGCAGGCTTAGGCGATTCCGTCGCGCTGCTTACCGACGGCCGTTTCTCCGGGGCCACTCACGGCCTGATGGCAGGCCATGTTGCACCCGAAGCGGTCAAAGGCGGTCCTATCGGCGCCGTGAAGAACGGAGACATGATAGTTTTTGATATTGCCAAACGCACGCTAAGCGTGGAGCTCTCCCAGAAAGAAATCAAAGCCAGGCTCAAGAAGGTCAAACAACCACTGCCACACTATACCTCAGGTGTGATGGGCAAATATGCCCGGCATGTTTCGTCCGCCTCGGAAGGAGCAATTACGACATAGCAGGATGCTGAAAAAGTCTGCCAGCGGCGTTCTCGCGTCGCTCAGAGGCTCCACGTACCGCAAGGGTACGCCTCGCCTCTTCGCTCGCTGCGGCCTTGCTGGACAGCATTTTTGAGCATCCTGCGCGGTGCGCTCTGAATGCCCCAGACCTACAGACCAAGGAAATTCTGGCGTCCGCACAGGAGTTTTTCCGAAACCTGCTAGGAAAGCCGCCTCTCTACTTACCGCCCCTTCATCCGTCCACGCATCTCTGACATCATGCTGTCGAGGTCGGCCTCCGCTCTCGCACGATCGCTGATCAACTGATCGAGGTTATATGGGCGCGGCGCTGGCTGGGCCATATCCGGTTTCACCATCTGCTTGAGTTGCAAGTCAGACTGATGCGGCTGGGCTGGTTTGACTTGGGGCTGCACTGACTGAGCCGGTTGGTCGCTCAGGTCTGTCTGATCTATTCGATTTACCCCCCTTACCTCTTTACCCCCTCCCTGCCTCCCTATCCCCACGCCTTGCTCCCGCAACCACTGGCCGGCGACACTCGACTTGAGGGCAAAACTGATGCTCGTGATCGGAAGGCCGTCCGAAGCAACACGGGCAATTGCGGTATTGACTCCGATCATTCGGCCCTCTCCATCCAGGAGGGGACCACCAGAATTTCCTCTGTTCAATCCCGTCTCGGTCTGAAACACGTGCTTGCCCTTTACGCCATTAAAGTTATCGACTTCCGCGCTGATCACCCCGGTGGTGAGGGTCCACAGTCCACCCTGTTCCGGATGACCGATGGCGACCACTCGATCCCCGATCCTGGCCAGCCCCGATTCACTCACATCGACGACCGGCAGCCGTTCACTCATGCCATCAAGTTTCAACAAGGCTAGATCCAATGGTTGTGAATAGGCCACGATCTTGGCACGAAGCATACGGGATAAATCGCTCGATGACTCTCCCGTAACCCGGGCCGGCTTCAGAAATACGGACAGTCGAGGGAATGGTTTTCCCGTCTGCTCTTCGATCACGACATGGGCATTGGTGAGAATCAGTCCATCTGACTGAATGATTGAACCGGTTCCTCCACTCCCCTTCCTGCCCCCATCCGCATAGCCCATCACCATCACTACGGCTGGAGAAGCCTGCTCGTAAATATCCCGGGGGGATAACTCCTTGCCGATAGCCTCCGTGCCCCATATCAAAGAGAGTACAAGCAAGCCCCCCCACGCCATCGATCCCATACTAACTTCCTTCTCCGGCTTCCGTGCTAACCAACTTTTCCGATGTTCTCTCAGGATGTCGACAAACGACTTGAGCAGGATAACCGTGCAGGGTCTGGATACGCGGAGACCGCGCCAAGACGGGCCATCGCGCGGGCAAGGCCGCAGCGTCTGAAGAAGGTGAGGTTGAGGTCAAGGTTGAGCAGAGATCAGACTCCTTCCTTCCCCACCTTAATCTTAGCCTAAACCTCAACCTTCCGGAGAGCTGGCGGACTCTCTCAACAGCCTACTAGGCACGCCGGTAGAACTCCGCAATCATCTCAACTACATAGGCCTGCTGCGCTTCGGTCAATTCCGGATAAATTGGAAGTGACATCACTTCATCAGCCGCCTGTTCTGACTGCGGGAAGGCCCCCTTCTGGTACCCTAAATCTCTGTAGCAGTTTTGGAGATGCATCGGAAGCGGGTAGTACACCTCCGTGCCGATCCCCTTTTCTTTGAGAAAGGCACGTAACTCATCTCGCTTCGGTGCCCGCACGGTGAATTGATTATAGACATGAAAATTCCCTGGCATCGTGGATGGAAGCCTGACTCGATCGGCAGCCTTTGTCCGGCCAAACAATTGCTGATACCGTTCAGCATTCCGACGTCGTCCCTCAGTCCACTGGTCAAGATACTTCAATTTGATCTGGAGTATGGCAGCCTGGAGCGCATCCAACCGACTATTGATTCCTACTGCGTCGTGGAGATAGCGAACCTGACTCCCGTGAACACGGAGCATGGCCATAGAGTCTGCAAGGGTTTGGTCATTGGTCGCAATCAGCCCTCCATCGCCAAAACCTCCTAAATTCTTGGTGGGGAAAAAGCTAAAGCACCCCGTGTCACCCAATCCGCCTGCGCGGTTCCCCTGCTGTGCCGCCCCAATGGCTTGGCAGGCATCCTCGATAACGCGAACTTTTTTCTGCTTCGCGATTTCATTGATCGCGGCCATGTCCGCACATTGCCCGAAGAGGTGGACGGGAATGATCGCCTTTGTGCGAGATGTGACCGCCTTCTCAATCAATTTTGGATCGATATTGTACGAATCAGGCTGAATGTCCACAAACACCGGTTTCGCGCCCAATCGCGACACAGCGCCTGCCGTAGCAAAAAATGTAAAGGGGATGGTAATAACTTCATCCCCGGCCTTGACTCCCATGGCCATCAGAGAGAGCAACAGCGCATCGCTTCCCGACGCGCAGCCGATTGCGTAGCGACACCCGATGTATCCGGCAATGGCTTCCTCGAACGCCACGACGCGCGGCCCTAACACAAAGCCTTGCTCGTCGCAGACAGCCTGTATTGCGGTGACAATCTCCGCCCGAATGGGCTGAAACTGAGCTTTCAAATCAAGCAATGGTACATTCATCGAAGCTGTTCTCCAGTATGAATCTCAACCGTCAAAGGACCAGTGGCAGAGGCGTGGCCATCCCTTCAATACCCTGCCCCTCGGCATAATGCAAGTGCAGAATCGAAATTTTGGACGCTGGGCTAAGAGTCTACCGAAAAACTCTGTAGATGCGTCGAAATTGTATTGGCCTGCACCTATTAGGGAATAGGAGCACATCTCGCAGGATGCTCAAAAAGGCTGTCCATCAAGGCCGCAGCGAGCGAAGAGGCGAGGCGTACGCTTCAGTACGTTGAGCCTCTGAGCGATGCGAGAACACTGCTGGCTGACTTTTTCAGCATTCTGCTAGCGGAAATCCCGTCGATGAAAGATAAGGCTGGCTGTAAAGAGCAGAACTGCTGTATAGGCGGCCCCGTAGGCGACAATCAGCATCAGGTCCGACCCGCCGAGGTCGAGGTGGTGCACGACGTGCCCCTTCAAGTTGAACCGCTCGAGGTTGGGCAGGAGATAATAGATTCCGTCTAAGATTCCTCTGCTGAGATCATCCATCTTTGCCCCGAACACTTTCAGATCCGCGGTGAGGTGCCCGATCACATACAGCGCCAGGGTAAAGATGGCACTCAGGGTGGCGCTGGTAAACGTCGAAAACAGCAACGCCACCGCAGTAATCACCATGAACTCAATGAAAATCAGCGCCAGTGCCTTAAAGAGCATCCCCTCAACAGGAACTCCTTGGGCGTAGAGCACCACCAACAACCCCACCGCCATCACCACCGTGTTGACGAACAAGGTGATCGAGAGTCCCAGGTACTTTCCGAGCAAAAATTGATATCGGGCCACCGGCTTCGACACAATCGTATAGATGGTTTTCTTCTCGATCTCCTTACTCACTAGTCCGATCCCGACAAAAATGGCGATCAAGACCCCGAAAAAATTGATGCTGCCGAGTCCGATATCCAGTATGAGACGATGGAACTCTCCCAGAGTTAACCGTGACAAGACCACTGAACTACCGATCATGAGCAGGGCAAAGACCAGCAGATTATAGAGCAGCTTGTCCCGTAGGTTTTCCCGGAAGGTGTTCAGAGCGATCGACAAAACTTTCATGCGCGGTTCTCCGATGGACTCTGATGCCCTGCAACCTCCCGGATGAATAGATCCTCCAACGACCCCTTCTGAGGATTGAGCGACACCAGAGAAGCCTTGGCCGCGCGGATAATCTCCAGTGCTCCCGCCACTTGTTGTTGGCTCCTCAGAACCACCAACATCCGATCCTCTTGCCTTACGACTTTTTCGGTCAACGGACGTAGGTGCTCCAATCCTTCCGGGGTCAGACCATCCACGACGAGTTCCACTTGGTGATGCGTCCCTTGATCCAGCAGATCGGCCACCTTACCGCAGGCCACGAGCCGGCCCTTCAGGATCATCGCAACCCGATCGCATAACACTTCGGCATCGTGCAGGATATGGGAGCTGAACAGGACCGTCTTTCCTGATTCTTTGAGTCGCAAGATCAGATCGCGGACTTCTTTCCGGCCTATCGGGTCCAAGCCGGACATGGGTTCGTCCAGCACCACCAATTCCGGATCATTGATCAAAGCTTGGGCAACCCCTACCCGCTGCAACATGCCCTTAGAGAATTTCCTAAGCTGGAGATCCTTCGCATGGGTCATACCGACCAGTTCCAAGAGTTCGTCGACTCGCTTATCCAGTACAGCGCCCCAGAGCCCGAACAAATGCCCGTAGAATCCGAGAAATTCCCGGCTTGTGAGATAGTCGTAAAAAGAAGGGGGACTCGGGAAGAAATCCAAATTTGGCCTTGGTCTGCGGACCGCCCACCTCTCTCCCGACAAACCATCCCTGTCCGCT
>Ga0134122_10001956_pt1 | contig 15025 bp, 14 predicted proteins | sample KB302_FD_96461 | JGI IMG/M metagenome (GOLD analysis project Ga0134122, IMG submission 96461) | Terrestrial soil microbial communities without Nitrogen fertilizer from Kellogg Biological Station, Michigan, USA - KB3-0-2 | ecosystem: Environmental > Terrestrial > Soil > Unclassified ... | reverse complement strand
GCTGCCGCGGGTGTTGGCTTCTCGCGACCCGGGCAATTGCCCTGGAGAAGGCCCGCGGGCAGGTCACCGCGCAAGGTCCCTTGAGTCCAATCGTCGATCTCTACGAGATGGAGCAAGCGCGGCTTGCGGAATGGCTTGAAGCCCAGGCCCTGTGGCCGGAGGTCCGGTCGCTCGGCGCCAAAGCCCGGCGGGACAAGGTGCGGCTCACCCGCGCGCTCCACACGCTCGGATTCCTCGAAGTGCTCCTCCAAGAAGGCGCCGCGGCGGGCGCGCCGGCAGAAAGCGAGGAGTACTTCTACCTCGCGCTCCTTGTCGCGGGGCAGCTCCCGTCCCCCAAGTTTTCCGTCGAGTTGAAGAACGACCTCTGTGCCGAATGCTGCGCGGAGATGGCGAACGCGCGGCGGCGTCAGGCGAAGTGGCTCGCGGCGCGCGATGCACTGAAGAAAGGCGGTGAGTACGTCGCGCGGGGATCGAAGAACGGCGTCGCCGAGGGCAAGATGCTTTGCGTCGCGGGAGCCCTGGAAGACGATCTCGGGAACACCGAGGAGGCGGTGAAGCTCCTGCGGCAGGCCGCCGGGCTCTTCGAGGCGGCGACGCAGACGTTCCTGAGGAGCAGGACGCTCGTCCAACTCGCCTATGTCCTTGTGGGTACCGATCCGGCCGAGAGCCTGCGGATCGTCGAGCAGGCGCTCTCCCTCATTCCCGAGGGGAATCCTCGCCTCGTCTGGTTCGCGGAGACTACGAAGATCGACTGCCTCATCGGCATCGGCGCGGTCCAGGAGGCGCTCATTCGGTTCAATGCCATGAAGGGGCTCCATGAGCAATTCCGGGAGCCCTTTATCCAGATCAGGCGGCGGTTCAACGCCGCCCGTATCCTGGAACACCTCGGGCGGCTGCAGCGGGCCGAGACCCTCTTTGAAGAAGTCATCGCGAGCGATCTGGAACATGGGTTCGTGAAGGACTTTTTCCTGGACTTGGTGTACCTCTTCGGCTTCCAACTCCGGAGGGGGCAACAGACGGAGGCGATCGCGGTCTGCCGCCGTGCGATCCAGGAGCTATCTCTCCTGGAGGACGAAGAGGGCAGCGGCGAGATCGCGCGGGAACAGATGCAGACGGTCTGGCGGAGTCTCGAAGAGGAAGTGAAGCGGGGAAAGATCGACCTCGGTGCGACAGCAGTCCTCAGAAACTACATCAAGGCGCACTGGCGAACTCCGGCAAGCGATCCGCCGTTTTCCCAAAAGTGAGGCTGTCCGGACCGCTCGGGCGAATGATCGCTATGCGCCCACGAGCCGCAATTCAAACTCCCGCAGCTTCATTACCTGGAGCACATAGCTTTCGGCCAGGGCTTTTGCGGTCACATAATCCTCGACCGTGACCGGGAAGCTCTCCTCTTTGGTTTTGCCCTCCTCGGCGTCCTTGTACTCCACCGAGGCGGTGAAACGACGCACCTTCATGGGTCCTCCAGGGATATGCATTTCGAAAGATAGGCCATGATAGCAGGACTCGATATATCCCCTCGTCGTCGCGGCTGTGCGTAGCTGTGGGAATCCCGGGGTGGGAGGCCGGGCCGGGATTTCCAACGGGTGTGGGAAGGTCCGGGGGCGGGGGATGGTGGCCGGAGCTTTCCATACCCGGTCAGATTCCACAGCCGGGGTGGCGGGCTGCCAGTTATCTCGGTTAAGGAAAGGCCCCAGCGGCAGTTGCCGTGGGGCCATGGGAATCGATATCCCTCCCTTAAGGAGGATGCTGGTGGGAAGAATCTGCAGGCCGCGCGAGGACCAGGCGTCCTGCCTCGACTTTGATCTGTATGGGATCGCCTTTGCAGAAGCCAGCGCGCAGGAGCCACCGGCCACGGAGACGGATCGTCGGGACTCTCGCCCTAGCATCGAAGTATGAGGTCACCGTGGCTTGCCGGCTTACGCGGACGGTGGCCTGCCGCGTCTCGCCTCTCATGAGTCGACCTCTCTAAGCTCCTGCTCGATCTCTAGGGCGAGGCGGCCGACCTCGGGGGCGAGCCTTGCAGCCAAGCGGGAGAGAGAGGCATCCGCGCGGGAGAGCTCGGAAGCCTTTTGCGCGCCCACGGTCGCGAGGAAGCCTTCGAGGAAGCGGAGATCCCGGGCGGCGCCCTGGAGCTCCGCCTGGATCGGCGATTCCGTCCAGGTCGGCCAGTCCTCGGCGGAGAGCATGAGGTCGAAGAAGAGATTGCCGATGAAGCGGAAGGCCTCGGCGGCGCCGGGCGGGGTAAGCCAGACGAGGAAGGTCTCCCGGAAGACGCAGAGCGCCTCCCATTCGCGGGGCAGGGCGGCGGGCGGCGGTGATGCCACCGGGGCGGGCGGGGTAAACTTCTGGGCTAGCTCGGGCATGGGGTTCCTCCTTGCTCGGGTCAGGCTCCGACGAGAGGCGGCAGCCTCTCCCGGGGCCGGTTTGTTGTTATGGGTTCACTCGTCGATGGACAAGGCCGGGCCGCCGGGTATCCCAGACGGCCCGGCGATCCCTTTCCGTGTCGGACCCTTGGGTCCCGTTTTCCATTCCTATCGCCTCATCGTCGTCTTCCTCTCCTTTGCCTCCTTGGTTAGCCATGGGCGGACTTCTGCCCCTTCCATGGATCCCGCCTCCATGGCGGAATGTGAAAAGTCGGGGGCGCGCGGATCTGCGCGTGAGATGCGGGATGAAGGGGTATTGCCTTCTAGAAACTCGGGGACATAGCTTAGGGAACACTCGCGACCCAGGAGACGGGCGCACACCGCGCGAGCCGGGCTATGGTGCGGTCGGCAAAGCTCTCGCCTACGAGCACAAAGCCTTCGTAAAGCGAAAGCGCGCCCACGATCGCCTCCTCTTGCTCTTGGGAGAGTGAGCCGTCGAAGAGGCCGAGCGCCGAGACCGCTCCGGCTTCGGAGAGCCGGAGGACACCCTCGATCTCGGGGGCGAGGTAGAGCGGGCCGGTCTCCTCTGCGACCTCCATGAGCCGATGCAGGTTGAAGACCTCGAGCCCGGCGTGGAACTTGGGCGGGAAGAGATAGCGGGGAGTCTCGTTCTCTAAGGCAAGGCCGACGTAGGCGAGAAGCTCTCCGCGGCCGTTGTGGATCGGGATCGCGAGCCTGCCTTTCAAGAGCCCGCGCGCGCAGTACCCGGCGCCGAAACGTTCCAGGGTTTCTGTCCCGTATCCCAGGGATGCAAGGCTCTCGTGGTTCGGGTCGAGGGTCTTCAAGGTGAAGGCGAGGGGCTGGTTCTCTGCGGGCAGCGTCTCTTGCGCTGCCGGCGGGACTTCGACCGCAGCGGGCGCCTCGGCCGGAGCGGCGGGCGCTTCAGCTTGCGGCTTCCCCTTCTCCTCCACGAGCCCGAGCTCGAACCAGGAGTCGATCTTCAGCGCCGCGGTCCGTATGGTCACGCCCTCTTTCTGCGCGACGAAATCCAGGATGTTCCCGCCGGCCTTGCACCCGAAGCAGTACCAGGCGTTCTTCACGAGGTTTACCTGGAACTGCCGCCCGGACGAGCCCTTGCAGAAGGGGCACTGTCCCGCGAGGTTCATTCCCTTGCGGGTCAAACTCTCCAAGAGCCCGTAGCGCTCCAGGATGGCTTCAAGCGACACCGCGCGCTTTACCTCCGCGAACGGGATGAAACCTTTTTGCATCGCATCCTCCTTTTCCAGTTTTCGAGTTTCTGGAGGTCAGGGTAGCGGGAGGAATAGAGACGCAAAAGACGGCATAGGGAGCCGCCTTGCGTGACTCTGACTTTTGCGGCGCGGCTCTCACTTCATCGCGTAGGTCACCGCCAGGGCCACGGCGTCGAAGGTCGCCATGCGTTCATCCTCGCTCTGGTAGATCTTGCGCCGCCGCGGCACCTTCGCGGCGAGTTCCGGAAAGGTCTCGGCGAGGCACTGCGCGATCGAGTACTTCGTCGCGCGCTTGTCCGGCGAGGAGAAGCACTCGATGACCGCGAGCCGGGGGATGGCGTGTACCGGAATGCCGCGCTCGCGGGCGGTCTCTCGAAGCCTCCCCAAGAGCTTCTGCACCCGCGGGCGGCGGCGCGAGCCGGGGGCCGCAGAGTCTTCGAGGATAACGATATCCGGCCGGAACTGATCAAGGAGTTCGTCAAACCGGGCGACGGCGCCGGATTCCTTCTCGCCGGAGACATGAGCGAGGCCCCAGTCAACGAGGCGAAACGGAGTCTCGAAGACGGCATAGCCGAAGCCCTTGGTCGTGGGGTCCACGGCGAAGATGCGGGTGGGGTCGTTGGGAGCCTGTGACATGGTAAAGATGTTTTGTGTGGTTGGTGATGAGTTGCGGTCTGCAAAAAGAGCGTGGCGGGGACCCGCGCGGATGTCGGGAAGAGGTATTGAAAAGCGGGACCGCGCGAAGATCTTTCTCATGGCGGCTCTCACGCTATCGTCCCCGCCACAAGAAAAAAGACGGCAAATGTTTCCGCCTTGGATAAAAAATCGGTTTTATGCCTGATGCACCAAGGGTGCTACGGGCAGGAAAAAACGAAGCACGCGGACTCCGGCGCCTTTTGCGCGCCGCTTGGGGGAAGTACGCTCTTCCCCATGTCGAATGCCACGCCCGATCTCGCGGGCTTGAAGAAACTTTTTCCCGGCCTCACTGAGGCCGAATATGCGTCGCTTGATGCCTGGTACTCGGGCTATGCCGCGCTTATCCTGCGCATGTACGAGCGGATCACAAACGATTCCGCGGCACATGCCGACTTCCTTGCTTTGACGAGTCGGCCTTCCCGTCCTAGCATGACGGTAAAGGTCGATTCCCCAAAGCAAACCGACAACTCATGAACAAAACGTATTACGGCTACATCCGGGTCTCCACGGCCCGGCAGGGGGAGGGCGTTTCGCTCCAAGAGCAGCGCGCCTCTATTGAGCGCTTCGCGACACAGCGGGGCCTCACCATCTCCCGATGGTTTGAGGAGCGCGAGACGGCGGCCAAAACCGGCCGGCCGGTCTGGAACGAGATGCTCCGGCTCCTCCGGAAGCGGAGCGCCGCCGGCGTCGTGATCCACAAGATCGACCGGGGCGTCAGGAACGGCCGCGATTGGGTAGACCTCACGGAACTCGTGGACCGGGGTCTCATAGAGCTCTACTTCGCGAACGAGCAGCTCGACCTTACGAATCGCGGCGGCCGGCTCTCCGCCGACCTCCAGGCGGTCGTCGCCGCCGACTACATCAGGAACCTCCGCGAGGAGGCATTGAAAGGCATCAACGGCAGGCTGAAGCAGGGCATTCTGCCCTTGCCCGCGCCCGTGGGCTACCTCGATTGCGGAAGCGGGAAGCCGAAGGCCATCGATCCGGTCAAAGGTCCCTTGGTGCGCCGGGCCTTCGAACTCTATGCGACTGGCCGCTACAACCTGCACACGCTTCAAGCGGAGCTTAGCCGGATGGGGCTCACGAACCGCCGGGGGGGCAAGATCTCGATAAACGGCCTCTCGACCATGCTTCGCAATCCCTTCTACATCGGGCTCATCCGGGTGAAGCGCCGCAAAGAGACCTACGAGGGCGCCCATGATCCTCTCATCAAAAAGTCGCTCTTCGATCGGGTGCAAGCGGTCTTGGACGGCAAGCTCTCGGCGCGGCCCGAGAGACACGACTTCCTCTTCCGTCGCACCGTGCGCTGCAAGTCCTGCAACTACTCCCTGATCGGCGAGACGCAGAAGGGCCACACCTACTACCGCTGCCACACGCCGAATTGCCCCACAACGGGCGTAAGGGAGGAAGCCGCCGCAGAGCGGGTCAGTCCTCTCTTCCTCGCATGCCAGCTCGATCCCGAGGAACGGACTTACCTCCGCGAGAAGATCGAAAGCATGAAGACAAACTGGCAAGACGAGGCCGCAGCGCGTCGCAAGGCGCTCGAACTGAAGATGAGCCAGCTCGCCGGGAGGCGGGCGCGCCTCACTGATGCGCTCATAGACGGACTTATCGATCGCGATCTCTTCGAGGAGCGCCAAGTGGCCCTCCTTGCAGAGAAGCGGACGCTTGAAGAGCAAACCGCCAACCTTGATGCTTCCGGCATCACAGGGCCGCAGAAGCTCGCCGATTTCCTCGAACGCCTGGATTCTGCGCATTTACTATATGAATCGGGCACACCCGAGGAAAAGCGCGAATTGATCGCACGCTTCACCTCGAACTGGCACGCGACGGGAAAAGAGATAGACTTTACGCCGCTTCCCGAGGTGCGGCTCGTTGCGGAGAGGGCAAAATTTCTTTTCGGTGGGGCGAAACGAGACAGACCTCGAACCGCCGATTATCGGCGCCTTGGCGGTGAAATGTCTCGAATGTGGGACGCTCTCATTGTAACTCTCAGCGAGAAACTTTGTGTCATCCCTGGCCGACCCTGAAGCCCATCTCGCCGCGGGCTGATTCCTGCGGCGGGGCCATAAGGGCCTGGATCACCTCGAAGATGGCTTTGAAGTGGGTGTCGTAACGCCGCTCCATCTCTTCGACCTTTGCCGCGAGCTCGCGGTTTGTGGCCAGGATCTCGCGGAGGCGGACAAAGGCCCGCATGATGGCGATATTGACCTTGACCGCCCGCGGGCTCTTGAGGACCGAGGAGAGCATGGCGACGCCCTCCTGGGTGAAGACATAGGGCAGGTAACGGCGGCCGCCATGGGCGCCTCCACTTGAGGTGCCAATTTGGAACCTCAAAGCCCGGGCCTCGGCCGGGGTGAGCTGGAACATGAAGTCGGAGGGGAAGCGTTCCAGGTTGCGCCTGACCGCTTTGTTGAGCTGCTTGGTCTCTACGCCGTAGAGCACCGCGAGGTCGCTGTCGAGCATCACCTTCTGCCTGCGAAGAAGGTAGATCTTCCGCTCAATGACGGCGGGCGGCAGCGGATCTTTGGCACGCATGGGTTTTGACATGACCTAAGCGTATTCGGCATATGGACAAGGTCAAGAAGGTGCTTTATGCAGCCTTGACTTGCGGGGCGTATCGAGACGAGCCCGGTCAGCGGGAGTACTAGAGCCTTGGGGTGACACACTCCTTCTCGCCTATTTTGCTCTTGAGAAGGCGTATCCTAATGAGGCTCGAAGGCAAGGCCAAAAGTTCTCGGGCATGAAGGTAGTACCATCTCGCCCTAGGAGTTCCACTTCCGTGCAGGTCAGGAGCGCTGCCCTTGGCTTGGATGCCTAAGTACCGAAAGAGGGTGACAGCCCGCAAAAGATGATATCGATCCGACACGATCCAAGCAGAAAGCCATCCGTTTGCGTTCATTAACTCCGCGCAAAATAGAGCGTTTTCTACCGTATTCCTGGATCGCTCTTCCACGAATATATTCTTTTCCGGAACACCTTGTTCAAGAGCTAGCCGCCTTATCACTGACGCCTCAGAAGGTGGAAAGAGCCCGATGTTGCCACTCGCAATCAATAGCCGCGCTTGACCGGACAGTACAAGGCTAGCTCCATGTAATGCGCGACGAAGTAGAGAGGGGCTGGGTATACCTCCCTCCCAAACTGCTGCCCCAAGTACAACTGCAGCGTCAAGAGTCGTGGTGGCACCATTAATCTCTGCCGCCTTTCCACTCATGGAATTCCTCCCCCCCGGTTACCAGGTATCAAGAAGAGGATTCACTACTTTCTAATCTTTCGAGTGACGTCACGAGTTCACGGATTCGCCAGTGCCCGGGCTTAAGTTGCTTGCTGTAGGTCTCATGAGCAGACGCAAGCAACTGTCTATCATTTGTCAGTATGCCAAGGCGTGCTTGGGACTGTGCAACCCAGTAATTTGAATATGCCCCGAACACTTGCTCCCTGATACGTAATGCTTGACGGTGGTGGCTTAGCGCAAGATCTCTGGAATGATTTCCTCCTATCTTCCAATAGACATCCCCGAGTGCATAATGCGAGGATGCGATGTGCGCGTGTAAGCCGGGATAGTGAGCCTGTCGCCACTCAAGAACAGTGGTGTGATCCTCCTGAGCCCCTTTCAGATGTCCTAATTCCATCAGGCAGTTGGCGCGGACAAAGAGAGCCCAGACAGTTGCCTCATTGCGCAGCGGGACACTGTTGTCGCCATCGTATTTTTCATGGTAGGCGAGGCAGTAGATACCAAGACCTCTTTCGGCCGCTGCCAGCGCCTTGTTAGGTTCGCCAAGCTCAAGATAGGCAAGTGCGAGGTTCACGGCAGCCGTCCCAGCGTGGGCATGGTTTGGACCGAACCGAAGGTCGCTGATTTTTTCCGCGCGGGCGAAACTCTCAAGTGCACCCTCAAGATCGCCCCATTCGCGCTGGACCCGCCCCAGGGAATCCAGCGCTCTACAAACGTCAGTGTTATCAGGGCCATAAACACGCTCGAAGATTTCCAGCGCCCGGCGATGAGCCTGCATGGCCCGGCTGAGGTCACCACGCAAGCGCCAAACACCACCTAAAGCACGGAGGTGCGTTGCCAAGAGCGGCTCATCGGGCAGGTCTGTGGCCTGGAGAGCCTCATTGGGCTGCATACCGCCCGTGATGATCCGCAGACCATGAGCCGATTCGGATTCGGCGGCGTCCAGATTCGACAGTTGGCGGCAAACGACGCTGACATAGCCGTGCAACTCACTCAGTTGACGACGAGTACTTGGGTCTCGGTCATTCTCAAATGGTTTCAATAGCTGAAGCGCATCGTAGAGAATTGGTAGAGCCTCGACGGGAGCACTGTTTGGGCGGTGGCGGAGAACTCGCGCCTGAACGGTCAGAGCCCAAGCGTAATCACGGCTGTCGCCATGCTCCTTCAGCGGAGGGAGAGCCTCATCCAAGAGGTTCTGGGCCGGCTCGAAAAACGCCCGCTGGCGCATTATGTTAGCCAACCGGACTTTGCGCAGTGCCGCGTTACCTGGCTCTCGTATAATGTCGGACAGGTCTACAGCTTTCCTGCTTGCGTCCTCGGCAGCAGCCCACTCCGATAGCGTCCTGCGGTGCAGCCCTAGCATTGAGGAGGCCTCGGCAGCGCGCTCCAGAGTCTGGAGTGTCAATTTCTCCCTATTCATCAGAATATGATCGGTAATGGCCTCCACGTGGGGTGCGAGAGCGGTCATCGTACGCTGGCCTTCTGAGCGACGCATGACCTCGCGGTTAGGCATCGTGTGGCTGATCGCAGACGTTGAACGGAAAAGAGTTTCAGCAGTACGTCCTTCCGCTCTTACAACCCTCCGCACAAGGGCACCGATGACGCGATGCAGTATGTAGCTGCGAGAGCCAGCCTCGCGTTGGCATTGTAGTAGAGAACGATCCACCAGAGTCGAAAGGATGGCATCAACATGGGCGGGCCTCCATTCCCGTTCCAAATCAGCCGTTGCATGAAGCAAGGTCAGTGGCACGGGCTCCGGTGAAAAAAATGCGAGAATCTCTAGTAATCTCCGCGCTCCAGGGCGAGCCTTATCGGCTCGATCAATGGACATAACGTAGGTCTCTCGCCACAGAGGCTCGAAACCCTCAATCTCAGGGAGGACCTCAAGCGCATCCTCAACCGATTCGTTCAGCCTGCGTTTGAAGTCTCCTGGATCGTCGCCGTCGCGCAAGAGGGTGGCAACCTGCTTTAGGAACAATGGTCGCCCAGCAAAAGCTATCGAAATAGCTTCGACATCGGCGTTTCTCACCAGCTCTGGACGACCACTCTCGTTGGCAATCAGTTCCGCACCGGTACCCGGATCGAGGCCTTTAAGTAGCGTATCAGTAGGCGCCACAGGGTGCCACCGACCGGACTGTGAGGTTATGAGCACATCGCATGCGTTTAGGGGCAAGTACCGAAGGGCCACCGTGCCCAATCTATGCTTCAGATTTGCATCGTCGACGTTGTCTAAGATAACTAAAGCACGCCCATTGAGGACACGAAGCTCTAGGAACTCACGTAGATCACTTAGGAAACGGTGTACTTCTGCTTCATGATCGCTTTCCAGACTCAAGTCAGTGCAGGCACTGGGTATGCCCAGCTGGCGTGCGAATTCACGTAAACCCAGTCGTATCTTGAGTTCGTCGGAAGCATCGATCCACCATCGCGCAGCATAATGCTGAGCTACATCCTCCGCAACTTTCCGCGCTAGAACACTCTTACCCATTCCGGCCTCTCCCCAGATGACGTGGGGGTGGCGCACTTCGCCTGCGTATACCTCTTCTGAAAATCTCTCCCCGAGGGAGCGCAGTTCCCGATCTCGGCCTCTGAGAACTGTTCGCGTAACCTCCCAAAGATTGTCGATCGGTCTAGCCGGCAGAACGAACCGTCGCCGTCGTGCCTGTAGATCTGTTTCTTGCCCCGAGTCCAACTCAAGAACTAAGGCATAAGCGTGCGCGGCAGCTGCAGCGGCCGCATAGCGACGCCAGCGATCACGGGTTATCTGATTGCGCCGCTGGGCCACGTTACAATAGTCAGACATACCCCGAACAATTAAGAACTCGGGGACAGTTCCTCGCGTACTCCAATCAAGTACTGCACGACCAGCTCCGACACCTTCCATTTCAACGCAGATCGCCTTCGGATACTTTTCGAGTAGTTTAAGGAGCCGCGGGCTGTTAGACTGGATAGCGCCGCCGACCAGCATCTCTCCAGATAATACTTTCGGCACGCCTCCACCCGGACGCTTGACGAATATCTTGTCAATCCAAGAATTATCGCCGCGGTGCGATGGTCTGCGCGACAACTCACGAAGGCGCGACGAGGCTCCGGGCAGCGATAAGTAACGAGGCGAGTCATTACCATCCTCTTCAACTTTGTGGTAGTCATAGTAATGGAGGAAGGTGTGAGTGACGACATCGCCAAGCCTCACGTCATCACGCCCTTTAATCGCCCCGCCAATGTCGACTAGCAATAAATTACGGGGATACCATGCCTCCAGCATTGCACCGACAAAGGTCGCTGCTGCAATATTTTCACGATCAAGTGGAAGGCCTGTGGCTACGATAGCCGGGCCACCATCCTGGAGACGTACGCTACCCCAGGTCCATTGGTAGCCCTGACGCAGGGTATATTTTGAGAGGCTGAAGATGCTTCGAACGGCGTCATATGCTTCCGGTAAAATAGTTAGGATCGCGACATCGGCGATCGATGGAGCGGGAGCCAATTCTTGATGACTGCTCATCAAGCCTTCATTTCCTTTCCATTAACGGATTAGCGCCCTGTAAGGTGTGCAGAGAGCATCCGACCTTGGCGTACGTGGATAAGGCGGATTGGTTGGGACCTCCTTTGGCGATCAAAGCTGGACGATCGATCCTGACCGATTCAGTAATAAAACTTTCGCTCACCGCTAGCGAACTTTCTGGCGATATGCGCTATTCTCAGGTGGTAGCCACCAAACACGTAACTGAAATTGTCAGCACATGCGACCTTCTCTACTGGCTGTCTACCGCAGTTCAAGCCGTACGCTTTGAACTTCTTCTGCGGATTCTCGAACGCCTCCACCACGTCATCCACGGGAATCTCATAGATTGCGGGTACCTCCTTTGGGTCCAGAGTGAATCTAGAGAGTGGAAGGTCGTCGTACGTCATAAAGACCGTAACCACCAGATGACGCTTACGATCCAGACTGTCAACGCCGACGCTCAGATGTCGACCTATCAGCGTGATATTCTCGGGCGGGCATTTCCACCCGAGCTCCTCTTCGACCTCTCGAAGGCAGTCCAGACCAGATTCACCAGCGCGATAGTAGCCCCCAACAGAGCCATCAAATTTACCTGGAGCCCAGCCCCCTGGTGGACGTTCCTGGTAAAGCAACGCCGGCCCGGGACGCACTATCCATAGATTCATTACCCCAAGCCAATCCCCATCGTTAATTGCTTCAACGACTGGTTTCACAACTCCACTGGGTTCAAAGCGTGGGGGAGCCAATACATCCACATACTCCACGGCCATAAGGGAAGTCTACCTCCGGCGATATCGTAGTTCCAAGGTCCCTAAACGCTATTGGAGCACACCATTGTGCTCTCGAAGGTGCTCCACATCATACTTGACGACGGACTTCGACGCCAACGCCACTCCTCTCGATAAAGCAATCTTGAACTCGTCCCCCGCTGCGAGGCCTGCCAAGCAGGCTCCGGCCAGGATATCGCCGGCACCAGTGGTATTACAAACTTCATCAATGATTGGCGCTGACACATCTGTCCAAACTCCGTTCTCGTAAAGCGACGCTCCGCGAGCTCCACGCTTTAAGACTAGACTCTTGGACCGTGCTGGCAGCCATCTTAATCTCTGATATTCCTCTTGATTAACGAATACAATCCCAATGTTATTCTCATGCTCTCTGAGCAAGGAGTGGAAGTCATCTATATAGCTAATGGTAGTATCGATGGCAATAACTCCTCCAAACTGCCTCTCTACTAGCCAATCTAAAACATGCGTCTGCTGCCGAGGGGGAGCGGTCGCGACGAAAAAGAATCGCGCTGCCAAATAAGGTGCCGGTATCAGATCGGGCAAGAGTTCCTCGCAAGCATTGAGGCTAACGCTGAGGTTTATGACTTCATTTTCTGCGCCATATTCTTGACAGAAAAGGGCGCTGTCTCCATCTTTTAGAAGGATGCCGGATGTATCAATCTGGAGTGACTGGAACCACGAAATGGGAAAGTCTTCTCCAAGGACAGTGACTATGCCAGTAGAGCGATTAACAATGGATGCCGCCAAGGTCGCGTAGTAGGCGGCTCCCCCAGGTGCTCGTGTGGACTTGCCGGACATGGAGCTTATATCAAAGCCAGCATGGCCGTAGATCACAAGGTGAGGAACGGCAGGAGAAGCGAGTGTTTCTGACAGCTCATGCTCCGACCGACTCATTGTTAACAACCTCGGTGTATGTTAGCTGCTTATTCTCAAGTATGGCGGCTTCTGCCCCGGACTCCTCAAGTTTCGCGCAGAGGCCAATTGGACCGTGTTCACTGACGTTTCCCAAGCATCTGGAGCCCACTAGAACGTCGCCGTCGCGGTTGACCACGAGGCAGCTACCATCTATCTCGCTACTCTTGCGGCAAATTAACGGAAACGCTCCATTAACCTCGATAGCCAGCTCCTGAGTGAGCTCATTAAACTGCGTAGGGCTGAGCGAAAATTCGCTGCTGTTCTGCTTGGCCCGGAAATTATTATCAAGAAACTGGTAGACCTTCCATAGATCCAGTGATATATGCTGATCCACTAGGATACGAGCCAGTGCCTTGAGTCCATCGATGTTTACTCTTGTAGCCACAGAGGCTAAAATAACCTTTATTACTGGATTGATCGTCTTGAGCGCTGAGATTTCGCTCAGCGGAATCTGGAATTTAGCTTCAGGAGCTAGAGCCGATACTCCCTTTACTGGGCGCATGATGTCGTTGGTGCCGGCATCGCCATCCAGTGAAATTCCGACGGAGTCGAAGCAAGATGCGACAAGAGAACGGTATCGGGCCAAGTAAAAGCCGTTAGTTCTTAGGATGAGTCGAAATCCGCGTTGACGGACTACATCTACGGCCCACAAAATATCCTTGTAAAGAAGCGGCTCGCCTCCGCAGAATTCAATGGCAGCCGCCCTCACATACTCAGCAAAATCGAGAGCCTGAATGAAGACAGATCTCTTCATGCCGGGCTTAGAGTCTAGCTCGCCGAAGCAATAGCGACAGGCGAGATTACAAGCGCCAGTCACATAGATGTCTACAACGGGAGCATGAAACATGTGGGGCTTCCTTTTTAAGCGGTCGATTCCTTTAAGGAGCTTCGGCTCTAGAACACAAACGCCGCATACTCCTACTCCCTTTCCAACCTGATCATAGGCGTTGGCTTGAGGCAGTATACATGGAACTCTTAGCCCCTCCAACTTATAGAAGTTATCGCATAGGCATCTAGATCATCGCTTCCTTCAAGGAGGGATGCAGGGTGCTAACCTCGCCTCGGCCGTTCACCCACTCGTGCGTCAGCATGCCACCGCGACCGAGGCTCTCCTGGTCTGTAAAGAGGTAGAGACCCGAGCCGCCTCCCAAGAGAGAGTGACAAGTCTCTATAAGACGTTTCACCCGCTCCCGGCTCGTCGTCACGGTCAAGACCCGGAAGTTCGGTATGCCGAGGTGCGTCTTGTGGAGTCTCTGCCGCCATATCTCCCGGTAGCAGAAGAGCTTGCGGAGAAAGCTGGTCTGCGCGAGCCCCTTCCGCGCGACCGGCATGGTGCCGCGGTCGGCTTCAAGGAAGAAGAAGGCTAGGTTCCGACCCTCCGGCTCATCCTCGAAGCGAAGGCCAAAGACCTTGTCCGGCTCCACGCCCAAGCGGTGCAGCTCGCCGCCATGGCGGACTTCAATCTGCCAGCGGAAGGGCAGGCGCAGGCGCCGGGTCTCTGCCGGCGCCCCGGCGAGCACCTCCTCGGGCGGGATGAACCGCACCCTCTCCCGGCTCCGGCAGGCGACCTCAAAGGCCACCATGACCTCCGCGACTGCGAGGGTATGGTGAAGGAAGACCCGCGAGACGTTGCGGTTCTTCGTGTCCCACCGGACGCCGCCCCGCCTCACTTCTCCCTCGGCCTCGAGAACCTCGGCGCCCTGGTTCCCGAGGGCATAGACCAAAGGCTCAGAGCCGCGGACATACCAGTCGAGCTGCATGGGCGGCCGGTCCAGGTAGCCGTGGTGGAAGAGGAGCTGCAGGCGCCGTAGCGTCGCCTGCCGGCTCCCTCCCAAAAGGGCCACGAGGTGAGTGGACCGGAGGAGGCGGTGGCGGTGGACGGCACGAAGGATGTCGAGATCGCGGGGCGTGAGGACTATTGATCGCACCGGTACGCGCTCGAAGCGCGGCCGGCGGGTCTGAGGATGGGACATCGGAGGTTAGCGTACCGGCCGGCCGGGGCTCCGCAAGGCGGCGGGCTCAGCCGCCAAGCCAGCGGTGGATCTTCGCTTCGACCTCCTCCCGCGGCCGTCCATATCGTTCCCGGGAGCGGCGGATGACCGCCTCCCGCCTGTCCGTCGCCGTGCCTTGGATCGGAGGCAGGGTCCGCCCCCGGAAGGGCTCCCGCATCCGGCCCTGATCCAGAAGCCGGGCGTAGAACTCGTACTTTTCTAGGGAGACGAGATTCCCCATCTTCACGTCGCCGGCGAGCTCGTCTTCCAAGAGCCGCGCAT
>Ga0134122_10001954_pt1 | contig 15028 bp, 9 predicted proteins | sample KB302_FD_96461 | JGI IMG/M metagenome (GOLD analysis project Ga0134122, IMG submission 96461) | Terrestrial soil microbial communities without Nitrogen fertilizer from Kellogg Biological Station, Michigan, USA - KB3-0-2 | ecosystem: Environmental > Terrestrial > Soil > Unclassified ... | reverse complement strand
CCAGAGATGCGACGAAGCCGACCGCCAATGCGATGACGCACGGATGACAGAAGGATCTCATCTACACTCCTCCTGATGGTATTTACCGCTATACCGGTAGTATCTACCCTATCCAGTGCGTATCGACGCGCGATGTGGGACAATCAGAACAGAGGCCTTTCCCGGGTCTCGTATGCCGCCGAAGCATAGGCCCCCGTTCCGCGCCTCTCTATTGAGGAAAACTTTGTGCGGCTAGGATATTGACAGATAATTCTGGCTGTGGTAACAATCGGGTTGTTGATCCTACGCAGCCGACGTAACTCACTGGACCTGCGGCAGATCAGCAGTCCCTAGAAAGGAGTCCGTTATGTCGGAGTTCTCCTCAAAGCTGTTTGTCGCTGTATTGCTGGTGTTTGCTTTAGTGGTTGTTTCCCCTCCTGCGGCCCGGGCCCAGGGCGCGTTGTCCGCCTCGGGCGGACCGCAATTGCCAAGCCCTTTCCAATTCGAGATCGAGGAGATCACCCTCAAGTTGGGAGGCAAGGTCGTCCTTCACGATCAGTTCCAGCGGCAGGGTGGGCTCAGGCCCGCCGAGATCGAAGGCCGCAAGCTGGCTGCGGGGGAGGGGCCGGAGTACCGCATCGATCTGGGCCAGATCTCCTCCGCCAACGTTCGTGACGGAATCCTCAAGATCGACCAGAGCGTGACGTCCAACATCTGGCACGGACCGCAGGGGAACTACGGTCATACCCTGCACCGGAACGATTCCTACGTCTCCATGTTTACCCTTCCGGTTAATGCGGCCGGAGGTATGACCTTTCTCGCTAACGAGATCGGCGGGCTCGAGTTCTCCGTCCGGGTCCGCGCACCGCACCTCAGCGGCTTCGAAAAGCTGAAGGTCGGGCTCATGGATACGGAGGCGTACCGGTCTTTGGCTGCCGTCTCGTTCGGGAGGCTGCCTCTTCCTGCCTCTCCCGCCACGGGCGCCGCGGACCAGGGCACCAACATCCTCGACCTCGTAAGTCAGCCCGCCATTGTGCTCGGACGGGTGGAAGAGCCCCGGGTCAGGGGTGAGATCGTCCTGGATTACGCCAAGATCGAGCGGAGCGACGAGATCAAAACGCTGGAAATGGTGCTCCGGGTAAGTCCCGAAGGCCGGGTCTCCGGATTGGCCCGGATCGATGCCGGGGGGCAGGTGAAGGTGGTGGAGCTCGAGCCGAGGAGCGAGGAGCGGGCCGTCCTGCCGGCGAACTTGAAGCTGGCGGCGACGCTCTTCGCCGAGACTCTGCCCGCGGTGGAGGTCAATCGTGTCTATCCTCGGGAAGTGGCGGTTCGCGACCTGGGTGTCACCGACCGGGTCCGCTTCCGGATCGAGGGGTTTGGCTTTGGACCGGATAGCCGGGTCGAGATCGTTCCCCAGGAGGGCGCGCCGATCCCCGCCGCGGCCATCCACCGGGAAAAGGTGGCGGTGCCGGAAGGCACGGTGCTGCTGGCGGACATCGGCCTGCCCGCGCGAATCGGGAGCTACAGCTTGCGGGTCACTACGGGAGGCCAGAGCACGGTGTTCGAGAACGCGGTGCGTGTGTTCTCCCCGTCAGCCACAGCCAGTGTGCAGGTCCCGTAGCGCCAGGACCGCGATCCGTCGCGCGGCGACAATCCGCCGCCGCGCGATGGGGCTGGTGTCCAGCGGCGACCGGCTGACCCTGGCGGCACTTGACATCGACTCCTCGATCTTCGATCCTACGCTTGCATGTTGATTTGCCTTGTGGTAGAATACGATTCTCTCTCCAAAAGGAGATTATCATGGCCGATTCCGCAGTCTCCGCCGCCAGAAGGAGTTTTCCCTGGATCCTTCTTGTCACTCCTCTCTTCCTCGCGATCGCGAGCGGCGGCTCGCCGCCGCCGGTCACGCAGGTTGCATTTCCCGACGTGATCAGTCTCAAGACGGACCGGGGGCCGAGCCAGGTGGCGATCGCCGATCTCAACCTGGACGGCAACCTGGACCTGGTCACCGCGAATGCCCTGGGGAGCAGCGTCTCGGTGCTGCTGGGCCGCGGCGACGGCTCCTTCGGGCAGGCCGCGCGATACGCGACCTCGGATGCAAAGCCTTACGGCCTGGCCTTCGGCCGTTTCAATGAGGACGCCTATCCAGATCTCGTCGCGTCAGCCGCAAGCGGCTCGGCGCTGATCGTCCTGCTGAACGACGGTGCCGGCGGTTTCGGCGCGCCGGTCGCGGTGCAGACCGCCAAGGCCACGATCGCGGTGGCCGCTGGCGACCTGAACGGCGACGGCCTGGACGACATCGCCGCAGCTCACCCTGACGGCGAGGAGATCGCCCTCTACTTCAACCAGGGCCAAGCCCGCTTCAGCAAGGGCGGCTCGCTGCCGGGCCTGAGCCGCAGCCTGCTGATCGCCGACCTCAACCGGGACGGCAAGCCCGACCTGGCCTCCGCCGACGAGACTTCGGATACGGTTTCGGCCTTCCTCGCCGAAGGCCACGGCGCGTTCTCGCCGGCGAAGCAGCTCAAGGCTGTTTCTCAGCCCCAGTTTCTCCACGCCGCCGACCTGAACGGTGACGGTGCGATGGATCTGCTGGCGGCGAGCCCCGACTCCGACTCGATCTCGCTGCTGACCAATCGCGGCGACGGCACCTTCGACCACACCGGCGATCTGGCTGTCCGGCAGCCCACCGCCATCGGCACCACGGACATCGACGGCGACGGACGCCTCGATCTGGTGGTATCCGAGGGCGAGACCGGTTCGGTCGCCGTGCTGTTCCACGACGGCGAGAGCTTCCGCCCGGCCATCCGCTTCCCGGTTGAGGGCGACCACGTCACCTCGCTGGCGATCGCCGACCTCAACCGCGACGGCAGCCCCGACATCGCCACCTCGAACATGGCCTCGGACACCGTCTCGGTGCTGCTCAAGGGGGTGCGTGTTCCGCGGATCGAGAAGTTCGCTCCCGCGTCGACCGCGCGGGTGCAACTGACCAAGGGCAATCTCGATGCCGCGATCCGCGTGCGCTTCAACACCGATCTCGCCGCCGACTCGCTGGCGAACGGAGTCATCGTCTATGCGAGCCAGTCCGGGTATCACCAGGCTGCTTTGACGTACGACGAGCGGGAGCACTCCGTCACCGTGCAGCCGCACGTGCAGGGCGCGAAGGGGGATTCGAAGCTCGAGACCCCCGGCCGCGTCGTCGACTTCGCTCCAGGGGAGCTGGTTACCGTTTCCTTCACCAAGGCCATCCGCTCGCGCCTGGGCATCCCCATGGGTGCAACCTCGACGTTCTCTTTCGGCGTCGCACCCCGGCAGGGGAGCGGCCAGTTCGTCGAGGCCGGGAAGATTGACTGCCTCAAGATCCCCGGCACGCTGCGGGCCGCCGACATGGACAACGACGGCAAGATCGATATCGTGGCTCTCTGCCGGGAGGTGGACGGGATCCGCGTCCACTTCAATGCCGGCGGCGCCAGCTTCCCCCATGAGAACAGCGTCCTCCTGCCCACCGGCGGCTTCGGGCCGTGGGACCTGATTCCGGCCGACCTGAACCGCGACGGCAAGATCGACATCGCGGTCGTCAACACCTTCTCGTCGGACCTGACGATCTTCTACAACGAAGGCAACCGCAAGTTCAGCGCGCCGCTCACCATGCCTTCCGGGGCGGGTCCGATGAGTCTCGCTTCGAGCGACCTCGACGGCGACGGTTACCTCGACATCGTCACGGTCACCAAGGGCTTTCCCGCCGTCCTGGTGTTCATCAACGACGCCAAGGGCGGCTTCAAGGAGCCGGTGAGCTATCACGTGGCTCCTTCCCCGTACGACCTCTCGGCCAAGGACCTCAACAGCGACGGTTCGCCGGACCTCGTGATGACCAACCTCGAGTCCGATCGCGGCACCATCCTGATGAACAACGGGGACGGCACCTTCCGCAAGGGCGAGGAGTTTCCCCTACAGCTCGCCAAGGCGCTCACCGAGGAGCCGGTCGACGTCGACAACGACGACAAGGTCGACATCGTTACGGTCAATACCGCCTCCGACGACATCTCGATCTTCCTCAATCGCGGGAAGGACAAGTTCGAGCAGCAGGCGAACGTGCCAGTGGGGATGACGCCGACCGACAAGGTGTTCGGCGACTTCAACAGCGACGGGTTCGTGGACATGGCCATCACGCTCGACGGCGGCAAGGTCACTCTCCTGCTCAACAACGGAAACGGTACCTTCCGGCGCGCCGACTCGCTCGCGGTCGGCAAGAACCCGACGTCTCCCGTGTCGGCGGACTTCAACGGTGACGGCACGCTCGACCTCGTGGTGGCCAACCAGTACTCTTTCAACCTGTCGGTGCTGCTCAACCTGCCCAAGAAGCCGGTGACCGGCGGCGCCGTCGGAACTATGCGTAGAGAGCCGTGAGCTTGAAGCGCGGGAGATGAAAATGAACGACCGAGTCAGCCTGAGCAGACGCTCCCGCCTTCTTCGCTCGCTCGCCCGAGTGCTGCCGGTGCTGCTGCTGGCCGGCCTGGCGGCGCCGGCCCTCGGCGAAGGGCCACCGGCCGCCGTGCCGGTGGACTTCGCCCACGCCTTCAACTTGCCGGTGGGCGTCAGTCCCTATTTCGTGGTGGCGGTGGACCTCAACCACGACGGTCACCTGGACCTGGCCGCGTCGAACACGGTGGGGCACAGCCTCACCGTGCTCCTCAATCGCGGCAACGGCACGTTCCTCCCCGGCGCCGAATATCCGACGCGCGGCTTCACTCCGTACGCCCTGGCAGCGGGAGATCTCGACGGCGACGGCGCCCCCGATCTGGTGTGCGGCAACATGTTCTCGCACAACATCTCGCTCTTCTTCAACAAGGGGGACGGCACCTTCGGCGACACGGTCAATCTGGAGGGCGAGCCCGGGCCGATGTTCACCACGCTGGCGGACTTCAACGGCGACGGGCGGTTGGACATCGCCACCTCCGACATCGGGCACGACGACGTCGCCATCTTCCTCAACCGTGGCGAGCGGCATTTCGAGCACACCGGCACCTATCGATGCAAAGGGGTAGTGCCTTATTCGGTGATCGCCGCCGACTTCGACAAGGACGGCGACCAGGACCTGGCCACCGGCAACATCTACTCCGCGAACGTGTCGGTCCTGATGAATCAAGGCGACGGCAAGTTCAACGAGGCGGTAACCTACGCCACGGACTCGCTGACGCAGATCCTGTTCCCCGGCGACTTCAATCGCGACGGCTACATCGACCTCGTCTCGGGCAACGGCGGCTCCGACAACATCTCGGTGTTGATCAACAACGGCGACGGTACCTTCAAGAAGGCGGTCAACTATCCCGTCAAGCTGCCCCAAGGAGTGACGGCGGGCGACATCGACGGTGACGGCGATCTCGACATCGCGACCGCCAACCAGAGCGCCGGCACCACCTCGGTGCTGATCAACGACGGCGGTGGGAGCTTCAGCCGGTCGCTGGACTTCAACGTCCAGGGGCTCTACCCGACGTCGGTTCTGATGGCCGACCTCAACGGCGACGGCCGGGTGGATCTCGCCACGGCCAACTCGGGGAGCAACGACGTCTCGGTGTTGCTGAGCGGCGTTGCGGTGCCCAGCGTCGAGTCGGTCTCTCCCTCTGCGGCGCTCAGGGTGGGGCTGCGGCAGGGAGCTCTGCTGGCGCCGGTCACGGCCCGTTTCAACACCGCGATTGCCGAGAGCTCGCTGACCGGCGACAGCGTGCGGCTGATGGGCAACCAGTCGGGTGTCCACCTGAGCAGCCTGCGCTACGATGCCGCAAGCCAGACCGTCGAGCTCCAGCCCGCAAAGGCTGCGCGGCGCTTTCAGCCCGGCGAGCAGGTGAAGATGGTGTTCAGCTCGAGCGTGCAGTCCACGGCAGGCCTCAAAATGAACCGCGGCTATCTCGCCTCGTTCGACATCGAGCCGGAGCGGGGGTATGGCAGGTTCGAGCGCCAGGGGGAGGTTCAGGCTCTCAAGGCCAGAGGCGAGCTGCTCGGCGCCGACGTCGACGGCGACGGCCATATCGATCTCGTGTTGGTCGAGAAGGGACGCAGCACGGTATCGCTCTTCTTCAACGGGCCCCAGGGCGTGCTGCACCAGCGGGTGGAGCTGTCGACGGGGGGCATGGAGCCGGAGACGGCCGTGGTGGCCGACTTCGATCAGAACAACACGCTGGACATCGCCGTCCTCAACCGGTTGAGCATGGACATCTCCTTCTTCTACAACGAGGGAGACCGGCGTTTCAGCGCGCCCCAGAAGGTTGACGCCGGTTCGATGGTCACGGGGCTGGCGGCGTCCGACTTCAACGGCGACGGCCGCATCGATCTGGTGCTGGGCAACCGGCTCAAGAACGTGGCGACGCTCCTGCTCAACACGGGCGGCCGGAGCTTCGCGCCTCCCAAGACGGTCGAGACGGACCACATTCCCATGCTGATCGCTTGCGCCGACCTCAACGGCGATGGTGTGGAGGACATGGTCGCCGCGGAGCCGGCCGCGGACAGCGTCACCGTCCTTCTCGGCAAGGGAGACGGCACCTTCAAGGTTTCCTCGGAGCTGCACCTGCTGCCTTCTAACGTGCAACGGATCCTGATCGGCGATCTCAACCAGGACCGGGCTCCCGAGATCCTGACCGTCAATGGTGCGTCGGGCGACGTGGCGGTGTTCCCCAATCGCGGCGACGGCAGCTTTGGGACGCCGTACTACATCCCGGCAGGCGAGGATCCTAGCGGCGCCGTGCTGGTCGACGTCGATGCGGACGGTGCCGTCGAGCTGGTCATCAGCCATCGTGCCGGGTTTTCCGTAGTGGAGAATCCAGGCTCGAAGCAGGCCCGCGAGCGGTTCTCGGTCACCGGCAAGGGAATTCTCGCCTTGGTGGGGGCCGATTTCGACGGTGATGGCGCGATCGATCTGGTGACGGGAAGCGCCGCTGATCGGGAGTTGAGCTTGTATCTGAACCGCGCCGCCAGCGAGCGGGCGGCGGCGCGGCCGTAAAAGAACGATCGCGAATGTGAAGGGTGGGTTCCGCATGAAGAAGCTCTTGGTCGTTCTCGTCGTGCTGGCGGGCTTCGAGTCGGCGCTCTCGCCCGGCGCCTCCACGCAGGACGCTGCGGTTCGCGGCCGGGTGAGAAGCGGCGATCAACCCCTCGCGGAAGCGATCGTCAGGATCCAGACCGCGCCGAGCTACGTCATCACGGAGGCAGACGGAACGTTCTCCCTGCCGGTGACCGGGGCCGCTCCCTCCCCTCTGAACGTCACCGTGGCCAAGGAGGGGTATTACAATCGGCGTACGCCGTGGAAAGCAGGGGATGGGCCCCTCGACATCGAGCTGCTGCCGATCCCGGCGGACAACCCCGCCTATGCCTGGCAAGATCCCACTCCGCACCCCAACTCCAAGGACCATTGCGGCACCTGTCATTCGGCCATCTACAGCGAGTGGAACGGCGACGCGCATTCGCGCTCGGCGGTCAACCCGCTGGTGATGACCCTGTACAACGGCACCGACGTCCAAGGTCATCCGAACAGGGGTGCCGGGTACCGGCTCGACTGGCCGGACGTCGGCAATTGTGGCACCTGTCACGCGCCGATCGCCGCCCAGAACGCACAGCAGGACCTGAACCTCCTGCGAGGAACCGAGAAGACGGGTGTCTCTTGCGACTTTTGCCACAAGGTGCGGGAGGTCTCGCTGGATCCGCAGTTCCCCGGCGCGGCCCAGTTCCACCTCCGCCGGCCGGCCGCTGGCACCAAGCTGATCTTCGGTCCCTTCGACGACGCGACGTTCCCGGGAGACATCCCGGACTTCTCCTACGCTCCCCTGTTCGCGAGCAGCCGGATGTGTGCCCCGTGCCATGAAGGCTCTTTCTTCGGCGTGCCGGTCTATGAGACCTTCAGCGAGTGGAGCAAGAGCGAGTACCCGCGTCTGGGAGTGCAGTGCCAGGACTGCCACATGGCCTCCACCGGGCAACGGGTGCGCTTTGCGAACCAGGAGAAGGGCGGGCTGACGCGCGCGGCGCACCGCATCGGCTCGCATGGCATGATGGGGAGCGACCGGGAGGAGTTCATAAGGAGAGCGGCGGCGCTCAAGGTCGGCACGGAAGTCCGTGGAGACCTGCTTCTCGTCACCGTCGAGGTGGCCAACGTGGGGGCCGGTCACGACCTCCCGACGGGCCAGCCCATGCGGCACCTGCTGCTGGAGGTCTCCAGCCGCGACGCGGCGGGCAAGCCGCTCCGGCTGCTGAGCGGCGAGCGGATCCCGGCGTGGGCCGGCGACCACGCGGGCGCGGTCGGCAAGGCCTTCGCCAAAGTCCTCCTGGCGGCGAGCGAATACCGGCAGACCAACCTGCTGGTGGACGAGCGCGACCGTGGAGGGGACTTTCCGGCGCCTTTCTGGAGAAAGGCCCGCATCCTCTCGGACAACCGTATTCGAGCGGGCGGCAGGGACATCTCGAAGTACGTCTTCGAGCGCCCTGCCGCCGCGGCCGAGGTCAAGGTGGAAGCCAGGTTGATCTACCGGCGTGCCTACCAGGCGATGGCCGAGATCAAGGGGTGGGACGTTCCCGACCTGGTATTGAAGACAGCCGGCGCCACCGTCCGGCCACCAGCGATCCAGCGGGTTCCCGCGACGAAGTGAAGGAGCGGCGTCCGGCATGAAGAACCGCGGCAAGCTGCCGGCGCTCCTCCTTCTCGTCCTGGTGCTCGGCTTCGCGGAGGGCGCCGGGCATGCCCAGCTGACCAACCAGCTCTATCAGATCGAAGAGCTGGCGCCGGATGTCTATCTGTTCAGCGCGTACTTCTACAGCAATATATTCATCGTGACTTCGGAAGGGGTCATCGCCACGGATCCGATCAGTCCGCTGGTGGCCGGTCTCTGCTTGCGGGCGATCCGGTCGGTGACGGACAAACCGGTCCGCTACGTCATCTACAGTCACGATCACACCGATCACATCGCTGGCGGTGCGGTATTCGCCGACACCGCGAAGTTCATCGCCCACGAGAACGCGCGGGCAAACCTCCTGGAGCGCCGGAACCCGACGATCGTCGTGCCGGACATAACGTTCAAGGACCAATACACCCTGGAGCTCGGGGGAAAAACCCTGAAGCTGATGTACTTCGGCGAAAACCATTCCAATTCGAGCATCGGCATCCTGCTCCCCAAGGAGCGAATCCTGATGCTCGTCGATATGGTCTACCCCGGCAGCGTGCCGTTCCGGGACCTGCCGGGGACCGATGTCCGCAAGCTCCTGGCGACGCTCGAGCGGGTCAGGACCCTCGACTTCGACCAGATCGTCTATGGCCATGGCCCGGCCGGCCCGAAGATCTGGGTCGACAAGTACATCGCCTACCTCAACGATCTGATCGAAACGGTGAAGAAGCTGCAGGTAGGGCAGTCCTACGAGGCCCTGATCCAACGGCAGGGACGCGTGGACGCCCGCAAGCTACTCGACCTGTCCATTGACGACGTGGCCCAGCGGGCCGTCGAAGAGCTGCGCCCCAAGTACGGTCGTTGGGGAGGCTACGATGAGTGGGCGCTCCTCAACGCCAAGAAGATCGTGTTGTACCTCATCATGGAAGAATGATCCCCCAAGGGAGAGCCGTCCGCATGCGTACTTCGAAGTGGCTTCGCTTTCTGTCTTTCGCCGCGGCGCTCGCCGTCGCCGTGGGCTCGACCCTCCATCCCGCGGCCGGGGGGCAAAACGACCCCAAGACCGCCTGGAACCAGATCTATGACACTCCGGGCTACATCTTCGGCACCGAGCCGATCCCCTTCCTGGTCGAGAATCTGCAGCTGGTGCGCCCCGGCAAGGCGCTCGAGCTCGCCATGGGAGAGGGGCGCAACGCCGTCTATCTGGCGGAGCAGGGCTTCCAGGTCACCGGGGTCGACATCTCGGAGGTGGCGGCCGAGAAGTGCAGGCGCCTGGCAGCCAAGCACAACGTCCAGATCGAGATCATCATCGCCGATCTGCGTGAGTACAAGATCCCGCCCAACACCTACGACCTGATCACCAACCTGTACTTCCCGCAACCCGATCTCATCCCGAAGATCAAGGCTGGCCTCAAGCCGGGCGGCTTCATCATGTACGAGCAATGGCGCCCCGTCCGCGAAGGCCAGGGATTTCCGGGAGAATCATCCGGGGCAGGCAGCGGCGGCAACGTCTATCAGTATTCCGACCTCGGACGGGAGGAATTGCTCAGTCAGTTCCGGGACTACCGCATCCATCTATACCGGGAGGCGATCCTGAACCATGCCGCAACGGCCGGACCAGGGCGGGGCATCCTGATGTCGGAAGTGATGAGCCTCATTGCGCAGAAGCCGTTCGACTGAGCCCTGAAGATGCGATTTCGCCGGAGCCATCGCTTCCGGAACGTCCTTGCAAGCCTGGCGCTGCTGACCGCTCTACCTGTCGGGCCGAGGCTGGCCGTCGGCAGCGAGACGGCGTCCGGGGGGCCGGCGTTCGTCGACGTGGCGGAGCCGGCCGGAATCCACTTCGTGCATCGCAAGCCCGTCTTCGACAGCCGGCTCGCCAAGATCATGCCCTGGATCGCCTCGCTCAACGCCGGGGTGGCCGTCGGTGACTATGACGGCGACGGCGACGAAGACATCTACTTCCTGACCTCCGAGCGAGGTTTTCCGAACGCGCTGTACAGGAACGAGGGTGACTTCAAGTTCGTCGAAGTGGGGGTCAAGAGCGGGGTTGCCGGGGTCAACCAGGACACCGCGTCGATGGACGCCGTCTTCGCCGATCTGGACAACGATGGCGACCAGGACCTCTTCATCGCGAGATACGGACGCAATCAGCTCCTGGTCAACAACGGTGGGCGCTTCACCGAAGCCGGCGCTGCGGCCGGCATCACCCAACCGGGCAACGCCAACGCCGTCATCGCGTTCGACCTGGAGAACGACGGTTGGCTCGATCTCCTGGTGGGCAATTATTTCGACGCGATCGATCTGTGGAATCTTCCCTCCACGAGGATCCTGCCGGCCAACTTCGAAACGGCGCGCAATGGCGGCGCCGACCGGTTCTATCACAATAACAAGGACGGGACGTTCAGCGAGATCGCCAAGCAGCTTGGAGTCGACGACACCGGTTGGACCCTCGCCCTGGGGGCCGGCGATCTCGACGGCGACGGCGACAGCGACGTCTACGTAGCCAACGACTACGGCGAGGACGTGCTGTACAGGAACAACGGTGACGGCACCCTGAAGAACGTCACCCGCCAGGCCACCGGCGGCGACTTCGCGGCGGGCATGAACGTCGACATGGGGGACTACGACGGCGACGGCGATCTCGACATCTACGTGACCAACATCGCGAACGGGGCCATCCGGCAGGGCAACATGCTGTGGTCCAACGAGGGCGATCTGGTATTCGCCGACCTGGCCCAGGAGACCGGCAGTTGGGACGGCGGCTGGGGATGGGGGGCGAAGTTCTTCGACTTCGACAACGACGGCGATCTCGACATCTATACCGCCAATGGTTTCGTCTCGACGGGCAAGGTCGACATCTTCAAGTCGTCGCAACAGCTCTACCGGCACCTCGCGAAGGAAGACATCTCCGATCTCCGGCAGTGGCCGGACATGCGGGAGTACTCGATGAGCGGCTTCGAGCGAAACCGGCTGTTCCGCAACGACGGCGGGAAGTTCAGGGAGGTCGCCGGGGAGAACGGCGTCGATTCGACCCTGGACGGCAGGGGAGTCGCCATCGCGGACCTCGACGGCGACGGCAACCAGGACATGGTGGTCACGAACTGCGGCGGGGCGCCCCACGTGTACCGCAATCGCGGCCCCGGCGGCCGTTCGTGGCTCGAGGTCGAGCTGGCCGGCACGACCAGCAACCGGGACGCCATCGGCGCCCGGATCGAGGTCTCGGCGGGAGGCATACGGCAGATCCGGGAGATCGATGGTGGCAACAGTTTCTCGGCCAAGAGCTCGCGCGTGATGCATTTCGGTCTCGGCGACCGCGATGCAGCCGATGAGATCCGCATCCGCTGGCCCAGCGGCAAGAAGCTCGTCCTGCGCGGTGTGCCGGCGCGCAAGAGGCTGGTCATTACGGAGTAGAACATTGAGGAATAGAGCGATGCCCCGGACTGCTTGGGCGCTCGCGGCCTTGCTGCCGGCGCTGACGCTGGTGTGGGGCCGACGGCTGGAGAGCGCCGCTGCAAAGGTGACGTCGACGGGAACAGCGAGGATGGCCGCCCGGTTGGAGCAGATCGCCAGCCGGGCGGATCTGGCGCGCAGCCCCTTTCTCAACGTGCAGCGCGCCGAGCGGCTGCGTGCAGAGCTGACTCGCGCAGCGTCGCCGCGCGAGCAGCTCCAGCTCCAGATCGCGCTGGGCAGCGAGCTGGTCCTCGCCGGCAAGAGCGAGGAGGCGGTCGCGCAGCTCTTGGACGCGCGCCGCGCGGCGGAGAAACTGGAGGAGGAGACGGCGCGGGCGCCGGTCCTCGTGCGGATTGGCGAGCTGCTCGGGATCGCTTATCTGCGCCTGGGAGAGCAGGAGAACTGCCTGGTTCACCATACCGCGGACTCCTGCTTGCTGCCGATCCGCGCCGGCGGCGTCCACGGCCTCAAGCGCGGTGCCCAAGCGGCGCTCGTCGAGTATGCAGAGCTGCTGCGGCGGAAGCCGGACGACCTCACCTATCGCTGGCTTTTCAACCTCGCCCACATGCTCGTAGGCGACTATCCCCAGAGCGTGCCGGCCGCCGTGCTCATCCCGCCCGAGACTTTCGAGTCGGACTTCGACATCGGCCGCTTTGCGGACGTTGCCCCGGCCGTTGGTCTGGCCTCGGTCGGGCACTCGGGGGGGAGCATCGTGGACGACTTCGACGGTGACGGCTTTCTCGACGTGATCACCTCGTCTTCCGGGTTGCAAGATCAGATCCGGTTCTTTCACAACGATGGGCGGGGAGCCTTCCAGGACCGGACGGCCGAAGCCGGGCTGATCGGAGAGGTCGGAGGCCTGAACGTCACCCACGCGGATTACGACAACGACGGCGACCTCGACCTGCTGGTGATGCGTGGCGGCTGGCTGTACGACCAGGGCGAGTACCCCAGCTCCCTGCTGCGCAACCGGGGGGACGGCAGGTTCGAGGACGTCACGGAAGAGGCGGGCCTGCTCTTCTTCCATCCCACCCATTCCGCGGCCTGGGGTGACTACGACAACGATGGCTGGCTCGATCTGTTCGTCGGCAACGAATCCACCGGTGGCCGGGAGTACCCCTGCGAGCTGTACCACAGCAACCACGATGGCACCTTCACCAACGTCGCCGCGGCCGCCGGGGTCGACAACGTCGGCTTCGTCAAGGGAGTGACCTGGGGAGATTACAATAACGACGGCCTGATCGATCTCTACCTCTCGCGTTTCGGAGAGCCCAACGTGCTCTACCGCAACGATGGCAGGACCGCAGCCGGCCCAGGGCCCGCCGGCTGGAGGTTCACCGATGTCACCGCTGATGCCGGGGTAGCCGAGCCGCGTGCCAGCTTCCCAACCTGGTTCTTCGATTACGACAACGACGGCTGGCTCGACCTGTTCGTCGCGCCATTCACCGGCTTCGTGAAGGACTCGCTGCCGACGGTGGTGGCCACCTATCTCGGCCTGCCGAACGCGGCCGAGCGTGCGAAGCTCTACCACAACAACGGCGACGGCACCTTCACCGACGTGGCTCGCGCGGCGCGTCTGGACCGCGTTTTGCTGGTGATGGGAGCCAACTTCGGCGACCTCGACAACGACGGCTACCTGGATATGTACCTGGGGACCGGCGAGCCCAGCCTGACGACCCTGGTCCCCGACCGGATGTTCCGCAACGACCGCGGCCGCACGTTTCAGGACGTGACGACGTCCGGAGGGTTCGGCCACCTGCAGAAGGGACACGGCATCTCTTTCGCCGACATTGACAACGACGGGGACCAGGACATCCGTGCGGTCATCGGCGGCGCCATGGAAGGGGACGTGTACCAGAGCGCCTTCTACGAAAATCCCGGCCACGGCAACCACTGGATCACCCTCCGGCTGGAGGGAGTCCAATCCAATCGCTCGGCGATCGGGGCACGTATCCGGATCCGGGTACAGACGGACCAGGGTGAACGGAGCATCTACATGACGGTCAACGCTGGTGGGAGCTTCGGGGATTCGAGCCTACAGCAGGAGATCGGCGTGGGCCAGGCGCGGAGCCTCGAGGCTGTGGAGATTACCTGGCCGGTCACGGGGCGGACCCAGGTCTTCCGCGGATTGGCCATGGATCGGATCTGGAAAGTCCGCGAGGGGGATCCTGAGCCCGCCGCCGTCGCGGCGAAGGTCATTCATCTGGCTCACGAAGAAGAGGGCTCACACCCGCCGCATCATCGTTAGGGTAGGGCAGTCCCAGACGTTCGAGAAAGACGGTGTGCGAAAGGGGAAGACGGCCCGGGCTCCGCGGGACCTCGGCAGCGTAGCCGATCTCCAGGAGGACGGCGATGCCGATGTCTTTATCGCCCGCGGCACCGATGGCTTCCTTGACGAGGTCCTCTTGCCAGCCGCTCATCATGCAAGTCGCGAGTCCCAGACTCTCGGCAGCCAGCATGACCTGGGTCGCCGCGACCACGGAATCGCGGATGTTGAACTCCCTCATCTGCCCTCGTCGTTCCAGGTTTTCCTGCTGCTGCGGCGCCCGCGAACGCACTCCGGCGCAGTAATCGGGAGACCAGGCCTCGCGCACCTCCGCCTGCGCGACCATGGGCTCGAGGTCTTCACGCCAGCCGCTGTTCGAGAAGGCGAATACCAGTGTGACAGGTGCTTCACCGACCTGGCGCTGGCCGTAGCAGGAGCGCTGCAGGGCGGCGCGCTGGGCTTCGGCGGTCACCACCACGATACGCCAGGGCTGGAAGTTCCAGGAAGAAGGAGCCGCCACCGTCAGCTCCAGCAGCTCTCGCAAGAGACCGGGCGGGACCGGCGCGGACTGGAAGCGCCTCACCGAACGGCGCTGGCGGATCGCCTCAGGTACGGAGAGAGCATGCATAGCTTGTCTCGCTCACGACGGCTCGAAACTCACCGCACCGGGTAGCGCACGATTGTCCGCATG
>Ga0134122_10001952_pt1 | contig 15036 bp, 14 predicted proteins | sample KB302_FD_96461 | JGI IMG/M metagenome (GOLD analysis project Ga0134122, IMG submission 96461) | Terrestrial soil microbial communities without Nitrogen fertilizer from Kellogg Biological Station, Michigan, USA - KB3-0-2 | ecosystem: Environmental > Terrestrial > Soil > Unclassified ... | reverse complement strand
TCCCTCTCGAGGGCCGGTCGTGTCGAATGAGCCGTACGGGACGGCGTTGAGGGTTGGGCCCCACGCAACGGGATGCGTCGAACCCCGCCAGGCCCGGAAGGGAGCAACGGTAAGGCGCTCCTCCCGTGTGCCGTGGGAGTACCTGGCCGGAGCAGGTTTCGTGCGGCGATCGCGGGACGGTCGGTTCGATTGAGGGTGCACGGTCTTTGACGTATCAGGTCCTGGCGCGGAAGTGGCGGCCGCAGGAGTTCGACGCGGTCGTCGGGCAAGACCCGGTGACGCGCACGCTCCGCAACGCGCTCAGCTCGGGCCGGGTCGCCCACGCCTATCTCTTCACCGGACCCCGCGGCGTGGGCAAGACCACCACCGCGCGGCTCCTGGCCAAGGCGCTGGCGTGCACCGCGCGCACCGGTCCGGAGGCGTGCGGCGCCTGCCCGTCCTGTCAGGACTTCGTCTCGGGCGCGCCGGTCGACGTGATGGAGATCGACGCGGCCTCCAACACCAGCGTCGACGACATCCGGACTCTTCGAGAGAACGTGAAGTATGCGCCGGCGCGCGGGCGCTTCAAGGTCTACATCGTGGACGAGGTCCACATGCTCTCTGGCGCGGCGTTCAACGCCTTCCTCAAGACGCTGGAGGAGCCGCCCCCGCACGTGGTCTTCATCCTGGCCACCACGGATCCCAAGAAGATCCCGGCCACCGTGCTCTCGCGCTGCCAGCGCTTCGACTTCCGGCCGATCTCGCCCGAGCAGCTGACCGAGACGCTCTCCCGCATCCTCACCGAGGAGGGCGTGCCGTTCGAGCCGGCCGCGCTGCCGGTGCTGGTGCGCGCCGCCGAGGGCAGCCTGCGGGACGCGCTCTCGCTCCTCGACACCGCGATCGCCTACGGCGAGGGCAAGCTCGACGAGACCAGCGTCGCGCGCCTGCTCGGCTCCTCCTCGCCGGTGCACGTGCGCGGCTTCGTGACCGCGCTGCTGGCCCGTGACGGCGCCGCCGCGCTGGAAGCCATCGACCGCGCCGCCACCGCGGGCGAGGACCTCGGCACGCTCTGCCGGGAGGCGATCGAGATGGCCCGGCGCCTGCTGGTGCTGAAGGTCGCTCCCGGCGCGCCCTTCGCCGACCTCACGCCGTCCGAGGCGGGCGAGCTGCGCGCGGCCGCGGAGCCGGTCAGCGCCGACGAGATCGTCTACGTGCTGCGCGCGTTCCTCGACGCCGACACCGAGATGCGCCGCTCGCCCCACCCGCGGGTGGAGCTCGAGATCGCCGCGGTGCGGGCCACGCGCCGGCCGCAGCCGCAGGCGATCGAGACCCTGATCGCGAAGGTGGAGGAAGCGGAAGCGCGTCTCAGGCAGATGCCGGCGGGGGCGGGCGGCGCCGGCGCCGCGCGGCCGGTGGTGGTGCAGGAGACACTGCTCGATGCGCGACCCGCCGCGGGATCGCCGGCGCGCGCCGCCGCGAGCCCGGCGCCGCCCTCGACCGGCGCGGCGGGCCGTACGGGCGCGGCGGCCCCCAGTCCGGCGCCCGCGGCGCCGGCCGCGCCCGCTACCGCCCGCGGCGCCTCGCCCGCGCCGCGCCTCGACCCCGAGGAGGGCGCTTCGGCGTCGGCCCGCGGCGCCCGCCCGAGCGAGGACGAGCCGCTGATCGAGACCGCGGCGGCCGACATCGAGGAGTCGGACGCCCCGCCGGTGCAGGCGGGCCACGAGGCGGCGTGGGAGCGCGTGATCACCGATCTGCTGAAGCGCCGCGCGGTGCTGGGCTCGGTGCTGCAGCACGCCACCCCGCTGCGCGTGGAGGGCGGTGTCCTCACGCTTGCGCTCCAGGCGAGCGCCTTCCATCGCGAGATGCTCAACAGCAACAAGGAGCTCATCAACGAGGTCGTGCAGCGCCACGTGGCCGGGGCGCGGCGGTTCGAGCTCGACGCCAGCGCCACGGCTCCGGCCGGGGGCGGCGGAGCTCGCAACCATCCCGCGGTGCAGGCCGCGCTGAGCGCATTTCAGGGCGAGGTGGTCGCGGTGCGGCCCCGGACCCCGGAGGAAGGAGAGAAACCGTGAAGGGCTTCGGCAACATCATGAAGGAAGCGCAGAAGCTCCAGGCCCAGATGGAGCAGCTCCAGGCGGAGGCGGCGAAGAAGACGGCGGAAGCCACCGCGGGCGGCGGCATGGTCACGGTGGTGGCCAACGGCAAGCAGGAGGTGGTGTCGATCAAGATCGACCGCGAGGTCATCAACCCCGAGGACGCGCAGATGCTCGAGGACCTGGTGCTCGCCGCCACCAACGAGGCGCTCCGCAAGTCGAAGGAGATGGTGCAGGCCGAGATGGGCAAGATCACCGCCGGGCTCAAGATCCCCGGCCTCGGCCCAGGATTCGGAACGTAGTGGCGTACTACCCGGAGCCGGTAGCGCGCCTGATCGACGCGCTGCAGCGCCTGCCCGGCATCGGGCCCAAGACGGCCCAGCGGCTCACCTTCTTCCTCCTGAAGCGGCCGACGCCCGAGGTGGCCGCGCTGGGCGAGGCGCTCACCCAGCTCAAGGAGCTGATCGTGCACTGCTCGGTCTGCTTCAACGTGACCGAGAGGGACCCCTGCCGGATCTGCGCCGATCCGCAGCGCGAGCAGCGGACGATCTGCGTCGTGGAGGAGCCCAACGATCTGCTCGCGGTCGAGCGCACCGGGGGGTTCCGCGGCCGCTACCACGTGCTGCTGGGCGCGCTGTCGCCGCTGGACGGCATCGGGCCCGAAGATCTGAGAGTGCGCGAGCTGCTCCACCGGCTGGAAAACGAGCAGGTGGAGGAGGTCATCCTCGCCACGAACCCGAGCGTGGAGGGCGAGGCCACCGCGATCTACCTGGCGCGGCTGCTCAAGCCGCTCGGCATGCGCATCACCCGCATCGCGCGCGGGCTGCCGGTGGGCGGCGACCTCGAGTACGCCGACGAGGTCACGCTCTCCAAGGCCATGGAAGGCCGCCGCGAGATGGGGTAGCGATGCTTGGCGGGCGTCCGGCCGTGTGGTAGAAATGAACCGGTCGGCTCCCTCCTGGATTCCCCGATAGCTCAATGGTAGAGCATCCGGCTGTTAACCGGAGGGTTGCAGGTTCGAGTCCTGCTCGGGGAGCCACCTCGCGTCGAGCCCCCGCCGAGCCGGCCGCCCCCGGCCCGATGCTATAATCATCGCCGTGCCCCCCCTGACCGACGCCCGGAAGAAGTCCCTCCGCCGCGAGATGGAAGCCCTGCTCGGCAAGGGCGGCGTGCTCTCCGATCCCGAGGAGCTGATGGTCTACGAGTCCGACGGGCTCACCCTGTTCCGGGCGCTGGCCGACTTCGTGGTGTTCCCGCGCTCGGCCGGGGATGTCGCCGCGCTCGTCAAGCTGGCCAACCGCGAGGGCATCCCGTTCGTGGCCCGCGGGGCGGGCACCGGCCTATCCGGCGGCTGCCTGCCCACCGAGGGCGGGCTCGTGATCTCGCTCATGCGGATGAACCGCGTGCTCGAGGTCGACTACGACAACCAGATCGCGGTCGTCGAGCCGGGACTGGTGAACCTGCACCTCTCCTGGGCGGTGGGGCCGCAGGGCTTCTACTACGCGCCGGATCCGTCGAGCCAGCAGGCCTGCACCATCGGGGGCAACATCGCCAACAACTCGGGCGGCCCCCACACCCTGAAGTACGGCGTGACCACCAACCACGTGCTCGGTCTCGAGGTGGTGCTGCCCGACGGCGAGCTGGTGTGGCTCGGGGGCCGGACGCGCGACGCGCAGGGCTACGACCTGGTCGGTCTCTTCGTGGGCTCCGAGGGCACCTTCGGCATCGCGACCAAGATCGTGGTGCGCATCCTGAAGAAGCCCCAGGCGGTGAAGACCGTGCTGGCCGTCTTCGATCAGGTCGACCAGGCCTCCGAGGCGGTCTCGGCGATCATCGCGCGCGGCCTCGTGCCCGCCGCGATGGAGATGATCGACCAGCTCACGATCGAGGCGGTCGAGGACGCCTTCGGCTGCGGCTATCCGCGCGACGCGGCCGCCGCGCTGCTGATCGAGCTGGACGGCCTCGCGGCGGGGATGGCCGCGCAGGCCGAGCGCGTGGTCCAGGCGTGCCGCGACTGCGGCGCCCGCGACGTGCGCGAGGCGCGCGACGAGGCGGAGCGCGCCCTGCTCTGGAAGGGGCGCAAGTCGGCCTTCGGCGCCTACGGGCGCGTGTCGCCCGCCTACATGGTGATGGACGGCGTGATCCCGCGCACCAAGCTGCCCTACGTGCTGGGGCGCGTGAACGCGATCGCGGCCGCCCACGGCCTGCGCGTCGGCAACGTGTTCCACGCCGGCGACGGCAACCTGCACCCCAACATCCTCTACGATCCGCGCAAGCCGGGCGAGGAGGCGCGGGTGGTGGCGGCCGGCGGCGAGATCCTGAAGGTGTGCGCCGAGGTCGGCGGCTCGATCTCGGGCGAGCACGGCATCGGCCTCGAGAAGGCGGACTACATGCCGTTCATCTTCTCGGAGGCGGACCTGGCCTGCATGCAGCGGGTGAAGGACGCGTTCAACCCCGCGGGCCTCTGCAATCCGGGCAAGATCTTTCCGACCAACAAGGCCTGCGTCGAGGTGGGTCCGGCCTACCGTCCGCATCCGATCGAAGAGAAGGGGCTCGCCCAGCGGTTCTAGCGGGACCTCCGGAGACTCGCGGTGCCCAGTGCCTTGCCCGACCAGCTGCGCCGCATCGTCGGCGCGCCCCACGTGCTGACCGGCGTCGAGTGCTCCCCCTACGTCGTGGAGGGGCGCACGCCGGAGGCGGTGGTGTTCCCGGGCAGCCAGGAGGAGGTCGCGGCCGCGGTGACGCTGGCCGCCGAGCAGGGGCTGCCGGTCACGCCCTGGGGGGGCGGCACCAAGATGTGGGTGGGCGCGCCGCCGAGCCGCATCGGGCTCGTGCTGGCCACGAAGCGCCTCGACCGCATCCTCGAGCACGAGCCGGGCGATCTCACCGTCACCGTCGAGGCCGGACTCACGTTCGATCGGCTGCAGGCCGAGCTCGGCCAGCGGGGCCAGTGGCTCTCGCTCGATCCGCCCGCGAGCGATCGCGCCACCATCGGCGGCATCCTCGCCAGCGATGCGTCCGGTCCGCGGCGCCACCTCTACGGGACGGCGCGCGACCTGGTGATCGGCCTCACCGTGATCGGCGCCGACGGCCGCGCGGTACGGGGCGGCGGCAAGGTGGTCAAGAACGTGGCGGGCTACGATCTCCCGAAGCTCTACATCGGCTCCTTCGGCACCCTCGGCATCGTGGTCGAGGCCACCTTCAGGCTGCGGCCGCGCGCCGACGTGGACCGGCTGGTGGTCGCGCGCTTCGATCGCCTCGCGGACGCGGGGCAGGGCGCGCGGGCGGTGCTGGGCTCGGACCTGATCCCGTCCGCGCTGGAGCTGGCCGACGGCGAGGCCCTGCGGCGCCTCGGCCTGGGCGGCGCCGCCGCGCTGCTGCTCGGCCTCGACGGGATCGCCCCCCAGGTCGACTGGCAGGTGGATGAGCTCGAGCGCCTGCTGAAGTCCCGGGGCGTGGTGGACCAGCGCGTGCTCGACGGCGACGCGCGCGAGGAGACGTGGCGCGCGCTGGGCGCGCTCGGCCGGCCCGGCGCCGATACGGTGGCGGCGGTGATGCGCTGGGCGCTGCTGCCGATGCAGACCGCCGAGCTGATGGAGGCGGGTGCGGCGGCCGCGCGGCGCCACGGCATGGGCGCGGCGATGACCGCGCACGCCGGGGTGGGCATCGTCACCGCGGTGCTCTCGGGCAGCGCCGATCCGGGGCCGGTGTCGGCCACGCTCGAGGAGTGGCGCAGTCTGGTGACGGCCGCCCGCGGCCACGCGATGGTGTCGTGGGCCCCTCTCGCGGTGAAGGAGCGAGTCGCGGTGTGGGACGCCCCCGGGCCGACCCTGCGCCTGATGCGGAGCATCAAGGAGCGGCTCGATCCGCGCGGCATCCTGAACCCCGGCCGCTTCGTGGGAGGCATCTGAGATGGCGCACGCCCCGACCACCGCCGAGCGCCCGGCCGCGCCCCTCGCGCTCCACGGCCAGAGCGTGGAGGGCGTCGACCGCTGCGTGCACTGCGGGCTCTGCCTGGCCTACTGCCCGACGTTCTCCGAGCTCGGCACCGAGATGGACTCCCCGCGCGGCCGAATCGTGCTGATCAAGTCGCTGGCCGAGGGCCGGATCGGGCTGACCGACTCCGCGGTCGCGCACCTCGATCTCTGCCTCGGCTGCCGCGCCTGCGAGACGGTGTGCCCGTCTGGCGTGCCCTACGGCCAGCTGATCGAGACCGCGCGCAGCGAGATCGAGCGCCAGCGCCCCGGCGGCCCGCTGCGGCGGCTCTTCCGCTGGGTGAACTTCTCGCTGCTGCTGCCGAGCCCGCGACTGCTCCGCCTGGCCGCGGGCGGCCTGCGCTTCTACCAGGCGAGCGGGCTGCAGCGCCTGGTGCGCGCCTCCGGTGTGCTGCGCCTGCTGCCCGGCTCGCTCCGGCACTGGGAGCCCCTGCTGCCGACGCTGCCACCCGGCGCCGACCGCGCCCCGCTGCCCGAGGTGACCGCCGCCGACGGCGCCCGGCGCGGCCGGGTCGGTCTCCTGACCGGCTGCATCCAGCAGGCGGTCTTCGGCGCGCAGAACCGCGCCACCGCGCGGGTGCTGGCGCGCAACGGCCTCGAGGTCGTCGCCCCGCGCGCGCAGGCCTGCTGCGGAGCCCTGCACGCCCACGCGGGTGAGCACGCGACCGCGCTCGAGCTGGCCCGGCGCACCATCGCCGCGTTCGAGGCGGCCGGCGTGGAGCAGGTGGTGGTGAACACCTCCGGCTGCGGTGCGCACATGAAGGCCTACGGCACGCTGCTGGCCGGCGATCCCGCGTGGCGCGATCGGGCCGCGCGGTTCGCGGCGCGCGTGCGCGACGTCTCGGAGCTCCTGGCCGAGGAGCCGCTGCGCGGCCCGCTGCGCCCGGTGGCGCGCACCGTGACCTATCACGACCCGTGTCACGTCGTGCACGGGCAGAAGATCCGCACCCAGCCGCGCGCGCTGCTGGCCCAGATCCCCGGGCTGCGGGTGGTCGACCTGAAGGAGGCGGACTGGTGCTGCGGGTCCGCCGGGACCTACAACCTGACGCAGCCGGAGATGGCTACGAGGCTGCAGGAGCGCAAGGTCGGCCACGTGCGAGCCACCGGCGCGGACGCGGTGATCACCGCCAACCCGGGGTGCATCATCCAGATCGCGCAGGGGCTCGCGGCCCAGGGGTCGCCGATCGAGGTGCTGCATATCGTGGAGATTCTCGATCAGGCTTACGGTGGGCCGGGCCCCTCACCCCGGCCCGCTCCCCGGAGGGGAGAGGGAGGCGGGCGCGGTGGTGCACCTCCCTCGCCCCCGAAGGGGGAGAGGGCAGGGTGAGGGGGCCTCTCGAATGCCCCGCGTGAAGGTGATGGCCGCCGCCGAGCTGACCCCCGGCAAGGGCGCCCTCGTCACCGTGAACGGCCAGGACATCGCCCTCTTCCGCCGCGGCGACGAGGTGCTCGCCATCGGCAACGACTGCCCACACCAGGGCGCGAGCCTCTGCGAGGGCTGGGTGGAAGGCGACATCGTGATCTGCCCGGTCCACGGCTGGGAGTTCGACATGCGCTCCGGCGCCTGCATGACGGTGCCGGGAGAGAGCGTCCCGCGCTACCCCGTCACCGTCGAGGACGGCGCGATCTACGTCTCGGACGAGGCCGCGGAGGCGGAGGAGCCCGCGTGAGCGGCGCCGACCGCGTCCCCCAGGAGCACAAGGCGAGCGCGCCGCGCTCGATCGGCTGCTTCGTGCTCACCATCTCCGACTCGAAGACGCCGGAGACCGACACCAGCGGCCAGCTCATCCGCGAGCGGCTCGCCGCCGCGGGGCACACCGTGGTCGGCCACACGATCGTGCGGGACGAGCCCACGCAGGTCACCGAGGTGGTGCGGAAGTGCTGCGCGGATCCCGCGGTCGAGGCCTTCATCCTCACCGGCGGCACCGGCGTCACCTCGCGCGACTCCACGTTCGAGGCGGTGGAGGTGCTGCTCGACAAGCGCCTCACCGGCTTCGGCGAGCTCTTCCGCATGTTGTCCTACGCCGAGATCGGCGCGGCGGCGATGATGTCGCGCGCGCAGGGTGGAGTGGTGCAGGGCCGCGCGCTCTTCTCGCTGCCGGGCTCGCCGAACGCCTGCCGCCTCGCGCTCGAGAAGCTGATCCTGCCCGAGCTGGGCCACGTCCTGCGTGAGGTGCGGCGCTGACGGGCGCGCTCGAGCCGAAAAGAATCCCCCTGGTATAATCGACCCGTCCCCCAGGCTCCACATCCCAGGAGGCAAGCAGATGCGTCGTCCGGCTCTCCCCCTCGCCCTCGCGCTGTCGCTCGTCCTGACTCCGCTGGCTGCCGGCTCGGCCCACGCCGCGGAGGCGCTGTGGAAGGACAGCCCGGGAGCCACCCCGCCGCCCGACATCGCCCGGCTCAACGACTTCATGCACGATCTTGCCGAGCGCATGAAGCCGGCCCTGGTGCAGGTGCGGGTCCGGCGTGCCGCCGAGCCGGGTGAGGGCCAGGAGCAGCCGAGCTCGCCGGAGGAGCGGCGCAGCGCCGGCTCCGGCTTCATCGTTCGTGAGGACGGCTACCTGGTGACGAACGCCCACGTGGTGAGCGACGCCGACCGCATCCAGGTGCGCCTCTCCGACGGGCGCCGCTTCGACGGCAAGCTGGTGGGCCTGGACGAGCGCGTCGACCTGGCCCTGCTCAAGATCGAGGGGCAGGGGCTCCCGGTGGCCCTGCTGGGCGACTCCAACCGCACCCGGGTCGGCGAGTTCGTGCTGGCCCTGGGGCATCCGTTCGGCCTCGAGCAGACCGTGTCCTTCGGCATCGTGAGCCGCAAGGGCGCGCCCATCCAGGTGGCGGCCCCCGGCTTCGAGTTCATCCAGACCGACGCGGCGGTGAACCCGGGCAACTCGGGCGGGCCGCTCGTGAACATGGCGGGCGAGGTCGTGGGCGTCAACAGCATGGCCGCGGTCAACGGCTCGATCGGCTTCGCGATCCCGGTGAACCTGGTGAAGGCCCTGCTGCCGCAGCTGGCCGAGAAGGGCAAGGTCGAGTGGGGCTGGCTCGGCGTCAGCATCGCCGAGGTGCCCGACGAGGACGCGCCCAAGCTCGGCCTGAAGGAGCCCAAGGGCGTGCTGATCCGCCAGGTGGTGAGCGGCCAGCCCGCGGACCAGGGTGGCATCAAGGCGAATGATGTGGTCGTCTCCGTCGACGGCGCCTCGGTCGAGGGCCCGCGCGATCTGCAGCGCATCATCTCGAGCACGCCGGTGGGCAAGGTCGTGAAGATCTCGCTGATGCGGGAGGGCAAGGAGCAGGAGGTCGCGGTGACGGTGGGCGCCTATCAGGCCCAGGCGCCCCGCCCCACGCGGCGTCTCGTGCCCGCTCCGCGGTCGCCGCAGCAGCCCCAGCCGCCCTCGCCCCAGCAGCCTCGCTGAGGACGGTGCGCGCTCCGGCCCGCCGCCCGGCGCTCCGCCTGGCGCTGGGGCGCTGGGCGGCGGGCGCGACGCTCGTCGCGTCCTTTTCGCTTCCCGTCGTCGTCTCGCCCGGCGCGCGGCCCGCCGAGGCGGCCCAGGTCGAGTCGCTCCTTCCATCCGACCGCCTCACCGTCCCCGATCCCAACCAGCTGACCGGGCGCCGCATCGCCCTGCCCCCGCCCGACTGCGCGACCGACGCCGCCGGCTGCGACGAGGTGACGCTGCTCAACGAGCTGGACGGCTGGAGCGTGAATCCGCGCATCAGCATCCGCTTCTCGGGCCCGATCGCGCTCGACAGCGTCACGCGCGCCAGCGCGTTCATCGTGCCGCTCTGGTCCGAGCCGATGCCCACGCCGGTCGGGCTCCAGCAGCTGGTCTGGGACGGCGAGAGCGAGACGCTCCATGCGCGGCCCGAGCGGCCGCTGCTGCAGGCCCGGCGCTACGCCCTGGTGCTGACCACCCGCGTGCTCGACGAGGCGGGCCAGCCGCTGACCCCGCTCGGCGCCAAGGCGCTGGTGAGCGAGGCCGCCCAGGGTGTCTCCGCGCAGGGCACGGTCCTGCAGCAGGTGAAGCCGCTGGGTCTCGCGCGCAGGGACCTGGCCGCGGTCGCGGTCTTCACCACCCAGAGCGTGACCGCCGGGCTCGAGCAGATGCGCGCGAGCATCGAGTCGACCTCCGGCGCCACGATCCGGTTCACGCTGGGCCCGAACGGCGCGCGCTCGGTGTACGCGCGCGTCGAGCTCGACGGGATCGAGGTGCACCGCCAGATTACGACGGATCCGACCGCGCCGCTCGCGGAGCGGGTGGTGCTACCGCTCGCCGCGGCGCCGCCCACCGCCGTGCGCACGATCGCTTTCGGGCGCTTCCCCTCGCGCTCGTTCCTCACGCCGGAGCGCCACATCCCGGCGACCCCCACTCGCGGCGACACGCCGGCCATGACCGGCACCGAGGAGGTGGACGTGACCATGTTCCTCCCCGCCGGGGTGATGCCGCGCGACGGGTGGCCGGTGGCGATCTTCGGCCACGGCTTCGGGGACGACCGGCACGTGACCCCGACGGCGGTGGCGGGCACGATGGCCCGGGCGGGGTTCGCCACCGTCGTCATCAACACGGTGGGCCACGGCGGAGGCCCCGGCGGCACGCTGACCGTGACCCGCACCGGCCAGGAGCCGATCACCCTCCCCGCCGGCGGCCGGGGCGTGGACCTCGACGGGGACGGGCGCATCGGCTCCACCGAGGGCGTGGCCACGCGGCCCACCTCGCGGTTGGCCCTGATCAGCACCCGCGACGGGATGCGGCAGACGGTGGCGGACCTGATGCAGCTGGTCCGCGCCATCCACCGGGGCGTGGACGTGGACGGCGACGGGCGCGTGGATCTCGACCGGGAGCGCATCTACTACTTCGGCCAGTCGTTCGGCGGCATCTACGGGACGCTGCTGATGGCCGTCGATCCGATGGTGCGCGTCGGCGTGCTGAACGTGGCCGGCGGCCCCATCGTGGAGATCGGGCGCCAGTCGCCCGTCTTCCGCGGTCTGGTCGTGAACCAGCTCATCCGCCGGACCCCGTCGCTGCTGAACGGAGAGAACGAGTTCACCGAATCGCTGCCGCTGCCCGGCGAGGGGCCGGTGCGCCAGCCGGCGCCGGGCGCGCTCGCCATCCAGTCCTATTTCGACCGCGCGGAGTGGCTCCAGCAGTCCGCCAACCCCGTCGCCTTCGCCCCGTACCTGCGCCAGGCCCCGCTGCCCGGCGTGCCGCCCCGCCCCGTGCTCTTCCAGTGGGCGGTGGGAGACCAGACCGTGCCCAATCCGACGACGGTGGCGCTGCTCAACGCCGGGCTGCTCCAGCCGGTCTCCTCGCTGTACCGCCACGACCTGATGGCGTCCGGGCTCTCCGAGCGCTTCCGGGACCCGCACGGGTTCCTGACGTGGCTCGCGTTCCCCGAGGTGTACGCCATCGGCCGCGCGGCGCAGGAGCAGGCGGCGCGCTTCTTCCTCGCGGGCGGCCAGCGCATCGATCCGGTCATCCCCCAGTTCGAGATCGCGGGCCGCCTGCCCGTGTCGGGGCGCTGACGTGAAGGCGGTGCTGCTCGGCACCGGCTCGCCGCCGCCCAACCCGCAGCGGCGCGGCCCCTCCACGCTGCTCTCGCTCGGCGCAGAGCGCTTTTTGGTCGACGCAGGCTCGGGGGTGGGCGTCCAGCTCGTGCAGGCCGGCGTTCGTCCCTACGACTGGCCGCGCGTCTTCATCACCCATCACCACTCCGACCACGTGATCGATCTCGGCCATCTGCTGATCACCCGGTGGATCGTGGGGCAGAACGCGCCGCTCGAGATCTGGGGCCCGGCCGGCACCCGGCGGCAGGTGGACCTGCTGCTGGAGTACATGCACTGGGACATCGAGGTGCGCCGTCACCACATGATGGACCGCAAGCCCCCCGCGGTGACGGTGACCGAGATCGAGGAAGGCCGCCTCATGGAGGCGGGCGGCGTCACGGTCAGCGCGTTCGTGGTGGAGCACGACCCGGTGCGCCCCGCCTTCGGCTACCACTTCGAGGGCGGCGGCCGGCGCATCGTGATCTCCGGCGACACGCGCCCGTGCGAGAACCTGATCCGCTGGAGCCAGGGCGTGGACGTGCTGATCCACGAGTGCTGCGAGATGGCGAAGACCTCGTGGGTGCCCGGTTGCGGGTGGCCCACGCTGGAGGAGAAGATCCGCGACCTGGCCTCGTATCACACGCAGCCGGACGATCTGGGGCGCGTGGCCGAGAGCGCGCGGGCGAGGAAGCTGGCCGTCACGCACCTGATGCCGGGGTCCGAGCCGCGGGCGCTCGAGCACGCGGCGCGGCGGCACTTCGCGGGGCCGCTGGTGGTGGGGAGCGACCTGCTCGAGGTATAGGCGGGGGGCGCACCTGGCCGAGGCCGCTGGCCGGACCGCCTGGTGTCAGCCCTCGCCCCGTGCGCCGGCCGGACCGCCTAGCGTCAACAGTCGGCCGCCGGGCCGCGGGCGCCTCGCGTCAGCCTTCGGCCCGGAGCGCCGCCAGCACCGCCTGCACCCACGGCGCATCGAGCGACGGCTTCGGCCGGTAGGTGATCCCGCCGGTGATCCGCGCGTCGCCCTCGCTCTCGGCCGGCCGGTCGTCCAGCACGTCCTCCACTGCGAGGCTGAACCGGGCCAGATCCCCGATGCGCCGCGGCGCGCCGGTGGCGCGGCACTTCACGTAGGCCGTCACGCCGGTGTCCACCAGGAACAGCGTCCCCACCCGGCGCGCCTCCAGGTTGCGCGCGCTGCGGCTGCCCGCGGCGATGGCCAGGCGCAGGGTGGACGTGTCCACCGCCAGCCACTCGAGGAAGGAGCAGAGCATCGGGTGCGGCGTGTCGTCCGCATCCCGGGTGACGAAGGGCAGGGCCCGCCCGAGGCGCGAGTCGAGGTCCGTCTGCGAGAGCAGCGCCAGCAGCGGGGGCGGCAGCGCGGGCCCGAGCGACCGGCTCACGCCTCAGTATCCGCGCGCGCGCTCCACCGTCTCGCGGAGAGGCTTGCCCGCGAGGAAGCGCTCGACGTTGTCGACGAAGAGCCGGGCCACGATGTGATCGCGTCCCGGGTGCAGGCCGCCGATGTGCGGCAGCACCAGGATGTTCTCCGTCCCCCAGAACGGGTGCTCCGCGGGCAGGGGCTCGGTGGTGAAGACGTCGAGCACCGCGCCCGCGATGGTGCGCGCCTTCACCGCCTCGATCAGGTCGGCGTCGACCACCAGCTCGCCCCGGCCGAAGTTCAGCAGGTGCGCGGTGGGCTTCATGCGCTTGAGCCGCGCCACGTTCATGAAGCCGCGCGTCTCCGGCGTCACCGGCAGCAGCAGCAACACCCAGTCGGAGGCGGCCAGCACCTCGTCGGTGCCGTCGGACCCGTAGACCTGGGCCACGTGGGGCAGCGGCGCCGGGCTCTTCCGCGTGCCGATCACCCGCATCTCGAGTGCCTCCGCCTTGCGCGCCAGCTCCTGGCCGATGACCCCCAGGCCCAGGATGCCCAGCGTGGTGCCGGCCAGCGTCTCCGACACGCGCCGCCGCCAGCGGTGCTCCTTCTGGTCGAGCGCGATGCCGGCGTAGGGCTTGGTCAGGTGAAACAGCGCGCCCAGGATGTTCTCCGGCATCTGCACGCGATGGGTGCCGCGCGCGCAGGTGAGCGTGATGCCGGCCGGCAGGTCCGGCAGCGCGAGCCAGCCCTCCACCCCGGCGGTCAGCGCCTGGATCCAGCGCAGCGCGGGCATGCGCGGGAGCACCCCCGGGCCCGAGCGATAGGCCAGCATGGCCTGCGCGCGCGCCAGCAAGTCGGGCGCCGGCGTCTCGGCCGGCGGCACGTGCGCCAGATCTATCTGACGGTCGAGCCCGGCGCGCTCCAACGCCTGGCGATACGGCCCCGGCTCCGGGATCCACAGCAGCACCAGCGGACGATCGGCCATCGGATGGGTCTCCTCCCTCGCGGGATGGTAGCCTAGAACGCATGCGCGCGCTCGTGATCGGGGCCTCGGGGCAGGTGGGCGCGGCGCTGCTGCGCGTGCTGGCCGCCCGCGGCCACCAGGCCGTCGGCACCTGGGCACACCACGCCTATCCGGGCCTGGTCCCGCTCGACCTGGCCGACGGCGCCTCGCTGGTGCGGCTACTCGGCGATTTGCGTCCCGACTGGGTGCTGTGCCCCGCCGCGCTCAGCCACGTGGACTACTGCGAGGAGCATCCGGACGAGGCCTTCGCGGTCAACGTGCACGCCCCGTTCGCCGCGGCCAAGACGGCGGCCCGCGCCGGGGCCGGATTCGTGTACTACTCGTCGGACTACGTCTTCGACGGCGTCGGCGGCCCGTTCGTGGAGGAGCACCCGCCGCGGCCGCTCGGCGTCTACGGCCGCAGCAAGGCCGAGGGCGAGGCGGCGGTGCTGAGCGCGCTCGACCGGGCCCTGGTGGTGCGCACCAGCGTGGTCTACGGCCCCGAGCGCCAGGAGAAGAACTTCGTCTACCAGCTCATCCGCGCCTGCCGCGGCGGCCAGGGCTTCCGCCCCGCGGTGGACCAGCGCGCGAGCCCGTCGCACAACGAGGACGTGGCCACCGCCATCGTGGAGTGCTGCGAGCGGGAAGAGCGGGGCATCTGGCACCTGGCCGGCGCCGACACGCTCGACCGCATGGCCTTCTCGCGCCTGGTCTGCCGCGTGTTCGAGCTGGACGGCTCGCTCCTCACGCCGGCCACGACGGCGGAGCTCGGGCAGAAGGCGGCCCGGCCGCTCGACGGCGGGCTCGACGTGGGCAAGGCACGGCGGCTCTTGAAGACGCCGCTGCGGGGGGCCGAGGCGGGGCTGCGGGCGATGAAGGCGGCGCTCGATTCGCGCGCCTGAGGGGTCGTTGACCGGGCCCGAAACATACGGTAGAGTCACGACTTGGCTGTCGTCCCGGGACGGTGACCGTAGCTCAATTGGTTAGAGCACTGGACTGTGGCTCCAGGGGTTGAGGGTTCGATTCCCTTCGGTCACCCCACTCCTGAC
>Ga0134122_10001951_pt1 | contig 15038 bp, 16 predicted proteins | sample KB302_FD_96461 | JGI IMG/M metagenome (GOLD analysis project Ga0134122, IMG submission 96461) | Terrestrial soil microbial communities without Nitrogen fertilizer from Kellogg Biological Station, Michigan, USA - KB3-0-2 | ecosystem: Environmental > Terrestrial > Soil > Unclassified ... | reverse complement strand
GTGGCCGATGCCGGGAAGCGAGCGGTATTCCGCGCGCGGAAACGCCCCGGCCACCGCCTTGCAGCCGGCCTCCGGCGTGACGATGTCCTCGCTGCCGCCCGCGACTAGCACCTTCTTCGGGAATTTTTGCGCGTCCTCCGCGAGCCGGCCGTGCGTCAGGCAATGCACCGCCTGCCGGTAGCCCCGCGGCCGGATCCGCCGCTGCGTCCAGGCCATCAGCTCGACCGCCTCGCGCGGTGAAGCCTTGCCGACGAGCGTCGGCGAGCGTTTCTCCGCCAGTCCCTCGGGTCCGAGCTCTTCGAACTGCTTCAGACGGTCGCGCTGCTTGCTCTCGTCGCCCGCGTTTCCCGCCGCCGGGCTGAGCAGGATCATGCTGCGCACGCGCTCCGGATGCGCGGCGGCATAGGCGCCGGCCATCAGGCAGCCGAGCGAATTGCCGACGAGCACGACATCCTTGAGGAGCAAGCGGTCCAGGAACGAATGCAGGGCGTCCGCGTAGTCGAGCGCTCTCGGCTCCGGATTCTTCAAATACTCGGAATCGCCGTACCCAGGGGCATCCCAGGCAATCAAGCGGTAACCCTGCAGGGTCTCGAGCTGGTTCAGCCAGCTCGCCGAGCCGGAGCCGATGCCGTGCAGCAGCACGAGCGCCTGGCCGGCGCCGGTCTCGCGATAGGAGAGGCCGCCGGATTTCCTCGGCGCGAACTTCGCGATGCGCTCGTCGAGCATGTCACGGTATTCTGGACCAATGAGCTTCCCGAGATGAAGGGCAAGGCAGAGATCGTCGGCGGCGGTTTCGCAGGGCTGGCCGCCGCCTGCGCGCTGGCGCAGCGCGGCTGGCGCGTGCGGCTGCACGAGCGCGCCGACCGGCTGCGCACCGCCGGCGCCGGGATCAACATCTACCAGAACGGGCTGCGCGTGCTCGAGGCAGTCGGCGCCGCCGAGGAGACGTTGCGCGACGGCGCTCGTCACCTCACGCGCGAGACGCGCGACCAGGACGATCGCCTGCTCTCCACGCATCCATGGAGCATCCCTGTCTACGGCGTTCTGCGCCAGCGGATGGTCGATGCGCTCGCTGCCGCCGCGCGGCGCGCCGGCGCGGAGATCCTCACCGGCTCCGAAGGCATGGCGGCTACTCCTGACGGCGAGTTGACGCTCTCGACCGGAGAAAGAACGAAGGCGGATCTCATCGTCGCCGCCGACGGCGTGAATTCGCGCATCCGCGACGGATTGGGCCTGGTCGCGCATCGCCGCTTCCTCGCCGACGGCGCGATCCGCATCCTGATCCCGAAGCTCGATCCTGCCGAGGCGAGCGACGGGCGCACCATCGAGTACTGGTCGGGCAGCCGGCGCTTCCTCTACAACCCGTGCGATACGCGCCAGCTCTACCTCGCGATGACCATGCTGCATGACGACGCGCCGGCTCGCGCCGTGCCGGTCGACAAGGCGCTGTGGAAGCGCACGTTTCCGCACCTCGCGCCGCTGATCGAGCGCATCGACGAGGTCTCGCGCTATGACCGCTTCGAGTACATCCGCCTGAAGCGCTGGTCGGCCGGGAAGGTCGCCGTGATCGGCGATGCGGCGCACGCGATTCCGCCGAACATCGGCCAAGGCGCGGGCTGCGCGATGATGAACGCCCTTTCGCTTGCCGTTTATCTTGAGAAATCAAATCTTGCGGAGTGGGAAGAGAAGGAGAGGCCGCTGACCGACCACACCCAGCGGATCTCGCTCTTCCTCGGCATGCCGACGTTCTGGCCGCCGAAGCTGCGCTCGCTGTTCCATTCGCTGGCGGGGCGGTCGAAGTGGCTGACCGCGCAGCGCACGCGCACCGCGCGCCATGTCCCGACTGGAACTTGAGCCTGTCAGGAGGCTGTGTGCCGTTGTCTTGCAAGAGATACGGCGTGGATGGTTCCGGAAACGAGCAACGTGATCAGCAGGGACAGGATGACTAACGTTAGCCATGCGAGGTGGAAAAACCCAGACGCGGGCCCATGCATGCCTACTGTTGTAGTGAAGAAAGCCGCCCCCGGCATGAGAACAATCAGGGCCAACAGAGACCGTTGCCAAAGGCGCCGCGGGCGTGTGCCTAGCAGTGCGGCAGCCCAAATGAGCGCCTCGACCACCATGAATCCGCACAGGTAGAGGGCATCGAGATGGAGACTGCCTTGATGATCCAAGCTCACGAAAAAGCCGAGCGCGATTGCTCCTAGCGATAGGCCGAAAACTGCAAGACTCAATCGAACCCGACTATCCACGCGGGAGACTATAGCCCCGTGGCAGCGCCAGGGCGCACGAACTATTTCTTCGCAGGTGTTGCTGGCGTCCCGACCCAGCCTTTTTCCGAGATGTCGAAGATCACGCCCTCGGGATCCTTGAACTTCATCTCGAAATTCGCCGCTTCCTTGGTGTCGCCGAGGGTGAAGAAGAACTTGCCGCCCGCCGACTCGATGCGCCGGCGGGCCGCCTCGAGGTCGTCGACCTGGAAGCCGAAGTGGTGCGCCCCGGCCGCGGTCGGGTTCTTGTACTTCAGCAGCGCGAGGTTGATGACGCCGTCGCTGAGGTAGACCCCCGAGCCCATCTCGAGGTGCTCCTCGCCGACGCGCTTCAGGTCGAACACCTGCTGGTAGAAGGCGGCCGCCTTCTCCAGGTCGTTCACCACCACCGCGATGTGCCTGAGCTTCGCCACTACGCGTGGACTTTATGGGTGATCGGCGCTTTCGGCAACCAGGATTCGCCGGCTTCGAGGGTGAAGGTGAATTCCAGGCTGTAGGCCTCGCCCTTTTTCACATAGTTTCCGATCAGGGCTTTCGTCACGGCGAACTGCGAATCGGTCTCGAGGTGCGGGTCGTCCGGATCGTAGACCTGCGAGGCGATGGTCTTGAAGCCGGGCTTGTGAATGAGAAAGTGCAGGTGCGCCGGGCGGAAGTTATGCCGCTTCTGCGCGCGCAGCAGCGCGCCGGTGGGGCCTTCGGTCGGCACCGGGTAGCCGGCGGGCTTCACGCTCGTGAAGCTGAAGGAGCCGTCGGCGAGCGTGCTGAAGCAGCCGCGCAGGTTCATCTCCGCCTGCGTCTTGTCCTGGTTCTCGTACAGGCCGACCGTCGAGGAGTGCCAGACATCGACCTGGGCGCCGGAAATTGCATTTCCGTCCATATCCCTTACCCAGCCTTTGAACGCCAGGGCGGCGCCCGGCGTTGCCGAGCGCAGCAGGGAAGCGCCATCGGCGCACTTCGGCGCGCCGGCGCGGTAGAACGGCCCTAGGTTGTTGGCCTGCGTCGGGCGCGTGCCTTTCGCGCCGTTGTTCATCAGGCAGACGAGATTCGATACGCCCAGCGCGCCGGAGAGCAGCATCGCTTCGTTGTGGCTGGGCGTGGTCTGCTGGCCGATCGCGTTCACATAGCCGATCGCCTCCTGGAATTCCTTCTCCGTCAGCTTCGTCTCGCGCACGAAAGCGTGCAGATGCTTTACCAGGCAGGACAGGATCTCCCTGGTTCTGGGATTCGGCGTGCGGTGCATCTCGCCGAGCACCGCTTCGGTGACGTCCTGCTGCGTTTCGATGATCATCGCTGGCTCCTGCCGTGGCTGGTTCCCACGGGTCGAGGAGTCTAGCGTCAATCAGCCGCGGCGGCGCTCGTCGCGATGCTGCTGTTGCTGCTCCGGGCGTCCGCGCGATTGCGGCTGCGCGACCGGGCCGCGCCGTGCGTCCGGAGTGCGCTGGTAGTAGTTCTGCTGGGTCTCCTGGTGCGCGCGCTGTTGCTCGCGAACCGCCGGACTCGGCGGCCCGTTGTAGCGGCGCGGCTCGGGCTGGAACTGGGTGCGCGTTACCGGGGGGCGGACGACGACGGGACGGTGATCCACCGGCGGGCGATGCACGACCGCGGGCCGCTGCACGTAGACCGGGCGTTGCACGTGGACCGGGCGATGGACGTACACCGGCCGGTTGATCACCACGACCCGCGGCGCAAACGGCCGCCACACGACCGGGCGATACGCCGGCCACCACCATGGGCCGTACACCACGAACGGATCGTAGTAGCGCACGTACACGACGTTCGGGTAGAGCGGCGCGACGACGATGTTGCTGCCCTGGTAGTAGACCTGCTGCTCGCTGTCGCTGCGCAGGTTGCCGGACGCCTGGGCGCGCTGGCGGAGGGACTGCACGGTGTCCATCACGTACGGGCCGTGTACTTGATAGGCCTCGCCGAGATCGTGCAGCCAGGTCGGGCTCTCGTCCATGCGCGCCAGCACTTCCGGCATCGCGACCAGCGCCTTGACGCTCGGGTGCCACGGCAGGTTCTCGACCAGGCGCAGCGCGTCGTCGCCGCGCAGTTGCGGATTGGCGCGCGACCAGGCGGCGGCTTCCCGCACGTCGTCCGGATAGCCCGCTGCGACGAGGATGTTGGACAGTACGGTGTCCGGGTAGAGGGCAACCGGCGCCAGCAGGGCGTCGAGCTCGGCCTGGTTGTAGGTCCGCTCGGCACGCGCCATCAGGGCGGTACCGAGAAGCGCAGCGCAGAGCAGGATGCGGGTGAGGGTTTTCATGCAGCCACTGTAGGGGGGAGTCCCCGGGGCGGCTGTACCAGGGTGTAACCAGTTGTAGCGGGCATGAAGAATGCGAAGCAGTGGCTGTGCGGTATTACTCCCTCCTGGCGGTACTTTTGCTGCCCTGCAGCGCCCTTGCGCAGACAACTGCCGAGATTTCACGGCACCAGGTGGGGGAGGAATTCCACGGCCTCGACCTCGACGGCGACGGCTTCGTCTCCCTGGCGGAAGCGGCGGGATCCCGCGACATCGTCACGCGCTTCGACAGGGCCGACCGCAACCGCGACGGCAAGCTCAGCCGCGCCGAGTTCGAGCGCCTGAAGACGCTGAAGCCTGCAAATAGCGCGGCTGGCGGTACGGCTCGGCGGAAGCCGGCGAAGCGAGCTGCTGAGTAGTCGCGGCCTCGGTCGCGACCAGCGCCTTGACCGGCAGGTGATCGGAGGCGAGAACCGCAAGCGGCGAGCGGTGCGCCTTCAGCGCCAGCAGTGAATGGCGAGGCCGTACCCAAGCGCGGTCGAGCGCAAAAAGCGGCCAGCGCGACGGGAAAGACCGCTCGACGATCGTATGGCCGAACAGGCCGTTCAACCAGCGCAGCGGCCGACCCAGCGGCAGCCACTCGTTGATATCACCGAGCACCACGACCCGCTCATGGATCGGGGTGTGCTTGAGTAGTTTCAATAGCTCCTTGACCTGGTGGCGCCGCTCCGCCGGCCAGAGGCCCAGATGCGTGACGATGACGCGCACGGCGTGGCCGCCGACCTCGAGGTCTACGTCGAGCGCGTTGCGCGGCTCCCGGCCGGACCAGGTGAAGGCCAGACGGCGGACGGCCAGCACCTTGCGCCGCGTGAGCAGCGCGTTGCCATAGTGCCCGTCATGCCGAAGGAGGGTCAGGCCGGGCACCGCCTGCATGCCGGTTTGCCCGGCGATCAGGTCGAGCTCGTAGTCCGACTCCTGCAGGCCGACGGTATCGCAGCCGGTCTCTTCGATCACCGCGGCGATGCGCGCGGCGTCCCTGCGGCCGTCGGTGCCGACGCATCCGTGCACGTTGTACGAGGCGACGCGCAGGCAGTCGGGCCCGAGCTGCTGCGAAAGCGCCGCCCAGTTAGCGAGGCTGCTGTCCGGCGGCCGCATTCGAGGTCGAGATCCGGCGCGCCATCTTGCGGAACCAGCGGTTCACCGCCCAGACGCCGGCGCCCAGGACGCCGAGCACGCCGCCGACCACCCACCAGTTGATGGCGCCGCCCGAGAGCGCGGTCTCGATCTGGTCGCCGAAGATGGTGGTCGCGAGGGTGCCGGGGACGAGGCCGATCGCAGTGCCGACGGCGACGTGCCACACGCGCATGTGGATCGCGCCGGCAACGATGCTCTCGATCGCGAACGGCGCGAGCGGCACCAGGCGCAGCAGCGTCATCGCCAGCAGGCCGTGCTTCTTCAGCACCTCGGCCATGCGGTCGAGCTTTGCGCCCGCGAGGCGACGCACGGTGTCGCGCCGCATCCGGCGGCCGATGTAATACGTCACCACCGAAGAGGCGACGATGCCGATCAGCGAGTAGGCGAAGCCGAGCCAGGGGCCGAAGGCGATCACCGCGGCGAGGGTGATGAGCGGGCGCGGGAACATCACCAGGCAGGCGGGCGTGAAGAGCGCCATGACGACGAGCGGCGTCCACCAGCGGGCGCCGAAGTCCTTCGCCCAGGCGATGACGTTCTCCGGGCTGACCACCCCGGCGAGAGGGGTTGCTCGCCATAGAAGCGTCAAGGAAATGATCGCCACTAGCAGCAGGGCCAGCTTTCCCCATGCCGGGGTCGACCTGGCCGTCTCCTGGACGATCTCGCGCTCGTCGAGCAGCGCCTGCAGGGCGATCGGCTCCTCCGGATCGGCGACCGAGGCCACATTGACGAGCGCCTCCGGCCAGTCGGGCAGGTCGGTGAGCTCGCGCAGCGTCCGTTCGCCGGCGCTGAACGAGGCGATGGCGCCGTGCAGGCTGCCGTTCGCGGCGGCGAGCGCGTCACGCACGCGCTCCGGCGAGGTGCCGAGGTGCTCGGCCAGCATGCCCTCGCGGAAATCGCGGATCGCTTCGGCGACCTGGGGGCGGCCGCGCGCCTCCATCGTCACGTCGCACTCGCTGTCGATGCTCATCGAGCGGTTGCAGAGATTCGACGAGCCGATGCGCAGCACTCGGTCGTCGACGATCATCAGCTTCGAGTGCACGTCGACGCAGCAGCCTTCGGCGAGGCCGGGCACGTTCGGGTAGTAGACCTTGAAGCGGCTGTAGCGGTCGGCCTTCTGCAGGCGCTGGATCAGGCGCGTGCGCAGCACGTGCATGGTCGCTTCCTCGAGCCAGCCGTGGCTCAGCAGGCGAAGGACCAGGGCGATCTCCGGGCCGTCGGGCTCGGCGAGGCGCTTCTCCAGCGCGGCGGCGAGGCGCGGCGCGGTGAAATACTGGTTCTCGATGTAGAGCGTGTGGCGCGCCGCGGCGATCATGTCGAGGTACAGGCGCTCGATCTCGCGGATCGCCGGCGCCTCGCCGCGCGGCGGCATGGTGCGGGCGATGCCGAGCTCGACTTTGCCGGCGTCGGCCGCCAGGCTTTCGGGCCACGGGTCGTGCGCGCCGCGGACGGGCTCGAGCTTCTGCCCGGTGGCGGCGAGCCACCGCTCGCGCGCCAGGACGCCGAGCTGCGCCGCGGCCGCGCCATCGGCCGCGATCATCAGGTCGTGGAAGGGCGGATAGGGCTTGTCGTTCGCCTTGCGGCGATCGTCGCAGCCGATGTGCTCGGTCGTGTCCCAGCGGCGCACGGTGAGGTCGATGCCGCCGGAGAAAGCGATCGCGTCGTCGATGACGACCACTTTCTGGTGCTGGCAGCCGCCGAGCGGATGCGTGTCGTCGTAGCGCAGGTGCACGCGGTGCGCCGGCTTCCAGCCGAAGCCGTACAGCGGCGGGAACTCCCGGTCGGTGCCGAACACCATCGGGTAGTCCCAGTTGAGGATGCGGATGTGCAGCCCGCGGCGCCGGCGCACCAGGAAGTTGAGGAAGTCGCCGAGCTCGGCGGGCGGGCCGCCCTTCGGCACGGGATCGAAGTGCAGGCGGGTGCGGCTGTTGAAGTCCCAGGCGAGGATGACGATCGAGCGCTCGGCTTTCAGCGCCGCGCGATGGAAGGCTTCGAAATAGTCCTTCGCGTCGACGAGCAGCGCGACGCGCTCCGCGTGCGCCACGCTCCAGACGTTGTAGCCGGGGCGAAGGAGCGACTGCTCTTCGCGCGGCGCCGCGGCGGCGGGGCCGCGGCGCTCACCCCGGCCGAGGTAGACGACGCTCCCCACCGGGCGACGCTAGCGGCCGATCGCTGACGGCGATGCCGGTGCGGACCCTTCCCGTGCCGGGGCGGCCTGTTGCTGCGTGGCCCTCGGCTCGAGGCCGGTCGTCGCCGCCGGGGCGCTCGGCGTCGTCGCGCTGCCGGTGGGCGTGTTGCTGGTGTTGCCCAGGGTCGGCGTGTCGCTGGTGTTGCCGCCGCGCTGCTGCTGGAGGATCGCCGCCGGGCTGGGCGGCGTGGTGCCGCCGGCGCCGCTCTGGCCCTGCATCAGAGCACTCGGGCTTGGATTGCCATTGGGCGGGTTGGTCGTCGTCGTGACGGAGCTCGTGCCGCCGGCCGCGCTGGCGCCCGCTGCGGCGGGCAGGAGGCCGGTGACCTGCACGCTGCCGGTCTGCGTCGGCAGCACGCCGCCGGTGAGCGTGACCGTCATTTGCTGCGCGTTCGGCGTCGCGATCCCGCGCGAGATCAGGTTCTGGCGCGCCGCTTCGAGCGTCTGCGCGACCTGCGTCGGCGTCATCGTCCCTTGCGGCGTGAAGTTGACGACTTGCACCTGCCCGTTGGGCAGCGTGCTCGACAGCGTTACCGGCGATCCGAGAGCAAGGCCGTTCACCAGGCTGTCGAAGTTCGCCTGCGAGCCGGCGAAGGGGACGAGCTGCGGCGCGAGGCGCATGACCTGCAGCGACGGCGGCACGCCGAAATCGGCGGTGCTGGTTTGCGCGAGCGCGAGCGCGGGAGCGAGCAGGGCGGCGACGACGAGCGAGCGGTGGAGTCTGATCATGGCAAATCCTCAGCGGGGTCTGGAGAAGGGCATCGGCGTCACGGGCGTTACCATCGGCGGCTGTGCCGGTCTCGACGGGAACAGCCCGAGCACGTTGACCGGCGTCCCGGCCGGCGTGGTGATCGTGCCGCCGCTCAGCATTGCCGCGACCTGCTGCGGCGTCGGGTTCGCGATGCCGAGCGCGGCGAGCTGGTTGTGCGCGGCTTGCAACGCCAGAGTCTGCTGTGCCGGTCCCACGCCTGCCAATGCGCCGTTCGGCAGAGCCGAGCTGTTTGCCGTGCCGCCCGCGGCCGCTGCACCACCCGCCGACACTTCGACGCCGCCCGGCGACACGCCGACGATCGTCGGCAGGCCCGACGCGTTGACGATCTGGCTGCGGAGCGTCACGCCGGTCGTGCCCTGCGGCAGGACGCCGGCGATCTGCGTGCGCCCGGTCGGCACGTCGATCGTGCCGCCGGCGAGCGCGAGGGCGAGCTGCTGCCCTGTCGGCTGCTCGATGCCGAAGTTCGCGAGGTTGATGCGAGCCTGCTCGATCAGCAGGGCGGCGTCGGCCGCGGAGCGCTGGCCGGGCGCGGTAAAGCTCGTCACTTCGACGGTCCCGTCGGGGAGCGGCGTCAGCAGCGCGACCGGCGTGCCCTGCATCAGCGCATTGAGCAGCGTTTGCAGATTCGCGTCGACCTGCGCGAGCGCCGGCGAGCAGGCGAACGCGAGGAAAACCACGAGGGTGCGCAGATGCCCGGCCATGCCGGGCGTGCTGCAAGATCCGCGCCTAGAGGCGCAGCAGCTTCTTCGCCGTTCCGCCGAGGATGTTGTCGCGGTCCGTGGGCGAGAGCGGAACGTCGGCCATCCACTTCACTCCCGGGGGATTGGCGACGAACGGATAGTCGACCGAGAACATGATGCGGTCCGCGCCCATCTCCATCACGCAGCAGAGCAGCGCCGGCGTCGAGAAGTTGCCGCTGGTCGTGATCCAGAAATGCTCGCGGAAGGTGTCGCGGAACGGCGTTCTCGCGTTCCCCGGGCGTTGCAGCGCCATGTCGATGCGCCAAAGCGAGAACGGGAGTCCTTCGCCGAGATGGCCGAGGATGATCTTCAGTCCCGGGTACTTGTCGAACACGCCGGAGAGCACGAGGCGGATGCCTTGCGTCGCCGTCTCGACCGTGAAGCCCCAGGCGGCGGTGAGAAGCCCGGGAAACTGCTCGAGGTAGTCCTTGTAGTAGGCGTCGGCCACCGCCTTGTGCGGCACCGCGGGGTGCATGTAGACCGGCACGTCGAGCGCTGCCGCGCGCTCGTAGATCGGCCAGAACTCCTTGAGATCGAGGAAGCGGCCCTGCTTGTCGAGGCCGTGCAGCATGGCGCCCTTGAAATTCAGCCTTGTCACCGCTCGCTCGAGCTCATCGGCGGCCGCCTTGGGATCAGCCGAAGGCAGAATCGCGAATCCTTCCAGCCGCCCTCCGGACGCTTTTACCGCCGCATGAAGACGGTCGTTGGCGCCTCGTGCAACAGGAACGGCAGTCGCTGCATCGAGACGTTGCGTGGCGGGAGCGCCGTGCGAAAGCACCTGCACGTCGATTCCAGCTTCGTCCATGTCCTTGAGGCGCAGCGCGCCGAGGTCGTGCAGGCGATCGCGCAACGCGGGGTTGCGCATCTCGGGTCCGAACGAGTCGAAATGGGAAGCGACTTCCTTGTCCCAGTAATGCTCTTCGAGGGCGATGGTCTTCATGGTTTCCCGAAAGGAAAGCGGCCGCGGCGATATTGGATCATGAGGAAGCCGCCGAGCATGCCGCCGAGGTGAGCGAAATGGGCAACGCTTGCCGCGGACTGCGTCACGCCGAGCGTCAGCTCGACCACGGCGAAGACGATGACGAAGGTGCGCGCCCGCATCGGGATCGGCGGGATCAGGAGCACGATGCGGCGATTGGGGAAGTACATGCCGTAGGCGAGCAGCAGGCCGTAGATGCCGCCCGAGGCGCCGACCATCGGTACCGGCGGCGAGCCCATCAACGCCGTGACGACCAGGTGCGTGATGGCCGCGCTGACGACGCTCGCGAGGTAGAAGCTGATATAGAAGCGCGCGCCGAACAGTCGCTCGATCTCGCCGCCGAACATGTACAGCGCCAGCATGTTGAGGAAGATGTGGCTGTAGCCGCCGTGCAGGAAGGCATACGTGACGAGCTGCCACGGCTCGAAGCGGGACTCCAGGCCCCCGGGCGGCCATAGCGCGAACTCTGCCGGCACCATGCCAGCCATCTGTCCGAGGAAGACGACGACATTGGCAACCAGCAGCGCCTGCGTGACCGGCGGCAGCGGCTACTCCACTTTCGCGCCGGACTCGCGCAGCAGCCGCTCGAGGACCGGCCCTTCGGCGCGGATCTCGGCGTCGAACGACTCGGGCGAGGCGTTGGGCGTCGCGTCCATGCCCTGCACGGCGATCTTCTCGCGCACCTCCGGCCGCGCCAGCCCCTTCACCGCCGCCTCGTGGATCCGCATGACGATCGGCCGGGGCGTGCCGGCCGGCGCATAGAGGCCGAACCAGAAAGTCGATTCGTAGTTCGGCACGCCGGCTTCCTCCGTCCCGGGGATGCCGGGAACCGACGGCGAGCCCTTCTTCATCGATACCGCGAGCGCGCGCAGGCGGCCGGCGCGGATCATGCCCATCACGGTCGGTGCGGTCGAGAACGCGACGTGCGTGTCGCCGGCGAGCACCGACTGCATCGCCGGGCCGCCGCCCTTGAACTGCACCTGCGTGAGCGGCACGCCGGCCGCGGCCGAGAACAGCGTCGCCGAGATGTTCGGCGTCGAGCCGAAGCCGGCCGAGGCGACGAACAGCTTGCTGGGATTCGCCTTGGCGTAGGCGACCAGGTCGGTGAGGCTCTTCACCGGCAGGTCGTTGTTCACCACGACGATCGTCGGCCCTGTGGCGATCTTGGTGATGGGGATGAAATCCTTGTGCGCGTAGCCGGGGTTCTTGTAGAGCACCAGGTTGATGGAGTGGTGCCAGGCATTGAGCAGCGTGTAGCCGTCCGCCGGTGCGCGCGCGACCTCGGCCGAGGCGAGGTTGCCGCCGGCGCCGGGCTTGTTCTCGACGATCACCGAGCCGCCGAGGTTCTTCTGCAGCTCGTCGGCGATGATGCGGGTGGTGAAGTCGCCCGAGCCGCCCGGCGGGTAGCCGACCACGATCCGGACGGGCTTGGCCGGGTACTGCTGCGCCGCCGCGCCGAACGACAGGATTCCGAACACGACAAGCAGAAATCTCATTTGGGTTTCCTCTTGTTCAGCGCTTCGATCACGCGCTCCGGGTAATCGCTGATGATGCCGTCGACGCCGGCGTCGATCATGCTCGCGATCTCGGCCGGCTCGTTCGCCGTCCAGACGACGACGCGCATGCCAAGCTTGTGCGCCTGCGAAACCTTTTCCGGGGTGATTGCCTTCATGTCGGGCGACCAGATCTTCGCGCCGAGCGCGTGCACCCGGGCGGGGTCCGAGTCCTTCGCTTCCGTGAGATAGACGGTCTCGATCTCCGGCGCTTCCTTCTCGACGATCTTCAGCGTCCGGTAGTCGAACGACTGGATGACGGCGCGCTTCGTCATCCCCGCCTTGCGAAACTCGGCGATCAGGGCGCGCGCGAACGCTTCCGGGCCGACGGTCTCGTCGGCGTGCGTCGGCAGAAGCTTGGTCTCGATGTTGAAGCGCACCCTGGTGTCCTTCGCCAGGGCGAAGAGCGCCGAGAGCCTGGGAATCCGGGTGCCGTCGACGGGCTGCTGGTGCGGAAAGCGCTTCGCATACTCGCTGCCGGGCCGGAGGCGGCCGACGTCGTATCTCTGCAATTGCTCGAAAGTCAGCTCGTACACCGTGGGCGCCGGCGCCGTCACCCATTTTCCGTCCGGGCCGCGCGCCACGTCGGGGTTGAGGCGGCGGTCGTGGTGGATGACGACCACGTCGTCTTTCGTCACGCCGCAATCGAGCTCGAGCGTGTCCACGCCCATCTCCAGCGCGCGCTTGAAGGCGGGCAGGGTGTTCTCGGGCAGATTGCCGCGGGTGCCGCGGTGGCCTTGGACGTCCATGGCGATTCCGGGGAGCGAGAATAACAGGGCGAGGGCCGGCGCCGCGATCCTCATTTCGTGCCCTCCGTCGACGCAAGCCAGATCCCCGCGCCGACGCCGCCGATGCCGAGCAGCAGGTTCCAGCCGAGCGGCTCGCCGACCAGGACCGCGGCCAGCAGCGACGCCGCGATCGGGTTGACCGTCATGGTGTTCGCGACGCGCGTCGGCGTGGTGCGCTCCAGGGCGTAGACCCAGAGATAGAAGGCGGCGGCGCCGCCGAACACGCCGAGGCAGACGGCGGCGATCCATTGCCCCGGGTTGAAGGAAAGAAACGAGTGGACCAGCCCGCCGGAGCCGAGGGCGAAGGAAATGCTCGCGGCTGCGCCGAAGCCCATCCCCAGGGCGAGGAAGCCGAGCATGCTCGAGCGCGACATGAGCGGCCGCGACCAGACGTTGTAGAGCGCCATGCAGACCGTCGCGCCGGCCATCACCAGGTCGCCGCGCCAGGCGCCCGGCGGCGCGTCGGCCAGTCCGGTCCAGAGCGCCAGGGCGACGCCGCTGATAGCCACGGCTACACCGATGATCTTTCTCGGTGTGAAAGTTTCCTTGCGAAAGACAACTGCGATCAGCATCGTCGTCAGCGGCAGGCAGGAGAGCGCCAGCGAGCCGCGCGCGGCCGTCGTCAGGCTCATGGCGACGTTGTAGAAGACGAAGAAGATCGAGAAGAAGAGCACGCCGAGCAGCGCGACCCAGATCCCGTCCCGACCCTTCGGAAAGGCGCTGCGCAGCAGAAGGGCGAGCGGCAGGATCAGCAGGAAGCCGATGCCGAACCGGTACGCCGCGAGCGTCACCGGGTCGGTGGCGCCGATCACGTAGCGCGTCAGGGCTGCGGCGCTGCCGCCGAGCGCGCTCGACAGCACCGCGGCGACGACGCCGCTCACAGAATCATCTGGGTCTGCGTGGTGAGCGAGAGCAGCTTGCCGGCCTCGTCGGTGATGCGGGTCTGCCAGACGTGCGTGCGCCGGCCCTTGTGCAGCGGCGTCGCCTCGGCGCGGATGACCCCTGAGCGGCAGGCGGCGAAGAAGTTGGTCTTCGACTCGAGCGTGGCCGTGCTCTGCTCGGGAGTCAGGTTGGCGACCGTGCCGGCCGCGCCGATGGTATCGGCGAAAGCCATCAGCGTGCCGCCGTGCACCGTGCCGGTGGTGGTGAGGAGGTTGGGCGTGATCTTCAGCGTCGCCACGACCTTGTCGCGGCCGACCTCGACGAATTCGATGCCGAGGTGGGCGACGAGGCCCGTATTCCAGTCGAGGCTCATGCCGACAGCGCCACCTCGCCGTGGAAGCGGTCGATCTTCATGTGCTGCTCGAAGGGCGCGCGCTCTTTCGCGAATTTCGCCTTCAGCGGGGCATTGCCTTCGTAGGCCAGGAACGCCGCCTTCGACTCGATGCCGTAGAGCATCATGTAGGTGTGGTTGTCCCCTCTGATGCGCTTGCACCAGAGGAATCCCGGCTGCTTGACCACCTCGGCGGCGTGGCCGCCGTCCAGCCAGCGCAGGACCTGGGCCTCGGCCTGCGGCTCGATCGAGAAGCGCACCGCGAGGAAGTAGGTCGGCTCTTTCATGTGCGGGTCCGTATGAAGTACGCGGAGGCGAGTATAAGCAGGAGCGCGGCGCTGAGGGCAAGCGACCAGTGGATGCCGATCACGGCGCCGCCGAGACCCACGGTGACGCCGCTGAACGCCCGCGCGCCCAGGGCGGCCATCGCGAACAGGCCGATCACGCGGCCGCGCACCGCGGCCGGCGCGTTGACCTGCACCAGCGTCTGCGCCATGGCGAAGAACGAGAGCTCGAGGAAGCCGGCGACGAACAGCAGCGCCAGCGCCAGGGGGTAGGAGGTGGCCATGGCGAAGGCGCCGATGGCGAGGCACCACAGCATCGCGAGCAGGAACGCGGTGCGGGGGTTCGGCGGCAGCAGGCCGCGGCCTTCCAGCACGAAGCCCGCGACCAGCGCGCCCGCCGCGTCGGCGGCGAGCAGCGCACTGTAGGTAATGCCGCCGTCGGGATGGCCGAGGTCGTGCGCGAACTCCGGCATCTGCGCCTGGTAGGCGTTGCCGACGATCAGCGACGCGCCGCCGACCAGGATCGTCATCGAGGCGATCACCGGATTGCCCGCTACGGCCCGCCAGGTGGCAACCACGTCGGCGACCGCGCGGACCTTGCGATCCGGCGGGATGCCTTTGCGCTTGTAGGGCGCCTTCCAGAGCCAGACGATGAACGGCACGTAGATCGCCGCGTTGAAGAGGATGCCCCACGCCGGGCCGAGCGCGATCAGGATCCCGCCGCCGACCGCGGGCCCCATCAGCAGCCCCAGCCAGCG
>Ga0134122_10001950_pt1 | contig 15041 bp, 7 predicted proteins | sample KB302_FD_96461 | JGI IMG/M metagenome (GOLD analysis project Ga0134122, IMG submission 96461) | Terrestrial soil microbial communities without Nitrogen fertilizer from Kellogg Biological Station, Michigan, USA - KB3-0-2 | ecosystem: Environmental > Terrestrial > Soil > Unclassified ... | reverse complement strand
CTGTTAGCGAGGCGCCACGCCTCCGACAAGCCAGCCCAGGCCAATATCCATTGCAGCAATCGCTTGCGATCAAGAGCCGCGGCGTCTGCAACGATTGCGACCTGTCGCGCGAGGCGGCCGGGGGCCGTCGCCGTCTTGCGATCGGGATTGCAGAAGATATTGGCGTAATCGAAACCGCGCTCGCCGATCAAACCCTTGGGATCGATGGCGAGCCAACCGCGTTCGCCAAAATCAAGAATGTTGCCGTGGTGGATGTCGCCGTGAAGGACTACCGCTTGCTGCGCGGTTGCGAGCAATTCGCGCGCGGTCCGCGCGGAATCGGCGAGGATGCCACCTTGCAGCGCAGCGGCGGAATGCAGATCGCTGAACCATTGCGTCAGTGAGATAAGATTTCCGGGTGGAGTCTTTCTCGGCGCGTGAAGCTTGGCGACTACGGCACAAATAATGCGGCTTGCTTCGTCGTCACGGCCATCACGTGCGAGATCAGCGAGTGAAGTGCCGCCCTCGGCACGTTCCAAAAGAAGAGCATTGCCGTTTTGAGCCAGGACTCGCGCCGCACCCTTGCCGTCCCACCACGTCATCAGCCGGCCACCGCGCTGCTCTTCTTCCGCGAGCGCGATCTTGAGCATTGCGGCCTGCCCGCGCTGCCGTACGGGCAAAAGCCTGCTGGTGTCGGTCACGATGAGCGGGCCGTCGAGCGTCAATTCCCACCTTGCGAGATATTCGGCGAACATGACCCCGATGCTACCACGATGGTGAGCGCTGAATTTGCGCGGGCGATTCGGCGCTCGAGCTTCACCGAATCATTGCAGAGGCTTAGTCCCGCCCGTCACTAAAAATTCACGCCACTGTTACAGTCGTGACACCCGTTCAGGCGACCAATCGCCATTCGCGTAATCCTGGTCGGGGGAATCAATGAAAAGGACGCTACTACAAGGTGCGGCGCTTGCCGCGCTTGCATACGCACTTGCGCAGCCTGCTTGGGCCGCCGAAGGGGCCTTGGTCGTTGACAACAGCAATGCCGGCGAAGGGGCGATGATCGTCGACAACACCAAGCCCAACGAGCTCGGAACGGTCATCGAGACTTCGGAGAAAGTGCTCGTCGCTCAAGCCGCACCAAGCGTGCCCGCTTCGCCGACTCTCCAGCTCGCGCAGGGGACGGCGATGCCCCCCGATCCTGAGACCGTCGTCGTGACCGCGACCAAGCGCGAGACCTTCTTGCAGGACACACCGATCGCGATTGCGGTGGTGAACACCGAGGAAATCGAGAAGCGGCACGTGCAAAGCCTGCTCGATCTGACCACTACGACGCCCTTCCTGCGGGTCGCGACCTTTGAGGCGCGCCAATCGGCGCTAACCGTCGGCATTCGCGGCATTGTGCCGTTCGACGCCAATCAGACCGCGCGCGACCAAGGTGTCGGCGTCTATCTCGACGGTGTCTATCTTGGCCGCCAACAGGCTCTTAACACCGCGCTGGTAGACCTTGAGCGCATCGAAGTCCTAAGGGGACCGCAAGGGACGCTGTTCGGCCGCAACACCGAAGGCGGCGCGGTCAGCCTGGTCACCAAAGCCCCTACGGGGGTGTTCGGCGGCACCATTACCGGCGGCATCGGCAATTTTGGCGCGTATGTTGCCGCGTTGCACCTAAACCTGCCCGAATATGCCCACATCGCAGTCAAAATCGATGCGATCATCGATCACCAGGACGCGACGGTGAGCAACCCGCTGGCCGGCCAATACGGTTGGAACTACTTCACGCGCTACGGCGGCCGCATCGCTGCGCGCTGGACACCCACCACGGCCATCACGGCCGACGTCGTCTACGACACGGGCACTGACTACAACACGCCCTTCTACAGCCAGCTCGTCAACTACAACCCGAACAATAAAGTGGTCGGCATTTATGACCCCATCACTCTCAAGCTGGTGGCGCCCGGCAGCCCTCCAGGCACCAGCACCGTCTGCGCGGCCTGCATCGCACCGCTGTCGCCGCTGGTTCAAGTCCATACAGACCGTCAGACGGACGCCGAAATCGGCGTACCGCAGCAGCTCAGCCTCGACAAGTCGGACGGCTTGATGTCCGCACTGAGCTGGCGGCCTAATGACAACATCGAGTTCCGCTCGATCACCGCTTGGCGTGGTGTGTCCGCCCAACAGTGGGACAATTCGGGCGGCCCGCACCGGACCATTTTCGCTCCCAACGCCAACTTCAGCCGGTACAGCCTGTCATTCCTGCAGCAACATCAATTCAGCCAGGAGTTCCAGGCGGTCGGCACGTTCCGGCAGGTCGATTACGTGGTCGGACTCTACTATTTCCACGAAAACGTCTCCGAATTTGCGGCGACACCGTCGACGAACAAGTGGAACGTTAACGGCACCGGTTATACGATCAACAGCGAGATCGTCATCCCGCCCATCACGTCGGGAAACCAGGGATGGACCCCTGGTTCGTTCTTCGTCCAGCGCAACAGCCGGGCGAAAGCGAACAGCTATGCCGCCTTCGGCCAGTTCACCTGGACCCCGATGAACTTCAATGTGCTGCACCTCACGGCCGGGGCGCGCTACACCTTGGACAAGCGCGACGGCCTCCTCTTCACCGTCATAAACCAGCCCACGAATTTCGTCTTCAAATTCGAGCACAACCGGATCGATCCGGTGGCCACGGTGTCGTTCGATGCAACGCCTGACGTCAATTTGTACTTCACCTATTCGACCGGCTACCGCGCCGGCGGTGCGAACGACCGCTCGCAGACTTTTACCGCGTTCGGCCCGGAATCGGTGCAGTCCTACGAAATCGGCGCGAAGACGGAGTTCTTTGATCGTCGCGTCCGGCTTAATGTCGCCGGCTACATCATGGATCGTAAGGGCACACAAACGGATTTCGACAATGTCGATACCAATCCGGCGAGCCCGACCTTCAACCTTCACACCGAAGAAACCCGCAATGCTCCAGGCATTTCAAAGATCCGGGGCGCCGAGGCGGAGCTGACGCTGAGGGTGACCGACGAGCTGACGTTGGGTACGTCCTACGCTTACACCTATACCGAGGTGCCGCCGACGGCGAACCCGTTCCTTCCCGGGAATCCGCTGTTTCCGGTGTTCGTCGTGTTCACCCCGCGCCATGCGGTCGCGGCGTTCGCCGATTATGAGATGCCGCTCGGCAGCGGTGGAATGAGCGCTCGCTTTCACGTGGACGCCAACTACGGCGGCAGCACGTACAGCTTCCAGAATGAATCTGTGAAGACAGACTCCAGTTTCATCGTCAACGCCCGCATCGGGCTCTCCGACATTCCGGTGGGCTCGGGTGGGCAGACGTTTACGGTGTCGCTGTGGGCGCGCAACCTGCTCGACGAAACGCACATCTATCGCCGGTCCGGGGCAAATCGCAACACGCTGGGCGACTACGCGAACTTCAACCCGCCGCGTACCTTCGGCATCGAAGCCTCGGTGAAGTTCTAGCAAGAACTAAAAAGGGACGGCGTAGAGCCTCTTGGCGCCACGCCGTCCCTCGTATCTGGTCGCGTCTACTTATTTGTTCAGAAGAGCGAGACCGCGTTCCGCAAGGAACGACATCGACTTTCCGTCACGCGACGACACCGACGCGAAACGGTCCTGATCGCGCTTCAAAACCTCTTTGTAGAGCGCTGCGGCTTCCGCCTTCCGGCCCGTCTGGGCGTAGACCCATGCGAGATTGAGCTGGAGGTACATGTTGGCAGGGTCTTTCTGCAGCCCGGCCTGCAATGTCTGCTCTGCGCTATTCCAATCGTGATTCTTGATCGCCTGAATAGCAAGATCATCGGCAGCTTGCACCGCTTGCGGAAGAATGAGCGCGGCTGCCACCGCAAAGCCCATCGCCCAACCTTTCATACTTGCCATATATCGAGCTCCCTAGACTCCCTTCGCGCGTCGAAGGTCACTGAGTATAAAACGATATCTCCCTAAAAAAAAGCAAAAGTGTCATTCGCCTGTCACAATAAAAGTGTAAGCGCCGCGGCCGCCGCACGCTTCAAACACTGTCACAATTGTCCGCTGCGTTGTCACAATTCTCCAGCGCACTGTCATAATTGGCTCAACGGGTGTCACAATTCGGGCTGACGCGAACTCGAAAACGAGTTCGGCCGGGGTGAGTCGAGCTTCAGCCGCTGTTACTGATGACGGAGCAGCATCGCGACCACTTCGTGAAGGCGCTCCAATCCCTCGCGTAGGACGTTTTCGCCGATTGTGATTGGGGGCATCACCAGCAACACGTCGTCGCGATGGCGGGCGGGCTCGACAAGCAACCCGTGTTCCAAAGCCCATGCCGAGACTACCGAGGCCGCGCCTGGCCGTCTGAATTCCAAGGCCCAATTCATGCCTGCCCCGCGGACAACCAAGTGGCGGTTGGGGAACAGCGCCGGCGCGGCTGTCAGCGTCTCGCGCAACACCTTGCTGCGCTCCTCCACATCCCGGAACGAACCTTTCGTCCACAGCTCCACGAGCTCGGCTCCGGCTACGAACGCGAGACTGTTGCCCTGAAAGATTCCGATCTGCTCTCCCTTTTGCCAGTGGTCGAGCTCGGGGCGAAGCAACAGAATCGAAATCGGCAAACCGCCGGCAACGGCATTCGATGCGACCACGATGTCGGGATTGAGCCCGGCCTGCTCAAAGCTGAAGTAACCGCCTGCCCGGCCGCAACCCGTATGCGTCTCATCGACGATCAACAACACGCCGAACCGGCGGCACAGCTCTTCGAGGCCCTTCAGCCATTGCAGCGACGCGATTTGCATGCCGCCGTGCACTTGCATCGTTTCAACGATGATCCCGGCGGGAAGATCGACGCCGCTCGCGGAATCCTCAAGATAGCGTTTGAGATAGACAATCGTATCCAGGTTGGGTCCGAAATAATCGCAGTACGGCATAAAGACGGTGTGGCCGCGCATGCTCACGGACTCGAAGCGCGGGGGCTGCTTCGCAGTGACCGACAACGCACCTTCGGTCAGACCGTGACTTGAATTGGTGAAGGCAACGATGCTTGCGCGCTTCTTGTGGCGGCGCGCAATGCGCAAAGCCACTTCTGCCGCGGTGCCGCTCGCGGGATCAGTGAAGAGTATTTTGTGATTGAGCTTTTGCGGCGCAAGGATCGCAGTGACGAAGACTTCGACAAATTTGCGCTTGGCGGCGCTCGCGCGGTCGCAGGTCTGAAGGATTCGATCATTATTCAGATAGTCGATCAGTGCGCTGCGAACCTTATCGTTATTGTGCCCGAAGCTCAGGCTGCCGCCGGCCGCGTGAAAGTCGATATAGCGGTTGCCGTTGTCGTCGAAGATTTCGGATCCGGATGCACGATCGAACACGATCGGTGCGGTCCTGACGTCGTTCTGAACAACGGATTCGAACCGTTCGAGCATATTCTCCACGGCACGGTCTTTGGCTGCGCGCCTTGATCAAGGTGGCGGAACGATTGCGCGGGGTTCATTATGTTTTGTTTGGTGACAGACAGATGTGACTATCGTGACAGATAGATGACGCGCACGAGCCAGTCATAGTTGCTCCGCACGCAATCTCGCTTCGATATACCGCTCGTGAAGCAGTGCCTCGGTCTCACGAATCGCGAGACCCTCATAGGGGAAGGCAAAAATTGCGCATGTCTCGAGCGGAGTGAGTCGAAGGGCGACGCCGGGCTCCGACGCCGCAAGCCGGCAATCAATTTCGGGCGGAAGATACGGCTTATCGATAAAACGCCAAGCCCGAAGCATGGGGATCGCCTTGGGGAACCGCGGTACCCCGCCAACCCATTCCCGCGTTGCGATCAGCTTCGCATCCACAACGTCAGCCGTATCCACGCCGGTTGAGCCCAGCTCGGCCATTCCAAGCAACCGCCCGGGACTCGCACTGCTGGGAATTGCCAGTTTCGTTCCGACGAGCGCGATGCGATCACCGCGCTTGGATTCTTCAAGCAGCCGATCGCGCTGCATTGCCCTGGCAAAGGTGATGAACGGCGCCTGCTCCGGCTGAAAGCTGAAACAGTACGCGATGAAGAGCTGCATGTTGCAATCGCCCGCGCCAAAGCAAGAGCACTCATCCCTGATTATACGAATGGCAACAGTTGCGCGACAGTCAGCAGGACAGCGCGCTACCTCGGCTGAAATTGTCATCAGACTGTTACAGAACGCCCTTATGAAGATTCGCGCGCTCGCAAATTCGTCTGCGGGCGGAGTTTTTCCAGGATTTCGTGAGGATGCTCATGCGTCGGGGAATTGTGACAGTGTTTGTGACAATTGTGACAGCGATTGTGACCGTCGCGAGTCCCGCAGCAGCAGAAGTCCTCACTGTGTGTCAGTCGGCGAGCACGCCGGCTCCGAGCCACGTCATTGGTTCATTGATGCGCATCAGCAATCCCACTGAGGCGGATGCCGGGCTGGTGGCGCTGACGCGCGACGAGCGCGGCTTCGATATTTTGGAGAATTTCGGCCAAAACAGCCAACGCAGCCTGCGCGATCAGGGCGACGAGATCTTGGGGTTGCCTCTGTCGGACGAACTCGTGCATCTGATGGTTGAACACCAGCGCGGCGGCCTCGAACATTTCCTTTTCAGTCTCGACGAAGAGGGATCAGGCGAGTTGCTGAGAAGCGCCGAAGGCTCTGGCCTGGACAGCGACACTTCCAAGGCGGTGTGCACGCGGCCACGCTAAAGCCGCTGTCACATTTCTGCCTAAGAAATAACCACCCGACGAAAAATATTTCCGCCTCCATTTGCGCGTTGCAGGCAGCGATTTCGCTGTGCAGAATGCATTTGCGAAAACCTTGTGGATATCCTTTTCCACGATTGATCGACCCCGAATCTTTCCAGTCAACTTTAAAGAGCTATGAGTGCCGGCGCGCGGCGCGACAATGGTGGGGGACAATATGGAAGTCGCCGAAGACGGCCGAAGCGTCAATCTTCATGTCACTGTCTGGTACGAGAACGATGGCTCGATTCGACTGAGCAGTCCGGTCGACCCTTCCTTGCGTGTGACCATCAAGAACGATCCCGAGCGGCCAAGCGGACACCCGACTCTGTTCAAGCGGCTCGCGCAATGCCTGAGCACGATGGGCGTACCGGCACCGGGCTCACATCCTTCAAACGGCTGACGGGCGTTCCTCAGCGCCAAACGAAAAGAGCGCCGGAGAAGATTCTCCGGCGCTCTTTTGTCGTGCAGCGGGCAGCTTCCACCTTCGCCAAGGCTTCGGCGGACGCGGCACGGGGGGAAGCTCACACGAGATAGTCGTGCACGATCAGGAGCTGGCCGCCTTCGACGAGCTCGCCGGGGATGCCGTAATGGGCCTGCACGTCCATCAGATAAACGTTCTCGCCGGCATTGCCGAAGATTGATGAGACGTCGATGACGCCGGACGATTCTTCGTCTTGCGTGAGGAAATTCGAACCGCCGGACAAGAAGCGGTTGGCGTCATGCACGGCAATTTGCGTCATCACGTCGGTGGCGGGATCGTATTGCCAGACCTTGCCGAGATGGGCGTTGTTGCCGACGTCTTCCTGAAGCGTGACGACGCCGTTCTTGTCGACGGCGATGTTGTCGAACATCTGCTGGCCCTCGGAACCGTTGAGCAGCAGGTGAATGGTGCCGCCGGCGGTGGGATCGGCGGCATTGTTGAAATCCACCGCCCAAAGCTGCGACGGGGCGTTGAAGGCGTTGGTGGTGACGAAATAGAAGCGGTCGGGATCGATGGTGTCCCAGGCGCCGTCTTCGGGACGCAGAAATGAGGAGACGCCCGCGAGCTCGCTGGCGGCGTCGATCTGAGCCCCGGTCATGCCGCTGACGTCGCCGAGATCGATAAGACTGAAGTGCGATTGATCGTCGGCGCCCAAGGGCGTGGTCGAGTTGGTTGTGTTGTTCGAATTGCCGGCGAAATCGTCGACGTGCAGGCCCCAGAGGTGACCGCCGGTGAGGCCGGCCTTGTCGAGCGCATCGCCGGTGGATTTCTTGTCGCCATAATAGAAATAGACCTGGTTGTTCGTCCCGTCATCGGTCTCGGCGACGACGGTCTTGTTGCCTGTGAACGGATTGGCGACGAGATTCTCGAACGACATGTTGCCGAGCCATGCGAGCTCGAAGCTGTTGCCGTCGAGCGCGCCGCCCACGAAGTGCGCCATCGGCCGGCCTTCGACACCGGATTCTTCGCCGTCCATGAAGATGCGACCGCCGTTGTAGCCGAGACCGGACACGGAATTGTAGAAGGCGCTTTGGTCGGGGAGGTCTGCGGAACAGAAGCGGCTGAAGGCAACACCGTTGCCGAGTGCCGCGCTGTGCTCGACGTAGGCGTGCGTTGCGGGGTTGTACAGCCAACTGTGCTGCATCAGATCATGACCGGAGAGCACCTCGAGCGTCGTCTTGTCGAACACCCATTCCGACACGAAGGCGCCGTTGGCCCCATGCGCGCGCACTGCGCCGCCACTGGAGATTTCGTGATTCATCAGAACCGTGAAAGTACCGTCGCCATTGTCGAAGGCGCCGAGGCCGTCGGGAATACCGACCATCCTGTAGCCGCCGACGGAGTCGCCCACGGTCAAGAGGGATTCGATGTAGACATTGTCCGCGGTGCTGACGAGGTAAGGCGTCTCTGAGCTCGAGGGACCCTTGACTTCGTCGGTGATGATGAATTGGGGAGCGGAGAGATCGGCGAGCAATGTGTCCTCAAGTATCAGCCGGTCGCCGCCGCCCAGATTGATGAGTACATCCGGTCCGTCTTGCGATGCCGCGGAGAGGACGCCGGCGAAAGTTGCAAACCCGAAGGCGCGGATATCGATGCGGTCACCGGATTGAAGATCCTTGATGTGGTCCATGCCTGTGCCGGGACGGATGAGATAGACGTCGTTGCCGTCGCCGCCTTCGAGACCGTCATTGCCTGGGCCGCCCAAGAGGAGATCGCGTCCCGCGTCGCCGGCAAGCTGGTCGTTGCCGTCACCGCCGACGAGCGCGTCATGGCCGCCGGTACCGTCAAGATGATTGTTGCCGGCATTGCCGAAGATGAGATCGTCGCCCGATCCGCCGACGGCGTGGCCGTTCTTTTCAGTGACGTGAATCGCGGCGCTGGCGCTGATCGCGGCGAGACCCTGGCCGAACAGGCCCTCATCGGTTCCAAACAATTGATTATTCTGTTTTGACATTGGACTTCCCTCGTTTGCTCACTGATCCGCGCGCGCAGACGCAATCGCGCACGCGGTGTCGATCGCGTTGGATAGAACCGGCCGAACAGCCGTGTCGCTAAACTGAGAGATGCCTGTGACGGTGATTTTTCGGGCGTGTGAATTGAATATGATCGATCTGCGACAGAATGGATTCCGCCGCTGACACCGCTGACGGCCCTACTTTTCAGAGCCCTGCATGAAACCTGGCGCCGCGCGAAAACGCGCCAAACATCGATAGCATTGGTCGGAGAGAGAGGATTTGAACCTCCGGCCCCCACGTCCCGAACGTGGTGCTCTACCAGGCTGAGCTACTCTCCGGCGCCGACAGGCGGGCGGTTATAGCCAGGGCCCTCATCAGCGGCAAGCGCGGGCAAATGGCTGTGGATTTCAGCCCCTTGGCGCGGTTGCCGCTCAATCTGCGAGCCGTTATGGTCCCGGCCCCGTGCCATATTGCGCGCGAACGCGCAGGAAATTGGGGCGTAGCCAAGTGGTAAGGCACCGGATTTTGATTCCGGCATTCGGAGGTTCGAACCCTCCCGCCCCAGCCAGCCTACGCCGCTTCGCGGCTTCGGCTGGCTGACGCCAGCAAATCAGCTAGCTTTTCTTATGAGCGAAGCGAATTAGAAAAGCTGCTGTCCCCGCCCCGGATCAAGTCCGGGGTAAACTCCCGCGGGGACCCAGTGATCGCCGAAGACATAGGCCCCCGCTTTCGCGGGGGTGGCAGGTTCGCTAAGCGATTACTCGCTAAGCGAACCTAGCCAGCTGACGCCCGCAAATCTCGACGAGCGGTGTACGCTCATTGTCCCATCGTATAGCGGATGCCGATCCGGCCCGCGTAGCTGGTGTAATTGGAGCCGAACATGCCGTCGCCGCGGATATAGCCGGACAAACCTCCCGCGCCGAAGATGTTGAGGCCGAGGCTGGCGACGCCAAAGGTCCTTGTCGGCTTATCGGCGATGAGAACACTGTCGCCGTTGGTAAGCGTCAGCTTGTTGTCGCCTTTGAACTCCTCGCCGACGCCGCCAAGGATGAACGGCTGAAGCACAGACTCACTGCCCCTGAAGTCTCCGCTCAAGCGCACGGCCAAGGTGCCGCGGAAGCTGGTGCCATTTTCCCAATCGAAGTTCGTTCCCGCAAAATCCATGGTGTCGATGGATGTGCCTACGTAGGCGATTGTGGCCAAAGGTTCGATGACGAGCACGCGTCCGTTTGTCCCGCCGAATCGCGCGCCGACGGTCAGCTCACCACCGATGCTGTTGGCGTTGATGTCGTCGAGAGCGGTCAAGGCCGGCAGCTTGAAGTCGAATTTTGCGAAGTCGTCCTTGACCAAGAGATCAGCGAACATGGCGCCATTCAGGTAACTGGCATAACCGGCGATGTTGTAGACGGAGATGTCGACCTCGTCGTTGTTGGCGCTGAATTCCAGGGTGGATTTGTTGTATCCGCCCAGAAGGCCAAACACCCAGGCTCCGTTGTTGCTGTCGCGCGTCATGTAGTCGGCGCCGATTTGGAAGCCAAAGTAGTTCTGTCCGTAGGACGTGTCGTAGACAACGGGGGCCCCCAGCACGGCCACGGCATTGGCGCTGTCTCGGTCGATGCGACCGTAATAGGCCTTGCCCCAGACCGACCAGCCGCGGGCCATGCGGTCGTTGGCGTAGTCATGCCGCAGCTCCGTTGTGCGCTCATTCCAGCTGTCCGCGGTTTCGTACCAGAGTGACTGCAAACCGGCCGTCATCTTGGAGAGCTCTACCGCTCCCCCGGTCGGCAGGCCGACCAGATTCCAGTTGACGTTCGCCGCGTCGAACACGAGTTGATACTGGACGAAGCCTTTGACGATCGCAGGACCCTGCGGGGTGCTGGTGACACCGAAGTCCGCCGTCGAGAGGAAAAAATCGCTGGCCGAACCCGATGTCCCGTCGACCACAACGGTGCCCGTCAGATTGATAGCGCCATTGCCGGCACTATTTGCGTCGACAATGATCACGCGAGTGCCGGTGCCGCTCGAGGCGCCGATGGTGATGCAGTCGGCAAACGCGGCACTCGGTGTACACGCGGTCTGCGCATCGGCTCCCGCGCCGAGGAAAGCATCAACCACGAGTATGCTGGAGCCGCTGCTCACAAAGGACATGCCGGCGCCTTGGGCAAAGATCTGATCATTGGTTTCGCCGTCGGTGGCCGCACCGCCATTCACGCTGCCCATAATGATGACGCCGGAATTGTTCCAGGCAAACGTTCCGGTGCCCTTGGTGATCGTCAACGTGGAGGCGCCTGCAGTTTCGCCAACAATGAAACCGCCGGCATTTGTGAGGGTGTCGGTTCCGTTGAGGAAAGCAAACGTGGTCGCCCCGCTGGTGGAGGTCAGGCCTGTGCTGGCGTTGTTGAGCACGTCGTCACCATTGGTGAATGTGGTGGTGCCGGACGTATGCCATGAGAGCGCGCTGGTGTTGTTGAAGGTGGAGCTTGAGGCGCCGGACAAATTGAGCCGTCCGGTGATCCGGCCGGCGTTGTTGATCGTGATGACGCCAGTCCCGGCCGTGGTCGCGTCGATGGCGAGATCGCTTGCCACACCACCGACAGATCTAACGATACCGGCGGCGTTGGTGTTGATTGTGATGTTGCCTGCGGACGTGTTACCGACGGCGGCGGAGCGAACTGTGATCACGCCGCTCGTCGCCGAGCCGATGCCACGGACAGTCGCGTTGATGTTAATGGTCGTGGGCCCAGTTGTGCTCGCTGTCAGAATGCCTGCACCGAGATTGTTGTTCGATGTTACGTTGCCGCTCGCCGTCACCACCAAAGTGCCATTGCCCGATTGAAGGGCCTCGATGCCGTACGCGTAGCCGGAGGCGTTGTTGGTGACATCTACCGAACCCGTGTTGGCGATGGTGAGATTGCCTGTTCCACCGGTCACAAACCCCAACAGACCAGCGGTGGCGCCGAATCCACCGGAGTTCTCTGCGCCGACGGACGTATTCGGCGTAACGGTGACATTTCCACCGGCGGTAATGGCGAGATTGCCCGAGCCGCGCCCGGAGATGCCCCAGCTAAAATCGCCGTTGACCACAATGTTGTTGTTTGCACCAACAGTGATAGCGACGTCGCCTCCTCCGGTGGAGTTGCCGTAGATGCCGACGTTACTCGACCCGGTGGTGACATTGCCGGTCGGGGCAGCGTTGACCGTGATCGACGCGCCTGCCGCATTGCTGTTCCGGAGAGTGATCGTGAGGTTCCCGCTCGCGGTCGAGGCATTGATTCCCGAGCCGGCATCGGCGGTTGTCGCCGTGACGGTGCCGCGCGTATTGGCAGCCGTAGTCGTATTGCCCACGACAACCGCCGCAGCCGCACCGGCGAATGTGATGTTGACCGTGCCTGCGCCGTTGGTCGTCGCGAGAATCCCCGCATTGAGCCCGGTCACGTTTCCGGCCATGCCATCGTCGGCAGCGGTTGCTACGTTGCCGGTCAGGAGATCGCGCCCGGTGCCGCTGATGACGATGTTTCCACCGCCGGCCGACAGATTGATGCCGTTGCCGGCGCCTGCGGCGGTGCCCGTCACGTTTGGATTGTTGAAGCTCGTGGTGTTGCCCACCGTGGTGGTGGTCATGTGCTGTAGAAGCGTGATGTTGCCGCCGACGCTTGTGGCGAGGATGCCGTTCGCGCCTGCGGTGATATTCGAAGCAAAATTGGTGATCGCGATAGGCCCCGCTCCAGAGGCGGCCGCGACGATACCGTTGCTGCCATTGGCGACAGCGGGTCCGCCGCTCGCCAAACTGCCACCATTGATCGTCTGGCCCGTGGTGATGCTGATCGCGCCCGTGGTCGAACGCGCGTCGATGCCGTCGTCGTTGCCTGTGATCGTACCACCGGCCGAGGTGTTGATGACCATAGCCCCGCTGGTGACACTACCGATGATTGCGTCGGAGAGCACGGTTGCGTCCGCCGGCGCCGCGCCGGAGGCACCGGTTACGGTCGCGCCGTTCGCGACGGTAATGGAGAGGCTGCCCGTACCGGCAACGGTGCCGGCAATACCGCCGCGAGTGCCGAGGCCAGACGTGCCGAACACATTCCCAAGGGCGGTGATGTCGACATTGGCGCTGCCGGTAGCAGCTGTCTGCTGTGCGTCGATGGCTGTGCCGTCGAAGCTGAATACCCCGCCACTTTCGATCACGGTGACACTATCCGTGGAATCCACACCAGCGCTTCGAGCAAGAATGCCGCCGCGACCTGCAGGAACTGCCGTCAACAAGCCTTGAGCGTCAACAATGACCGCGCCGCCCGGGCTAGCCGCTGCGGTTCCCACGCTCGAGGCGAATATTGCCCAACCACCGCCTGCGGTAGCGCCAGCTGTTATCGTACTAGCCGCTCCAGTGTAGACCCGTACGTCGCCGCGACCTTGCGCGGTAATGCCGCGCGAAGTGCTGACGGAACCGCTCGTAATGTTTCCGGTGATACGCTGGGCGGATGTGCCGACTGAGACAAGGCCTGTTGTTGCGTTGCCCAATGCCTCTATTCCGCTAGTACTAGTCGCGGTTACCGGACCGCTGTCCAGGATAACGATCGTCGTGGTCGTGCCCGTCGTCTCGGCGTGGATGCCGGTATTGCCGGTAATATTGCCGCTGTTCGACACCGCGAGATTGCCGAGGCCGATGGCGTAGATGCCAAAACCGGGCGGACTGATAAGGCCTGAGTTGACAACCGTCACATTGCCGGTCGAACCGCTATTCGCGTAGATGCCGGCATTGACAGGGAGGATGGGGCCCCCTGGTGCGTCGACGTGGAGCTCGCCGCTATTGACGATCGACAGAGTCGCATTGCCGCTGTCGATCGTGGCCGAAATGGCCGATATTTGGACTCCGTTGTTCGACGAACCATTGAGACCAATTTTGCTCGTATTGTTGATCGCAATCGCGCCGGTATCGGTCGCGGCGATGATGCCATACGTGTTCGACGTCCCTGCAAAATCGGCAATCGTGCCGTTGCCGGTCGTCGTAATCGTAAGGTTGCCGCTCGTTGTTCCAGCAACGATGCCGCTTCCAGAGCTGAGATTGCCCGTGCCATTGATAATCGTCCCGTTGGCAGTGACACTGAGGTTTCCCGTCGTTGATACCGCATAAATTCCGTTGCCGTCCGACAGGCTTCCGTTCCCAGTGATCACTGTTACCGTTCCGGAGCCGTCGGTTTCGGCGTCAATGGCGTCGAACCCCCCGGTGGTTACAGAGGCTCCATTGGCAACCGTGACAAGAATATTGCCGGGCCCGGTCGCCAGGGCGTAAATTCCCCGGGCGTCGGCACTAATGTTACCAGCGGCGTTCACGGTGGTGTTGCCGCCAAACTGCGCATTAGCGATAACACCAGAGCCCAAAAAGGATAACACCTCCACGTTGGTGTTAGCGAGCGTCGTGATGTGCACATCTCCCGTGCCCATGTTGTAGCCTGCTATTCCGACCTGTTGGGCCGTCACGTTTCCGGCGGTCACGGTCACATTTCCCGAACCGGTCGTGCTCGCTTCGATGCCGTCTGCGACGCCGCCGTTCACAGTCGTGGTGTTGCCGAAGATGACGCCGACATTCCCACCGCTACCGGTAACAAGAACGCCGTCCCAACCACTGGTGCCGCTGTCGATGCTGGTTGCGTTGCCGTTGTCCTGAAGCAACACGCTGTCAGTGCCGCTCATCGTGACCCAGATGCCGGGCGTCGATACCGATGAAACCGTGACCCCATCCAGCGTGATCGTCGAACTGGTGCTCGACGACGGGAACGTGATGTCGGTCCCCGATCCGCTGCAGGTCTCGACCGCGGAGGCGAGCGGGAGGCCGTTTGCCGTAGGCGAACAAGCCACCGCTGCGAGGGCTGGGCTGGGCGTCAATGCGACGCCGGAG